>LADL02001033.1_pt1 | contig 12637 bp, 14 predicted proteins | sample 619721 | NCBI WGS metagenome assembly LADL02 (sample SAMN03397408, study PRJNA257561) | rock porewater metagenome | biome: terrestrial; feature: Opalinus Clay rock; material: porewater; isolation source: Opalinus Clay rock porewater BRC-3 borehole | place: Switzerland: Mt Terri URL, St-Ursanne ...
AAAGGGGAATTCCCACTCCGGAAAAACTTAAAACCCTTGACCTTGCTACTTAAAGACCTCCAGTCTCGGGTTCCTGTGCTGCATAATATATTAAAGCCGATGGCTAAAAATGCCACCGGCTTTCCTTTTGGTGGGCACAGTAGGATTCGAACCTACGACTTCACGGATGTGAACCGTGCGTTCTCCCGCTGAACTATGCGCCCATTTTTGAAATTTTACAAAGTTAATTTTATCACACCAGACATGTATAGTCAATAAAAGGGGGTCAGCCCTTGGCTTAGGATAAAAAAAAGCATGCAGGTCTGGTTTTCCTATAAGGATCCTCTGTCCAATGTCAAGGGCTGACCCCCACATATTTAATTTACCAAATCATTAAGGTATGCCGTCAGGGATAAGCCGGTAATTACGAGGAAGTAGCTGTACCATAACTTCCAATTAGTATAAATAATGCCGCCAGCTTGATACATAATGGATTCAACCATTAAAAATATAAATGAAATATATATTGTAAAGAGTATTCTCTTAGACCATGGCCGGGGTAGCCAATTAAGGTAAAGCATGGTGGTTAAAAAGATATCCGGAATGTGAAGAAAAGGAAGAAAGCCTCCAATCATGTATAAATTGCTTTTATAATGATAAAGATTGAACAAATGGCCCGAAGTATCAGCCACAAGCATAATTCCAGTCCCTATAAGGCCGCCCTTCCAGAGCCGGTGAAAATTATGACCGGCTGTTAATAGGAAAACAAGAAGGGCGGCAATACCTTTTACAAGAAATGGCATAATTTACTTCCTCCCAGAGCATGGATAGGATTTATCCCCTTTTAGACACAGGCGCTCCTATGATAGCAATTTTCATTTATATACCCCCAAGCGTGTACGATGTATTGTTTAGAGTATTGTTGCCCAAAGAAAGAAAATTATCTAAAAAGCTATAAAACAGTGACAACAAGGAAAAACGCGTTCTTTAGCAGAGCTTGGCAGGATTATAGGGGAATGAAGTTGAGGTAAATTGTTGTGCTAATCTAATTGAAAAAACCATCGGTAATACATGTTTGAAATAAAAAACGTAATAAAAATTGTTATCCAAGTCCAGTACCATTTCCAATTTATGTACTTAATCAGATTGGTGTACTTTTCAAGAATAAATTCAAAAATGGTTATTCCGGAAGTATATAAAACAAAATGAATAAGTTGATATGCAATGCTTTTTTCGAAAGGGTAAAATAAGTTAAAGAAAACGCAAATAGCTGGGTACGCAAAATATTCAAAGGTAAAACTGGATTTGGTTGCATTTTTAAAGAGTCTCACAGGATACTTAATTAAGTTTCGTTCTGCAACCATAAGTCCAAATATCCATGTGACAAATTGTTTGAAGAGAAATATTATATTAGCATCACGAATTTTATCTTTTGGAACTAATAATATGAGCAGAAATATTAGAAGTATCCACGTACTAAACAGAATAATGCGTTCTTTAGACATTTTATGTTCTCCTTAATTTATATAACTTTAATATTTCCCATAAAAAAAATATTATTTGGCGCTGGCGCTATAGGTGATTAAGCAATAATACAATAACCAGTATTGCCGTAGTTGATGCTTCCAAATTACCGGCAGCCCTCATATTGTTACAATTGGTTCGGGTGTAAATTGTACTCACTAATAAAGGTTTTTATTTATATTAAGAAAGAGATAAAAAGCAGGCAGCTGAATGAATTTTGCAAAACCTTAAAGCAGGAAGTTCACCAGTAAAGTCGAATATCCATTATCAGTGTTTTAGTTTTTTCGACATGTCCCGATATTATTATCAGGGAGATTTTTATATTGAAACGTCGTCATCAGGAAAAAAAAGGAAGCCACGAGCGTTGGCTGATCACATATGCCGACATGATTACTCTGCTGCTTATTTTTTTTATTGTAATGTACACCTTGAGCATTGTTGATGCGAAAAAGTTTCAGGCACTTTCCACCTCGCTGACCAAGGCCATGGGGTCGGGAAGTATGATGTTGGACAGCCCGGGGCCGTCGGTGGTGCCCGGACAGGCCGGTGTCGAAACCCCCTTGCAGGCTATTGAGAATACCCAATTGGAAATTATAAAAAAGGAACTGGAAAATTATATAAAGGAAGCCAACCTCCAGGCTAACGTATCGGTTTCCCTGGAAGAGCGGGGAGTTGTCCTTTCTTTTCAGGATGAGGTGCTTTTTAGGCTGGGGCAGGCTGACCTTACTCCCAAGGCCAGAGAAATTATTCGCAAGGTGGGTCCCATACTGGTGAAGGTGCCAAATTACCTCAGGGTCGAGGGACACACCGATAATCTGCCGATAAATACCTATCAATTCCCTTCCAACTGGGAATTATCGGCGGCAAGATCAAGTAATGTTTTGCAGGAGCTTGTCAAGAATTTTGATATATATCCCCAGAGATTATCCGCTGTGGCATATGGAGAATACAGACCACTGGTTAAAAATGATTCTGACGCTCACAGGCAGCTAAACCGTCGTGTAAATATAGTAATTCTTCGCAGTAAATTTGGCCTGGCCGAACCTGGAACAATGACGGTTATTGAGTAAGAGCGCCATAACGGTGGAGTCATCATGGGCGGAAAGGATGTTAGTTTTATTATATGGATCTAACACTGATATTTGGATTAATTCTGGCGATTTTCTCCCTTGCTGGCGGATTCATTATGGATGGAGGCCATATAGGAGCATTACTTAGTATTACTGCCGCTATTATTGTCTTCGGCGGTACCATTGGCGCCACTGTAATCGCATTCAGTATAAGTGAGATAAAGAACATCCCCAATTTGTTTAAAATAGCCCTTTTCCCCAAACAGCAGGAGCCCGCCCAGGTCATCGATCTGATTGTCAGCCTTGCCGACGAGGCCCGCCGTGAGGGGTTGCTTTATCTGGAAAACAGGTTGGGAGAGATAGATGACCAGTTTCTACGAAAGGGTGTTCAGCTTGTTGTGGATGGAACCGATCCCGAACTGGTTCGCAGCATAATGGAAGTGGAGTTATTTGCCATTGAGGAGAGGCATCATGTAGGCAGCTCAATTTTTGAAACGGCCGGTGGCTATGCTCCCACCATGGGTATCATTGGCACCGTTATGGGTTTAATCCATGTGCTGGGAAACATGAGCGACCCCAACTCTCTGGGGCCTGCCATTGCAGTTGCTTTTATGGCCACCCTGTATGGGGTGGGCAGCGCCAATGTGCTGTGGCTACCCCTGGGAGCTAAGCTGGCTAACCTGAGTAAAAAGGAATCAACACTACGGCTGTTGATGATAGAGGGGATTGTTTCACTGCAGGCAGGATATAACCCAATATTAATCAGGGAAAGGTTATCAGCTTTCCTTAATCCCGACCTTCGCGCCCGGGACAAAAGGGAAGCGGAGGAATAAGTTCGTAAAACACCCATATAAGGGAGTGTGATAAAATCATGTATGATTCAAAAGGTGGACATTCAGAGGAGCAGATTGTGGTTTTCAGTTTGCATGACCAGGTGTACGGTGTAAACATTGCTTCAGTTCTGGAAATAATCAGAACAGAGTCTGTCACCAAACTGCCGGGAACACCGGTTTTTATTGAGGGTATCATAAACCTTAGGGGCAGGGTTATTCCAGTTATGGATCTTTGCCTGCGGTTCGGTTTGCCTCCTTCACAGATTTCTGACTCTACAAGGGTCATAATAGTGGAGGCCGGGGGGGTAACCATGGGGATGATAGTTAATTCTGTTTCAGAGGTTTTGCGTATACAAGCGTCCAATTTGGAACCTATACCCGCCCTGATATCAGGTTCAAACAATCAAGCACTTAGGGGTGTAGCCCTGGTGGACGAGAAGATGGTTGTTTTGCTTGACCTGGGCAAATTGCTTTATGATGAGGAAAAGAACAGGCTGAGGGAATTTGAGAGTAATTGAATTTAATGTTTTTTAAAGAGGTGGTGCCGCGGGTGTTTAGCGATGTTGAAATGATGGTCTTCCTGGAGGAGTTGGAGGAAAAAATCCAATCTATCAACGAAAATGTACTTTTACTGGAAAGAGATGGAGGAAGCCGGGAAGTAATTCAGGAAATTTTTCGTGCCGCCCATACTATAAAGGGTTCCTCCGGTGTTATGGGTTATGAAAAGATGGCCAAGCTTACCCATGAGATTGAAAACCTGTTTGACAGACTCAGGCAGGGAACCATGGAGGTTACAACACATTTGATTGATGTGCTGTTTGAGGCACTGGACACATTAAAAATGCTTAAGGACGAAATAACCGGGGATGGCCGGGAGGTAGCGGTTGACGACATCACCTCGAAAATCAGGGCCTGTCAGGTAAAATGCTCCGGGGAAGAGACTGTAAGCAAGGAAAAGTTTGAAAATACCATTATGGATCAGATCGGTGATGGGCCAGGTCAAATGGATGATGTGATCATGAACATGGTTCGGGAGGCCGAGGTAAGGGGTTATCAGGTGTTCTGGCTGAAAGTTACAGTTGATACAGGCTGCCAGATGAAGAATGTAAGGGCCTATCTGGTTTTTGAGACTTTGCAGCAAATAGGTGAGATAATTAGAAGCGAGCCCTCAGCCGAAGATCTTCAGGAAGGAAGGTATGATCAGTCTTTCTCAATGGTTTATATTACAAAGGAAGACATGGGGCATATTAAGAATCTGGTCATGTCAATCGCCGAGATAGATTCCGTTGAAATTCAGCAACTGGATTCCGGTGAGGATACCGGGTATACAGAGGTCGTGGATGAAGATGAACATGTTGAAGAGGTTAAGAAGGATGACACGCTAAAAATCGCCGGAACTGAAAAAAATACCATAAAAACTGTACGGGTGGATGTTCAGAAGTTGGATAATCTGATGAATCTGGTTAGTGAGTTGGTCATTGACCGGACCAGGCTGGACCGTTTTGTAGATATATTTGAGAATAAGGTTGGATCCGAAGAATTGGTGGAGGACATCGTGGAGATATCAAACCATTTGGGTCAGATAACCACAGATCTCCAGGATGAAATAATGAAGGCCCGGATGCTGCCTGTGGCCACGGTATTCAACCGCCTTCCAAGAATGGTAAGGGATATAGCCCAGAAATTATCCAAAGAGATTGATTTTATTATTGAGGGCAAGGAAACCGAGCTTGACAGGAATGTTATCGAGATTATAGGCGACCCGCTGATACACCTTATCAGAAATGCCATAGATCACGGTATTGAGGGTCCAGAGGAGCGGGAGAGGGCTGGTAAGCCCAGGAAGGGCAGAGTATTCCTGAAGGCATCCTACGTGGAAAGTCATATTGTCATAACACTCTCAGATGACGGAAAAGGTATTGATCCCAAAAAACTAAAGGATTTAGCCATAAAAAACGGCCTTATAAAACAGGATGCCCTGTCCAGAATGAGCGATAGGGATGCACTGGATTTAATTTTCATACCCGGCTTTTCAACCGCGGGAGTGATTAATGACGTATCCGGACGGGGAGTGGGGATGGACATAGTCAGAAGCCAGATTGAGCAGATTAACGGTACTCTGGAGTTCGAATCCAAGCTTGGATCCGGGACAATGTTCCGAATAAAGCTGCCCCTGACCCTTGTTATTGTCAGAGCCCTGATGGTGGGCATGGCTGACCAGATATTCGCCTTCCCGCTTTCCAATGTAATGGAGACACTGGCCATAAAGGGCACCGAAATCAAAATTATTCGCCACAGTGAGGTTATTGTGGTTAGAGGTCGGGTGTTGCCACTGGTTCGACTGTCCAGACTTTTTAAGACAAAAAATGAAGATAATAAAGAAAAGCTGTACGTTGTTGTTCTTGGGTCCGGAGACAGGCGTATCGGGGTTGTCGTGGAAAAACTCATTGGAGAGCAGGAGATCGTTATCAAGTCCCTGGGTAACTATCTGGGACAAATGACTGGCCTTTCCGGTGCAACTATCCTGGGAGACGGCAGGGTGGCCCTTATTATTGACGCTAAGGGAATTATAAAAGACACCGGCAAAGAGGAAATATCCTATGCCAATTAGAGTACTGGTGGTAGACGACTCTTCTTTAATGAGGCGTTTAATAGTAAGATTCCTGGAAGAAGACATAAATATAAAGGTGATAGATACTGCCCAAAATGGTGAGGAGGCACTAAAGAAAGTTCAAAGCCTAAGGCCGGATGTAGTCACTTTGGATGTGGAAATGCCTGTATTGGACGGGCTTTCCACTTTAGGAAGGCTGATGCGCCTATCCCCTCTGCCGGTTGTGATGCTGAGCGCGCATACCACCGAGGGAGCCAGGGCCACCATGCAGGCTTTGGCCCTGGGAGCTTTGGATTTTGTGGCCAAGCCCACAAAACCTGGTGAAATGGTTGCCATGGTGGCCGACCTCAAATACAAAATCAAGGCTGCCGCCCAGGCTTCACTAAGGAAGATTCCGGCTTACACATCCCAGTCGGCTACCGGGCAAAAAAAACAGGATACAAGACCGGAGGCTAAAACAGCTAAGGCTCCTATCCCAATACCCGTGGCCCGGTCATCATCAGGGGGCAAAATTGAAGTGGTGGTAATAGGGTCGTCCACAGGGGGTCCTGCCGCCCTGCAGCAGATTGTTCCCCTCTTACCCGAGAATCTTGCCGTGGGTCTGGTTATTGTTCAACATATACCTGTGGGTTTTTCCGGGCCTTTGGCCGAACACCTGGACCGCAAATCCAAGTTGAAGGTCAAACATGCCGAGCAGGGCGACAGGATTACACCTGGACAGGTGCTGGTTTCCCCTGCGGGATATGATCTCTTTTTTAAAGGCAAGCCAGGTTCACTGACGGTTTTCCTTGATCCCGGAAGAATGCCCGTACACCCCGGTGGCTTCAGGCCGTCTGTCGATGTGGTTATGAAATCGGCGGCTGAAACATTGGGAAGCCATGCCATGGGTGTTCTGCTTACAGGGATGGGCAAGGACGGCGCTCAGGGAATGGTGGCCATCAGAAAGGGCAACGGGCACACCGTGGCGGAGGCCGAGAGTACCTGTGTTGTCTATGGCATGCCCCGGGCTGCCATAGAGATGGGTGGAGCCGAAAGAATCCTACCGCTGAACGAAATTGCCGGAGAAATTATCAGGGTAGTGTAAAAAAAATTAAAGTTTTAAAAATAGATGACGATATAAACTGTAAGAAATAGTGCGTAAGCAGGGTGATGACGGTGAAAATCAGTAATTATGGCAGTATTCCGGATATTACAAAGGCATATGCCTCCCAGAGAAAAGACCGTCCGTCCACCAAACAGGACTGTCCAGTCACCGGTGGAGAGGATACCCTGGAACTTTCAGTACAAGCCAGGGAAATACAGGACATAAAGGCTGCACTAAAAGATGTGAGTGAGATCCGGGACGAAAAGGTTGAAAGGGTAAAAAAAGAGATCAGAGAAGGCACCTACCAGATGGACATCAGGAAAATAGCTGAGGGCTTAATTAAAGAAAGGCTCCTTGATAAACAGACATAAAGGGGAGTGAGTAATGGAGTCTTTATTCCTGGACCTGAAAAAAACTCTGGAATTACAGATGTTAACAATGAAACAGCTATTGGACACAGCCCGGGATCATAACCGGGCTTTACGTCAATTAGATATAAATTTATTAAACTCCTCACTAATAAAAGAAGAGGAGTTTGCCGCAATTCTGTCAAGGCAGGATCAGGCAAGAAAAATTACTACCTCAGACCTGGCCAAAGAGTTAGGCTTTAATGCTGATGCCAGCCTGATTCAGTTCATAGACATGGCACCCTCCACCGGCATTAAAGAAAATCTGACCACAATCAGGGAAAGCATTAAGGATACAGCTCTTGAGTTGGAAGAAATAAATACTCTAAATGAAGGGCTGACAAAACAAGCCCTGCGGGTAAATGAATTAATGCTGAGAATATTTACCAAAAGTGGCAAGCAATCTTATTCACCCGCCGGCAAGAAATTGGATCAAGCCCCCAAGCTCTCAATGCTGGACAGGAAGGTATAAGATTACCAGCAGGTAGCCGATGTAGTTGGTAATAGGTAATAGGTAGTAGGTAATGGGTATAGCCTATAACCAATAACTAACAACTTATGACCTATTACCTATAACCATAACTTTTAATAAAGGTGGTGACTTACCAATGCCAGGGACTTTTTTCGGACTTGAAATAGGCAGAAGGGGACTGCAGACTCACCAGAGGGCACTGGATGTCACCGGCCATAACCTTGCAAATGCCAGCACCGAGGGCTATACCCGGCAGGAGGCGGTGTTCACCCAGACCGACCCTTACACCTATCCGGATTTAAACAGCTCCGCTTCGCCCGGCCAGTTGGGCACCGGGATAAACACCAGCATGATCAGGCGTATCCGCGATGAGTACCTGGATCCCCAACTTCGCCGGGCTAATACCGATCGGTACTACTGGGAGGATCAGATTAATTCTATGAAAAAGGTGGAGGCCAGCTTTTCCGAACCAGCGTCAAAGGGTATTGAGGACCAGTTGGTTGAGTTCTTCAAGGGTTGGCAGAATTTGAACAACAACCCCCAGGACCCCGGCGTCAAGGCCTCGGTAAAGGAAATGGGGGTGCAGTTGGCTGCACTGATGAACTATACCTATAATCAGTTGACCGATGTACAGGAAAGTCTTATGGAGCCGGGAACACTTCCGGTCGTGAGTAGCGGCCAGCTAAAGGATAGCGTAGGCAGAATCAACGATCTTTTCAGACAGGTGCAAAACCTCACCGGGGAAATAATGAAAATCTACCGGATTGGCCACCAGCCCAACGACCTGTTGGACAAAAGAGACCTGCTGCTTGACGAGCTGTCCAAGTTCGGCCCCCTGACAGTCACCCACCGTACCGACAACGGCATGCCCACAGGGGAAATAAACATGACTTTTTTTGGGGTCGCAATAGCAACGGTGCCCAGGCAGGATACCAACTTCTCCCTGATCATAAATGATACCGAGGGGCCGGAATACGGCAACCTGGTACTTCAAGAAACTAATTTGGGTAAGGTTATGGACCTTTCAGCCCAGTGCGACAGCACCTCTACCGGAGGTTCCCTGCTGGGGCTGGAAAAGACCAGGCAGGAGATATTAAACTATAAAGATACATTGAACGAAATAGCCGTCACCCTAAAGGACAAGATACTGGGCAAGAATACCTCCCCGCCCCCGGCATCTACAGTTGATTTCTTTTTAGGCTCCCTGGTTGACGGGGACTTCGATGTTAATGGGGCCATCATAAGTGACCCCAGTATAATAGAAGGAACCAAGGCCTCCTTGATAGCCGCCATTCGCAACGAAGTAATAAGCCCTGCAAAGAATTACACCCTACAGGAGAGCTACCAGCTGCTTATTACCGACGTGGGCAACAGGGCCAAGGGAACCGATGACATGGCAGCCATACAGCAGGCCATACAGGAGCAGATGGATAACCTCAGAGAATCGGTTCGTGGTGTCTCGGTGGATGAGGAACTCAGTAAGATGGTTCAGTTCCAGTATGGATACCAGGCCTCTGCCCGGGTGGTAAGTATGATGGATGAACTTCTGGACACCTTAATCAACCGGATGAATCCTTAACGGGGGGTTTAAGCTGTGAGAATAACCAATAGGGTTTTAGCCAATAACATGAGAAGAAGTATACAAAACAACCTAAGCCAGCTGGCGGGGTCCCAGGAGCAGATGTCAACGGGGAAGCAAATGCTGCGGCCCAGCGACCGCCCGCAAAACCTGAGCCAGCTTTTATCGGTTAAAGCCTCCCTGTCCTACATGGAGCAGATAGAGAGCAATATGGACGACGGGTTGGCCTACCTGAAGCTGAATGACAGTTCAATGCAGACCGTGGGCGATATACTTCACCAGTCCACCGAAATGGCCATTCAGGGATCAAACGGAACTTACACCCTGGATGAAATGAACGCTCTGGGCCTCCAGGTGGACAGTATGATTGACCACCTGGTGGACCTGGCCAATTCCAGTGTGGGCGGCAGGTTTATATATGCCGGGACCAAAAACAGCATGCCTCCTTTTAAAAGAGTGGGCGATACTATAACTTACACCGGAGATTTGAACGGTATTTACAGGGAGGTTCTTTCAGGTAAAAACTACCGTATAGACGCCCCTGGTATCACCAGCGGCTCCGAGGTAAAGAGGGTGACGGCGTCCACCACCAACTTGCCCCAGATTACTAATAGACAAATGACTGATAAGCTGGCCTTTACCGGGATAATCACCGTTACCCGCACGGACACCGGGTTCACCATAACAAATCCCACCACGCTGGACGGAGTAACCCCATCCCCCAACCTTGTCAGCTCTTTTTCCGTTTCCGAAGACGGCCAGGTTATCACCATTGACGGGGCCACGGATGAGCTGGAAGGTTATACCATAGACATGACCGGAACCTCCCCGGGAGACCAGTTTGAGATAACAATTGATAATAAACTGGGTGTTTTTGGCCACGGCAGGGAAATAGAACCCGGAATCTACGAGGTTTATAACTCCGTCTCCCTTAAAGACAGCACGGTGGACGAGGGAATCTTCGATATTTTATTCCGACTCAGGAATAACCTGCAAATCGGAGACCATGAAAAGACCAACGCCAGCATAGCAGAATTGCAGCAGAAAACAGACCAACTGCTGGAGAGAAGGGTGGGCATAGGTGCCCGGACAAAGCACTTTGAGGCTCTGAAGGACCAGATGCTGGACCTCAGCACAAAAATGACCGAAATCGAGTCAAACCTGGAGGATGCCGACCTATACAAGCTTTCCATAACCCTGAGCCAGGACCAGGTTACCTTCCAGGCCTCGCTGGCGTCAGGGGCCAACATGATGAAGACTACGTTGCTGGACTTCCTTAGATAGGCTATGTAATGAAAAAGGAAGTGAATTTCAAATGAAAATAGGCGCCGGGGGACTGCAGTCCATTATAACCCAGGAGGCCTCCCGGGGGATCGACAGCAATCGGGTCAGGACTCCCTCCGAGGAAGTACTGAGGCAGAGCGAGGACCCCCTAGTCCGTAAACAGCTTTATGATTTGAACAAGGCGGTGGAGCGCCTGCGCCGGGCGGCCGAGACCTATAACCATCCTATGGACTTTGAGATTAAAAGGGAAGCCCGGCCCAAAAAAATAATTGCCCGGGACCGGCGAACCGAAACCTCCAGGGAAATGACACTGGAAGATGCCGAAGAGTGGCTGGAGGAGATTGAGAACCGCAGGGGAAAGGGAAGAAATCTGAATGGATACGCCTAGGTGCCATTTTGTGCGGCATGGCGCCTTTTTATTTTTTAAAAACCATTATTTATAATAAAGTGACCTTATGGTCACTTTATTGCAAAGGGAGGCTATTGAACATGGAGTGCGCCACTGAAGGAAAAGAAAAGGAAGAACGAGGGGAATGGCTGGTACTGTCTTTTCCCTGGGGCATACCGGGGTTGGAGTGCAAAGAGTACCGGCTTTGCTCCCTGGGTGAGGACTCACCCTTCTATTTATTGCAGAGTACCGAAAAGCCCGAGGTTGGGCTTTTACTGATCAATCCTTTTGTATTATTCAAAAACTATGAGTTCGACCTGGAGGATGAAGCGGTAAAACAGCTGGTAATAGAGGATGGGCGGCAAGTGGCCGTATTTTGCACGGTAAACACCAGCCAGGGCATACAAAAGGCCACCGTCAACATGCTGGCCCCCATTGTTATAAATGTCGACCGGCTGGTGGGAAAACAAGTGGTGCTACATAAAAAAGACTACTCCCTGCGGGCTCCTTTTCCCACAGGCAAGGGGGAGGAGGTTTAGTATGCTGGTGCTGACCCGGAAAAAGGGACAATCCATTATAGTCGGGGGAAACATAAAAATATACGTAACCGAGGTTACCGGCGAGACGGTGCGATTGGGCATCGAGGCGCCTTTGGATGTGGAGATATACAGGTCGGAGGTATACCAGTCCCTGAAGAGTGAAAACAAAATTTCCGTCACCAGCCCGGACCAGATCAAGGAGCTTTTGAAAATAAAAAAATAAAACATTTCACAAGCCCTTAATTTTGAATGAATATGTGACGAATAGGGAAATAAGTGAATTTTTTCAGGGCGGCCGACCTGGAAAAAAAACTTACCGCATGGACGCGGTATTAATAAATTCATGGAGGAATGAAAATGAGGATCAACCACAACATCGCGGCGCTCAATACCTACCGCCAGCTCTCAAGCAATCAGGGTGTGGGCGCAAAATCACTTGAAAAGCTGTCATCGGGGCTGCGCATCAACCGTGCCGGTGACGATGCCGCCGGTCTGGCCATCAGTGAAAAAATGAGGGGGCAGATCCGGGGCCTGGACCAGGCCTCCAGAAACTCCCAGGACGGCATTTCCATGATTCAGACCTCTGAGGGCGCCCTGGCCGAGACCCAGAGCATACTGCAGAGAATGAAGGAATTGGCCACCCAGGCCGCCAACGGCACCAACACCGATTCTGACAGGGCCGAAATACAGAAGGAAATCAACCAGCTATCCTCGGAAATCAACAGAATTGGCAACACCACCGAATTCAACACCCAGAAGCTCCTGAAAGGCAGGGACGTGGCAGTGGTGGAAACCGCTTCCGCCAAGACCACCATCACCGAGGGGCTGGCCGGAGTGGCGGTGGGAGACATCTCCGCCCTGACTACC
>LADL02001628.1_pt1 | contig 12619 bp, 14 predicted proteins | sample 619721 | NCBI WGS metagenome assembly LADL02 (sample SAMN03397408, study PRJNA257561) | rock porewater metagenome | biome: terrestrial; feature: Opalinus Clay rock; material: porewater; isolation source: Opalinus Clay rock porewater BRC-3 borehole | place: Switzerland: Mt Terri URL, St-Ursanne ...
AGCTTGCGCCATTCAGACTTGGGCAGGGAAAGCGTGCCGAGATGCATGATGATCCTCTGGCGGGGCCCTTTATCCGTCTGAAATGATTCAACCAGGCGGTGGGTAATATATCGGGCGTTTACCTTCTTGTTGTATGTAACGTATTCGCGAATAAACATGATTTAATTTTACCAGAAACCCAGCAGAATGCAATATGTTTTAGCAAGTGCAGCTAAATATTAGGTCACTACTTTCGGGATTTTGAAATACGACCCAGTATTTTCATGACTTTCAGGCTTCAATGAGCTGATTCAAGGTCTTTTTTAGTCTTTTTTGCCGAAAGTTGGGCTAGTAATAACGCTGCTAGTATTCCCAGGATGCTGGGATAGAAAAGAACTTGAACATATCGTTTTTATCACATCAATAGGTGTGGACAGAGATCCAGGAGGGGAACTGACGCTAACGGTAGAGAGTTCTCTCCCTCAACCCGGAGCAAGTGGCGGAGCAGGACAAACGGGCGGCATTGGGACTAAAGGCCCCCAAGGGATTGTCTAAGTACAGAACCAACATCCTCGATCCAATTTATTTTACCGCTTACTAATGCTTCAGTACATCTTAATCTCCAGAAGCATTATCCAACCAATGTTGTACCGCATCATTAGAGCTGTAACCGAATTAATTATGTGAAAGAAAATGATAGTTAGGGTTCGAGCCCGGTTTAGTATATTACCACCGGCCATAGCAAGATACAGTCTTTTAATGCGTTGAACTCATGCACTCCAAAAACAATACTTTATTGCTTATTGCTGGATGTTACTGGATTTATTCTTTCATTATGGCATAGCTTTTGCTTAATACACATTAATATTTGGCAATTTCAAAACAATATATTGGAGGTAACGAAGTGTGAAAATTGAGGATATCAAAAGGATCTGTGTTGTAGGCGCGGGAAATATGGGGCACCAAATTTCTTTATGTGCAGTATTAGCTGGATACCAGGTCAAATGTTACGACGTCAATCCAGATGTGTTAGTAAAAGCCAATACCTCTTCCCATAAGTACTTAGCCGACAGAGTATCTAAAGGAAAATTAACACAGGAACAGGCCGACCAAGCCCTGGCCAAACTGATGTTTACCCAGAGCATTGGAGAAGCTGTCTCTGACGCCGATTTTGTTATTGAAGCAGCAATTGAGATGCTTGAAGTAAAGCGCCAACTTTTTAAAGAAATAGACAGTCTTGTTCCCACGCATACTATATTGGCTACAAATAGTTCAACTCTTGTAAGTTCCCTAATTGCTGATGTCACCAGAAGGCCAGAAAAAGTATGTAATATGCATTTCTTCAACCCTGTTCTAGTCATGAAATTAGTTGAAGTTGTTCAAGGGCCTCATACTTCTGACGAAACAGCGGCGATAACTATGGAACTGTGTTCCAAGCTCGGTAAAATTTGTATCTTATTAAAAAAGGAAATTCAAGGTTTCCTGGTTAACAGAATTTTAAGGGCTCTTGCTCAAGAAGCCCTGTATCTTTCAGACATGAAGGTTGCAACACCTAAAGACATTGATCTTGCAGTTGAAAATGCACTTGGCCATCCGATGGGACCTTTTCGCTTGATGGATTTGACGGGCATTGATGTTTCCTATCACATTAGCATGGAACGATACAGGGCCAGCGGTGATCCAAAGGACAAACCTTCTCCAATAATAGTGGAAAAGTTTTGTAGGAAAGAGTGGGGCAAGAAGACAAAAAGAGGCTTTTACATCTACTAGTAGGCGGCTTTTGAATAGTGACATTTGAATATGCACACAGCATGCCCGCGCTGGTGCTTCAGCAATATTAACTCTTACCTCAACCACCGAATCCAATTTCCATCCGGGTACTGATACGGGTTTGACAGTCAACCCATAAAGTCTTCCGGAATATCAAGGGTTTCCGGGTACGAAAAAGTGACGTGCCAATATTAATTACCATTAAATGTCATGAGTCAGTTTCCTGGATTTTGTATAATCTGATTCGGCGAACTTAGTCCGATGGCTTTAAATAGCATCGTAAGAACATCCGGGCAATTCAGTCAGGTATATATATTGATCACCTTCAAGGGATAGGCCGGTGGATTTTATTTGCTTGAGATAACGGATAAGACAGCGAAATGTATCTGCGGTAGCCCGGTTTTCAAAGTCGACATTACCAAGCCCTGTGTATTGTGTGCTACCGTTTTAGCTAATGAGTTTTCCAGAGGCTTCCCCGGTATTTGAAAAACCGCCTGCTGTTTATCCAAAGATAGAATGACAGGCGGTAAGTCATTATCTATATTTATATCAGCTTGGCGTTGTCAAGAACTTCCCGATATTTGATGAGCAAATCAAAATAATTACCAAAATATGCTATAGAGGTTAAAAATTATGAAAAAGCAAAGTATTCTTGTTGGGTTGAAATTTAAAATCATGATTATTAAATTGTCTCAGAAATCTATTGCCCACAGAACACCTGTTTGCTATAATTAAAGCAAATATATGTTCGGGGTGATGAAATGGCTCAACAAGAAACTATGAGTCTGCGGAAATTCAAAGATAAATTCCCTGATGAGGATTCTTGCTGTAAGCATATGTTTCAGATTCGATGGCCAGGTGGATATCAATGCCCAAAGTGTGGCCACGACCAGTTCTATTATATCGGTACCCGAAAATTGTACGAGTGCAAGTCCTGTAGGCATCAAGCGTCGGTTACAGCAGGTACCATAATGCATAAGTCGCACACAAAACTGGATGTATGGTTTTGGGCCATATACCTGACTGCCCATAATAAGAGGGGCATATCCGCCAGAAAGCTTGAACAAGACCTCGAAGTCAGTTATCCCACAGCTTGGCTGATGTTGCACAAAATCCGTAAGGCTATGGGTGATCGTGACGCCCACTATCTTTTGGCAGGTATTGTTGAACTTGACGATGCATTTTTTGGCGGCCCCACCGAAGGTGGAAAACGAGGACGGGGAACTGACAAAACAAAAGCGGTTATTGGCCTATCACTGGATAAGCAAGGCCGTCCACAGTTTATTAAAGCCGCCGTAATTGAAAACCTTAAAGCGAGTACCCTGACTGAAACTGTAAAAAGAATGGTTCAGCCGAATTCAGTTATCTCTTCAGATTTACACAGAAGCTATCCCTGCCTGGAAAAAGAAGGATATACATTATACAGCCAAGAGTTTAATCCGAAGGCAAACCCTGATCACTTGAAATGGCTACATACCGTGATTTCAAACCTCAAAGCGTTGATTGTAGGGACTTATCACGGACTGGATTCAAAGCACTTACAGGCATACTTCAACGAGTATTGCTATCGGTTAAATCGTCGTTGGTTCCAGGGGCAGTTGTTCAACAGGCTACTGAACGCATGTCTTGGAACTACCACCATTACTTACCGCCAATTGGTGGAGGGGGTTCCTGTTTTAACTTGATACTCATGTTATATAATCAACAACCTTCTGTTTTTTTAGCTTATGCCTGCAATTTTACCTATCTTGTCAACATAGAAGTCAGCCAGTGATTCGGCTATTTCCATGGATGCTCCCTCGCTGTATATCCTGCAAACTGGCTCTTCCGGATCGGGTAATACCAGTGCCCAACCATTCGGATGGAAAACCTTTACTCCGTCCAACAACTCCATTTCTGATCTGTCAGGATCCTCGATTATTCTCCTGATAACAGTTCCCTTGGACTCCCATGGCACCGGAACCATCTTTTTATTGATATAGAAAGCCGGAATTTCATTGGCCAGCTGTCCCAGTGTCAGCCCGCTCCTCAGTGTGAACGCCAGAATGTTTAGTAGTGCCCCCAGGGCGTCGAAATGAAGGAGAAACTGTGAAATGACTTCCTCATCCTTGCGGTGAGTTTCTTCTTCAATAAGAAGCTGATCCACAAAATCCTGAACGGCTGTTTTAGTGCGAACAACCTTTCCACTGTATTGTTCAGCCATTTTTTCTATGACGTCGGTGGCGGTTACGGGCACCACCACCGGGCCGCCGCCGGTTTTCAGTATAACCAGAGCTGAAAGGGCGGTAAGCAAATCGTCCCCAATAACCCTCCCTGTTTCGTCAACCAGTATCAGGCTGTCTCCATTGTGGTCCAGTAAAACCCCTGCTGTGGCGCCGCTTTTAACAACGGCTTCGGATATTTGGGGAAGCATATCCCTGTATGTCTGCCAACTCCTGGCAGAGAGGCCGCTGATTTCGAAATCAATATTCTCTACGCTAATGCCAAGGTTATCACATAACGGTAGTAGAAATCTGTCCAGGTTTACCCTGTCATAGGACATAACCAGCCTTATTCCGGCGTCTCTGACAGCAGTTCTGTTTACCGCCAGTGAAAGGAACCTGATATACTGAGCCTCCACTCCCTGGACCTTTTCCACCGGTATAATACGGGAAGAATCGGCCCGTTTGAAATCCTCCCTCATCATAATGTTTTCCACCTTACGTTCGGATCCCCTGGAGATATTGCCGCCCTTCTTATTTATAAATACCATGGTAACCAGATCGGGCCTGCGGGAGCATATCCTGACATGGATACCCCCGTCAAGCTCCAGTGCCTTGACCGCAAAACGGTGCATAGGTGTAATTCCGTTTCCCAGATCCAGCACTGCCGATCCTACCGACTGCATGCCACTGGACACAGCCTTCTTAATCATCTCAGAGGCCGGGTAGTTATCCGAACTGACTGCCAGCCTTCCGTTATTACCCTGCATGGTGGCAAAGGAGGCGGCTATTCTGGCGGCAAATTCAGGAGTGGTTTCCACATTCGCCAGCCCTGTAACCCCATCCAGACCGAATATTTTTTTGGGGTAGCGGGTTCCCCAGATTATACTGTTCTGAACCGTGGCACCGGCCTCAGTCACCTTGTGGGGCCATATTTTAACGTCGGGCTTGATTATTCCATTTTCCTTAATTACTGAATCGCTCCCAATAACCGCTCCCTCGTACACAGCCGCCCCGCTCTGAACCTGTACCCTGGAGCCCAGTATTGCTCCCCGGAGGGCCGTTCCAGCCCCCACGTACGCACCGTTCCAGATAACACTTCTTTTGATAGAGGCCCTATCACCTATAATACAGTTATCGCCCAATACACTGAAGGCGTCAATTTTAGCCTGGCTGCCAATTTTGCAATTATTGCCGAAAAAAGCCGGCCCCCTGACCGACGCCAAAGGGCTTATCTCTACTCCCGCACCCGCGAATATTTTTTCCGCTATTTCAATGCCTGGTATTCTGATGTCGACTTTACCTGAAAGCACATCATAATGCGCCTGTAAATACTGTTGAAGATTCCCGATGTCGCACCAATATCCCTCCAGTATCACTCCGAATAAAGGCCTTCCCTCCTTCATCAGAAGCGGGAAAAGATCTTTGCTGAAATCAAATGACTTGCCCTCTTGTATGTAGTCCAGAACCTCGGGCTCCAATATATAAATACCTGTATTGACGGTGTCACTGAAAACCTCACCCCAGGAAGGCTTCTCCAGAAACTGCCGGATGCTTCCCGAGGGTTCGGTTATTACCACCCCGTACTCCAGAGGTGTCTCAACCCTGGTTAAAACCAGTGTGGCCAGCGACCCTTTCTGGCGGTGAAACCGGATAGCACTGCCCAGGTTAAAATCAGTCAAAGCGTCTCCGCTAATAACCACAAAGGTATCATCAAGGAATTCACGGGCATTTTTAACACTACCAGCCGTACCAAGGGGGGTTTCTTCAACGAAATACTTCAGATTGACACCGTATTCGCCTCCGTTTCCGAAAAAACTTTTTATGCTCTCCGGCATGTACTGAAGTGTAACGGCAATATCTGTTATACCATACTTATTTAATAACTCCACAATATAAGTCATCATCGGACGGTTCAGAACAGGCACCATAGGTTTTGGGCGGTTGCAGGTAAGCGGTCTCAGGCGGGAACCCTCACCGCCGGCCATGATTACAGCTTTCATATGATAACCCTCCAGTCTTATTTTTTAAATGAATTATCAGGTGAAATTAACTACCAAATAAACCCGTGAATGGTTATATATACCTTGCGTTTTCTTACAAAAAATCCCCACCGGGTCTGGTAGGGATTTTATTTCTTTATCAGCGGTACCCGTTTATATTTTTCTATAATTATGTTGACATTTGTCTTAAGCCGTACAAATTTATTATTATGCGTTTTAAAGTTTTTTATACCATTTTTATGGTAATGGTGGATTGATCTATACAGGCCAGAATGCGTTAAACCTCAAAATGATAATTTCGAGGATCGAATAAGGAAAAACCCGCCAAAACAATTGGTTTGACGGGATAGGTGACAAAGGATTGCTTGACTTACGAAGGCTTTCCAAACAACCTGGTAACCCTGTCAAAAATTCCTCCGTAACGGTCCGAGGTATCGTACCATGCAACCGACCTCCTGGCATTAAGTATGTCACGGTAGATTTCCCGTGTTTGTCTGGCTATTTCCAGCCAACTGTATTGCCGTCTTACCTTTTCATATGCCCGCTCCTTCATATTCCCGGCCATCTGTCGGTCATTCAGCAACCAGAGAATCATGTCGGCCAGAGATTGGCTGTTTCCGGGGTAAGCCTTTAATCCATCCACCCGGTGATCCAGTATCTCCCCCAGTCCTCCAGTGTCCGATATTACTACCGGTGCCCGGGCTGCCATGGCTTCCAGTGCAACAATGCCAAAAGGTTCATAAAGGCTGGGGATGGCCGCCACATCGGCCCAGCTGTAGAGTGCGTTGCGCAGTGCATCATTAACATAGCCAGTGAAATAAACCCTATTGTCTATCCCCATGGCGGACGCCTGACTTCTCAGGACGCCTTCATGCGGCCCCCTGCCTGCAATAATGAACTTGGTGCCAGGTCGGAATTTCAATATATGTGGTATGGCGTCCAGTAAAACCTGAACCCCCTTTTCTCTTACCAGCCTGCCAACATAAAGAACTATCTGTTCGTCTGGTGAGGCATAGTCCTCCCTCCTGCATGAATTATCTGTCATTCTGAAAGCTTCGGTGTTTACCCCGTTGGGAATAATTCTGATTTTATCGTCAGGAACCTGAAAAACATGCTGCAATTCTCCCTTCATGTAATGGCTGCAGCAAATTGCTCTCCAGGATTCATAGATCATCCACCACTCCACATCACTGATATGTCTTTGCGTATTGTTGTGCAAACCGTAGTTTCTTCCATATTCAGTGGCGTGGATGGTGGCCACCATGGGTATCCTGAAGGCATGCTTAACAGCCCTGGAAACGTAAGCCACCAGCCAGTCGTGCCCGTGTACCAGATGAAAATTACCTACATCGTTGATAACCGACACGGCTCTCTCCATCATGGCTATATTCAACTGGGCAACCCAGTTAACAAATTCCGGGGACGATACATTATAAGGATACACCCGGTATACCCGTACGCCGTTTACATTTTCAAATTCAGGCGCATCATTACTGCCCACCGTCACCAGGTGCACCTCCTCACCTATGTCGGCCAGTGCTCCTGTCAAATCATAAACGTGCTGGGCAAGCCCCCCAACACTTTTGGGTGGGTACTCCCACGAAAACATTATTATTCGCATCCACGTCCTCCTACCCGGTTGTTGTAATCTGCACCCTGTCAGAAAATTCCTGGGGGCATTTATTATTATTGATTTTTCTTAGGTTATTTATGCGATCTTGCTGGAAAAAGCTGGCGAAAGAATAAAGCCCGGCAGGGAGGTATCTCTTCACTGAAGACCTGGCCAAAAGATAAAGCAACCCGAACCAAGTAGTTCGGGTTGCTCAGGAAGGGCAGAGGGGCTAGATTATATTATTTTTGCTCGCCGTAATATCCTCCGCCGAAGCCACTTCCAAATACCAGCAGGATCAGAATCAGGAATAGTATAAACGAAGAATCCTTGCCACCACCAAAACCGTAACCCATTAATCAACACTCCTTTTTTAATTTGTTATTTTTGACCGCAATAGCCCCCGCCACCATATCCACTACCAAAAACAAGCAAAATCAGGATCAGGAAAAGAATTAAACTCGGATCTATGAACCCAAATCCAGGGGAAACCGGAGGAACACAGCCACCGACACCGCCGCCGGTATAGCCTCCACCAAAGCCATAGCCCATAAAAATCACTCCTTACTTTATTTACCATAATATGCGGCAAAAGGTGTAATGGTGATCGAATCTTTAAATGTCTTTTTTTTTATGAGATAATTTTAATTCCAAGGATAAAGTTTTCCCCAACCTTATTTCTATGGCTGAATACATTACCGATGTTCATCTCCACCGACGTTAACCCCATAGCCGGCCTTCAAACACGCCAAGGTTACAGGGGCCAACAGCGAGGCCTTCAAACTTCTCGCGGTCTCCCAAATACGGGGAGCGGCACCGGCGGAGATCCTGGCACAGCTGATCGATATAATATAGGGTTAGTAATTAATTAGTTATTAATAGAGTGCAAGACAACATAACGCAATGGACTTTTAGTCAATAGCTGGTGGCTTTTCTAAATATGTAGCACTTCCTTTAAACCAGACTATTTACAACTATATATCAATTATTTACCTGGGACCCTTGTTTATGTATCGATATACAGGTCCCGCCAAGGCTATCGCCACTGTCAGCCCCTCATATCTTTGTTGATCTTGTCTATTTTCTTTTGTATCTCTGTCATCGACTGCACCTGACCTGCGCTGAGCTGCGTTTCTATCTGCCGCAGACCGGCGAAGAGTTTTTTGTCCGAAGTTACATTCACCTTGTAATCACCGCCAGCCTCCTTTATCTTTCTGTGTACTTCCTGCCTGATTGATTTCAGGCGCAGCCTGTTAAATCCACTTACTTTAATAGCTGCTGAAATCTCGTTATTAATCACTACAGCCGTGATGTCCTCAACACCCTTAACTGTTTGGGCCGCCTGCTTCACCTTTTCCGCCATCCCGGGGTCTACACTTATCTGCTTTTCACCCTGGCTCCCCTGCTGCTGTTGCTTTTCGGCAGGGGCCTGCATCGCACAGCCCGCCACCACTACTGACAACGCCAGTAATACTACAATCACATTTTTTTTCATCCCGCCACCCTTTTCCTATCCTTTTGGTTTAAAAAACAGTGCTGCTATAAAACCAAATATTATGGATGCTGATATGCCCGCACTGGTTACTTCAAAGATGCCGGTCAGGATGCCGACTATCCCGGTTGTTTCGGCTTCGGCCATGGCACCGTGCACCAGGGCATTACCAAAGCTGGTTATTGGTACGGTGGCGCCGGCGCCGGCAAAATCCATAAGGGGCTGGTAAAGCCCCAGTCCGCCAAGAATGGCGCCCGACACCACCAGGATGCTCATGGTATCGGCCGGGGTGAACTTAAATATATCAAGCAGCAGCTGCCCGATAACACAAATAAGACCACCCACCACAAAGGCCCATAGATAACTTTCCATTTTGTTTAATCACTCCTTACGGCCGTTCTCAATGGAAACAGCGTACGCTATGCAGGGAATACTCTCCTTTTGCTGGTAGGACAAGGGGGAGAGCATTGCCCCGGTGGCCACAATCAATACCTTCCGCAACTCTCCTTTTTTCATCCTGTTAAGTATGTGTCCGTAAGTAACGGTGGCCGAACAGCCGCAGCCGCTCCCCCCGGCCAGCACTTCAGTCTGGTTTTCGCCATAAATAAGCAGTCCGCAGTCTTTGAATATTTCTATTGGAATCTCCAGACCGTGTTTTCGCAGCAGATCGGCGGCTATGGTATGCCCGATCCTGCCCAGGTCGCCGGTGGCAATAAGGTCGTAATCCCCGGCAGAGACGCCGAGGTCTCTGAAATGGGCCGTAATGGTGTCTACCGCCGCCGGCGCCATGGCGCCTCCCATGTTGTAGGGGTCGCTCAATCCCATATCCACCACTCTGCCAATGGTGGCGGATGTAACCACGGGACCCTCACCTTCGGCGGCCAGCAGTGCGACTCCGGCCCCAGTCACTGTCCACTGGGCGGTGGGAGGCTTCTGTGAACCGTACTCGGTAGGATATCTGTATTGTTTTTCAACGGCCGCATTGTGGCTGACGGTACCGCAAAGAACATTGTTTCCAGACCGGCTGTTTACAATCAAGGATCCCAGGGCCAGGCTTTCCATGGAGGTGGAGCAAGCCCCGTAAAGTCCTAAAAAAGGTATTGCCAGGGTTCTGGCCGCAAATCCGCTGGAAACTATTTGGTTTAGCAGGTCTCCGCAAAGGAAAAACTGAACGTCCTGTTTCTGCAGTCCTGACTTTCTTATGGCTATTTCACAAGCCTCTTCCAGCATCTTTTTTTGCGCATTTTCGTAGCTGTCCTGGCCAAGCCACAAGTCGCCGTGCAGTGTGTCGAAGTCCAGGGCCAGTGGCCCGTTGGCCTCAAAGGGACCGCCCACGGTGGCGGTGGACAGTATTACCGGCCTGTTTGCAAACACCCAGGACTGATGTCCCTGGATCATACTAGAAGCCTCCCAACATTGTGATTAAAGATTTTATAAGGGCCACTACAAAGGCCGCAAATACTCCGAACACGATAACCGATCCGGCCAATTTGAACATCTTGCCACCGACGCCCAGCACAAAGCCTTCAGTTCTATGTTCAATGGCCGCCGAGGCGATGGAATTGGCAAAGCCTGTAACCGGCACCGCAGTACCTGCCCCGGCCCACTGGGCAATATGGTCGTACACACCCAGGACGGTTAGAATAACCGAAAACAGAATCAGCACAGATACAGTAGGATTACCTGCGGTTTTTTCTGTGAAATCAAAATTCCACAAAAAAAAGTCCTGGATAAACTGTCCTAAAAGGCAAATAAAGCCACCTACCAGAAAGGCCAACAGACAGTTTCGGAGGACTGGTCTGCGGGGCTCCCGTGCTTTGGCAAAGTCTTTATACTCCTGCTGCACCGGGGTGAGCTTTTTCTTTTTCTTGTTTGACAATTGTTAAATCACCCCTTTTATCTTTTCAACAAAGGCTCGGTCTCTATTATTATTTCCGACAGCATTCGGGAAGATTTTTCATACATATTTTTAGCCTCGGGATGTCTGGTACCCAGTGCATACAGCTCGCAGTCGGCCTGGCATTTTTTCAGGGTGGCGTGTAGCAGTTCCCTGGTTTTGGGCCGGGGCACCTGTATGACATCGTCAAAGAGGTCCAGGTATAACTGCCCGACCGAATCAACCTGACCAATGAAGACATTTTCAGGTGCTACCCCCACTTTTTCCAGTTCGGTATGCAGCCATTTTCTGTTCAGCCCCATAGCCGTAAGAGGCTCGTCCATCATGATGCCGTCCATCATTACCGTTTGGGGCACGCTTTCCGGCCCCACACTAGTACCTGCGGTATTAGCTGTAAGGGGCTGCTTGTCTTTTTTCAGAAGCACGCTCACCTCTCCGGTGGGTTCCATAACGGCAAACTCCACGTCTGCAAAACTAAAAATATCTTTTTTGCGCAGCTGGCTTAACAGATCCTCAGGAGTGAGACGGGCTTCCATTAACTTATCCTCCAGGACCTTGCCATGGTTGATCAAAACCTCTTCCTTACCCTGAACTATATCCCTTACCGACTTGTACTTTATGGAGAGGAGAAAAATAAGTGCCGGAAGTATTGTCCAGACCGCCAGGGCAATTAATCCTCCGGCCAGTCCCGTAATCAGATTTAGGGAAATGGCGGCCACTATGACCGCTATTACAATTGCAGTGACCAGATCAAAGAAGGTCAGCCGGGAGGTTTGCTGCTTTCCGATCAGGCGGACCAGGAACAGGGTCAGAAAGAATAATCCGGCGGATCGTAATAAAATATTTAACCATTCAGGCATTGGTATTACCCCTGTCTTTATGTTTCTTAAAACCCTTTGTACTGAGGTTCTTCAAATTCCAGAACACCGACCCTTTTTTCCATGTCACCGATGATTTGATCAATTCGCTGCACGCTGCCGGCCAATATAGCGCGGGCATCCAGGTTTTCTTCAATTGTAGCAATGGTCTCCATGGTGGCCCGGGCGCCTTTCAGGCTGGCGAGGGTCTGCTTGACCTGTGCGCTAACCGTCATAGAATCACCTCCTGCTCTTTGCATATTTTGTATTGCAAGGTAGATTTATATACAAAAAAACCGGCTCCGATGGTCCGGTTTTTCTTGAATCTTATTAGAAACCTTTATACTGCGGCTCTTGCTTCTCAATCTCGTCTATCCTGGGTTCCAGGCTGTCAACAATACCTTTGGTTTGCATGGCGGCGCTGGTGTACAGTTGTTTTGCCTGTTGATTCTGGGTCTGCAGGGCAAAGGACTCCAGACTGGCCTGGGCGCTTTTAAGACTGGCCAGTGTTTGTTTTACCTGAGCTCCAATTGTCATAATTTACCTCCAAGGTTTAATTTTCACCATCCATTATTTTATCCGGGGTGAGGTAGAAGCATCCTGGAAACAGTACCCCAAGCAATAATCTATCAGAACAGTCAGGTTAATAGTTATCCCGCCAAAAGGCGGTTTTCTATTGTATAGGAAACTATGCTCAAGGCAGAAATGTGGATAACTTTTTTGTAGTCTGAAGACACCTTGGCTTAAGGGTCGCTTAAGGGTCGCTAATGGGTAGGTGGAGCGATTTGAGCCCGGCCTACACAACCTCCGG
>LADL02003048.1_pt1 | contig 12619 bp, 9 predicted proteins | sample 619721 | NCBI WGS metagenome assembly LADL02 (sample SAMN03397408, study PRJNA257561) | rock porewater metagenome | biome: terrestrial; feature: Opalinus Clay rock; material: porewater; isolation source: Opalinus Clay rock porewater BRC-3 borehole | place: Switzerland: Mt Terri URL, St-Ursanne ...
CGGTTTCTACAAGCATCGAATTGTCGAATGGTTCTTTTGAAATCACTTTTAAGATGCTTCCTAATTGAATTTGCAGCTTGTCCAAAAATTTTAAAAAGGGATCTGAGGAATCTTTAATGCCAATCACAACGCACGATTTTCCTGTTTCTACGGAAGATAACATAGTGTTATTGTGATGTTTAATATTACCTTCCTTATCCGGAATCGGATCTCCGTGCGGATCGTGCGTGGGAAATTCCAAAAACGCCTCTAACTTATCTATTAAAGTTTCTGACTTAATATGTTCTAATTGCTCGGCCATTTGGTGGACTTCATCCCAGTTGTAATTAAGTTTATTCACTAAAAAAACTTCCCACAATCTGTGTTTCCGTACAATTTCCACGGCAATTTTTTGACCAATTTTAGTTAAAGAAACGCCTTGGTATTTTTTATAATGAACCAGATCTTTTTCGGCCAGTTTTTGAATCATATCCGTAACTGAAGACGCTTTTGTTTCAATTTTTTTTGCAATCAGCGTTGTGCTTACATTTTCAGCTTTACTTAGCTCTAAGCTGTAAATGGCCTTTAAATAATTTTCTTCGGTTTGAGTAAGTTGAAATTCCATAAGCACAAAGATATGTTTTTATTTAGTAAAATAAAAATTTAGATAAGTCTAAAAATAATATTAGTTTTGCTTAAAAATCAAAAACAAATGAATAAAATAGTTTTAATAGTATTTGTGTTAGTGACACAAATATGTTTGGCAAATGATCATGGAATAGTTAAAGGCATAGTTACTTGTGGAAATATCGTTGTTCCGGGAGTTTCTGTTTATGTAAAAAACACCAATATAGGATCTTCTACAAATCTTGAAGGGGAATACTATTTGAAAGTCCCAAATGGAAAAGTTATAATAATGGCGAGTGCCGTTGGCTATAAATCAAAGGAGTTTTCAATTCAAATTGAAAAACATGAAATAAAAGTATTGAATTTTGAGCTGGAAGAAGACGTATTTGGATTAGATCAGGTGGTGGTAACCGGAACCAAAACTTTTAAAAGACAAACAAATTCACCTGTGATTGTGGGTATAATTGACAGTAAAACGCTTAATGACGTTCAGGCTTGTAATTTATCGGAAGGTTTAAAATTTCAACCGGGATTACGAGTGGAAACCGATTGCCAAACGTGTAATTATACGCAGCTAAGAATGAATGGTTTGGCTGGAGGTTATTCTCAAATTCTAATTAATGGACGACCTGTTTTTAGTCCGTTGACCGGTTTGTACGGATTAGAACAAATTCCGGCAAATATGATTGAGCGCATAGAAGTTGTGAGAGGCGGAGGCTCTGCATTATACGGGTCTAGTGCAATTGGAGGAACAGTAAACGTAATAACCAAAATACCAGAAGAGAGTGGTTTTAATTTAGATTACACTTATCAAAATATAAACAAAGGTGCTTCCGACAATATTTTTAATGGTAATGCAACTGTATTAACACATAATGGAAATGTAGGAGCTTCATTTTTTGTGAGTAAACGAGAAAGAGATTATTACGATCATAATGGGGATAATTTTTCAGAATTGCCAAAGTTAAAAAACAATTCTTTTGGGGTGAATTTATTTGCGTTGCCATCAGAAAATCAGAAACTTGAGTTAAATTTAAGCAGTATGAATGAGTATCGTTATGGTGGCGAAATGGTAGATAAGGTACCTCATTTAACCTTGCAATCTGAAGAACGTATCCATAATGTTTTTATTGGAGGTTTAGATTATCAATTAAATTTCAATAATGATAATAGTTCTTTTATCTCCTATGTTTCAGGGCAAAAAACTGATCGAGACCATTATACCGGAATTTTACCGGATGCTGGTGAAGAACTTAAAAATCACCTTGAAAATCCGCCATATGGAATTTCAGAAGTGTCCACTTTTCAAGGTGGAATACAACTTAATCATAGGATGGAGAAATTCTTGAATAGCGTAAATGTGATTACGGCCGGAGCAGAATATGTGGAGGATGAAGTTTTTGACGAGATTAAAGCATATAATTACTTAATTAATCAAAAAACAACAAATCTTGGAGTGTTTTTTCAAAGTGATTGGGAAATTACGCCTCAATTAAATTTATTAACTGGAGTTAGAGCAGACAAACATAACTTATTAAATAATTTTATTTTTAATCCGAGAGCTTCCTTTTTATATAAATTAAAAAACACAACACAATTTCGCCTTACTTGGGGAACCGGATTTAGAGCTCCTCAAGCATTCGACGCTGATTTACACATTGCGTTTGCGGGTGGAGGAATTTCAAGAATTTCACTTTCGCCAGATTTGAAAGAAGAAAGATCCAGCAGTATTAGTGCTTCAGTAAATTATGATAAAGCCTCAGAAAAATTTATTAGCGGTTTTACTTTAGAAGGATTTTACACTTATTTAAAAAATGCGTTTTATCAACACCCGCTTGGAGAAGATGAGTTAGGGGAACTTTTTGAAAAAAGAAATGGAGACGGCGCAGCAGTTAAAGGAATCACCATTGAATTAAGAGCAAATTATAATAGAAAATTGCAATTTGAAACAGGCCTGACTTTACAGTCGAGTATTTATGATACAGCGGTAAGTTATTCGGATGAATTAATATCTAAAAGAAAGTTTTTAAGATCTCCTGATGTGTATGGCTTTGCAAAATTTTCTTTTACACCAAACAAAAAATTTAACTCATCTATTAACTTAATTTATACCGGTTCAATGAATTTAATACATTTAGCCGGATCACCTGAACAATTAACAGATGAATATGTGAGCTCACCTGCTTTTACGGAGTTAAGTTTTAAGTCCGGATATACATTTAATTTAGAACAGTTAGATACAAGTTTCGAAATTTTTGGAGGAGTAAAAAATATGTTTAATTCTTATCAGGCGGATTTTGACTCCGGTAAAAACAGAGACAGCAATTATATTTATGGTCCGGGAGCACCCAGAACAATATTTTTTGGTATAAACTTTAGTCACTAAATTATTTACATCAATTTTTATCCTTATTTTTGAATGTAAAACTTAATTAAATGCATATTGTAATTTATGGAACGGGCGGTGTTGGGGGTTATTTCGGTGCGCGATTGGCACAGGCCGGAAACAAGGTCACTTTTATTGCCCGAGGAAAACATTTGGAAGCCATTCAAAAAAACGGGTTGCAGCTTAAAAGTCCAAAAGGAGATTATTTGGTTTTTCCAGCAAATGTAACGTCAAATATTTCTGAAATTACCGATATCGATCTCATATTACTTTGCGTTAAAACGTGGCAACTGGAAGCGGCAGCCGAAGAAATTAAGCAGGTTTTGAGTAAAAAAACGATGGTTATTTCATTATTGAATGGCGTAAACAATACGAAAGTTTTGGGTGCGGTTATCGATCAAAAACACTTATTGGGCGGATTGTGCAAATTAGTGAGTAAAATTGATGATTATGGTGTCATCAATCACATTTCTTTTGAGCCGACCATTGTTTTTGGAGAACTGGACAAGACAAAAACCAATCGCGCTTTATTGCTCGAAAAATTATTTTTAAATGCTGGCATCACCACAAAATTGGCAGATGATATTCAAACAGAAATATGGTCCAAATTTTTATTTATTACAACAATTAGCGGTATTGGAGCTTTAACAAGAGCCACTATTGGAGAAATGATTGCCACTTCTGAAATAAAAGATCTTATGCACCAAACTGCTGAAGAAATTGTGGCTGTGGCCAGAGCTAAAGGCGTTCATTTATCTCAATCTATTGTTGATCAGAAATTTAAAATTATTGAATCTCAACCTTATAACACAACTTCTTCACTGCAACGTGATATGATGGAAGGAAAACGATCGGAATTGGAAGCGCAAAATGGGTTCATTGTAAAAATGGGCATTGAATTGGGAATTCCGACTCCGGTTAATGCGTTTATTTATCATTGTTTGCTGCCGCAGGAGAATAAGTCCCGGGTACGATCCCGATAATTATCGGGTCAGAAGTCCGAAGACGGAAGTTGAAAAGACCAATATTCGAAGTTTAAACCAAAGTAAAATCAATATTATTTATTGACAAGGGGGGTTTAACCCCTAGGAACGTTTCTCAGGATACTTCCAGTTATTCATTTTAATTGAATTCGCGTTAAGGATTGAGCGCTTCACCTGCGCTCCAACACAGGAGAATGTTTGAGCGCTTTTTTGTGGTTTTCAGCAAAAAACGCAAGTGCCGAAAGCCTGACATTTGCTTTTGCAAATGGAACGCCCAAAAAAAGAATGATAACTTTTAAAACTACGGGCTAAATCACTAAATTTGTGCTTCCTTAAAAAAAGATTACGATGTACAGAACGCATAAAAATGGAGAATTACGCATAGAAAATATTGGCCAGGAAGTTACTTTGGCCGGCTGGGTGCAAAAAACGCGCGATAAAGGATTTATGATTTGGGTTGATTTGCGTGACCGCTACGGCATTACCCAGCTGATTTTTGATGAAGATCGCACGCCAAAAGAAATGATGGAAAAAGCGAAAATGCTGGGCCGCGAATTTGTGATTCAGGTGAAGGGCGAAGTGATTGAACGTGTTTCAAAAAACGCAAATATGCCTACCGGAGACATTGAAATTTTGGTGAAAGAACTTACAATTTTGAACAAATCTTTGGTGCCGCCATTTACCATTGAAGACGAAACCGACGGCGGCGACGAGTTGCGTATGAAATATCGTTACTTGGATATTAGAAGAAATCCGGTAAAAAATAACCTGATTTTTCGCAGTAAAGTGGCGATGGAAACCAGAAAATATCTTTCCGGAGAAGGATTTATTGAGGTGGAAACGCCTTATTTAATCAAATCTACGCCCGAAGGCGCACGTGATTTTGTGGTGCCAAGCCGCATGAATGCCGGCCAGTTTTACGCTTTGCCGCAATCGCCGCAAACTTTTAAAGGCCAGTTTTACGCTTTGCCGCAATCGCCGCAAACTTTTAAGCAATTGCTGATGGTGGGCGGATTGGACAAGTATTTTCAGATTGTGAAATGTTTTAGGGATGAAGATTTACGTGCCGACAGACAGCCCGAATTTACACAAATTGACTGCGAGATGGCGTTTGTGGAACAGGAAGATATTTTAAATGCTTTTGAGGGATTGACCAAACACTTGCTTAAAGAAGTGAATGGCGTGGAAGTTACCAAATTTCCAAGAATGACTTATGAAGAAGCGATGCGCAAATATGGAAACGACAAACCGGATATTAGGTTTGGGATGGAATTCGGCGAATTGAATGCCGTGGCGCAACACAAAGATTTTGGCGTTTTTAATTCGGCTGAATTGGTTGTGGGTATCGCAGTTCCTGGCGGAAATAAATTTACCAGAAAAGAAATTGACGCATTTATTGAATTTTTGAAGCGTCCACAAGTTGGGGCATCGGGCATGGTTTATGTGCGTTGCAATGAAGATGGCACTTTAAAGTCGTCTGTAGATAAATTTTATGAGGAAGCCGATTTGAAAAAATGGGCCGAAAAAACCGGCGCAAAAGCCGGCGATTTGATTTGCGTTTTGTCGGGCATTGCCGATAAAGTACGCGGACAATTGAGCGTTTTGCGTATGGAAATGGCAAATCAACTGGGTTTGCGCAACCCAAAAGAATTTGCGCCGTTATGGGTGGTTGATTTTCCTTTGTTGGAATGGGATGAAGAAACAAAACGTTTTCACGCGATGCACCATCCTTTTACATCACCAAAACCTGAGGATATGGCGATGTTAGATACCGATCCCGGAAAAGTACGTGCCAATGCTTATGATTTGGTGTTGAACGGAAATGAAATTGGCGGCGGATCCATTCGTATTCACGACAAACAAACCCAAGCCTTGATGTTTAATCATTTAGGTTTTACGCCAGAAAAAGCAAAAGACCAGTTCGGATTTTTAATGAATGCCTTTGAATATGGTGCGCCGCCACATGGTGGAATTGCTTTTGGATTGGACCGATTAACGGCTATTTTGGGCGGACAGGAAACCATCCGTGATTTTATTGCGTTCCCTAAAAACAACAGCGGACGCGATGTGATGATTGATGCGCCTTCCATCATTGACGATGAACAATTGAAAGAATTGTGCTTAAAAATAAACTTGCCTATATAGGCGTTCGCAAGAATATTTAATAATTAGATAATGATTTGGTTACACAAAATAGGATTTATTCATTGAAATTTGCGATATATTTAAACAAGTTTTAAATATATCTTTTCATAATATCCGTTAGTTTTTGTCAACTAATTTGTGAAATGTTTAAGGCTGTCTATTCGGGCAGCCTTTTTTTATGGACTAATTTTTTTAGGCAAAATACTCTAAGTTAAAGCAGTCTAATGCTGAAATGTTTTTAACCATATTTTTCTTTGTGAATCTCTGTCAACTCATTATTTAAACATTTACAATGTGGCAAAAAAGAGACACAAAGCAATGCTTAATAGCTGATTTTAGAATCTGTTTTATAATCTCCTTTAGGCAAATTCAATTTTCAATTGACCCAAACTTTTAATATTTAACTTCTAATATTAATATTCAACATTAAACTTTATTAAAACGGTAACATCCGCTTAACATTAACTTAACAAACGCGTTGGTTATTTGCAGCGACAAAAACTAATAAAGGATGAAACAAAACAAAGCAGTAAAAGCTTTTTTGCATTCTTCATTTAAAATTTTCTATTAAGATATTATTGATTGTTATCTGGAAATAATAATTTAATTTTATATTGAAAATTGGCGTTTTCGTTTATTTGATAATTTAAATCGAAACAAATTAGAATGAAAAGACAAATCTTATTTTTAAGTGCGATTCTTTTAACAATTTCTTCCTTTTCCCAAACTGCAGATGAAGATTTTAAGCCAAGCGGCGAGGTTCAATTTAAGGTTTTTTGGAACTATCATTACGACTTTTCTCAAAATGCCACCAAAAAAAGTGCTTTTGAAATTAACCGTTCTTACTTTGGTTATGCTTATGATTTCAGCAAAAACATTTCTGCTAAAATTATTTTTGATGCCGGCAGCGATGTTGGTTTTAGTGAATATTCCATTTTGTTAAAAACAGCGCAATTGGATTGGAAAGTAGCTGAAGGCGTAAAATTAAGTTTGGGGTTAATTGGCATGAGACAATTTAACGACCAGGAAGATTTTTGGAATTACCGTTATATTTTTAAATCATTTCAGGATGAACATCGTTATGGACCAAGCTCTGATTTGGGCGTAAATGCTGAATTTACATTGACAAAAACCTTAAAAGCCAATTTTGTGATTTCCAACGGAGAAGGTTACAGTAAATTACAGGACGAAGACGGAAATCAAAAATTTGGCGGAAGTTTGGTTTTTGAACCGATTAAAGGGTTAACCACCAAAATTTATATGGAAAGCCAAGCGGTTTCCGATTCAAAAGCAATTAGCGCTTTGGCATTGTTTGCCGGTTATAAAGCAACCGATTGGCGTTTGGGTGCGGAATACAATAAACTAAACGACGGCAAAAAATATTCAAGTCCGGCCGTGGATCACGAACTGGATGGTTTATCATTTTACGCAACTTATGTCATTAATAAAAAGTTTGAGATTTTTGGAAGATTTGACCAATTACAATCAAATATTTTATCTGGCGAAACGATTGCTTGGAATGATGAAAATGACGGAAATCAAATAATTACAGGAATTCAATATGCACCCGTTAAAGGCCTAAAATTCTCCTTGAACTACCAAAATTTTAGTTTTGACAATTCAACAATTGACACCAAATCATTGGTGTTTTTAAACGCTGAATTTAAATTATAATGCTTTTGAATGTAAAGAAAACAACAACCTATAAATAATTTTTAGTTAACCTAAAGTTAACAATCAACTCAGTCCTTTGCATAACAAATTAAAAACGACAAAAATGAAAAAATTAGTAATTATGATGTCCTTAGCTTTGGTAATTGGAGCTTGCGGAAACAAAAAAGAACAAAAAGACGCCAGTAGCGAAACTGTGCAGTTAACAGGAAACATCAGCATTGATGGATCAAGCACTGTTTTCCCGATAACGGAAGCTGTGGCAGAAGAATTTAGAGCGATTCAGCCAAATGTAAAAGTAACCATTGGTGTTTCCGGAACCGGCGGCGGTTTTCAAAAATTCTCAAGAGGAGAAACAAATATTTCAAATGCTTCTCGTCCTATAAAAGATGTTGAAATAGCGGCTTGTGCTGAAAACAACGTGACTTATTTGGGATTGGAAGTTGCGTATGACGGTTTGGCGGTAGTTGTTAATCCGGGCAATACTTGGGTAGACAGTTTCACCGTGGAAGAATTGAAGAAAATTTGGGAGCCTGCAGCCCAAGGAAAAATCATGAAATGGAACCAAATTCGCCCAGAATGGCCAAATCAAGAAATCCATTTATACGGACCGGGCACAGCATCTGGAACTTTCGATTACTTTACAGAAGCCATTAATGGAAAAAGCGGATCAAGCAGAGGTGATTATACCGCAAGTGAAGATGACCACGTATTGGTTCAGGGAATTGCAGGAGACAAATATGGTTTAGGTTTCTTCGGACTGGCTTACTTTGAAGAAAGCAAAGACAAATTAAAATTAATTGGCGTACATAACGGAAAAGAAGTGGTGTTGCCATCATTGGAAACAGTAAGCAACGGAACCTACAGTCCTTTATCAAGGCCTATGTTTATTTATGTAAACAGCACTTCCATCAAACATCCTGAGGTTATTGAATTTGTTAATTTTTATCTTGACAATGCCGCAGAATTATCTGAAGATGTTGGGTACATTAAATTGCCTGCAGCACTTTACGCAAAACAAAAAGAAAATTTTAAAGCTTTTGTTGAAAAAAATAAATAAACAAGATCTAAACATAACAAAATCAGATGTATCTTACATCTGATTTTGTTTTAAATAAAATTTAATGCGTAAAATCAAAGAATTAATCATTGAAAAATCACTTTTATCAAGTGCGTTAGTCACTATTGCAGTGACTATTGGCATTATTTTAGTGCTTGCCATTGAAGCTTTTCTATTCTTTAAAGAGGTCTCCATTTTCGATTTTTTCACAGATACGCAATGGACACCTTTATTTACTGAAAAACATTACGGAATTCTTCCGTTGCTTTCAGGAACATTGCTTACCACCTTTATCGCAATTTCCGTTGCAATGCCCATAGGCTTGTCTATCAGTATTTATTTAAGTGAATACGCCCCAAGAAGTTTTAGAAAAACAATCAAGCCGTTATTGGAGCTGTTGGCAGCAGTGCCATCGGTAGTTTACGGTTTTTTTGCATTGGTGGTGGTTACACCCTATTTACAGCAATTTATGCCTAGTTTATCGGGATTTAACTCGCTGTCTGCAGGTATTGTGATGGGAATAATGATTATTCCTTTTGTGTCTTCCTTAAGTGAAGATGCTTTATTTGCTGTTCCAAAATCATTGAGGGAAGCTTCTTACGGTATGGGTGCAACCCGACTTCAAACCGCTTTTAAAGTAGTGGTCCCAGCAGCATCCTCCGGTATTATTGTATCCATTATCTTGGCCATTTCAAGAGCCATTGGCGAAACAATGATTGTCGCCATAGCCGCAGGCCAACAACCAAGACTCACTTTAGACCCAACGGTTCCAGTTGAAACCATAACCGCTTATATTGTTCAGGTAAGTTTAGGCGATGTGCAACATGGCTCCTTGGAGTACAGAACTATTTTTGCGGCGGGAATTACCTTATTTGTATTTACCTTTTTATTGAATACCGTGAGTTTCCGAATCAGAAAAAAATACCGAGAAAAATATGACTAGCATTCAGAAAAACAGGCTTAAAGACCAGCTCTTCAAATTTTGGGGAATTGCTTGTACCTTAATCGGGTTGGTAATGCTGGTTATTTTTATTGGCGGAATCTTAGTTGATGGATTAAGCAGAATAGATTGGGCTTTTATTACCGATTTACCGTCCCGAAAACCAGAAAAATCGGGAATATGGACACCGCTAATGGGGAGTGTGTGGGTTTTATTTTTAACAGCAATAATTTCATTTCCCATAAGTGTCGCCGCTGGCGTTTATTTGGAAGAATATGCCAAAAAAAACAGGCTTTCCGCATTGCTGGAAATTAATATTTCCAACTTGGCAGGCGTTCCATCCATTATTTACGGATTGCTGGGGTTGGAAATTTTTGTGAGAATCATGAATTTAGGCGCAAGTGTTTTGGCAGGCGCTTTAACTTTGTCCCTTTTAATTCTGCCAATTATTATTGTGGCGACCAGAGAAGCCATAAAAGCGGTTCCAAATTCAATTCGAGATGCTTCATACGCCTTGGGAGCTTCAAAGTGGCAAACAATATGGAATCAGGTATTGCCGGCATCAAGCGGCGGTATTTTAACCGGTGTTATTTTGGCGCTATCTAGAGCCGTTGGTGAAGCCGCTCCGTTAATTGTTGTGGGTGCTTTGGCTTATGTGCCTTTTGCGCCACAAGGTCCGCTAGACCAGTTTTCGGTGTTGCCAATTCAAATTTTTAACTGGATATCAAGACCTCAACAAGGGTTTATTGACAATGCTGCGGCTGCCATTATTATATTATTATTAATTACCTTTATCATGAATGGAATTGCTGTTTATTTTAGAAACAAATGGCAAAAAAAACTACAGTAATATAATGAATGAAATTATGACAGAAAAAACTGAAGACCCTAAAATAGAAACGCCAATTGCTGAAAAATACAAATTGCAAACCAAAGATGTAAATGTTTTTTATGGTGATTTTCAAGCTATTAAAGATGTTTCCATGAACATTAAGCCAAAAACCATCACTGCTTTTATTGGCCCATCGGGTTGCGGTAAATCTACTTTTTTACGTTTGTTCAACAGAATGAACGATTATATTGAAGATTTCAAGATGGAAGGCAAAATAAAAATTGACGATAACAATATTTACAAAAAGAAAATACAACTGGAGCAGTTAAGAAAAGAAGTTGGCATGGTTTTCCAAAAGCCAAATCCGTTTCCGAAGTCCATTTTTGAAAATGTTGCATACGGATTAAAAATTCAAGGCATCAAAGACAAAAAATTGATTGCACAACGTGTAGAAAAAGCGTTGATTCAAGCCGATTTATGGAATGAGGCTAAAGACAATTTAAACAAATCGGCCTTAACTTTGTCGGGCGGACAACAACAACGTTTGTGCATTGCCAGAACCTTAGCGGTTGAACCTTCCATTATTTTAATGGATGAGCCAACCTCTGCGCTCGATCCAATTTCTACCGCTAAAATTGAAGAATTAATCCATCAATTAAAAAAGGATTATACCATTATTATTGTTACCCATAATATGCAACAAGCTGCAAGAATCAGCGATTATACAGCATTTTTTTATATGGGAGAATTGATTGAGTTTGATAAAACAAAAAAAATATTCACAAATCCGGAAAAAAAGAGAACAGAAAATTATATCACAGGAAGGTTCGGTTAAAAAAATAAAGAAGTTATGATAAATATTGAAGAACAAAGGGCTGTTTTAAGTAAAAGCGGGGAAGAAATGTTAAACCTGGTACACAAACAAGTGCAACTTGCCTACGAAGCATTTACGTCTTTTGACACAGATTTGGCAGAAGAGGTTATTTTAAAAGAAAATAGGGTAAATGCGCTTGATGTAAGAATTGAAAAGGACACCGATCATTTTATTGCCTTGTATAGCCCTGTGGCAACCGATTTAAGATTTGCTTTGGCGCTGCTTAAGATTAATTATAATTTAGAGCGAATTGGCGATCAGGCATTTGATATCGCAAACCATACAATAGACTTAAACCAAAAACTGGTGCCTGCGCTTATTGAAAGAATGCAGTTTAACCTCATGTTTGAAACCCTTGAAAGCATGATTAAGGATGTGATAACTGCCTATACCGATGAAAATTTAAAAGTGGCTCGAAAAATCTTTAAAAAAGATAAAATTATCAATGAAATAAATGCAAAAGCTTTCGACATTGTTGCAGAAGACGCCATTAAAAACCCTGAATTAATCAGACAATATTTAATGGCGCTGGTAGTTATGAAAAAATTTGAAAAAGTTGGCGATTTGCTGAAAAACATTTCTGAAAGCATTATCTATTTTATTGATGCAGAAATTTTAAAACATAAAAAGAAAAAGTAACGAAATTTAAATGGCAGAAGTTCAAGAAAAGAATTCCTAAAATATTTAATTTAAATTATTTACACACAATTTGACCGCCATCTATCTGGCGGTTTTTTTATTTATTATTAATTCGTAATAGCTAATATCCAAAAATAAATATTTTAACTGGTTCTTTATCAGTTCAAAGACACCTTGTTTCTTCTGTATTAGAATCCAAAATTCAGTTATTTTAATATTTTTTTAACCTTATATTAATGTTTAAGAAATACTAAAAATATATAGCATAAAAAAAAATATCTAGTTACTTTTACCAGATTCAAAAAATACCCAAAATATGGATAATTTTTACTTTTTAATGATTGTTGCCTTAGGCGTTTTGGCTGTTGCCGATTTGGTTGTTGGGGTGAGCAATGATGCAGTTAACTTTTTAAATTCTGCAATTGGTTCAAAAGCAGTTTCTTTCAAAACCATTATGATTGTTGCAAGCATTGGTATTGCTTT
>LADL02003086.1_pt1 | contig 12583 bp, 12 predicted proteins | sample 619721 | NCBI WGS metagenome assembly LADL02 (sample SAMN03397408, study PRJNA257561) | rock porewater metagenome | biome: terrestrial; feature: Opalinus Clay rock; material: porewater; isolation source: Opalinus Clay rock porewater BRC-3 borehole | place: Switzerland: Mt Terri URL, St-Ursanne ...
TTTTCCAGCAGGTATATGGCGAAAGCTATGGAGACACCGGCCGATATGGTGTCCAGCCCGAACCTGTTGCAAAGATGGTTGGCGTAGGTAATGGCCTCCAGGTCATAGTTGCCGCAAAGGGGGCCCAACGCCACGGCGCTTTCATATTCGGGACCGTCAACGCTTAGATTGTATCTTCCGGAAAGCCGGGTTCTCCTGCCACAGGCCACGACACAGCCCATGCAGGATTTAAAATCAACACTGAAATCTTCCCGCAGTTTTTTCCCGGTCACTTTTTCAGCCGGGAATACGTTCTCCGTAAAGTACTTTGCAGGCACATCCCCGAAATACATACCTATATCAAGATAGCCCAGGGTGCCGTATTGCCTGCTTAATCCCTGGACCTTTGCCAGTTCCTGCTGTACCATTTTGCTGACCATACTCAAAGTCTGAGGATCGGCCACCGTAACTTTTCTTTTGCCCTTCACGGCCACCGCTTTGAGATTTTTACTTCCCATCACGGCCCCCAAGCCACACCTGCCTGCCGCCCTTCCGGCGTCATTCATAACCGCGGCCATTAAGGCCAGGTTTTCGCCGGCCTGTCCTATGCAGGCCACGCTGTAGTCCCGGTGTTCCTTCTTTATCAAATCCTGTGTCTCGTAAGAATCCTTCCCCCATATACCGGAGGCATCAACTATACTTACCACCCCGTCAATCACAGAAATATAAACCGGATTCTTTGACCTGCCGGTTACAACAAGCCCGTCAAAGCCGGCCATTTTAAGCTTGGGTCCAAACAGCCCGCCGGAGGTGGCCTCACCCCATATTCCAGTCAGTGGTGATTTTGCGCAAATTGCAAAGCGGGATGTGGACGGTGTAATTGTACCCCCCATTGGACCGGTCATGAAAATCAGGGGATTGTCCGGTCCCAGAGGGTCGGTTTCCGGCTTTAACATATCATATGCCAATCTGCTGGCCAGGGCGCTTCCGCCTATGAACAGGTCTGCAAGGCTCTCGTCCAGTTCCTTTATTTGAACGCTTCCCGCGGTAAGGTCAATATAGGCCAATTTGCCAACATATCCGTTCATCTCAACACCTCCTTAAAAATCAACTTTTTCACCTGAATAGGCGCAGTTGTATAGCCTTCTGTAATGATCCCGGGTAACCGGCCGGATGCACATCAGGTGAACAACGTCTGCAAGGGTGTAATCCAGGAGTATTTCAAGTTTTTCCTCAAACTGCTGCCTGGTTATGCCCAACCCGGCTATGGTTGTGGGACATTTGACCGAAGCGGCAAAGGAATTATACATAAGCACAAGGTTATCGAGAACCTCTCTGTCTGTTGCCCCTCCTACCTCCTGACGCCTGGCCAGCTCAAGGTACATGTCCGAATACCTGGCCACATACTGCATCATGTAGGGAACAAATATACCTACCGCGCAGCCATGGTGTATTTTAAATAGCTTGCCGAAGGCGTGTCCCATGGCATGGTCAATACCCGGAGCAGCATTGCCGAAGGCCATGCCCGCCATATTTGAGGCCACCAGCATCTTGTATCTTGCCTCGTAGTCAGACCCGTTGGCCACCGCCCTGGGCAGGTATTTCCGCACCAGGCTTATGGCCTGATAGCCCATGGGCAGGGTGTACTCGTTGGCCCAGTGGGACAATACCCCGCCAATGGCGTGGGCCAGTGCATCCATTCCGGTATAGGCGGTTAGTGTCGGAGGCATCCCCACAGTAAAGGCCGGGTCCAGAATGGCCATGTCCGGCACAAGTTCCGGGTGATTCAAGACCTTCTTCTGCCCTCCGTCAGTTATGACCGCTGTGGCGGTTGTTTCCGATCCGGTGCCTGAAGTGGTGGGAACTGCTATGAAGTATGCCTTGGACCTCAGGTTGAGGGTAGTCGGCAAAAGTGTCTCCGCATTTATTGGGGCTACCTGCCTTAAGTCCATTTCCGGGTGAGCATATTTCATCCAAATGGCCTTGGTGGCATCCATTACGGACCCTCCGCCAACAGCCACGAAAAGGTCCACCCCGAGTCTCTCGGCCGCTTCAACCCCGGCAAGCACATTGTCCACCGGGGGCTCGGGAATAACCTCATCCCATATTTCAGCCTGCAGACCCCCGTTAGTTAACGATTTAAGCACTTTTTCAGCCAGGTTTTTAACATACTTGTCAGTTACAATAAGAGCTTTTTTGTTTTTGGTAAGTGATGGCGCGGTAATTTCCAGTGACGCCAGCCCACCTGCTCCCAGAAGAAGTTTAGGGGCGAAGAAATAACTGGACATTCCCCGTATTCCCGAGGCCCCCGCAACGGAAAACAACATTCGGTACCTTAAGTCATCATGCCACCAGCTCTGGCTTTCGGTAGGCAATTTAACCACCTCCGGAAAAACATTTTGTTAACGCTCCCGTTATCCCCAGCTCTTATAAATTTTAACCACCCACAATAGCGGGAAAAAAAACAACTTTACTCCCGTCTCGAACAGTTATATTAATATCATCTGCAACTCGGTTGTTTATCACTACCCTGATAGAAGGAAGAAGTTGCCCACTGTCGTCGGCAAGATTTTTTTTAAACAAAGGATATATGCTGGAAAGTTCTAAAACTAAATTTGGTAGAGTATTTCCCATTGTCCTGTTAAATTGAAATCCCTTTACCAATCCATCCTCCACATCAAGTGCCAATACTTTTACATAAACATTCATATAAAACATTCCTTTATAAAACAATATATACTCTTTAGTAATATAACTTTTAGCAATATTCTATTACTTATTTTAAAAGAATTTACAACTGTTTCAAATGTTGATGATAATGCTTATTTAAATATATCATTTTTTAGCTCTTAGAAATAAGGCTGTATAAAATATTTCCGGCGCTGGCTAATTATATCCCCGTTCAAAAAAGGCTAAAACCGCCATTTCTGGCGGTTTTAGCCTTAAAGATCACTGGAATTGTACTATAGTTAAGCACTTTCGTAGAAAATGTCTTCCTCATTTACACCGGCCTCTTTTAGAACCTTGAGGCTGGCGTTGACCATTGGCCTGGGGCCGCACATATATACCTTGTACCCCTTCAGATCCATTTCTTTCATGGCATCGGTGACAAAACCTTTTCTGCCCTTCCAGCTCTTATCCAAAGCAACCACCTTGATATATTCAAATTTTTTACAATTGGACTTTAACTTTTTAAAGTGGTCATCGTAAATAAACTCCTCCGGTTTATTAACACCGTAAACCAGTTTAACTTCCTTGCTGCAGCCGGCTTTTTCCACCATTTCCCTGGTCATGGACACAAAGGGGGTTATACCTATTCCACCTGCAACAAACAAAACCTTGTTACTGCTTTTGCCGGGAACCAGATCACTTCCCAGGGGGCCCTCCAGATCTATCATGTCCCCTTCTTTGAAGGTGTCAAAAATTATACCGGTCCCATACCCTCCGGGCATCTTTTTTACCGTGACACTCAGCTCAGAGCCGTCCCCGCTGCAGGATGATATTGAGTAAGCCCTGTACATAACGGGGTTTTCACTTATCTTTACCAGGATAAACTGTCCCGGGCTGTATTCCACCCTTTCAGGCTCAATAAGACTGAAGGTGTACTCATTTACGTCTTCACTCAGTTTCCGTACTCTGGTTATAGCAGCGGCAATTTTTCTCCTTTCTTTGTATCCGTCTATATCTGTTTCTTCAATAATACTAGCCGCTTTTTGCTCATTGTTCAGAGACAGTATCCCGGCCGGGCAGTTCCTGACACAGGTTGAGCAACGGATACAGGCCTCGCTGTCAAACTGATTCTTATCCGAAAACTCCAGATATGGAGACAGCTGCATCGGGCATACCCTGGAACACTTACCGCAGGTGTGGCACATATCCTTACTGGCCACAGTGACCTTTTCATCAGTTTTCTTATTTATTTTAAGTAGTTTTCCTAATTTATAGGACATGATCTCCAGCGTTCCCATCGGACAGAAGTTGCACCACGCCCGGGGACTGACCGTAAAGGCCAGAAGGGCGCCGAGAACGGTGACCATCAGGTAGTTCATTACGAATACATATCCCAGTTTATCCAGAAAGGAAGCCGAGCCCCAAATTGCAAACACCTTAATCAACCGGCTAACCATAATGTACATAAACCAGGTAAACATAATGGCCATGGCTGTCCTCGACTTAAGAAAAGCGGGTATTTTCCTGTTGGCGCTGAATGGCATGACAAGGCGGTCAAAAAGGCTGCCATGGGGGCAAAGATTACCGCACCAGTACTTGCCCTTGAAGAAACCTATTACCGCCAGGGCAACCATTATAGGGATCATGAAAAGCCCCAACTTTGGAAGCCACAGCCCTCCAAAGGCCACAATAGGCACGAAAATCCACGCGTATTTTCTGATAGGTGTGAAGATCCGGTTTGTTTTAATGTAAAATGAAGCCATAATATAACATACCCTCCCCGTGTATAATATAAGTCCCTATTTAGATAAACCACCACTGGGAAATTTGAGCCCATCTCTTGCTAATACCCCGTGGGGTATATATGCGTATTATACATAAATAGCCTAGCGTTGTCAAAGGGTTAACCTGTACTTTTTATTAATAAAAAATAAATTAAACACCATAACGCCATGTACCCTCGACCATACTACCCAATGGGGTACCAAAAGTATTTTTATATTGACTTAAAAAGACAGATAGAACACCCAAAAGGTGTTTATCTGTCTTTTTAAATAATTGATATTACGGCTGTAACAAATAAAAATATTTCCAATATAATACATTATAGCACTATTATACCAATAATGCACTGTCAATGTTCTGCCTCAAGGAAGTAAAAACCATATTTAAGGGGGAATAAAAAAATGAGTTATGATTCTAAAACCTGCGTAAATGTAAGCGGAGGTACCCAACAGGCGTGTGACAACAAGCCGGTGAAAATTTACCCGGTAAACGTAAAAAAACGTGTGATAGCAAAAATACCGGTGGTTCTTGCGGAAATAGATGTACAGATTGATGTATTTTCCCATATTACCTTACCCGAAGACACCCTGGAAATAAAGCAGATTACGAAGAAACTCAAACTTATACAGTGCCGGTTGTTACAGTCTTTCCCCAAAAAGCACTGGGAAAAAGACTGGGAAAAAGACTGGGAGAGGGATTACGGCAAGGACTGGGAGGACAGCGAAAAGGAATGGGATAAGGACTGGGGAAAACACAAGGATACCGGTAAGTTTAAGTTGTTCCTGGAAGGCTTTGTCCGTAAGAACATAGAATACGCTGTGGTGGATTGTAAAAACAAATATGGAGTTTGCGGCGACATCCGCCATTGCACAGTAGATGTTCCCTTTAGCTGTGTTACAACAATAGATAAGTTTAACGGCAGTCCTCCGCTCCCTATAGTGCTTAATACCAAGGATGAATTTGAATACTTCAAATCGGCTCCAATGCCTGAAAATTATCCCGAAAAAGACCGCCTGCTGTCAGGAGACCTTTCCGAGTTCAACCAGTGCAGCTTTGAATACTTTAACGAACTTCCTTTTTGCGAGTTAATCTCCAGCAGAATCTGTGAGCATGATGAATATATTAATCCAGAGCATGTAAAGGGAGCGCCTTTTGAAGAGCGCACCTTCAGGGAGTTCTCGGAAAAGATGATTATTGACCTCACACTAAAGGTGCTACAAAATCAGCAGGTATACATTCCTCCATTTCACTGGAAAAAAGCCTTAGATAATGAAAGGTAGAAAACAGTGAAATATATATTGTTATAAACATAAATGCCAAGAGTAAAATCTTGGCATTAACCATGTTAAATACCTAATAACTGACATTCCTGGTGTTAACATTGACAATTACCGATCTAACCTTTACATTGGCCCTGTTATGTAAATCATTATATCTTCCATTTTCGCCATTCACCCCGGTGTGCCCTTTTCCTTCAGGTGTTGATGACGGATAACCCAAATGTGCATTGGCAGGTTTCTGTATTTGATGATATTCTCTTGTCTTTTTGGGTTCTAAGAGAAGAAGGTTAATTTCAATGCTTTCCTTAGTGCCAATTCTTTCCATATTAACAATAACTTCTGCCTGTAGCATCTTTCCTTTCATGTCCACACCCCTTAACCATCAACTATTTTCATATAATCTGCTATATATTATGAGGGTATACACCCACGTGCTATTAATTTCCTGTACTTGCCAGAAAATTATTCAAGGTGGCGCGTCACCTTAATCTGTTTTTACGTAACGCCTCCTGTTTAAAATGAATACTTTATAGCCAAAGACCAGAATAGACTTTTAAGGGCAAGAGGGAGGTACTATAATGGCATGGATATCGGGTTATGTCCGGTTCGATAAACCATTTGAAAAGCAGCGATCTTTCAATGGCGACATATTCTTAACAAAAGTTGATGATTTGATTTTTCATGGGGTGGTGGCAGAGGCGGAAGGATCAACTCCTGTTCCAGGAGCACTGGTTAAAGCATTCGCCCGGTCTGCGGGAGGCAGAGAAATACCGCTTTGCCACTCTTATAGTGGTGGTGACGGGCATTACCTGCTGTCTGTCAATAAAAACAAGATTCCTGCAGGTACGGCCTCAATTATTGTCAGGGCTGTGACTCAAAACCCTCCATCTGATTGAATATGCCGTACCGAAGGCATCAACTATCTGAAAAAATAGGAGGGTGATTATGGAAAACAACAACAGTATGTCTGAAAATGTGGAGAAGCAAAAGGACAAGGAAGCAGGATCACCTATAAGTATTTATATTGGCAATCAGGGTCAATATGCTACAAGCTCGGTAAAAGTAATGATAAAGTTCCCTTATACAAATGATAGCACCCCTGATGAAGATGAACAGAAAGAAAAGCTTGATGACAATGCCAGGGAATTTGAACCCACTGAGTCAGATAATAATAAAAAAGGTGAATTACTATTTCAGGGTGTAGTAAGGGATGACCATGATAATGTATTAACAGGCGCAGTAGTAAAATTATTTGCTTGCTATCAAGGCGGAATTGAAAAACCCATTGCAGATACTTGTACTGATAGCGAAGGTGTTTATCTTATCAATATACCAGCGCCAGTTGATTACGATGAACTGGATGGGTTTAAGGTCCGGGCGGGCAAATGCAGCCTGCCGCCACAGGAGGAAATTGATCAACCTGCCAGTACGGGTAAACCCGGGCTTACAAAGGAAAATAATTATAATTTTCTTGATCATATTCTAAATAACAGAAATAAGACAATATTTGATGTGATGAAATAAAATTTATACTTAGCGGACAAACCGCTAAAAATAGCGGTTTGTCTGCTAAAATCAGGGGCTAAACAGTTTTAATGCCTTTCCATCCCACCGGTAACGTTAATAGCCTGCCCGGTCATATATGAGGCATCGTCCGATGCCAGGAATTTAGCGACGCCGGCTATATCCTCCGGAGTTTCCAGCCTTCCCAGCGGAACCACACTTAGCATTGATTTTAACACCTGTTCTGGCGTCCGCTTACCCCTTTTGGATATATCATTGAGGAGATCCTGGAGCATTGGAGTATCCACAACCCCGGGGCAAATAGCATTGACATTTATTCCATACCTGGCCAACTCCAGCCCCAGCACCTGTGTAAAGGCTAAAATAGCTGCCTTGGAAGCGCAATAGGCCCCCATAAACAGGGCACCTGTTTTTCCGGCCTGGGAGGAAATGTTTATAATTCTCCCGCGGATCCGGGATTCGATCATATGCCTGGCAACCTCCCTGGAACACAGGAATGTCCCCCTGGCATTTACATTCATAGTAAAATCCCATTCCTCGGCAGTCATCTCCACCACCGGCACAGTAACACCCCCTCCGGCATTGTTAACCAGTATATCAATACTTCCGAAGCTGTCCAAAGCACTCCTTACCATATCCCGAACCTGAATCTCGCCGGTTATGTCGGCCGCCACCGCAAGGCTCTGGCTGCCTGCCGCTTCTACCTCGGCGGCCACGGTTTCCGCCGCGCTTAATTTTAAATCATTTACTACCACCCGGGCGCCCTCCGAGGCAAAGGCCAGTGCTATACCCCTTCCAATACCCGACCCTGCGCCCGTAACAAGGGCAACCCTGCCCACAAATCTTTTCAATTAAATTACCTCCTTACATGGCATGCTGCCCGCCGTCCACAAACAAGATGTGGCCGGTAACATAATCCGATGCCGCTGACGCCAGATATACCGCCGATACTTTACAGATAATTTTAATAATATTTAATGGTTATGCAAAAAGCATGCCTTAAAACTATAGGCTTTGGAAAATAAGTGCGGGGTCGAGTAGGGTTCTTGTTTTGATTCGAAAAATAAATTATTATTTTAATTGCCTTAAATTATGATCCCATAATCCCCGAGATAATAAATAAATTCTATTGAATAGTGGGTGATCTATTTTGAAGCACTTTTTTAACAGCAGATTCCTCAGCGATGAAGAAATATGGTCAGGCATTGAAAAAATGGCTGACCATCGCAACAGTCTGTTCGATGCCCTGGCAGCAGGGGTTGCCGGCACTGACCCGGCTGATTTAAAGGAAATGTCAAAACAGTTTTCCGAACTTGATAAGATGTACCACTCCTCTGTAAAACTGCAAGATCTGCTCAAGGATCTGCAGGAACTGAAAAAAATGATCGATGAAGGTAATCTGGAAGACGGGGAAGGCCTCCAGCGGCTTTATACTGAATACACAAAAGACTATGCGGAAGAGACAGGGCTGCTGTACCGAATGCTGCTGGAAAAAGGATATATAAGCGAGGAAATTGTAGACAGCAACCATCTGAATATTCTTAAATTCATTGAATATGCCGGTCCGGAGTATGCCTGGAGACTGGGTATAAATATTGGAATAGATACAAAGGAGGCCCGTGATCGCCTTGAAATACTGCTGGAGAAAGGACTGCTGGAAAAAGTTCAGGGTACCATGCTGGAGGGCTACCACAGAGAAAAAGACTGGGTAAAACACATGAATCACACCTACTACCGGCTGTCCCGGAAAGGCAGGCTGTTCTTAAGGCAGCTTCGGCGGGGGATCGAACCCACCGGCAAGGTTTAACCGAAAAAACCCTAACATTTTACTCAGAAAAAGGATTTCACCCGGGCTATAGAGTATTAATAAAAGATTGTTAAATATTTCTCATGCTAGGAGGATTTTTATGCTATCCAGCCGTTTACGCAATGAAACGCTTAGAGAGCGAATTGTCAATCCACAAAAAGCCAGCTCCTGGATTAAAGATGGAATGACCATAGGTTTTAGCGGGTTCACAGGGGGAGATGCAAAGGCTATTCCGGCGGCTTTGGCGGAAAGGGTAAAAGCCGAAGGAAAACCTTTTAAAATAAAGGTTTTTACCGGTGCCTCCACCAGCCCGGCGGTTGACGGCATACTGGCCGACGCCCGCATTGTGGAATTACGTCTTCCCTACCAGTCGGAAAAAAAGATGAACAAGCTGGTCAACGACGGAAGCGTTAAATATGTGGACCAGCACCTTTCACACACCGCTGAACTGATTCGCTCCGGAGCGCTGCCACCGATCGATTTCGCCATATTGGAGGCCGCTGCCATCACCGAGGAAGGACACATCATACCAACATCTTCGGTGGGCAACTCAAATATTTTTGCCAGATACGCCAGGGAAATTATAATTGAATTAAATCTGGCGCAGCCTCTGGAACTGGAAGGAATACATGATATATATGATCCGGGAGAGCACGGAAACCGAAAGCCATTGCCCCTTCTAAAGACCGGAGAACGTATCGGAACAAAAACAATTGTCGTGAACCCTGACAAGATAAAAGGAATTGTTATAACTAACCGTGTGGATACAAGCAAGGCCTTTGAGCCTCCGGATGAAGAAACACAGAGAATGGCCCAATTTATAATTGATTTTTTACGAAAAGAAGTCAGGGAGGGCCACCTTCCCCCCCAGTTGACCCCTTTACAATTCGGGGTGGGATCTGTGGGTAACGCTGTTTGCCATGGCTTTCTGCAAGCAGAGTTCGATCAGTTGGATGTTTATTCCGAAGTACTTCAGGATTCTATTTTTGATTTGCTGGATGCGGGCAAAATCAGGGCTGCCTCCGGCTGTTCCCTGACCCTTTCTCCGAAGCGGAGAGAGTATGTCTATGCCAATCTTGACTCCTACAAGGATAGAGTTGTTTTGCGCCCCCAGGAAATGTCCAATAACCCGGGTATTATCCGAAGGCTTGGTATAATCTCTATGAATACGGCTCTGGAGGTGGATATCTACGGCAACGTAAACTCCACTCATGTTGCAGGCACCCGTATGCTAAACGGCATTGGAGGCTCCGGGGACTTTGCCCGAAATGCCCGCCTGACGGTTTTTTGCACCAAATCCATTGCCAAAGAAGGCAAGATATCAAGCATCGTACCCATGGCATCTCATGTGGATCATACCGAACACGATATTGACATTATAGTGACCGAGCAGGGCCTTGCCGATTTGAGAGGCCTTCACCCCAGAGGGAGGGCTGTGGAAATAATAGAAAAATGCACCCACCCCTCCTACCGCCCAAAATTGCGGGAGTATTACCAGGAAGCCCTTTCCCGGGGCGGGCATACCCCACATGTACTGGAAAAGGCTTTGTCCTGGCATATTAAGCTTATCCAGGAGGGAACCATGCAGTAGAACCCCTTTTATTTCCTGTTAAGCAATGCTGAACACTGACGGCTAGCCCGGCAGGGCGACTTTAGTAGCCCCTTTTGGCCAACATTTCAGAGTAATCATAAAATCCCTTTCCTGTCTTACGTCCCAGCAGGTTAAGGGCAACCTTTTCCACAATTGCGGGCGAGGGCTTGTTAATAGGGTCCCCTGTTTCCCGGTAATGCTCAGTGGTAATCAAAAGGCTAAGGTCCAGCCCCACAAGGTCCATCAGACGAAAAGGCGGGATTTTGTGGCCCAGGCCTTCTACGACGGCAGTATCAATGTCTTCGTAAGCAGCCACGCCGGTGTCATACAGAAACAACGCCTCCCTTTTGATTACTGTAAGAATCCGGTTGACAAGGAAGCCCTTTATTTCCTTTTCCAGCAGGATGGGGATTTTACCCATGCTTTTGCAAACCCCGGCAATAGTATTGGCTGTCTCCACTGATGTATGGGGTCCCTTTACCACCTCTACCGGCAGCATTGCCACCGGGGGCACAAAAAAGTGCATATTGCAAACTTTTTCAGGCCTGCCGGTGGCGTCGGCTAATCTGGAACTCACGATATAGGAACTGTTGGTTACAAGCAAGGCGTTATCCGGACAGATTTTATCCAGTTGGGAAAAAATTTTGCGCTTTAACTCCAAAATCTCCGGGACTACCTCGATTGCCAGATCGGCATCTTCTGCCGCCTCCTCCAGACTGGAGGTAAAGGACAGATTATCTCTTCCGGCCTGAGCCACCTCCGGGGCCATCTTGCCCTGGGATACACGACCGGAAAGATATCTTTCAGTAAAATCAGCCGCTTTTTCCATCATCTTGAGACTGGTATCCATACATTTTGTTCTGTACCCGGCCATGGCCGCGCACAGCGCAATCTGATGTCCCATAGTTCCGGCGCCCACCACACAAACTTTGTCTATACCTTCTACCTTCACTGCTAAGTACACACCTCCTCAAAGTATTTGGCCATTCCTGAAAAAAGGTTAATCCGGTTAGCATAATGGCCCCGGTCTGCCGGGGCCATTCAATTAGCCTAATGCCTTCAGTATGCTTACTTCTGGAGGACCTTCCACTAATTTCCCAATTTGTTTTGAAGCTTCTTTAAAATACGGGGTTTGTCTGTGCAGGCTCTGTGCTTCCGGACTTGCGTATTTTTCCAAAAAGACTATTTCCCCGGGATTTTTCACCGATATATGAGGGTCGTACATCAGGCATTCCTTCTCATTTTCCCTTACCTCTTTAGCCAGTCCCAGACATACCGCGGCCAGTTCTTCCTCTTTACCTGCAAGCGCTTTAAGCTTTGCCACTACGACAATCATTTTATATCATCCTTTCATCTTTTATATTTTTCAATTTACCCCCATCAGGAGGGCGCCCCCCATATACCGTTGAGTCGCCGGAGTCCGGCCTCAGCCCCGCTGACCATCTCTTCAATTATTTCCTTGACGGTTTTTATCCTGTCAATTAAACCCACACACTGTCCCACGGCAAAAGTGCCCCCGTGCAAATCACCCTCCAGCAAGGCTCGCCGGCCAATCTTCCCACCGATAACGGTAAGCATTTCCTCCAGTGTGGCTCCCCGGGCCTCCATCTCCAAAACCTGTTCTGCAGCCTGGTTTTTCATCGCCCGGAGCGCGTTGCGAATGCTCCGCTGAATCATCAGGGTATCGGTCTCCTGGGCGCCAACCATCCACTCCTTATGGTTTTGATGGGCAATGGACTCTGCAGCGGCCGCAAACACGGTACCCATCACAACCCCTTCCGCCCCCAGGGCCAGCGCCGCCATCAACCCCCTGGCATCAGCAATACCACCCCCGGCGATTACCGGGATGGACACACTATCGGCTGTCCTGGGAGCCAGAACAAGGGTGGTTACATCATCCATGCCGGGGTGTCCGCCACACTCAAATCCCACAATGATCACAGCATC
>LADL02002776.1_pt1 | contig 12550 bp, 10 predicted proteins | sample 619721 | NCBI WGS metagenome assembly LADL02 (sample SAMN03397408, study PRJNA257561) | rock porewater metagenome | biome: terrestrial; feature: Opalinus Clay rock; material: porewater; isolation source: Opalinus Clay rock porewater BRC-3 borehole | place: Switzerland: Mt Terri URL, St-Ursanne ...
ACATCATTATTGTCTGAACTCAAAACCAAAGAATCATTTTCAAAAATAAATGATAGCGTACAGCCAGTCCGTTTTATCTTGGTGGAGAAATCACCAATGATTATGGTTTTGATAAAAGGAAATCCGCCTAATTCTTCAATATCCAAATACACCGTATTATTGCTGTTTTCCGCGTATTTTGTTCCGCCTTTGAAATCAATTTCAGAAATTATTTCGGCAATACTGATTGTGTTTTTATTAGGTTTTAAAAGATTTAAGAAAGAAAATGCCATATTAATTGTTTTCTAGTTATGATATTCTTGATTGTGCGCTAAAGGTTCTCCGCAATTTGAACAATTAGAAGCTGTGCCAGATCCACCATAGCAACCTTTGGTGCAACTGTAATGATAAATTCCTTTTGCATTTTGCGCAGGAGACGGTGCCGCTGGCGTGTTGGCTGCCGGAGCCTGAATGTTTGTAGGAACATTTAATGGTCCGTTTTTCAATAAATCCTGACTGTGAAAAGCGTCATTGTGCAAATAAGGATTTTTACAAACCGGACAAGCACCTTGTACGTCGCTGCCGCTATTTTCGCATTTATTGGCGCAAATATAATGCTTCACGGAAGCGGTCCGGGTGTTTTCCTGTAATACAGGTTTTGGTTTTTCTTCTTTACACGAGAATGAAATGGCCAAAACAAAAAATAAAATAAATTTAAAAGTCTTCATAGTCATTGGTTTTTCTTTATAAATGATGATATCTGCAAATATAATAAAATTTAGGTGAAGGCAAAATGTAATTAACCAATTAGTCAAGGAGATAATTAGATTAACTTGGGTAAATAGGAAACTAGCGTTTACCTATAATTCATCATGCTTTTTATAGGCGCTTTATCATGAAAATCTCTAAGCTAATTTTAGTTTATCTTACATAAGATGTTTAGCAATGTTTATTGCTGTCATTCTCTACTTTGAAAAGCCTAATTAGAAAAAAGACAATTTTTAATGAATTAAAAATTGTCTTTTTTCTCTTTTCTAAAATAACGAACAACTCAAAACTTATTTTATTGCAGCTTGTGCGGCGGCAACTCTAGCTATCGGAACTCTAAATGGTGAGCAACTTACATAATCCAGACCAGTTTTATGGCAAAATTCAACGGAACTAGGCTCGCCGCCATGTTCTCCACAAATACCTACTTTTAGGCTTGGTTTTGTGCTTCTTCCTTTTTCGGTTCCCATTTTAACCAATTGTCCCACGCCTTGCTGGTCTAAAACATCGAAAGGATCAACGGCTAAAATTCCTTTTTTAATGTATATCGGTAAAAATTTACCTGCATCGTCACGAGAATATCCAAAGGTCATTTGGGTTAAATCATTTGTGCCAAAAGAGAAAAATTCAGCACGTTGTGCGATTAAATCTGCAGTTAAAGCAGCCCTAGGGATTTCAATCATGGTACCAACCAAGTAGGCAATGGTGTCATTTCTTTCATCAAATACTTTTTTTGCCGTTGCTCTAATGATTTCTTCTTGTGCGATATACTCTTTTAAGGTGCCAATTAACGGCACCATAATTTCAGGAATAGCTTTAATTCCTTTGGTTTTTAAATTTAAGGCTGCTTCAATAATAGCCCTGGTTTGCATTTCCGTAATTTCCGGATAGGTATTTCCCAATCTACATCCTCTATGACCCAACATCGGATTGAACTCTGCCAATTCTGCTACTTTATTTATAATAGAATTTAAAGAAACTTTCATTTCTAATGCAAGTTCTTTTTGTAGGGCCAATTCATGGGGAACAAATTCGTGTAAAGGTGGATCTAACAAACGGATTGTTACCGGCAATCCCTGCATGGCTTCAAATATTCCTTCAAAATCGCTGCGCTGCATTGGGAGAAGTTTTACCAAAGCGGCTTTTCTTCCTTCCACATTTTCAGATAAAATCATTTCACGCATGGCTTTAATTCGGTCTTCATGAAAAAACATGTGTTCAGTTCGGGTTAGCCCGATTCCCTGAGCTCCAAAATTACGTGCAATTTTTGCATCTTTCGGCGTATCTGCATTTGTACGGACTCTCATGGTTGCAAATTTGTCGGCCAACTCCATGATTTCAGCAAATTCACCGCATAATTCAGGTTCAACAGTTGCTAAATTCCCTTCATAAATATTTCCTGTAGAACCGTTTAACGAAATCCAGTCACCCTCATTATAAACAGTGCCATTAATACCCATGGTGCGGCTTTTATAATCAATTTTTAGTGCGCCAACCCCAGAAATGCAGCATTTTCCCATTCCTCGAGCAACAACTGCCGCATGCGAAGTCATCCCACCACGTGCTGTTAAAATTCCGTTTGCAATATTCATACCTTCCAAATCTTCAGGAGAAGTTTCAATACGTGCCAATATTGCATTTTTATATTTGTGCGCTTCATCTGCAAAGAAAACCAATTGACCGCTGGCTGCACCAGGTGAAGCTGGCAGTCCTTGCGCAATTACTGTTGCTTTTTTTAAGGCTTTTGGATCAAAAACGGGGTGCAATAATTCATCCAATTTATTTGGTTCAATGCGTAATAGTGTTTCTTTTTCAGTAATTGATCCTTCTTTTAATAAATCCATGGCAATTTTTACCATTGCTGCACCAGTGCGTTTGCCATTTCTGGTTTGCAACATCCATAGTTTGCCTTCCTGAATGGTAAACTCCAAATCTTGCATATCACGGTAATGATCTTCAAGTTTTTGTTGATATTCATTAAGTTCTCCATAAATTTCTGGCATTAATTCTTCTAATGAAGGATAATTTAGAACTCTGTCAGTTTCTTCAACCCTTGCTAATTTTGCCCAACGCATTGAACCTAATTTTGTAATTTGTTGTGGAGTTCTTGCGCCAGAAACCACATCTTCGCCTTGCGCATTGATCAAATATTCCCCATTAAACTGATTTTCACCGGTTGCTGCATCACGCGTAAAACAAACTCCTGTTCCAGATTGATTGCCCATATTTCCATAAACCATCGCCTGAACGCTTACGGCGGTTCCCCAATCATCAGGGTAACCGTGCATATTTCGATAATAAACAGCCCTGTCACCGTTCCAACTGTTAAAAACGGCGATAACGGCACCCCAAAGCTGGTCCCAAGGATTTGTCGGAAAATCGTGGCCCGTACGTTTTTTTACGGCAACTTTAAAATCTTTTACAAGGATTTTTAAATCCTGAACGGTAAATTCAGTATCCAATTTAATGCCCCTTTTTTCTTTTAAATCCTCCATGATTTCTTCAAAAGGATCAATATTTTCTTTTGATTCAGGATTCATCCCCAAAACCACATCCCCGTACATTTGAATAAAACGACGATATGAATCCCATGCAAAACGCTCATTATTCGTTTTTTTAGTGATTCCAATAACTGCGTCATCGTTTAATCCTAAATTTAAAACCGTATCCATCATTCCTGGCATGGAAGCTCTTGCGCCAGAACGTACAGAAAGCAATAAAGGGTTTTCTTTGTCGCCAAATTTAGCGCCCATTATTTTTTCAATATTTTCTATGGATTCTTCAACTTCTGAAACTATTAAACTTATTATAGCCTCTTTTCCAAATAAATTATATTCCGTACAAACTTCAGTGGTAATGGTAAAGCCAGGAGGAACAGGTATTCCAATGAGGCTCATTTCTGCCAGATTGGCGCCTTTGCCGCCCAGAAGATTTTTCATTTTACTGTTTCCATCGGCAGTGCTATTTCCAAATTTAAAGACCCTTTTTTTGACTTTTTCCATAGATTCCATAAGAATGTGATTTTAAATTAATAATCTGTTTTTAAAATGAGGTTTACACAAAATTAAATGCTAAAGTTATTATTTTTAATGATTTATATCATTTTTGCTTTAAACAATCATTTGGTCATAAGTTCTTAAATTTTTTAAACAAGTACTAAACAAACTGGGATTTGCTGGAATTGAACTTTGTTTAGTTATTTAAGTATTTGGCGATTTTTTGATTTTCAACTTTGGGCTAGCCAAATGAGCATAATTGTTGCGTAGTATATGGTTTTTGTTGATAATTTATGTAAATAAATAAAACACCAATAATAATTCATAAAATAATTAATATTTTTTTATAAAATTAACATATTTGATATTTTTGTTAAATAAAATGAAAAGTAGTTATATATTTTTTTTGATTAAAATATTTCCAAAATAATGATTAAATATATCGTGGATTGAATTGAATTTCATTCTATATTAGTGCCGTGAAAAAACTGTTTAGAATTTTAGGTATTACATTGTTAGCCGTACTTTATTGTTTTACAATAAGCACGGCAAGCGACATTTCCCAGAATTCAGATTTCATAAATAAATCAACAAGTGAAAATGAAAAGAATGACGTAACAGTTTCCATAAAATTTTTTAGCAATACTTCTCAAGCTGAAAGTTTGGTAAATCCTTTCAGTAACTCACTGCCAACAACTTTTAAAGATTCAAAAAACGAGTTTTCTGCAATTTTGAAAATTAGGGAACTATTTTTTGCCAACGAATTTTCCCAATATGTTTTCAGTTCAAGAAACTTTCTTATTAAGTTTGGGAAATCCAACATTATTTTCCCCTTCCATTATTTTTGGTAATCCAACCCATTTTAAATGCGTAATTGCCATTAAGAGGCAATTCAATTGATTTTTTGTTGGTTTTGTATCTCACAAAACCATTTCAATTATTTTATAAAATCAAAAAAATTTATAATGAACTCAGGAACCGCTATCACAGGGGCTATTTTTATAGCCATTTTTATGCTGCCATTTATATTGATGCTATATGGCAGAAAAAAGAAAGAAAAACATTTATTGCAATCGATTTTAAACATTGCAAATAAACATAATTGTAAAATTTCACAACAAGAAATAAGTGAAGAATTTGCCATAGGGCTTGATGAAACATTGAACCATCTTTTCATTTTTAGAAAGACAGCCAATAAAGAAATCGGGCAGCATATAAATTTAGCCGAAATTAAATTTTGTAAAGTGATTAAAACAACAGGTAATATCCCAGAAAATAAGGAAAATAACATTAAATCAATAGATAAGCTCGATTTGCATTTTGCATTTTTAGACAGAAAAAATCCGGATATCTCTTTTACGTTTTACGATTCAGAAGAAAATTTTGGATTGAACGGTGAAATTCAAATTATTGAAAAGTGGGCTAAAATTGTCAATGACAGATTGAAATCGTAAAGAAATATAAAAAGGAAATATAATAAGAAAAAAGCCCTGTTTCAAACCTAACAGGGCTTTTAAAATACAACTATACCGTTGAAAATAAAACCAAGGACTTAAATCTTAAATCGGTTTTTAAAAAAAAATCAATTTTTTTAAATTAAAACAAAAATAAACACCACAATTTAAAAATTTGTAAAGAAATATTTTAAATATATTTATTAATGATGTAATGCTTTATTCTAATAATTTACCCATCTTTATAAGCAAAAATTCAGTATTTTAGCCTTTGACATTCTAAAGCAATTTTTTTAACAAATCAAATGAAAAAAGACCAAACCAACTCTAAAATTTTGAAAAGCAGGTACGTGCCTACAGCAGAATTTTACAGTCAAATTATTGATAGTTTGCAGGATTATTCAATTTTAACACTGGATAATGAGTATATAATTAACAGCTGGAGCTCGGGTGCAGAAAAAATATTTGGCTATGAAACAGAAGAAATTATAGGCGAACATTTTGATATTATTTTTACAGAAGAAGATAGAAAAAGCGGCATACCTAAAGTAGAAATAGATTCTGCTTTAAAAGAGGGAAGAGCAGTAGACAACAGGTGGCATATTTGTAAAGACGGAAGCAAATTTTACGCATACGGTTTGGTTTTTCCATTAATTGGACTTGACGGCGAAATGTTGGGATATGTTAAAATACTTCGCGATTTAACTACGAGAAGAAAACAGGAAGACGCCATTAAAAAATATGTAAAAGAGCTGGAAGAGCTTAATAATCATAAAGAAAATATTTTGGCCATCGTTTCCCATGATTTAAGAAGTCCGTTATCAGGTATCATTGGTGCCGCAAAATATTTGAGTGCAAATTTTGAAAAGATGCCAAATAATGAAGTAAAAGAAATGCTTGATCTTCTTTATAAATCATCAAAAGATGAGTTAAATATGCTTGATTACTTGGTGGAATGGGCAAGAATTAAATATGCCACAGAGGTTTTTTCTCCTAAAAAAATCAAACTTATTGATTATGTTCAAAAAGTTTTTGGCATTTTAAATGACAACGCACAATTGAAAACCCTAATCCTTCACAACGAAATTGCTGAAAATGAAAGTGTTTTTGCTGATGAAAAAATGTTGCTTTCTGTGTTGCAAAACATTGTTTCAAACGCTATAAAACATTCAAAACCAGATGGAAAAATTACAGTTTCCGCAAAAAGAAAAGAAGATAAAATAATTGTTGAGATAAAAGATAATGGAATAGGCATGTCAAAAGAAATCAAGGAAAAACTTTTTACGCCGCAAATGAATGTTTTGGCAAGTGCCAGAGAAAAAAATAAAGGCGCAGGAATTGGGTTGTTGTTGGTGAAAGGATTTTTAGAAAAAAATGACGGAGAAATTTGGGTTGAAAGCTCGGAAGGAGATGGTTCTTCATTTTATTTCACTTTGCCAATAGAAAAACCCTTAGATAAAATTGATAGCGCAGATAAAATTGAATTTGATGAAAGTGCATAAATTGCATCATTCATAAATAGCATTAAAAAATGACCGAACATTTTAAAAGGGGTGGCTTCCGAAAAACCTTAAGAGTAGGGATAAAATTAAAGATAAAATAAAATGAAATCATTGATAAATTTATTATTCGTTGCCGTTTTGGTGTTATTAACATCTTGCGCAACAACAACAAAATTCCCGGTATCAAGTATTACGCCAGCTGCAGAAATAACAGCTAAAAAGAAACAAGACAAAAATAAAAATTATATTATTGAAGTGACTGCCAAAAATTTGGCAAGCGCCAACAGAGTTGATCCCACTAAAAAAAATTACAGTGTTTGGATTGTAACTGAAAATAACGGCACTAAAAATGCAGGAATGTTGGTAAATAAAAATGCAAAAACTGCTTCATTAAAAACATCTACACCTTTTGATGTGAAAGAAATATTTATCACTGCCGAAGATCAAGGTGATTATTCTTACCCTGTAGGCATTGAAATTACCAGAACATCCTTTTAATAAAAACAATTACCTTATATTAAATAACCTCTCTTAGAGCAATTTAAGAGAGGTTTATTTTTTTATGATATTTGTAAGTTTAACAGCATTTTTATAGCTATTGGAAGCGGTTTATTTTACTTAAACTTTTTTAAATAACTGATTGAAATCAAACAAATTTCCTTTGTTTTTTCTTACTTTTGATAAATGACGAATGTTTTTTACACTTTTTTCAGTATTCTCGGAAAGAGACTAAAAAATTGGAACGATAGTTTTATAGAGCCATTATATTTACATAGAATAATAAACTTGAAAAATTGAATGAGAAAATATTTTAAAGAACATGATAACGAATTGATAGGACAACTTATCCTTAAAAGTAATATAAGGGATTTTGCTTTCATATGCGTTGGTGTAACATTGGCAAGTATTGGTTTGAAAGGCTTTCTGTTTCCTAACAATTTTTTGGACGGGGGTGCAATGGGTGTTTCTTTGTTATTGAGAATTTTAACGGGATTTAATCTATCTGTTTTGATAATTCTTGTCAATTTGCCATTTATTCTATTGGGTGCCAAACAAATTTCCATAACATTTGCCGTCAAAAGCAGTTTGGCAATTTTAGTATTGGCTATATTGGTGCATTTTATTCAATTGCCCATAATTACAGATGATAAACTTTTAATTGCTGTTTTTGGAGGTTTCTTTCTGGGAGCAGGTATAGGATTCTCAATTCGTGGCGGTGCTGTAATTGACGGTACTGAAGTGCTGGCCATTTCCGTAAGTCGAAAGTCAAGTTTAACAGTGGGTGATTTTATTGCGGTATTTAATGTTTGCCTATTTGTGCTAGCTGCAACAATAGTTAGTGTAGAGACTGCAATGTATTCTATGCTAACGTATTTTTCTGCATCAAAAACCGTAGATTTTATCATAAATGGGATAGAAGAATACATAGGCGTGATGATTATTTCTGATGATTATGAAATCATAAAAACCATGATTGCAACAAAATTGGAACGCGGCGTAACCGTTTTCAGATCTGATGGTGGTTATGGCACCAAAGGAAATGCAATGCCAGACAGAAAAATATTGTTTTGTGTAGTAACACGACTCGAAGTTTCCAGAGTACTTTTAGAGGTTGATAAAATTGATCGATCAGCATTTGTTATTCAATACCCGATAAAAGACACCAAAGGCGGAATGATCAAAAAACGGCCATTGCATTAGGGAAAGGTTAAAAGGTTCGAAGTAAGAAGTTAAATGTTATACGTTAAATGTCAAGTCATTTTTCAACTTCCGTCTTCGGTCTGCATTCTTCCGTCCTGACTCCGGCAGGCAAGCTTCCAGCTCAAATATCATCAACCACTACTTTATAGGTTGGATCTTCCAAAACATTGACATCAATAATGCTGTCAGCGTTTAATAGTAGCCTTTTACAGTCTGGACTTAAATGTTTTAGATGTACTTTTTTGCCTACTTTAAGATAGCGTTCCGTCATTTTATTCAAGGCTTCAATGGCCGACATATCCACAACGCGGCTTTCAGCAAAATCAATAATAACTTCGTCAGGATCATTCAACACATCAAATTTTTCATTGAAAGCAGTTACAGATCCAAAAAACAGCGGACCGTAAATTTCGTAATGTTTAACGCCATTTTCATCTATATGCTTTCTTGCGCGAATTCGTTTGGCATTATCCCAAGCAAAAACAAGCGCCGCTATAATAACGCCAATAATGACTGCCAAAGCCAAATTGTGAAGAAAAACAGTTACCAAAGTCACCATAACCATTACAAAAATATCAGATTTTGGCATTTTGGTAAACGTTTTTAAGCTTGCCCATTCAAACGTGCCGATGGCTACCATGATCATTAAACCTGTTAAAGCAGCCATAGGAAGTTTTTCAATCAACCCGGCACCAAACATAATAAAAACCAAGAGCATCACAGCTGCAACAATTCCCGACAATCTTGCTCTTGCACCCGATGAAATATTGATTAAACTTTGGCCAATCATCGCACAACCACCCATACCGGAAAACATGCCCGACAGTATATTTGCGGCACCTTGGGCAATGGCTTCTTTATTGCTTTTCCCTCTTGTTTCGGTGATTTCATCAATAATATTAAGGGTCAGTAAACTTTCAATCAATCCAACGCCGGCTATGATTGCTGCGTAAGGCAAAATCAACATTAAATTTTCAAAATTAAAAGCAACAATTGGAATATGAAAAGGAGGAAAGCCACCCTGAATTGAAGCAATGTCGCCAACTGTTTTAGTGTCTATGCCAAAAATTGCCACAATACCAAATATTGCAATGATGGCGGTTAGCGTTGCCGGAACCACTTTGGTTAATTTTGGCAATGCGTAAATAATAATCATTGTTAGCAATACCAAGCCGAGAATGATGTATAAAGCTTGTCCCGTTAACCAATCGCCTGAAGCGTCTTTAAATTGGTCTAATTGCGACATAAAAATGATAATTGCCAAGCCATTCACGAATCCAAATATTACAGGATGCGGAACCAGTCGCATTAGTTTGCCCAATTTTAAAACGCCTGCAAAAATCTGAATTACACCGGCTAAAATAACCGTTGCAAAAACATATTCAACACCGTGGGTTTTTGCCAAAACCACAATAACAACTGCAATGGCACCTGTTGCGCCTGAGATCATTCCTGGTCTTCCGCCAAAAACGGAAGTCACCAATCCCATCACAAAAGCGGCATAAAGTCCGGTTAAAGGCGACAATCCGGCAATTAAAGCAAAAGCGACAGCTTCTGGAACCAATGCCAAAGCAACTGTTAGTCCCGACAATACTTCTGTCTTAAAGTTGACTTTTTGTTTGAAATCGAAAAGGTTTAAATGTTTTTTCATTTATAGTTAGCGTAGTTTGTGAGCCATTAAATGCTCAATAATAATTTTTTTTATGAAGGATTGTGCAATAAATTAAATCCGAAGAATAGAAAGCATTAACTTAATTGCTTCAAGGTGGTGTAATTGCAAGAAAATTTAAATTGTATGTAATTTGAAAATCCTTCATTTTTTGAAGTCGCGAATTTAAGCCATAATAATGGAATAATGAAATAAAAAAATAAAAAAACCAACTTTAACGATTTATTAAAACAAATAATATTATTGATTATAAGAAACAAGATTTAGAGCAAAAAATGTTAATATTAAAAAAAAGAGACCGTTTTAACAGTCTCTTTTTCCTTGTAAAATAATTAATCAAACATTTATTAATTGGACATTAAAACAATTTGTGTTATTGGTTTTGCAATACTTGAAGAAAGGTCAGCCTCATTTAAATTATGGTATTCAAAATTTAAGAGTTTAGGTAAATTTTGAATTGATGGACTTATTTTTCCGTTAAACTTATTGTTAAACAGCAGCAATGTTTCTAATTTTGAAAGTTGGTTAAATTCAGTAGGGATTTCTCCTATAAATGAATTGTTGGCCAAAGAAAGCTCAGTTAAATTAGCTAATAATCCCAATTGTTTGGGAAGATCTCCACTCATTCCATTATCGAATAAGCTTAATGTTTTTAATTTGCTTAAATTTTTGATTGATTGGGATATCGTACCTGTTAATTTATTGCTGCTTAAGTGCAATATTTCAAGATTTATATTATCGTAAATAGATTCAGGTAAATTTCCTTCGATAAAATTATTAAACAACACCAATTCTTTTAGGTTTTTTAAATTCCCAATTGCAGCAGGAATTTCGCCTTCCAGCTGATTCATAAATAATTGAATGGTAACCAATGATGTAATGGTTGCGAGTTCGGCAGGAATTATTCCACTTATTTTATTGAATCCTAAATTTAAATGGCGCAACGATTTTAAATTGCCAATTGTGGCAGGAATTGGACCGGTTAAATTATTCATGCTTAAATTAATTTCAGTAACCGTGTTGTTTTCTACAGTGATACCGTGCCAAGTAGCAACATCTTTGGTTAAATCCCAATTGGTGTTCCAAGTTGTGCCTTTTGTTGATTTGTGCAAATCAATAAGTGCGTTTTTCTCTAAATCTGAAATTTGTGAATAGGCGATACACGAAAAAGCCAGTAGAAAAGCTAAAATAAGTGGTGATTTTCTCATCGTCTATAGGATTTAGGGGTTAATTTTTTTAAATTGCTTATGCTAAGGTAATTAAACAATTTTAATTCACCAAATTTATTTTACCATTTATTAGTGTAATTATACCATTTGTGTATTAAAATTCACTATTTATATAAAATATCTAATTATTGCACGTTAAAACAACAATGTTTTCACAAATACTAAGCCCCAAAAAAATGTGCTATCTTTGCATAAAAATTAAATAAAATTTAATTATGAAGTTAGCAATTTTAGCAATAGGCGCACATCCGGATGATGTAGAATTGGGATGTGGCGCAACCATTGCAAAAGAAATTTCATTGGGAAAAAAAGTCGGTATTTTAGATTTAACAAAAGGAGAACTGGGGACAAGAGGTTCGGCCAAAATTAGGGCGGAAGAAGCGAAAAATGGCGCAAAAATTTTAGGTGCTGCAATAAGGGAGAATTTAGGTTTTGCCGATGGATTTTTTGTGAATGATGAAAAACACCAGCTTGAAGTGATTAAAATAATACGCAAATACAAACCAGAAATCGTGCTGTGCAATGCTTTTGAAGATCGACATATTGATCATCCAAAAGGCAGTAAATTAGTTTCTGATGCTTGTTTTTTGTCGGGTTTGGTAAAAGTTGAAACTGAACTTAATGGCGTAAAGCAAGAAGCCTGGCGTCCAAAGTTTGTGTATCATTATATTCAGTGGAAGAGCTTAGAACCAGATTTTGTGGTGGATGTATCGGGATTTATAGACAAAAAAATGGAAGCGGTAAAAGCATACAGTTCCCAGTTCTATAACCCGAACAGTAAAGAGCCAACTTCGCCAATTTCAAGCAAAAACTTTTTGGACAGTGTGCTGTACAGGGCACAGGATTTGGGAAGATTGGTAGGTGTGGAGGCTGCAGAAGGCTTCAATACAGAGCGTTATGTAGCTGTAAAATCTTTTGATAATTTAGTATAAAAATGTTTGTATAAAAACAGAAATGTTTTACATTTGCATCCGCAAGTTATATGGTGGTTGTAGCTCAGCTGGTTAGAGCATCGGTTTGTGGTACCGAGGGTCGCCGGTTCGAACCCGGTCTTCCACCCAAAATTAAAGGTCTGTTTTTCAGACCTTTTTTTGTGCTTATGTATTTGTACTAAATAATGATGCCTCTTTTTCTGATTTTATTCAATATCTTCATCAAGTTATATAAAATTGGAATTGAAAGATATCAGATTAATCATTTTTTATTTTCACATCTAATTCCTCTGATTTCAACTCTACACCTTTTTTATCTA
>LADL02000527.1_pt1 | contig 12526 bp, 8 predicted proteins | sample 619721 | NCBI WGS metagenome assembly LADL02 (sample SAMN03397408, study PRJNA257561) | rock porewater metagenome | biome: terrestrial; feature: Opalinus Clay rock; material: porewater; isolation source: Opalinus Clay rock porewater BRC-3 borehole | place: Switzerland: Mt Terri URL, St-Ursanne ...
GAGCTCGTCGAGGTGGCCGAGCCCGCAGCGCCGCAGGCCGGCGAGGCCCTGATCGGGCTGCAGGCCGCGCCTATCAATCCAGGTGATCTTCTGCGGTTTGAAGGCCGGTACGGCAACACGGCGGCGTCATTGCCGTTGTTCGCGGGTGGGGAGGGCATTGCCCGGGTTCTCGCCGTCGGACCGGGCGTTCGCCGGGTCAAGGTTGGCGATCTGGTGCTGGTCCATCAGTATTTCTTCAAGGTGGGGGCCTGGCGCCAACGGATTCTGGCGCCCGTGGATCGCTTGATTCCGGTGCCGGAAGCGGACCTGCTGCAGCTCTCCATGCTGACGGTGAACCCGGCGACGGCCCTGTTGATGCTCACCGAGTTCGTGGATATTGCGGATGGTGACTCCGTCGTGCAGAACGCCGCGAATTCGGCGGTGGGCCATTGGCTGATCAAGCTCGCGGCAATCAGGAACGTCAAACTCATCAATGTCGTGCGGCGCGAGGATGCGGCGGCCGAGTTGCGTGCGGCGGGAGCGGGGATCGTCCTGATCGACGGTCCCGATCTCGCCGAGCGGATCGCGGATGTGACGAACGGCCGCCTGCCGCGTCTCGCCATCGATGCGATCGCCGGCAGCGCGACGCAGCGGCTTGGCTCCAGTGTCGCGGAGTGCGGAACCGTTGTGAATTATGGACTGCTCTCGGGCGAGCCCTGCCAGATCGCCGCCCGCGACACGGTCTTTCGCGATGTTACGCTGCGAGGCTTTTGGTTGCAGCGTTGGTGGATGGATTCCACCCCCGAGCAGATCTCTGAAATCTACGCGTATCTGGGCAAGCTCGTTGCCGGTGGCGATCTCTCGGTGCCGATTGAAGCGACTTATCCGCTTGCCGAGATCAAAGCGGCCCTTGCGCACTCGGCGCGACCGCATCGCACGGGCAAAATCGTATTGACAATGCAGGCCACCTGACGGCGCGTCGCGTGACCCGATTACCGCGGAGGAAACCCCCAAATGTACAAGCTCTATGCATATTGGACGGCCCCCAGGCCAGAAGACGTCGATGCTTTCGAGCGCTATTACCTGGAGACGCACGTGCCGCGAGCGCAGGCGGTTCCAGAACTGAAGCGGATTACGACAACGCGTCTGGAAGGGTTCGAAGGAAGCCCGCCGCGTTATTACAGGATCGCGGAAATGACGTTTGCCGACCGCGATGCGATGGCCCGTAGCGCCCGTTCGCCTGAATGGGCCGCCATGCGGCAATGTTCGGGCGACATCATCGCCCGGTTCGGCGTCACGTTGACGGTCGACCTCGGTGACGAGGTGACGCGGGTTCTTGCTGATTAAGTGGGAGAGCGCAGAACGGTCGCCGTGACGTGTCAGGGCGAGGAAGCCGGGAGTGGGGTGATCGCGCCGCCGTGCCTCAGCATCTTGACCAGCTGCGCCCCAATCTGCGCCGGCGTCATGCCGAAACCGGGGCGATACCAGGTCTGCGTCCAGTTGAGCGCGCCGAGCAGGTGTAGGCGAAACATCCGCCGGTCGACATCGGCTGGCAAATCAAGATTTGCGACGAGCTCGATGATAATCGCCTCATACTCGTCGCGCTGGCGTATCAACTCGTCGCGAAACGTATCGATCCCCGCTTCGAAGCTGGGCACGACCATAATCATCAAGTCGCCGCTCTCAAGCAGCGCCGCGCAGTGGGTCCCGGCTGCCGCCTCAAGCCGCTGCCAAGGCTCTTCGATCCCCTCGATCGCACCTTTCACGGAGCTGATCAGGGTTTCCATGCCTGCCGCGTGAACCGCGACGAACATCTCTTCCTTCGATGCGAAGTGGTGGTAAAGCGAACCAACGAGAATGCCGGTGGCATTCGCGATATCGCGCATCGACGTTCCGGCAAAGCCCTTGAGCGCAAAGATGCGGGCGGCCTCGAAAATGATCTGTTGACGACGATCGAACGGGGCGATCTCCTCCCGGCGGGTCGACTCCTTGCTGGCACTCTTCGCCTTGGTCTCGGTCACGATTCTACGCTCAAGCTGTTACGGAAACGAACGTTTGCCCCTTCTGCAGCGCCAATGCAAGTCTCGTGACCGGCGGTAATTCTGCGGTGAATTGTTACCCGCCTCTCCCGTCGCAATCCCTGCCGGCGTCCGGCACCGGAATAGTCCGTCGCCGGACGGCCGCTGACCTGAGAATGCCGTTGCGGGTCTCGGCCAGTGGGCCTAGGGGCGAGCCACCATCCGGCGATAGAGATGCCAGGTCGCGTGACCAAGGACGGGAATTGCCACGACGAGGCCGATAAAGGCCGGCAGGGAGCCCAGCAGCAGCACACCGGCGACGACGAAGCCCCAGACCGCCATCGGAATAATGTTGCGGCGCACCGCACGCACGGACGTTGTAATCGCGGTGTCGAGCCCGACATCCCGATCGAGCAGGAGGGGAAACGACACGACGCTGATCGACATCGCAAGAACGGCGAACAGGAAGCCCGCGCCGACCCCGGCACCGACGAGCACCCATCCGGCCTGGGTGTAGAAGAGGTCATGGACAAACGCCGATGCGGACGCGGGCGGCTGGGGTCCGAGCGTTGCCGCGTAGATGATCCACGCGGTGAGAAGCCACGCCATGAATATTGCCGCGAGAAGCAGGCCGAGAACGGCGATCGCCCCGAAGGCCGGCGCTTTCACGACATCGAACGCCGTGCGCCACGTCACAGGTTTGCGCTGCTCGCGCTGGCGGCTCATTTCGTAGAGCCCGACCGCCGCAATCGGCCCGAGCAAAGCGAAGCCGGAGGCGACGGGAAATAGCAGCGGCAGAAGATCCGTCCCGAAGGCGAGGCGTGCGACGATCAAGCCAACGACGGGATAGATGACGCAGACCGCAATGACGTCTGCCCGGCACGCGCCAAAATCGCGCCAACCTTGCGCGAGGGCGCCGCCGACGTCAGATATCGAGATCTTTCGGATCGTGGGTGCCGGTGAGTGAATCGTTTCCTGCACGTGGTGAAGCGCATCACCGACGGATCCGATCGCATGTGCCGTGTGTCGGAGCTGTGCCCAGCCCCACTCGACAGGGTTCTTTATGGTCATTGTTCGTCCTCCCGAACCGTTGGTTCAAGGGTCGAGGACGTCGCGCTGGGAGACGCATCATCGCTCCCGGTCACGAGAAGCCCGCGACCTTTCTTGTTTATCAGTATAGCCCCATTGCACACGCAGGTCTCGCGCGATCATCCGGCGTGCTGGACTTGTGCAGTGCAGCGCGCGAAACTGCGCGCCGGCAGCACCCGCACGTCGCCTCGGCATGGGCGGGAGAAGAAGTCGCCGTCTCTTTTCGGTACGTTGATTGCGTCTCCAATGCCTCTACATTTCAAATCTTCGGCGCGTGCGCGAGGTCCGCGCAACCAGCAAAGAGTAGTCAGCCATGAACCTTCCGCTCAAAGACAAGACCCTTGTTCGCCCCGCGGCGCACGTGAATGGCACCTGGGTCGAAAAAACGCCGCACGGCGTCTATGCGCTCTCCAATCCCGCGACGGGGGAGACGCTCGCGGAGCTTCCCCGCTTCGGTGAGGCCGAGACGCGTGCCGCAATTGCGCAGGCGGACGCGGCGCTCCACGGCTGGAAGGCGCGCACCGCCGGCCAGCGTGCCGATATCCTTCACCGCTGGTATGACCTCATCCTGGCAAATCGGGACGATGTCGCCACGCTCATTACGCTGGAGGAGGGCAAGCCGCTCGGTGAAGCGCGCGGCGAGGTCGAATACGCTGCGTCCTTCATCCGCTGGTTCGCGGAGGAGGCGCGCCGGATCTATGGTGACGTGATCCCGGCTCCGCGTGGCGCGCAGCGGATCGTCGTCCTCAAGCAGCCGATCGGTGTGTGCGCGGCGATTACGCCGTGGAATTTTCCGGCTGCGATGATCACCCGCAAGGCAGGGCCGGCGCTTGCCGCGGGATGTACTATGGTGGTGAAGCCGGCGAGCCAGACGCCGCTGACAGCCCTTGCGCTTGCCGAGCTTGCGGTGCGTGCAGGGGTGCCGGCGGGCGTGTTCAGCGTGCTGACCGGGAACGACACGCGCGTGGTAGGAGGCGAACTGACGGGGAACCCGCTGGTCCGCAAGATCACGTTCACCGGCTCAACACAGGTCGGGCGCGTCCTGCTCGAACAGTCCGCTGCCACGATCAAGAAGTGCTCGATGGAACTCGGCGGAAACGGTCCCTTTATCGTATTCGACGATGCAGATCTCGATGCGGCGCTCGAAGGCTTGATGGTGGCGAAGTTCCGCAACACAGGGCAATCGTGCGTCGGCGCGAACAGGGTGCTCGTCCAAAAGGGGGTGTACGAACGATTTGCGCAAGCATTCGCCACCAGGGTGAAGGACCTCAAGGTCGGCAACGGGCTTGACGAGGGTGTTCAGATCGGGCCGATGATCGATGCCAAGGCGGTGTCCAAGGCGCAAGAGCACGTCGCCAACGCGATTGCGGGTGGCGCGCGGGTGCTGACGGGTGGGCAACGGCATGCGCTGGGCGGAAACTTCTTCGAGCCGACCGTCCTGGCCGACATGAAGCCTGGAATGCAGATGGCATGCGAAGAAACATTCGGGCCGGTCGCCGGTCTGTTTCCGTTCGATGACGAGGCCGGCGCCATCGCGCTGGCCAACGAAACGGAATTTGGGCTGGCGTCGTACTTCTACGCCAAGGACCACGCTCGGATCTGGCGCGTGGCTGAGGCAATTGAGGCCGGGATGGTCGGCATCAATTGCGGGCTTATTTCGACGGACGTCGCGCCGTTCGGCGGGATCAAGCAGAGCGGGCTGGGGCGCGAAGGCTCCAAATACGGGATCGACGAGTTTCTCGAGATCAAATACCTCGCCTGGGACGGAATCGGGTAAGCCGTGGGTCTACCCAGGAGCTCGCCGTCGCCGTTTCGCTCAATTTGATGAAGATCAGCAACGCCGCAGACGACCTTATCGGGTCGCGCGCACCACGCCGTACTCGTCCAGGGCGGAGCGGATTCGCCACTCGACACCGCTCAGTGTCGAATTACCCGCGTATGTAGCTTGTCCCCAGTCACGTAGTTCGGCTTCCTTGATCTGCTTGGCGCGCATCCCGCTTTGGCGCATCACATTGACGGCGTCGGGAAGGTCCACGTAATTATCAGGCAGGGCGCGATCCGCGCGCCAGTCCACAACGCCGAAGCTGAAAATCGGCGAATACATGGCGCCGGGCGAGAGCTGAATGCCTTCCTGAGTGTCGGGCGAATAGTAGCCGAGATTGAGTTCGAGAGCGCCGGCCGGAGATGTCAATTTGGTGTAACTCGGCGCGCCATCCAGCAATTTGACTGTGACGGACAGCAACACGGCATCCTTCTGCCAATGCGCACGCACATAGCTCGTGGCTGCGCGGGTGATACGGGGCAGATCCTCAATGGGCCAATTAACCGCGTCGGGAATGATGTCGTCGATGTCGTTCTTGAGCGGCTTGGAGGACGAGATTTTTTTCCAGGTCGAGTCCCCGAACTGCGGGCCGCGAAGCGTCAGCCGCTTCCCCTTCAGGAGGTATGATCCCACGGCATTGTGCACCTGTCCCCCGAGCATTGTGAACGTTCCGCTGTCTCCGGGGCGAAAAACCCCGGGCGCATAAGTGTTCCCTTCGACCACGCCGATCGTGGTGCTGTTTCCCCCGAGGGGAAACGGGCAACTGTCGGTGAACTTGGCCTGGCCGTTGGATTGAACATCGAGAATGCAATCCGCTCTGCCGCCCGACCCATCGGGCAGGCTGGCTTCCCACCGGCCGGTCATGGCGTGCTCGGGCATTTTGAAATTGGGCTGGACAGGGCGGATCATGGTCGAGGTGAGCGCCGCGACGGCGATGACGGCGACGCCCGCGGCGATAATCTGGCCGTTACGTGTGCGGGGAACCAGGTGGCGAATGCGTGCCAATGGGCTGGTTTCACGCTCGAGCACGCGTTGGGTCGCCGCCACGATCTCGGAGAGATAGGTCGAGAGCGGTCGCTCATAGGCGTTGAGCCAATGGGACACACCCAGAAAGTACTTCATGTCGTCGGTTGGCATCGCATCGGCGATCCGCACAGGGATGAGCGGGCGGCGCTGCGCAACGGCGACCTCCATCTCGCGGGCCACCTGCGGAGAGCTATTGGAGGCATCACTGAACAGGACCAGGACCGCCTCGCACGTTTCAATCGCGCCGACGATGCTTCCGCCCCATTGCGAGCCCGGTGCGATATCGCGTGGGGCGATCCAGCAGCCTATCCCATGGCTCTCAAGCGCCCGGCAGACCTCCTCCGCCGCCGCCTGGTCCTTCGTCGAATAGCTCAAGAATACGCGATGGCCCATGGTGCCCCCAAACGACCTGTTCCGCGCGCGGTATAATGCTCGAAGCGAAAGAGCGCTGCAATCGAATTGCGCAACCTATGGATTGTAGTGGGGGTGATTTGCTAATACTGAAATCGGGTCCATGGCGGGCAGGCAGGGCTGGGGATGCACCAAATCGACTACAAGCGCATCGTCTTCATGTTCACGCTGGCGTTGACGTTCGTCTCGATCGGCCTGAGCCTTTACGGCGGGTGGCTGGCGCACCCCACCCATGGCGCCGTCGACTGGCTCGATATCGTCTATCACACTTTCAAATACTTTAAGCTCGACGACCGTCCGCCCGCCAATGTCTGGCTCGCATGGGCCCGGGTGCTCGCGCCGCTGGCGACATTTTCAGTTCTGCTCCAACTGGTCCTGGAGTTCTTCGGAAATCATGTCAGCCGACTCTCCAACCGTCGTCAACGCGACCATATTGTGGTGTGTGGTCTGGGCTCAAAGGGCATGGCATTCGTCCAGAATATTCGTGCTGGCGCAGAGCGTACCAAGGAAGTCATTGCTGTGGAGCGCGATCCCAGCGATGCACAAGTGACATTCTGCCGGCAGCACCACATCCGTCTCGTGCGCGGCGATTGCGCGCTCGACGCGACACATTTGGATGCCGCAACTCATCACGCGGCATACGTGGTGGTTGCAACGGGCAGCGATGAACAGAATCTGCGCGTCGCCACGCGTTTGTGCGAAACCATGGCACCGCGTGCCGAAAATCGCTTGCTGCGGGTGTTTACATCGATCCGGGAGCCGAGCCTGTGGAACGAATTGTCGAACTCGGCGGCGATCCGCCGGCTCTGGCCAGGTGCTGAGCTCATTCCCTTCAGTCTGCCGCTTCTTGCGGCGCGCCAGTTCTTCTGGCAACACCCGCTTTATTCGTATGCGGACATACGAGATCAGGCATGCCTGCATGTGGTCTTTGTCGGGTTCGGCGAATACGCCGCGAGTCTTTTGATTCAGATGCTGCGTTCATGCGTCTACAAGGAATTCGCGCCGCCGCGGGTGAGCGTTCTGGTGACCGGCGCGGCTAAGGCGCGTGAGAAATTCGAGCGGCACTTTGGCGGACTTTTGAAGGATGAGCCGGGTCTGGGCACGGTGCTCTCCATTGATTTCGAGGAATTCGATTTCGAGCGGGACGCGCTGGATGCCACGCGGATGGGCAGCATCGAGCGCAATCGTGCGGTCAGCGCGATCGTGATCGATCAAGACACCGCCGAGCGGGCGCTGGCGGTGACCTTGTGCGTCCGCGATGCGATGCGACTTGCCGATCGCTGGCGTGCGCCTGTGTTCGTTCGCAGCGGCGCGAGCGGATTGAGTGCCAGGATTTTCATCGATGAGGCGGAAACATATCGGTTCGACGCCGTGATCGTGCCGTTTGGCGGGAACGAAGAATTGTGCGATGTGAGCGTCATCGAAGGCGAGATGGAGCGGCTCGCCCAGCGGATCCATACGCGCTATCAACTGACGCGCGCGGGCGTAGTGTCTCAGGGCCCGGAACCACAGCGCGCCGCAAGCGCCCGCGATTGGGCGGCGCTTCCTGAAACGTATCGCCAGGCCAACCGACGGGCCGCCGATCACGTTAAGGCGAAACTCGCAAGCGCTGGTCTTTACATCCCGCCCGGCTATTCATTCCGCGCACCAACAAGCCTCCGGCTCTCCGACCGAATCATCGAGCGCCTGTCAATGCTGGAGCATTATGCCTGGGCGACCGAGCGTCGGATCGATGGCTGGGTTCCGCACCCATGGCGTGACGACGCGCGCAAACTTCACGACAACCTGATCGCGTATGACGATCTACCAAATGCCGTGAAGGATTACGACCGCGATCAGATCAAGCTGATCGACGAGCATGTTCTGGAGCGGGTCCCGGCGCACAAAAGCGATGCCTCGCTCGTACGCGAGGATCATTGGATCGGACTTATCGGCGCGAATGTGATCGATGAGGAGCAGGCGCAGTGGCTTTCCCGGACCCTGCGCGAGGAGGTTCTGCCACGCCTCGTGGCGCGCTCGCCCGATGCGCTGTTTACATTCGTGACGCCGCTTGCGCCGGGATCGGACGCCATCCTCACAAGTGCAGCTCTGGGCTTCTTTGCCGCGCAGGGGCATGTTCACCGTCTGATCGTCGTTGAAGGCGTCCCGGCGCGTCAAATGCTGGCGGACTACGCAGGCAGCAGCGGTGAAAATGCCGTCAACGGTTTTCCGGCATCGGGTGCGGACCTGGATGACCGGCGCGCCGCGTTTTTCGCGAATGCGGGCGCGGCGGGAACCCGCCTTTCGGGCTGGCGCGTCGATTTGACGGATCCGGCGCGCGACTACAGATCCGATCCTTCGGCACGGCGGGACGGTTATGCGGTCGCCGGGAGCTTCATTGCGCGCCGGACGGCGACGCTGATTGCGGCTGCCGATCTTACCGCAGCGCGCAAACGGGGCGGCACCATCGACACCCTTTGCGAGCGTCAATCGCTGCGGGCGCCCGATTGGCCCGTTCTCGTTCCGCGCGGAACGGTGGTGCTGGATATCGCCCGGCGCGCGGTCGTCCATGATCCGCCGGAGCTTCCGGTCGGTGTAGTGCCCGTCGAGGCCTGAAGGCGCGCCGGAGGCGGTCCACCGCGGCGCGCATTTAAAATGGTACACTTGCACAAAAACATGTATCACGGGGCGTGAGACCTGATCGTTTCCGGGCCGGCGAGCGGTCCGCCGGAGGAGGAAATATGTCTGAATTCGTGCAACGCCGTGACCTCGAATTCCTGCTGTTCGAGCTCTTTCAAATCGAAAGTCTTTTCAGTGCACCGCGTTTTCTCGCCCATGACCGGGCCTCGATTTGCGCGATGCTGGACAGTGCGCAAGCGATTGCCGGGAAGTATTTTCATCCTCTGGCCGCGGCACTCGATGCTAATGAGCCGAAATTTGTCGACGGCCGGGTCGAGACGATGGCCGGCATGCGCGAAGCATTGGAGGCATATGCGGAGGCCGGCTTTTTGTCGGCTGTCTTCGACGAGGAGGAGGGCGGGCTGCAATTGCCAATGGTCGCCTCGGTCTACGCGAACGGCATCTTCAGCTGCGCGAATTTGAGCCTTTGGAATTACGCGTTTCTCACGGCGGCGAATGCCAACATGCTGCGCGCCTTCGGGACACCGGAACAACGGGCCGTCTATATCCCGCCGATGCTAGAGGGGCGCTGGTTTGGAACGATGTGCCTCTCCGAGCCCCAGGCGGGCTCGTCACTCGCGGACATCACCACGCGCGCCGAGCCTTTAGCTGATGGGACGTACCGGATCGCGGGCAGCAAAATGTGGATTTCGGGCGGCGACCACGAGCTCGCCGAAAATATCGTCCATATGGTGCTGGCCAAGATTCCCGGAAGTGAACCCGGCGTGAAGGGAATTTCGCTGTTCCTGGTGCCGCGCTACCGGGTTAATCCCGACGGCAGCCTCGGAGACTGGAACAACATCGCACTGGCAGGGCTCAATCACAAGATGGGTCAGCGCGGAACCGTCAACTGCCTGCTGAACTTCTCCGAGGCCGGAGACACGATCGGAACCCTGATCGGCGAACCTGGCCGCGGCATGTCCTGCATGTTTCATATGATGAACGAGGCGCGGCTGGGGGTTGGGCATTCATCGGCCATGAGCGGCCTGGCCGGCTATCTCTACTCACTCGGCTATGCGCGGCAAAGACTGCAGGGGCGCCACCCCAAGGCAAAGAATCCAACGTCGCCGCAGGTCCCGATCATTGAGCATGCGGACGTCAAGCGTATGTTGATGGCGCAAAAATGCGCGGTCGAGGGCGCGACAGCGCTGACGGGATATTGCGCCTATCTGGTCGACCTGCAGAAGACCTGTGACGATCCCCGCGCGCGTGCCGAACTTGAGGCACTGTTGGGTCTTCTCACACCCGTGGCGAAGAGTTGGCCTTCGGAATATTGTCTGGAGGCCAACAAGCACGCGATCCAGATACTCGGTGGCTACGGCTACACGCGCGACTACCCGGTCGAGCGCTTCTATCGGGACAATCGCCTCAATCATATTCACGAGGGCGCACTCGGCATTCAGGCGCTGGACCTGCTCGGGCGCAAGGTGCGGATCGACGGTGGGATGGGGCTTGAACTCCTCTCGCGCAAAATCGCGGAAACGGCCGATCGTGCAAGTGCTGCCGGGATGTTTGGCGTTGAGGCGCGGCAGCTGCGCGACGCGTTGGGCGCGCTGGAAGCGGCGACACGAACGGTGGTCTCATGTGCGGATGGCGACCTGGGCCTCGCAAACGCAACGCCCTATCTTGAGGCGTTTGGCCATGTCGTCATTGCCTGGCTCTGGCTCTGGCAAGCCCTCACGGCGCATGACGGGCTGACCGGCGTTGAGAGTGGCTCTAGCGACGCGGCGTTCTACCGAGGCAAGGTTGCGGCGTGCCGCTATTTCTTCCGCTACGAGTTGCCGCGAGTCCATACGACGTTTGCGCTCGTGGGTTCGCTTGACGATACGTGTCTGGCATTCGACCCGGCTGAATTCATCGTGGAGTAAGGCGCATTATCGACCTCACGCGCGATCATCGGTCCCCGGCGCACGGACCGGGCGTGCTGCCCCCGGTCCGTCCGGTAAAGGGTCGGCCCGCCAAGCAGAACCGCTCGAGCGAGACGCTTTCGCGCATATCAGACGCCGCCGTTGCGCTGATTGCGGAGAAAGGGATTGCCGGCCTCACGCATCGGCTCGTTGCGGATCGCGCTGGCGTGCCGCTCGCCGCCACAACTTACTATTTCAAGACCAAATTCGACATTCTCGCCCAGGCCTCGAACGCCAGCATGGGAAAATACAGCGAGGCGTTCGCGCGGGCAGCAGCGCGCTATCGCGGTGTGCCGGACCAGCAGCAGGAATTTTCCGAGTTTGCGTTTCGGCTGGCGGGGAATGCGGCGGGAGTCCACCGGCCAGGTACGATCGCGTGGGCGGAGATCATGCTCGACGCCGTGCGTCATCCAGAAAGTCTTCTCCTGGCGCAAGATTGGATGGCGCATATCAAAGTGCTGTGGACGGATATCGCGGAGGCGATGGGCCGGTCCGACGCGCATGCTATTGCGCGCTCAGGGATCGACACAGTCATCGGATTGAATCTCATCACTGTTGCGCTCGGCCTGGACCGGCAGGAGCTCGATGCGGTCTTGGTGCATCAAAGAGACCCGGCCGTTGCGTGGTCGGCTCGATTTGCGCATCAGGCCGATGATGTGCCGGTGCCGTCGGTGCGCGGTCGCAAGGGGGACGAAACCCGGCAGCGCATTCTGGATGCGGCAATTGAAATCTTGATCAGTGAAGGAGCGGCGGCGGTAAACTTCCGGCAGATCGCGCTGCGGGCAGGGCTCTCTGCGGCGGCGCCGGCGTATCATTTTCCCGATGTCGACGCATTGTTGCGAGCAGCGCAGGCCCGCCTCTTTGAGTCATCGAAGGAGCGTTATCGCCGCGCCGTCGCGCCGGCAGGGAACCGGGGACTCGATCTGGAGCACCTGATCGACCTGACCGCCGTCGTGCTTCAGCGCGAGGCGACAGAAAGTGGAGCCGTCAACCTCGCGACGTTCGCCATCTGGCTTGAGGCGGTCCGCAAGCCGGAGTTGCGCGCGATGGTCTGGAGCGCAGTGGCGGATCAATGCCGCGCGTGGCAGCGACTGCTGGGTTCGATCGCACAAAGCCCAAGCCCGCCCAGCGGCTTGCTCGCGCAAGCAATTTTTCTGGGTAAGCTTGTGCGCATTCTCTCGACAGGTGCCGAAACCTCGGATCTGGTGACTGTGCGGCGGGAGTTCGCGCGTGATCTGGGGGCTCTCGCGGACGGGACCCACTGGGCACTGTCTGTAAAAGAATAGTACAGATATACAAAGGAGCTTGACGAACCCCGGTCTGGCCGCATACTGCCGGATTAGCTCAGGCCGCAGGGCAGTGCCCGCACGGTTCGCCGCCGGTGAAGTTGTCGGGCCGATCGTCGAACGTCGATGTGCAAGGCACGCGCCGGAGAAGTCGAGGGCGCGCCGCTTGCTGGCAAGAAAAAAGGATTTTGGACCATGCGTGACGCTCTGATCGTCTCGACGGCACGGACGCCGATCGGGAAAGCCTATCGCGGTGCCTTCAACGCGACCCCTGCACCGACGCTTGCGGCCCACGCAATCCGCGGCGCGGTCGCGCGCGCGAAGATCGAC
>LADL02000353.1_pt1 | contig 12509 bp, 12 predicted proteins | sample 619721 | NCBI WGS metagenome assembly LADL02 (sample SAMN03397408, study PRJNA257561) | rock porewater metagenome | biome: terrestrial; feature: Opalinus Clay rock; material: porewater; isolation source: Opalinus Clay rock porewater BRC-3 borehole | place: Switzerland: Mt Terri URL, St-Ursanne ...
AACTATGATCTGGGCTTCTTCGATAGTCAGGAGGATCGCGTCGAACCCGCTACCAACCCATTCGCACCGGCAGATGTGTAAACCATCTGTCCGGTATCAAATGTAAACCATGTGCCCGGAATGGACCGATTTCCTATGGTGCACCCGGAGCGATTCGAACGCCCGACCCCCAGATTCGTAGTTTATGGGTATAGGATTTTATTCCATTCGCTGGTGTTCGCACGCGTCCTATATATAACTGTAATAATTGACTATTTTGATATTTTCTGTTCGTGCGCATTCGCTCACGCTTGCCTTCTACCATATTATTTGGCACAAATCTGGCACAAATTTCAGGCTTTATTCGCGAGCGCTTCATGGCCACCTCCCGCCTCCGGGCACTCACTGATCGACAAGTGCAGGCGTTGCAAGCGACCACAAGCGTGGGCGGCGTCCCCGGACTCGAATGCGTAGTATCCCCAAAGGGCACCAAGTCGTGGAGATTGCTCTATCGTGTCACTGGAGACACATCAGGCAAACGCCGTTCGCTGGGACTTGGCCGCTATCCTACGGTGGGCCTTGCCGAAGCGCGCCAGCGATCTGCCGAGGCTCTTCGACTGGCTTCGGACGGAACAGATCCGAAGCATGAGCGCGAAGAAAAAGCGCGCAAGCGTGACCTGACTGTTTCACAGGCAGTGGACGAATATCTCATATGGTGCCGCATGAACAACGTGGCGGCCACGGCCCAGGACAAGAAATCCGTATTCAAGAACCATGTCCTCAAAAAGCTGGGATCGTACCCTCTTGTGTCGATCACTCGAAAGGACATCGCTGCCATTCTGGACAAGCTCGGTGATCGGCCGGCTCGCCGACGCACGGCTTACAGCTATCTGCGGCATTTCTTTCAGTGGGCAGCCGAGCGAGAGTTCATCGACTCAAATCCATGCCTTGTCATCCGGACACCAAAGAATGTGCCATCGCGTGAACGCGTCCTGACAGATGATGAAATCCGCTCACTCTGGACGGGCACCAGCGTGCTTGCCGTCATGGCCCGACTGCAACTCATGACGGCGCAGCGAATTGGCTCCATCGGACGCATGCGATGGGAAGACCTGGACCTGAAAGCCAAGATCTGGAACATCCCGGCCCATGCCATGAAGTCAGGCAAATCACATGCTGTGCCGCTGTCCGGGCGCGCAGTTGCACTCTTGTCTGAATGGCCACGCCTATCAGGTCCTTACGTTTTTGGTGCTGGTAGCGACGGATCCAAGGCATTCAACGGCCGGTCCAAAGGCATGATGCGCATGCGCAAGGGCGGCATCGCCGGCGATTGGCGGCTGCATGACCTGCGGCGTACGGCCGTAACGCTCGCACAGCGCGGCGGCGCAAACATTGATGAGATCAAGGCGCTCACCCAGCACAAGGTTGCGGGTGTCATCGGTGTATATGCGCGGCACGGATACGAAAAAGAAAAAAGACGCGTTGTGGATCTCATTGAAACGCAAATTTCGAACATCTTGGAGCCGAAGAAGGGTTGATTGACTGGGAGCGATTTATGGCCTCAGCCAATATTGGTTCGCCAAGAGAAATGAGCTGACCACCCTCAAGAGACGGTGGCAAGGTCAAAATCGCCGCTGAATTATAACACCAAGGCTGGACCACCAGAGCCAAGCATTTCATGAAACCGCCGGGCTAATAAATCTGGTGGATCACCCCTATGGGGCAGGCCAGGACCATATGAAAGAATCGTGCCGCGAATAGTCAAAACAGTTTCACTAGACGCGTAATCATCGCACACTACCTGGACGCAATTCGTGAAAAGAGCGAGGGAGCAATGATAGATAGCAATCCTATTGGCCGTTTTGTCTTAAGCATGGCGATCGCTCTGATATTGGCGGCGTGTTCTTCGGAGGGTGGAGCCACCAAAGAGATAGATGCCACAAATGCAGTAACGTTGGGCGCATCAATCACCGCCATTTCAGAAGAAATGTCGGAGGCTGAAAGAAAGGAATTTGGTCAGAGCCTCCTGACGATATACTCTGGTACTCGTAGGGGCTTGGCGCAAATTGATATGTTTCCCGACAATTATTCCAGAGCCTTTAGTGATGGCGATATGTTTCGCACGCTATCTCTTGACGCTACGGAGTTGATCGACGGAAAAAGACCTGCGGAACTCGCTAGTATTGCCAGTGATCTCCGCCGAAAATCGGTACTCGGACGAGCTGAAGCTGCGTTGTCGGAACTTGATGACGAGCTTTTGATCGTGGGAAATATGAATGTGTGTCTAGGTGCCCTTATCTCAGCTGCCGAGGCTAGAGGAGAAACTGGTAAAGTCGCCGCATTTTCCCAGAACCCCACCGACCCACTACACTTGCGGAATCTTAGAAATCGTTTCGATAAGTGCGAGAAATACTTGGGAGAAATCAAGAGGGTGGAGGCGGAAGTCTCGGAGGCAAGAAATCTGGCTAAAGAGCATGACTATGCGGTCGAATTGGATGAAGGGCTGATTGAGAAATTTTCTTACCCGAGCAGACGAGCTCGAAGAGGAGATGCACAATACTGCAGAAACGGGATGTTTGAGACTATGTATGAGAAGGCTTGCTCGACATCGTTCACGGCTTCGGCGACTCAGGAAAGAGATGATTCAAACGACCTCGGATCAGCAGTCGCGCCAGTCCAGGCTAATATGGGTTCGGCGTCCAGCGCTAATAGCGACCCGCAGATCCAGTTGACCGGTTGGGACGCATCTCGAACTGACATCCAACGGACTAATAGTGGTTTGCAGTATGTCGTAAATGCTGAAGGACCCAGTGGTGGTCAAATGCCTAGCGAGCAGGATCGCGTCGAGGTCATGTACGAAGGCCGCCTCGCCGATGGCACTGTGTTTGACAGCTCCTATGCCCGTGGATCGACCTCAGCTTTTCGCGTTAATCAGGTAATTTCTGGTTGGACTGAGGGCCTGCAGCTCATGTCGGAAGGCGACGAGTTCGTGTTCTATATTCCCAGTGAGCTTGGTTACGGCCAGAATCCGCGTCCGGGCAGCGCGATCAAGCCAGGAGATGACCTGATCTTCCGCGTTGAACTACGAAAGGTTGTTAAGGCACCGGAACCGCGCTCGGTCGATGTGGAAGCTTGGGCCACCTATATGCCATGGGATTCGAGCCGTGAGGACGTACAGAAGACTGCCAGTGGGCTGGAGTATGTTGTGCTTGCAGACGGCAAAGAAGGCGGGCTGACACCCAAACCGACTGATAAGGTTGTGGTCTATTACGAAGGCCGGCTCGCCAATACGGATGAGGTCTTCGACAGCGCCTATCAGCGTGGTGAGGCGGCAACTTTCCCGGCCAACGGGCTTATCCCAGGCTGGGTCGAGGCTTTATCCATGATGAAGCCAGGCGCGCGCTGGCTGGTGTATATCCCATCCAACCTTGCCTATGGGAAAGAAGGGGGCGGCTCAATTCCTCCCAACGCCGATTTGGTTTTTGAGGTCGAACTGTTGGAAGTGTTGTAGCTGATTCAGGATTCTTCTTGCGGGCTGAGCTCATGACCGCCCTCGAAACCGGGAGGTGCCTGACCTGAGCAACTGTCTTCAAGAAGCATAGGTCAGATTCTATATGTTATCCAGCGTCTTGAGCCTGCAGAGGTCGCTCAAGGCGTCGGAGACGTGGTCGAGACGCCTGCTCTGGTTCAGCTTATCCGGGAGAACCGTATCGAGCTGCGAGTGCCGACCGCGCGTTTCCGGCCGCGTTGGTGCGCCACGGCGAGCCCCTCTTCGTCTCCGACTTGAGGCCCGCGAGTGTACGATAGCGACCCGAATCGCGGGCAGTTCACGATGTTCAATTCTCATGTGGATTTACTCTGCACATCCATCTTGAGCGGTGAATGTCCATTGGGTGCTCTGACCAACCTGTGATCTGTGGAGAAGCCAAATTTTCAGTAAATCCAAACCACATCGGTGAAACTCCGGCGTCATCGAGCATCAGCTGTTCGGCGCGTGCGAACAGCTCCGCCCTATGCTTGAGGTCAGTTTTCAATGCGGCTGACTTTAACAGGTTGTCGTATTCCGGATTATTGTAATTGCCATAATTTTGAGAGCCGATGCGAGAGTTGAGTAAATGCAGAAAGCTTATCGGGTCATTTATGTCGGCTTTCCATGCTCCGTCTGCTATTTCGAAGTCATTTTGTCGAAGCCGCCCGTACAGAACGATCGGTTTTGCGGACGAGATTTGGGCATCAACCCAAGGAGCGATTTCGTTCCAGTTGGACTGAGCAACGGACGCGACTTTTGGGCTCTCACCAGTCGATCGGAAAATATACTCGAAGGTCAATGGGTTGTCTGGACCGTACCCCGCTTCAAGCAACAGATCCTTGGCCTTCTTCAGTCTTTCCTTGCGGCTTAAGCTCGTCCATCTGAATCTGGGGCGGTCAGTTTCGTAATTGGAAATGGTCGGTGGCACGAAGCTATAGGCCGGCGAGTATCCAGGACTAAGGATATTTTCGACGATGAAATCACGATCAAGTGCCATAGTGAGCGCATGTCGAACCCGAACATCATCAAATGGTGGCTTTGTCTGATTAAAGCTCCAATAAGTCGTGAAGAGACTCGGACTCGTTCTTACCCAGCCAGGATATCTTTGACGCAACTCAGCAGTCCGGACCCCGTCAAAGGAATTGTTGATATCAAGTTCGCCAGAATCGATCCGTTCTTCCACTAATTTGTTGTCTTCAATCTCGAAATAAGCGACGCGATCGTAGCAAAGCGATTCACTAGCCCAGAAGTTGGGGTTCTTTTCGGTGACCAGTTGGTCACCTGATCTCCAATAAACCAGTTTGTAGGGGCCGTTGACGACGATGTTTTTTGGAGCGCCCCATTCATTATCGCCGTACTTCTCGACAATACGCTGAGGCACGGGGTATGCGTACGGATGAGATAGTAATTCAGGTAGGTAAGGCACTCGTTCAGTTAGCGAGATTTCGAGTGTGTGATCATCAACAGCACGTACTCCGAGCTTTTCAGGCGCAGCCTCGCCATTGTTCACTTGTTGCGCATTTTTAATGACATAGAGCAACGAAGAAAACATCGATGCCGTCGCCGGGTTCTGCAGTCTTCGAAAAGCATACACGAAGTCATGCGCCGTCAGCGGGACGCCATCGGACCAAGTGACATCATTGCGGAGATTGAAAGTCCAAACGAGACCTGTTTTATCATGCGTCCAGACTTTCGCGACCCCGGGTATCACCTTGCCATCGGGGGTGACGTCAACGAGGCCGACAAACATGTCGCCAATGACGATATTTTCCCATGGTGTCGAAGACCGGTGGGGGTCGACGGTGTCAACCCGTCCAGAAATACCGCGCCTGAGTATTCCGCCTTTTAGCACGTGGTCTTCGTCTGACGGAAACAGCCAACTGCTTCCCTGTTTTTCGATCCATTCTTCGGGATCGGACCAATCTGGTTCAAGGTCGCCGATTTCGCTGCGGTCTCCTGGTACGTAGATCCTTCCAATGGTCGGATGATAGACGCTGCGTGTGCCCAAAAAATGGCGCACTTCGAAGTGCAGGTGGCAGCCCTTGGCGGCGCCGGTATTGCCGGTATAGCCGAGCAAATCGCCCTTAAAGATCGACCCCGGCTCGACATCTGGCGCGTTCATCATGTGCAGGTAGAGTGTGAAGGTCGGCCGACCGTCCGGTTCATCCTTGTGCTGTATGACGACGGCATTGCCAAGGCTCGCAAAGTCCTTTCTGTCGGCTTCGGTCACGAGTCGAATGACTTTGCCGTCTGCGGCGGCATTTACGGGAAGTCCGCAGCCGCCTCCGATGTCGATACCAGGATGGGTCTGAGCGCCTTCGGACGGGTATTGGCCATGCGAGTAGCCATTCCCAATCGTGCCGCCTTCGACGACTTGCTCGACCCAATTGAAGATCTCGGCATTCGCATTTGCCGGCATAATGAAGCCTGCCAGTGACGCGCAAATGCACCCCCGTATAGCGTTGACCAATCTCGTTCCAACGAGCGCCATCTCATGTCCCCCCGCCCGATCCGAGAACCCAGCTCCAAAAGCTGAATTGCAAGCAGCCAGCTAACCTCATGCAAGGTCAGGTTGTCCAGCCGAGGCTTGAATGTCAACTCTAAGCTTGGACTCCCCTCGGATTCGTGGACGGTTATGAGCTGGAGGATACCAGTACTTCCAGTCGGCTCCTTTCGTAGTTGATGGATGACAAGCAGCCAAGGGCAAAGTGTCTACGCCCGGGATTGTACTAGCCTGCGATAAACTCGAAGACGGCCATATTCGCCTCGACATTCGTCTTGAATGTCCGGCGGTTCAGGAGTTCGGCTTCGAGCGACGAGAAGAAGCTCTCGCACATCGAATTGTCATTCGAATCGCCGACCGATCCCATGGAGGGCCGCAAACCAGCTTCCTTGCAGCGCAGGCCGACGGCAACTGACGTGTATTGCGAACCCTGGACGCCCCTCTAAATGTCAAGCAGCGATTTGTGTCTGATTGATCTGTCTCTATCGCCGCATCATAATCGTATAGACCTCCCGCGCGATGTGGCGCTTCAGAATGCGGAAGCGCCGGGGGTAGTCCGAGGACATCGGAAACGAAGTCGAGGCTTCAGCGCTGCGACGGACCGTGCGGCACAGGCATCGGGTCGCGTTTTCCAGTAGCGCGTCTGCGGCCGCGCCTGCGCTTCACTGACAGGCCTTCCTCCTTGTAGAGCCGCCTGAGCTTCTTCTGCTTCATCACGATACCCTCTCGTGCGGCATCACTGCGATCCGGCGATAGCCGAACCGGCGACGTGTCGCAGCGATCTCACGCATGCGTTGGCGGATCCCCGGATTGCCCGGTTCGGGCTCTCGCCGGACAGTCTTTGTATCGACGCTGACCAGTCGGCAGGCGCGGCGCTGGGAGATATCGCATTTATCGATCACCTTCAGAGCCGCAGCCGCTTCAACGGGGGCGTCATCAGGGCTTTCCCAGCAAGTCTTTCAGGGTCGAGTTGTCGAGCATGCTGTCAGCCAGCAGCTCCTTCAGCCGCGCATTTTCGGTCTCAAGCGTCTTCAGCTTGCGGGCGTCCGACACGTCCATCCCGCCATATTCGCCTTACATTTATAGAAGGTGGCGGAGCTGACACCATGACGCCGACACACGTCTGCGGTTGTCATGCCTCGTTCCTGTTCAGCCAGGATCGCGATGATCTGTTTCTCGGTGAATTGGTTTTTGCGCATTGTCTGTATCCGTTTGTTCTGCCCCCCACGAAACTGGATCATTATTGCTTAGAGTTTCCGGTAGTCCGGAATCTGGCTGGGCGGAGACCGCAGGATACGAGAATCGAAGTTCACGGAAGCGCAAAAGGCGCTCGTCATCAAGCAGAGCAAGGCAGTAATTCCGATTGCAACGATTTGCCTCGATAGAAGACGCATGCTGTTGGGCGCGAGGCTTCGCGGCGTGGTACAATGCCTGATGTCACCACACTGCCATTCGCTTCATCACACACGAAAATACGCCGCCGCCGCGAACGTCAGACGCTGCTTGCCAAACAGCACGCTGTCTATCAGGCCGCCCGTGAACGCTATCAGACCTAGGACTGCCAGGACCCGAGACTGGCCACAGATCGGCTATGTATGGCTCACCCCGGATCGACCAATTAACGGTCGCAGAGGCCAAGGCACGGAAAACGCGCTGGAACAATAAGCTGGCGGCGGCGCTCACGCAGGTACTGTAGTCTGCGGAGGATAAAACAAACACGACAGGCAACTACGTTGGCAAATACCAGTTGACGCCCCGCACTCATACTACTAGTCCGTTAAGGGAAAAAAGAATTGCCAAGTGGGGAAAAAGATATGTCACAGTACATCAAAAAAGTAGTTTCTTTCGGGGCAATCGCAATCGCAGGTGCCTCGCTTGTCGGATGCTCAACTTATTATGAGGCATTATCATCCGTACCCGACGACTCTCTTATGGCGAAACGTGCCGGATTTGCATTGGGAATACCGGCGGAGCAATTGACAATTTCAAATCCAACCAAAGAAGGTGTACGCATCGAGTACGATGTCACATCGAAAGATGGTGGTAAGTATCAATGCTATATGTCAAACACATTGGGTGTTCCGACCGACGCGGTTTGTTCCGGCACCTCGGCAAATGGCGCAGTAGTTAGATCCTGTAACGACTTGCAAAAAGCAGCCGGTCAGTGCTGATGGTCATCCAAGTGTTCAGTGCCTGGAAAGTGAGTATGGGATCTAGTTTGATTGGCTTCGGGTGAACTGATCCTTCTCGCCGCACTGATCTGCTCCTCCACCGCGAAATCCCTCGTTTGAGGATGGCGCTCTTTGAATATATCAACGGCTTCTACAATCCACGCCGTCGGCATTCAGCCCTCGGATGGAAAAGCCCCTTGGCCTTCGAACGAAAGGCAGCTTAAATGAGACTCAGGGTCGGAACGAAAGCGCGACAGGTCCAATCCCGAGCGCGCGTAGCTTCGCGGCTCTGACCTGCTCTGATTCTTCGGACCTCGGCTATTGTGGGTGAGCGACCTGAACGAATCTGTTTCCTGACTAATCCTGCTCATTGCGGCTTGGTTATAGAGATGTGGCTCGGGAAATCTAAACAGCGAGGTTGGGTGAGAATTCTGCCTGAAGATCGACTATTTTGCCGAGCACAGTAGACCACCACTCCCGGGCGGCTGCCACGTCGCGCTTAGTTTATCTCATTGAGCACGTCGCACGATACAGCGATCAAATCCCCTCTTCCCCCTCGCCAGCTCCGGATCATTCCCGAAACCCTTCGGTTGTATTCTTGCAATCGCCGTTGTGAGCGTGTCAATAAAGAATTTTAACCGCGACTATTGAGCCTTTGACCTGAGTGGACTGCTCCCGGCAATGGGCGGCCATCGTGTCGATTTCAGGCAAGCTCGGATGTTCGCCACAGACGCTGCATAACTGGGTTGCGCAGGCTGGGCGCGACAACGGCGAGCGGTCTGGGCCGACAAGTGAGGAGCGCGAACGGATCAAGCTGATCGAGCGCGAGGTGAAAGAGCTTCGCCAGGCTAATGAGATCCTCCGGAAGGCCTCAGCATATTTCGCACAGGCGGAGTTCGACCGCCCATTTCAAACGATGATTGCCTTCATCGACGACCATTGTGATGCCTATGGGGTCGAGCCGATTTGCAGGGTTCTGCCGATTGCCCCATCGACATATTACGACCACATCGCAAAGCGTCACCATCCCGAGACAGCCGCGCCACGTGTCCAGCGTGATGCCATTCTGCGACCTGAGATCAAGCGCGTTTTCAATGACAACCACCAAGTCTACGGGGCCGAAAAAGTCTGGCGTCAGATGCAGCACGAAGGCTTTGGTGTAGCGCGCTGCACGGTCGAACGGCTGATGAAGGATATAGGCCTTCAGGGTGTTCGGCGCGGCAAGAAAGTGCGTACGACCGTGCCAGACACATCCGCGCCATGCCCGAGTGACAAGGTAAACCGGAACTTCCGGGCATCTGCTCCGAACCGTCTCTGGGTATCGGATTTCACCTATGTCTCGACATGGGCAGGAATTGTCTATGTCGCCTTCATCATTGATGTCTTCGCGCGCCGTATCGTTGGCTGGCGGATCAGCCGAACTGCACATGCAGGCTTTGTCCTTGATGCTCTCGAACAAGCTCTTCATGCCCGAAGGCCAGTTTCCGGAAGCGGCCTGGTCCATCACTCCGATCGCGGAAGCCAATACTTATCCATAGAATACACCGAGCGTCTCCCCGATGCAGGTCTCGAGCCATCCGTCGGCAATATCGGGGACTACTATGACAATGCGTTGGCAGAAACGATCTATGGTCTGTACAAGGCTGAAGTTATCCATCGAAAGGGACCGTGGAAATCAATGGACGCCGTCGAGTATGCTACCCTCATTTGGGTGGATTGGTTCAACAACCGCAGACTCCTGAGGCCCATCGGGCACATCCCGCCGGCAGAAGCCGAGGCCAGCTACTATGCAGCGCTGAAGGAAACCGCTATCGCTGCATGACCCCAACCAAATTGCCTCCGGGGTTACCGGGGCGGTTCATAGCGGTTTCGCAGGAAATCGCGGTGCGATTTCTAATCTGCTCCACTCCAGTTGAAGTAGGTTGCCTGGCTGATCCCCGTCTTTCGGCAGATCTCTGCCACCGGAATCCCGGTTTCACACTGCTTGATGATGAGCGCCTTTTGCGTGTCCGTGAACTTCGATTCTCGTATCCTGCGGTCTCCGCCCAGCCAGATTCCGGACTACCGGAAACTCTAAGCAATAATGATCCAGTTTCGTGGGGGCAGAGCATCTTCCTCACCTGGGCGGGCTGGCTTCGCTGCCGATTGATAGTTCATCTGCGGATCCAATCCTGTTCACGGTCCGCGTTTTGTGGTTACTCGAATTTATCGTGAATGGGGAACGTCAAAATGAAGTATGTCTTTGCTCTTTTTATGGTCGCGCTGACAGCAGCCTGTGGACAACAACATCAGAGGGCAAATGAGTTTCAATTGTCTGCATCTGAATGTTTAAAAATCTACGGATCGTGCACGTGCTCGCTGACGGCAGAAGAAAAGGCCAAAGCAGAATTTCATCCTGTGACTTACGGAGACTTCGCAGTTTCAATGTCGGAAAGTTCACTTCGATTTCCAGGTGACCGAGATGTGACCGCTGATGAAGTTCTAGATACATTCGAATGGCGCAATAAGAAGGACGACTTGCTCCCAGAGCAGGTTTTTTGTGTGCCATCGGTAGATGATTTTGTTGAAATAGGTCCGCCGTCTGCTGAGTTTATTGCCGACGCCAAACAACGCCGAAAGTCTCGGGAATCCGAAAAAAAAATGGTCACGTCTATTCTTGAACGCATTGATGCCCCTACGAAGCAGGGCGTCTATATCGTCCAAAAGGATTACAGTTTGAAGAAGGTCCAGTTGTCCGGAGAAATAGAGAATTGGGGTGGAGCAATTGTGTCTTTTCAGGACTTGCCCGAGAAATTGAAAATTCATACTGACAGTTCGGATTTTGAGGATGACAAGGTAATTTTTGAATGCATGGACGCCCCCCAGACCTCGATCCAGAGAGTGCCGAGATCGGATCTGCTGGGGATATATGCTCAAGATATCCAAATCGGTGCGGCAATCGGTTTGTCGAGCGATGAGTTGAAGCAATTGCCATACGATGGCAACGTTTGGGGTCAGTTCTGCTTAGCCCCGATTACAGCTGGCCGATATGGAACGAAGGACAATCAAAGCCTATTCGTGCTGAGTGAGACTGCAAAACAGGGTGATGTTGTTGTGGTCTATGACGGGGGCCCTTACAGGTATCTAGAGCGACGACCTGCAGCCGTGTTAGTGGTGGATTGACCGGCGGAGAGGATAGGGCCATCCGCAGGTATTGTCATGTGTGGACGGCCCCGGTTCTGCAAGAGTAAAGTTTGAGGAATGTTGATCTGCGGGGATGCGGTCATGTGTCCGGCCTGTTGACGCGGTCTGTGACCGCTGGCCCTGATGAAGTCCGCTGGCCAGGTCCCTCTCAGGGGAGCGGGCTAAGACGCCCTGACAATACCTCGGGGTGTTCCGGCTGCGGTCCCTTTTTAGATCATCATCATCTACATTCTGCCCTTACAGTCTGGAGCGAACAGGTTTGACTGCCCGCGGTTCGTATTCGGTTATGCCATGGCCGGCGCACGGTAGGCTTCACCGCGTGCCAGCACGGCCCATGCTATCCTTGCGGTTTTGTTTGCCATGGCGACAGTGGTGACCCGCGGCGGCTTGCGTGTCAGCAGCGATCGCACCCAGGCTCCGGTCGCAGACGGGTTCGTCTCTGCCCGGCGGATGACGGATGTCGCCCCGATGACCAGCAGGCGGCGCAGGTAGCCATCGCCCATTTTCGAGATACGCCCGAGTCGGTCCTTTCCGCCGGACGAGTTCTGCCGGGGCGTCAGCCCGAGAAAAGCGGCGAACTGGCGCCCGGAGCAGAACACGGACGGATCCGGTATACTGGCCGCCAGCGCCGTCGCGGTAATGATCCCGACACCGGGTATGGTCTCCAGCCTCTGGCTGGGAGCATCCTGTCGGTGCCAGGTGAGCAGCTGTCGCTCGAGCGCATGGATCTGCCGCGCCAGGGCGTCGAGTTGCAGGCCGATCCCCAGAAGCGCCGTTCGGGCGATTTCTGGCAGGTCCGCACGAGCGCCTTCGCGCATCTGAGCGATTAGTTCCATCACCTTGCGCGGCCCCTGCGGTGCGATAAGGCCGAACTCGGCCAGATGCCCCCTCACCGCATTGAGCAGCATGGTTCGTTGACGCATCAGAAGATCGCGAGTCCGGTGCAACACAAGAACACCCTGGCGCTCCGCACTCTTGATGGGCACGAACCTCATCGTCGGCCGGGTCACCGCCTCACAGATCGCCTCAGCATCCGCCATGTCGTTCTTGCCGCGTTTGACATAGGGCTTCACGTAGGCGGGCGGCATCAGCTTCACCTCATGCCCGAGGGCAGATATCTCGCGGGCCCAGTAGTGCGCCGTGG
>LADL02002779.1_pt1 | contig 12421 bp, 16 predicted proteins | sample 619721 | NCBI WGS metagenome assembly LADL02 (sample SAMN03397408, study PRJNA257561) | rock porewater metagenome | biome: terrestrial; feature: Opalinus Clay rock; material: porewater; isolation source: Opalinus Clay rock porewater BRC-3 borehole | place: Switzerland: Mt Terri URL, St-Ursanne ...
CTCAGAGGGGCTTACAGATAGGGTGCTTGCATCAATGCTGGCGGACTGTGTAACCGGCTGATACCTGCCGCTGTACTGAATGGCTATTACGCCATCAATGCCGGCGTTTTGAGTAGCCGTTGTAACTACGCAGCGGACGTATCGCTTTTCCGGTCTGTAAAGGTCCAAAAGCAAGCACTGATTAGAGTCGGTGCTTGCGGTAAGTGATACGGTTGCGCCTACAAGGTCAGTCATTGCCCCGGCTCCGTTTAAAGCGTCCTGCTGGGCCTTCATTGTAACGACCGATGCATCAGTGACGGTGCCCAGGGCGCAAACAAAAACAACTCCGTCAAAACCGCTCATGTCAAGAATATCACCGTTATTTGCAGCCTGTCCGGCTGCAACCGCATTCATTACGCGTGTGATTTTTACGTTTTTGGAAAGATTCATGCCTTTTTAACCTCCTATAGTTTTTTGAAAAGAGGCGAAGCTGGCTATTAAGCCAACTTCACCCGAGCAAAGGCCTCTTCTAAGACAGGCATTCCGTCAGATTCCCAGCGACCGATGTAGCCCACCTGGTTTGTTTCGGCGTACAACTGATCCAGCACTTGCATTTGCATGTCGAGTGCGTCAGCGATCCAGTAAAATTGGTAATCACCCAAAATACCGACATACAGTCCGGTCGTGAATGTGTTGGGAGCGTATTCGGACTCATTGAACGGCAATTCAAGTATGGTGTCGGGCTTATCGGAAAGGCCGGCCTTCCAGAGGTAATCGCCGTTGCCGTCTTTCAGTTTGCGAATCATCTTGATGGCGTCACGATGGAAGGTCCACTGGGCACGGGTCCGGTATTGGGCCTTCAGAGAATATTTGGTGTTAATCAGGTTGTCTGCCTTAATCTCAGTCGCGGTGTTTCCGGTGCTCACATCGCGGGCGGTGCTGATACCCTGCGCTGATGCGGTAAATACGCCCAGCGGCTGGTTGGCGCCGGTGCCGGTAAGGAATCCTTTTTCCTGGGTTATCCCAAACTTATATGCCATGCGGTTACTGACAAGGGCGCCCACATCAACAGATGCAATCCGAATGAGCTTGTTGGATACCTTGATCCGCTTGGCCAGGGGGTGCGGTCTAAGTTCCCTCTTGGCAAAATCCATATCGGAATCTTCACTGCCGGTTTTAATCTCCGAAGTCCAATCGGCGTCACCAGGATCGCTGTCCAGTGCGGGAACTCCGAGACTTTCAGCCTTATCAAGCTGAATCACGGTTGCCAGCTTGCGAATGTAAACCATGTCATCCACTGCCATAATAAGACCCGTTGCAAACTGCTGGGACACAACCACAAAACCGCCGGCGGTATCGCTGTCGGCCTGCAGGGCGCGATACTGATCCGGGCTCAGGGAGCGAACACCTCCACGAAGGCAACAGCCAAATGCTTTTTGGTACTCTTCGGTGGCCCGGGGGTTGACTTTTTCCTTGGTTTCTTTCCCTGAAGCTCCGGGCTCATCGGGGGGAACCTGGCGCCCCTGTGACTGGCGGCCCTCTTCTTCTAATCTGGCAAGCTCTGACCGACGGGCCTGATTGGCCTCTTCCTGCTTAATTTCAGTGCCCATACGCTCAATATCGGCCCACATCTTGTCATACTGCTGATTTTCTTCGGCAGTAAGGTCACGACTTCCGGCAGCTTCTGCAGTATCGAGCAGAGCCCTGGCTTTGACTACAAGAGCCGCTCTTTCCTGCTTCATTTCATCGAGTTTTTTCACGTTCTGCTTATCCTCCTAATAATTTTTCGCAATATAAAAACACCCCTTGGGGTGCTTACTCAGGATATTAAATCCAGTTTTCGCCGCATGATTTGCAGTTTTCCTGAAGCATCCCTTTTGGGATCTGGCTCCAGGGGAGGCGTCAACTCGGGCGGCTTCGGAATCTCAAAGGGTATGCTTTTAATAATCCTCTCTGCGACTGCATCAGCCATGCGGCCAAACATATACTCCGACATTTCAGAGTTAAGACCGACATCGCGCCCCACCCCCACAGTTGCATCAGCTGGTATTGATACAATGCTGACTTCATAAGGTGTCCAACGGTTTGCAATTTCACAGGGTCCCGCAAATCTGCCACAGGATGATTTTTTACCCTCCTTGACCACTTCCCAGTCCTCTTCCATGACCCGATAGCCTACCGAAACGCCGCGAAGTGTCCCGCTTAAAACCTTCTGGAATATCTTGTCGCTCTCCGGGTCACCGTCAAACCGTGCCGTACAAATACACTTTCTTTTAGCCGCATCCAGAGATATTTTACTCAAACTGCCGATTGGGCTATAAGAGCTGTGCTGATACAGTAAAACCCCCAGAGAGTTTAACCTTTCCAGGTCAACTGCTTGCGGTTCGTGGCGCAATATCTCTGTCCACTGGCCAAACAGCCAGGATGATCTTACGACCGGGGCCTCACTTGAAAAACTCAAAGGGGCCGTTCGGGCCGATTCATCAATGGCCGCCCGGTCAAAGGCCATTTCCCGGTATAAAACCGGTGGTCTTTCACGTTTCATTGTTCTCACCTCCGACATCTTTCTTGGGTCCGTTTTCCGTGGTGCTGTGTCCGGCCTTATCTGCCAAGGTCATGTTTAAGGGCATTAAATACCCCTTTCCTTGACCGTCCGGTAGTGGGTTTTCATTCTCTTTTTCTCTTACGTCATCGGCGGATAACCAACCCCACTGACGACCAACTGCATATGCATCATACCTGCTTTTTAGGTCACCTCGCAGAAGGTTTGCCGTAAGAAACTCTGCAAAATACCTTAACTGGTCCTCCCGCGAAAGTAATTTCCACCCGATTGTCTGCTCCCATAGGGTAAGCCAATACAAAAGAGTGTCCGTTAAAAATTCCTGCGACTGATGCTCAATGTTATCAAAGGACGATTTTTCCAAATTACCAATTTTGTGTGGCGGAACTTGGAATATGGACGCCATTTCAACCTGAGAAAACTTCCTGCTTTCCAGCATTTGAGCATCTTCTGGAGATACGCCGATCTGATGGTACTTCATACCCTCTTCGAGGATTGCCAGACGGTGCACCTTCTCCAAACCCTGGTGCATTTCGTGCCAAGAATCGCGAATATTATCCTGAGCGGGTTTACCTAATTTATTGGGGTGCTCTAACACTCCTCCGGGCATCGCCCCGTTACCAAAAAACCTCGCGGCATATTCTTGTAATGATAATCCCAACCCAATGGATTCGCGAAACATGGTTAAAACAGAATAGCCTTTTAGACCGTCAAACCCCGGGCCCGGAATATGAAACACCTGATCGTCCCGCAATATGGCCGTACCAACGTTGCCAGGCAGGGCCACCTTATACTGAATGTCCTTGGTAACCTTATTCCGCTCTGGTGTTACCCTGTTTGGCGTAAGCGGCCACAAGGCTGTTGGGTACCCGTTTTTATTTCTCTCTATCTCGGCATAGCCGTTTCCCCACGTAAGTACGTGGGCTGTAAGTGTATCCTTAAATGTCAGGGGAACCATTTCAGAGTTTGGCCTGCTGTTGATAAGACTGTAAACAGGGTGTTTAACCGCCCGCTGCTTTCCACCGTTATCGAATCTCTCGTAAAGGTGTAGAGGCATAGTGGAAACACCCTTACAAATTACCCTAACGCAAGCCCACAGCGCCGAGTAGTTTAGCGCCGAGTAGTTACTAACCGTTGCCCCTGACGCCGTTTTACCACCACCAAACCATTTAATCAACCAATCTTTTGGATTCGACGGGTGGTCACGCTGCCTCAATTTTTGGGATAAAAAACCCACCTAGTCATCACCTCGCTTTACCCTTGGCCGCCCCAAGAATATAAGCCACACCCCCAGAGCCATAAGGGCTGCCCGGGGATCGTAACCCCAGAGTCCGTAGGTAAAAGAAAGTGTGCCGGCAAGGATGAAAATATCATCCAGATCGACTGGCATCTTTATCTTGGGAGGCTTCATTTTCAATTTGTGCCCTCCTTTTCGCAAAAACAAAAACGGCTTTATATAGTGCAAAGGCCGCGTTTTTCGTAAACTGATGTTTTATCCACGGCCCCCGCCGCAATGGCGTCATTTCTAGCTTCCCAAGACAACACCCCAGCCATTGCCAGGTCAATCTTATGTGGCGAATCGCGGCGGTCCTTACGAATCAGCCAAAGCGTTTTGCCGGTTTCCTCGTCTTTCTGAGGCATATCATGGCGGTAACTGTTGCCGATGTGCCTTGTGAGCCTACTGTCCCCGTCATGCGAAATATCCCCGCCGGCCATGGCGGTACTGTAGTTTTCCAGGGCGTACGACATCGGCTTTCGCCTGTTTGTCCACCACTCAATAACCCTGTCGCTACCGTGGTCGCCGGCCCACTTTGACACCCACGACTGCCAGTACGGGGGGTCAGCGTACATTCTCCAGACGTTGTATTGGTTAAATGCTTCTGCGACAACAGCATCAACCTCTGTTACAGGGACCTGCCATTTATCTTCCTGCCCGTAAGGGTATTCCCAGGCTCCCATCACCCACTGGTAGCCGGTTTCAACGTGAGTTGCCACCAGACCGGTGGAGTCGTGAAACTGAGCGCCGTCAAAGCCTAGAACTATTAAGTCGCCAGGCTTGGCGGGATTATCTTTTCTGACTAATTGCTTCCAGCGCTCTGTATCAAATGCTTTATAACTGGATTTTACAAGTCGGTTACACCAAACCCGCTCCCAGTATGTTCTGTCGGTGGTCGGGTCGCGCCATAACTCCACTATCGCGTCTATGTCACGCCAAGCGGCTGCAGGCCCGGAGGCTTCAATTACGGCATCCCTTGCCCCTTTTTCGGTGTTCAAATCGTGTTCGTCAGAGGCTTGGCGATGGAAATAAAACAACCGGGCGTCTTTTACCCGGCCATCCTGTATGGCTTTTGCATATTCCATGGTGTCCTCTGCCACTGATCCGGTGCCTGGCTCCGGGGCTGTTGTTACTTCCAGCGCCCAGGCATCTGACATTTTACGTTTTGGCAGGTTGGCCATCATGGTTTGGTGGGCTTTTTTTAGCTTTAATAGCGTCCACCAGTGGGTTTCATCAGCAAGCTGGAAAGTAGTCCGGGCTCCGTCACGGGCGCTGGGGCTATTGGACAATGAAACGGCTTTGCCATCACCTCGCCGGCGCATTATGCGGTCCAAGCCAATATCAAAATCATCGCGAAGGGGACCCTCGCCCAGGATAACCCGAAGGGCTCCGTATGCGAGTTCGTCAGATTGTTCTTCAGTATATGCCACCATAGGGATGTATGGATCAATTACTGGCCTGCCTAATGGGTTGCCTCGCCTGTCAAACCCGTCACACCTGACAGGCGCTTCATGGTGCAGCTCGCAGGCTGATATCCAGGCGGCAAGCTCGGTTTTTGCAAGTCCTTTGGCAAAACTAAGGCCCACCCGCTTAAACCTTCGACGACCCTCCAGTGTGTGCCCCTTTGGGAACACCTCGTAGGCCCGGTATATAATTGCCCTTTTTTCTTCGTCCAGCACAGCCGGCTGTCCGCGAAGGTCGCCCGGTCCGAAGATTAAATTCTCCTCGATGAAATCACAAACCTGGGGTCCCAGGGTCGGCCACAATTCTTTATCGCGCGGAACCATCAAAATACTCATTCAACCACCCCAAGAATCCCTCGCGGGTCAGCTTTATGCGGAGGCGTATGGCGTTGTGGCGATTTCCTTTTCTTCTCCGCTTCTTCACCTTTCAAGACCTCCCACTGTAACCGTGAGCGGTCAACGGGGGAGAGGCCGAAGCGAGCTTCCTGGAGTCTGATTTCGGAAAGCACTTCCCTGTTCGGCTTATTGTAATAGTCATCCACGAGCAGAGCAATCCTTGCCAGGCCGTCAATGTCAGTCGGCAAGTATTCTCCGGCCATAGGTGACTCCCATACTCTCTTCCACCACTGACGAGTCAACCTGTGAAACTTGCGCTTATCAGGATTTTGCAGGGACGGTATTTTTTTCTTCTCACCCAGATCCGCACCTGGCGCCTCCAGTGTAGCAGCCCCTGATTTTTTATTTCGTCTTTGACGTATATTTGCCGGTTTTGGCGCTGGTCCTTTTCCGGCCATAACTAAAACCCCCTGACTTGTACAGAAAAAAATCCTATGACCCTGCCGGTCTAGGGCTTAAAAGCTGTAGAGAGTTGACCCGGCATACCCCTCTTTCAAGCCTCTATCTTGAATTCAACCTTAGTTCCTTTAATGGAGTTGCAACGCCTGTGTGCAAGCTGACAATTATCCGGGTGATGCTTTCCTCCTAAAGACAGAGGAACCACATGATCTATTGTGGCCCCCCTTGGATCTTCTGGGTTCTTGTTGTAATCAACAGGTTTCCCACATATTTGACATAGTCCCTTGTCTCGCTTATAAATTCTTGAAAAATATACAGGCTTCACAAAAGCTTTCTTTAGTTGTTCTTTTCTTTGCTTTTTATAACCTTCCTTAAAATGCTTTCGTGCACAGACTTCTGAACAATACTCTCTCGCGCTTGCCATAAAGTTTGCTTTAAATGTAGATCCACATTCTTTGCATACCTTAGCTATATAATCATTAATAAGAGATGCGGCCTTATTAGTTTTCCAATATCGCATTCCTTTTTGACGAGCCGTTTCTTTCCTGCACCCATCTGAACAATAGGTAGATAGCTTATGCCCATAATATTCCTTGCCGCAAATAGTGCAGATTTTCAAAACATCTTTACACTCCTCGGAGCAGTAATCGCCAATACCGCCCATTATCGGCTTTCCACACCTCTTACACCGCTTTGCTTTATCCTTAAACGCACATTCCCTCGAACAGTATGTAATTCTATCAGACGCCTTCGGAATGTACTCCTTGCCACAATGTTTACAAGTTCGCGGTTCCCTTTTCGGATGATCTATTAGCCACTTATCTCCGCACTTCCTCGAACAAAAAATTTGCCTGGTTTCATTTCCCTTACTGGGAATAAAATCTTTACCACACTGCTTGCACCTTTTCAATTCCATCTCTCCCTAAATGTTTTTCTCCCAAAAGGAAAACGCCTTAAATGGCGTTTAAAACATAAAACCTGTTTAAGCAGAGGTGGGAGTTCCTTCTTCGCCCCGTCGAGCTATCTTAAACAGGTATATTAACTTTTCTCCCTTACTTCAAAGCGTCCAACCTTACCATTAACACCATAAATTTGCCAAGTGCGCTTTCTGTGGCGCTGCTATCCTGTGCTTCCATAGCCTTGACAACTTCGTCACATGCATCTCTCAACTGTTTAAATGCCTCTATTGGTTCCATGTTTAACCCTCAACTCTCTTTGGTAGTATTCTGCCGTTACACCTCGGGCAATTAGTTCCAGGTGTTTGCACGTAGTCACCACTAAAGGGTAATCCGCAGTCATAACATTGATATAACTCCATATCTTTTGTGGTTGCAAACTTCTCCATTAACCGCCTTGCTCTCCAGCCATTACATGTGGACAAGACCGCTTTATCACAGTCATCTCTGCACTCATTGCAAATACCAGGAGCTACATAGCGCCCGACTTCAGCGATAAACTCGGCCATTTCTTTTGCAATGTCTAAATCCAAAACCCTAATGTCTATATTCATAAGCGTCTTTGCCACAATTATTTCCTCCCCAAACTAAACGGCTCAGCTTCGCCCTTAATAGCCCTTCTGCCCTTAACACTGTTGCAGTGAATACAACTACCTTGATGGTTACTCGACTCCCAGAACAAAGGGTCACCCGGTCCTGATGGTGGCACTATATGGTCCACACACTGGGATACATTAGCACACCCGGGGAGTTGCAGTTTACAGAACACATTATCAGGTTGTCTCAGAAACCATTTGGAGTATTTTTGCCAGCGATAATTATAACCTCTCTCTTGGGAGGTCCCTCGCTGGCTGTCATACTGCCTTACTATCTGCTTGCGGTGTTTTTCGCATCGTCCACCAGTTACAAGCTGGCTACACCCTGGCTGGGCGCATGGTCTGAGTGGCTTTTTTGGCAATTATATCAACTCCATAATGAATTCCATTCCACCAAGAATGCTTTGCTATATTATCACTTGCCCATAATGGTTGCATATTTGTGTAATGAAAACATTCTTTTTGTTGCTTTGGTTCACTTAAATCAAAAGAGGCGCATGGTCTAACATGATCTATTTGCCATCCGTTTCGCTTTCCGTAATTATCCCAATTCATGCCGCTTGAAAATTGCCTTTCAAGGCAAACCCTCAAATCCTCCACTGAACAACCAATTAACTCAACAGTTGATGAACTTTTAGTGCGACCTCGCAAAACATGAATGATTCTTGGGCGAATATTTTTTGATATCTTTCTATTTGTCGTATCCTTACTCTTCCGTGCCTCTATCGCGCACTTGGGACATCTATTTCCCTGAATAAAGATGTTTGGCTTTGCCCTGTATTCATTTCCGCAAACATTATGCTTAAAAAGTATATGGATATTGGCATTAACATAATCTTCTAATATTGAATATTCATCTCCAACAACTTGCTTAATGTACTTCTTAAATTCTTCCGTTGTTTTAGTGAATTTCATTCTTAGTCTTTTAGGTAAGCAAAATTTACATCCGCCATTACGTAATAGATTTGAAGCAATTATCTCGTACTCTGCACCGCATTGATTATGCCTTACTATAATTTTATCCTTATCATAAGTATACTTACTAAGCAAAGTATATTCATCGCCATACCTATCTTTCAATCCCGACTCAAACGCTTTATGTGTCTTTGTGTGCCTTACATCAAAACACCCTCTGCACGAGCCATTATATAATAACTTGACCGGAAGCCTGTTTTGAACTTTACCGCAATCGTTACACCTAACCATGATTTTATTTTTACTGCCAATATATTCGCTTAATAATGTGAACTTTTTACCATATTTATTTTGCAGTTTTTCTATATACTCAAAATTAGTATAGAGTTTGCTTGGCATAATTACCTCCTGCCCTGGTGGGCTCCGGGGAATCCTTTTCGGATTTACCCCGGCAAAAAGGCGTAGGAAAAGCGCCCTGTCGATTGACTGGGCGCTTTAGCTGGCAGACTGTATTCTGCCCTTCTTATTCATTTTAGCTGACAGCATGTGTGCTGCCCTTCTGCGTAAAGGCTTCGCCAAATTATAACATCTTGTCAAGCCCTGTGTCAACACTCTAAATATAAGTTTTTATACGTCAGCGGTTTCTTTCTCTTTTTTACCTTTTGGCTGCTGCTTTTGCCGCTCGGCTTCCCTGTTGGTAGCGGATCTTTCTCTCTTCTGTCCGGAGGATTCGTCCTTACTAAAAAATCAAGAAGATCAGCATGTTTATCGTGTGTTAAGTATTTAGGGCAGCTGGCGTAACACTTAGCCGCCGGGCAATTACAGCCATATACTTCGAGGTTATGTGCCCGGTTCCTCTCTCTTATTCGCTCCAAAGCCTTTTTTGTTTCCTCCAGACCCTGTTCAGCCACCATCCTGGCTATGTTGCTTATATCTTTCAAATCTTCATCATCAAACACACTGGTCACCTCCGGATGCACTTCTCAACCCTAGTTTTTGGCGTATGTGTGTTCAGGTATTTTCCTATCAACCCAATAAACATGCTTTAAGTTTGGTCTGAAGTAACAGCACCAGCTGCCCTCCCTCTTCTTATGAAAACACCCGTAATTTTTTATTTGTGCTACACTTAAATCCCATTTGTGGTATTTACAATAGGCTACTCGCTTAGATTCCTTGGGTCTGTAGTACGGTGCTCTATATGCAGCCACAATATTATCACCCTCTTTTTATAATCGTTTACATGCCTCCAGCTAATTCCAATAGATTTTTAAAGTTAGCTTCAAATCCTATGAGTATTTTCAGGACTACCAATCCGATTCCAAGATAAAGAATTTCAGAAATTAGACTAACATAAGCTGTCATAATATTAATCTTTCGCACTAATTCACCCCCAAATATTCGCATATACAATTCACACACAACCACTGATCTCCGTCCGGGCTAAAGGTTGTATCTACAATACAACCACAGTTAAAACATCTTTCCGCCATCGCATAACCCACCTTACGCCGCATATTTTTGTATCCTGGCCTTGACTGCCTCCAGAAGTGCGTCCTGTGTTTTCGCTTTACCTGCCAGGGCCGCCATCACGTTCTCGTCGATAGTCCCTTCTGTTATCAAGTGGTGGACTATTACTCCTTGCTTTTGCCCCTGACGGTCTAATCTGGCGTTAGCCTGCTGATACAACTCCAAGCTCCAAGGTAATCCAAACCATACGATTACGTTTCCTCCAGCTTGGAGGTTTAACCCATGTCCGGCTGACGCAGGATGCGCCAGCATCACGGATACTTGGCCATCGTTCCACTCCTGGATATCTGACTCTGCAAGCAGTTCCCGGGGCTTATACCTCTTCAGGTGTTCTTTTATCCTGTCTTTGTCATGCCGGTAAGAATAAAACACTAGAACCGACTGCCCGTTTGATGTTTCGATTATCTCGTCAAGGGCCATAAGCTTCTCGTCGTGAAATGTCTTGACCTTGCCGTTTTCGTCGTATACTGCGCCGTTGGCAAGTTGTAAAAGTTTATTGGACAAAACCGCCGCAGTGTTGGCCACAACATCTCCGTTAGTAAACGGCAGAAGGAAGTCCCTTTCAAGCTGTTCATACTGCTCTTTGGTTTTATGCGGCAGTTTTACCCTTATCTCGTTGTTTATCCGCTCCGGTAGTACCAGCCAATCTTTTGCGCTCATGCTAACACAAAGGTCTGCAAGTCTTGTTTGTATGGCATCGTCGGCTCCAGGCTTTGGCTTCCAACTAAAAATAACGGTTTTATTTCTCTGGTCCGGGACAAAATATCGATCACGGTAGCCTGTAAGCGTCTTACCAAGGCGCTCTCCCATGTCCAGAAGATAAACCTGCGGCCAGAGGTCTATTAGCCCGTTAGGTGCTGGCGTCCCAGTCAGACCCACAATCCTTTTTATCAAGGGTCTGACTTTCCGAAGGGCTCTGAACCTTTTAGCACTAGCAGACTTGAAACTAGAGAGCTCGTCCACAATCACCATGTCAAAGGGCCATTTTTTGCCGAAGTGGTTAACCAGCCAGTCCACGTTCTCCCTGTTTACCACCCAAATATCAGCCCTTGCGTCCAAAGCTCTTAACCTGTCCTTTTCCGGTCCTAGCACTTTTGCCACTCTCAGGTATCGGAGGTGATCCCACTTTTCTGCCTCGCGGCTCCATGTATCTTCCGCCACCCTGAGAGGCGCTATCACAAGTACCCGACAAACGTCGAAGTAATCGTGTAATAAATCCGACGCTGCTGTCAGGGCACAAACCGTCTTACCCATGCCCATATCCAAAAGCAGACCTGACGCGTGGTTTTTCAGTATGTGGTTTATGGCAAATTCCTGATAAACGTGTGGTCTAAACTGCACTATCCAGCACCTCTTTGACAAACCGTTCAAGACACGGCATCGAATCCACCACGTAGGCCCGATGCCCCAATTCCAAAAGCATAATAAACATTTTCATCTGCATTGGGTCGGGTTTTTTATTTGGCGCCTTTAGTTCCACAAAGATTGTTTTAGCTCCCGGGAGAAGGATAATCCTGTCCGGGACCCCTCGCATCCCCGGGGATGTAAATTTCAGCGCCTTGCCTCCACGCTTTTCGACTTCGGTCTTTAATTTTTTTTCAATGGTGGTTTCCCTCATTTTAAATCACCTTCCAGTTTTATACATTCCGGGCATTCCGGGTTATTGCCGACATCGGCAATGCCTTTTTCCCAGTGATACCGACGCTTATACCCCCTTTATTGCCGACATTGCCGATATTTCCCTTATGCGCCTATCGCGTATATGTGTATGCGGGTACGTGTGTACGTGGGTACCTATATATCTTATATTTCATATACTTAATAGAAAGTCGGCAATATCGGCAATAAGAGCCTGAAAACCTTGTGGCTGTAGACCTGAACGTATTGCCGATATCGGCAATACGTCGGCAATGTTGGCAATAGAAAGTCTATAAATTCTATAATGCTAAATTGTCGGCAATATCGGCAATAAGAGCCTGAAAACCTTGTGGTTGTAGACTTGAACGCATTGCCGATATCGGCAATGTTTTTTACGGCTTCCTTTCATATGTCCTCTGAGATCCGTAAAACCTAAACCACAGTTTACCGTCTTTATTTCCGGCATAACGCCTCCAACCGTCGATCCGCCGTATTAATCCGTGCAGGTCATCGATGTCTGTTCTCTTAATGGACATTAGGTCTTTACGGAACAACTCACACCATATTTCAGCCACACAGACCCGATCTCGTGTAACTGTTCCGGTTGTCGTCTGCCCGAAGTCGTCATCGTGGATAAAAGCCCGGCGCTCGCTTATGCTCATCTCCGTCCAGCCCCCGGGTAATGGCAGGTCAAGGTAGTCCTTTATCAAGCCCAC
>LADL02000310.1_pt1 | contig 12398 bp, 12 predicted proteins | sample 619721 | NCBI WGS metagenome assembly LADL02 (sample SAMN03397408, study PRJNA257561) | rock porewater metagenome | biome: terrestrial; feature: Opalinus Clay rock; material: porewater; isolation source: Opalinus Clay rock porewater BRC-3 borehole | place: Switzerland: Mt Terri URL, St-Ursanne ...
GATGGTGTTGTTGATAAAGACGATGCTTGTCCAACTGTTGCCGGTCCGGCTGACAACAAAGGTTGTCCTTGGCCAGATACTGACGGTGATGGTGTATTAGACAATGTAGACAGATGTCCTACTGTTGCAGGTCCAGCTTCAAATAATGGTTGTCCATTAGCTCCAACAGTTGAGGTTATGGCTACGTTAAATGAGTATGCAAGAACTATTTTATTTGACACAAATAAAGCAACTTTCAAAAGTGAATCTATCAATATCTTAAAATCAATGACTGCAATTTTTAAAGATTATCCAGAAGCTGATTTTGTAATTGCTGGTCATACTGATAGTGTAGGTTCAACTACTTCAAACCAATTATTATCTGAAAGAAGAGCTGCCGCTGTTAGAGATTATTTGATCTCAAATGGTATCAACGCTGATAGATTGACAACTGTAGGTTTTGGAGAAGGCAAACCAGTTGACACAAATAAAACAGCTGCAGGCCGTCAAAACAACAGACGTACTGAAGTGACTTTAAAAAATTAAGCCAATAGCTTAAAATTATAAAAGTGAAAATCGCCTAAAATTAATTTTTTAGGCGATTTTTTTATTGGAAATTATTTCGATTGGAAACCAATTTTTCTTAAATCTTAGACCACAAACGCAACTTTAAAATAATCATTTATGTCAATAACCATCATTCCTGCATTTTCAGCTGCATTCATACCCAATATTCCATCTTCAAAAACAACACAATCTTGTGGTTTTACCCCCATTAATTCAGCGCATCTTAAAAAAGTTTCAGGATGCGGTTTGTGGTTAATAATATCATCGGCAGTAACAACAATGTCAAAATAATTTTCAAAACCAATAACTTCCAGCGTTTTTTTTGCGCCATTTTTGGTACTTCCGGTTCCAATAGACATTGGCAAAATGGTATGATATTTTCTAATAACATCGGTAACCACTCCAATTTCTTCGGTTAAATTTACCAAGGTTTTAAAATGGTCTTCCTTCACTTTTCCAACAATGTCTGGATTCATTTCGGTGCCAAACATTTCATTTAATTTTTCAATGGTCGCCGTTCTCGGCATTCCAGTCAGTTGCATAAACAACGAAGCGTTAAAATCTATTCCGTAAGGCTCTACAGCCTTTCTCCACGAAATGAAATGGTTTGGCATGGTGTTGGCGATGGTACCGTCTAAATCGAAAATAAGCGCTTTTGCCTGTTGAGGTATTTTAATCATAATTAAATTTAAGCTGCAAAAATACAGATTCTAGCACAATTTGACCCTTTTACTGAAGTTTTTAAAATTATTTTAACTTTACGCAAAAAACCTAAATCGCTTCATACAATTTTCCAGGCAATGGTTTTACCATGCCTTTCATTTCCAAATTAAACAATAATGAAGTGGTTTGATGAATGGGTAATTTGCAGTTTAAGGAAATTAAATCAATGAGTTCTTTGCCATTTTGCGCCAAAAAATCATAAAGTAGCTGCTCGCTTTCCGTCAATTCTACAAAAAGTTGCTTTTGGATGGATTTCTTTACATTTTTCGGACTTTCCCAATTGAGCATTTCAATTAAATCTTTTGCAGATGTTAAAATGGCCGCTTTATTATTTTTTATTAAGTCATTGCAGCCTTTGCTGTACATATCGGTGCTTCTTCCGGGAACCGCAAATACATCTCGGCTATAAGAATTTGCAATATCGGCTGTTACCAGAGAACCGCCTTTTTCGGCCGATTCAATAATGATTGTAGCTTCGGACATTCCAGCGACAATCCGGTTTCGTTTTAAAAAATTTTCACGCAGAGGTTGGTCATTTTGCCAAAATTCTGTCAGAAATCCGCCATTTTTATGAATCTCGGAAATGTATTTTTTATGAATTTTCGGGTATACTTGTTCAAACCCGTGTGCCAAAACTCCAATGGTTTGAAGGTTGTTTTTAATAGCCGCTTTATGTGCGCAAATATCGATACCATAAGCAAAACCGCTCACAATAATTGGATTGTAGGCTTTTAAATCTGCTATCAATTTTTCACAAAAATCCCTTCCGTAACTAGTTATTTGACGCGTTCCCACGATGCTGAGGATTGGACCTAAGTTTAAATCGATATTCCCTTCTTTAAACAGCAAAATTGGGCCGTCTATGCAATGTTTGAGTTTTTCCGGATAATCTTTATCTGTAAAATAAAGTGTTTCGATATTGTTATTCTGAATGTATTTAAGTTCTTCTTCGGCTTCAATTAAATTTTCTTTATTAAATAAATTTTTTACGGAAATTGTGCCAAAACCAAAAATGTCTTTGATGTTTCTGCGTTTTTCTTTGAATACATTTTTTGCGCTTCCGCAGTGTGAAATTAACTTTTTAGCGTTAATGTCTCCAATACCTTTTACGCGCTGCAACGCCAAAACGTACAGCAAATCTTCTTCAAGCATATTTTAACAATTTAAGTGTCAATATATAAAATTATTGTTAATAAAAATTGCGGTTTACTATTAATTTAGCGACGGATTTTTATATATTTGTTTCAATGACAACAGCAAACTACATAAGCGATTTATTATACCGATACGAATGTGTGATTGTGCCTAATTTTGGCGGTTTTGTAACCAACGAAATTTCGGCAAAAGTGAATCATTTTACGCACACTTTTTATCCGCCTTCTAATCAGTTGACCTTTAATTCCCATTTGCAAAATAATGATGGTTTGCTGGCAAATTATATTGCTGCCGTCAAAAAAATTTCCTATTCAGAAGCTTTAGAATCTATTGAAAAAGAAGTCGTTGAGTGGAAACTTCTTATGGATGTTGAAGTGCTTGAGTTGGAAAATATTGGATCTTTTAAATTAAATAAAGAACGTAAAATTATCTTTGAACCTATAAATTCCATTAACTATTTAACTTCTTCTTTTGGGTTGGGTTCTTATGTTTCACCAGCAATAAAACGGGTTGTTTATAAAGAAAAAATTAAGCAGTTGGAACCATTTTTAACTGTTGAAACCAAACGAAAAACACCTGCATTCATTAAATATGCGGCTACAGCAGCAATTCTTTTAGCTTTGGGCACTGTTGGCTGGAACGAATATCAAAAAATAGAATACAAAAATCTGGTCGCTGAGGCCCAACAACAACAAAAGAAAGTTGAAAAAACCATACAAGAAGCTACCTTTGTGATTGCCAGTCCATTGCCTGCAATTACCTTAAATATCACCAAAGAAACTTACAATTACCACATTATTGCCGGCGCTTTCAGAACACCTGAAAATGCTGAGAAAAAATTGCAGCAATTGCTTGAAAAAGGATACAATGCAAAAATTTTGGGCGTAAATAAGTGGGATTTAACCCAGGTTGCCTTCGAAAGCTTTACCACCGAAGATGAAGCGATAAACAAAATGCGCATCATTCATAAAACGGAGTCTAAAGACGCTTGGCTATTGGTTAAAGAATACTAATCTATAACTTTTACATACTATTTTTCTTGTATTATATAGTAATTTTTTTCGAAAAAAATTCAATAAACCATGGCAAAAACACCTAAAGAATCTTTAACCATTTTAACCGATATTGTTTTGCCGGGAGAAAGTAATCCGTTGGGAAATTTATTTGGTGGCGAATTGTTGGCGCGGATGGACAGGGCTTGCAGCATTGCGGCACGCCGGCATTCCAACGCAATTGTGGTAACCGCATCGGTTAATCATGTGGCATTCAACAATGCCATTCCGGTGGGCAGTGTGGTAACTATTGAAGCGAAAGTTTCACGGGCTTTTAAATCTTCTATGGAAATTTATGTGGATGTTTGGATTGAAGATCGGGAATCTCAGGAGCGTTCAAAGGTAAATGAAGGCATTTATACTTTTGTGGCTGTTGACAAAGCGGGAAAACCAATAACTGTTCCCCAAATCGACCCAGAAACCGCCCTTGAAAAAGAACGCTATGAAGGCGCTTTGCGCAGAAAACAATTAAGCTTAATCTTGTCGGGAAAAATGAAACCTACCGAAGCCGACGAATTGCGGGCATTGTTTGTTGGGTAAAATCGTTATTGGTTCAATGTTATAAGTTAAAACAGTAATTTATATCAACGCCAAAATACCAACAATTCAACAATTTAAAATCACATTTTATAAATCCAGGAGGCTGGATTTTCTGTGGTTACATTTCGGGACAACACAAATCCTAAAATTGTTTTTCCAGTAATTTTATCTGTAAAAATAGTGCCAATTTCTTGTTTTGTTTTTACTTTTTGACCAGTACTCACAAATACATTTTCCAAATTTTTATAGACCGATATATAATCCCCATGCTGAATTAATACGGCTTTTAAATTACCGCCCATGACTTGTACCGACAAAACAGTTCCTTCAAAAACAGCGCGTGCTTTGCTGCCGCTGTCTGTAGTAATTCTAACACCATTGCTTTGAATAGTGGCTGTTTTTACAACAGGATGCGGTTGTTTCCCGTAATAAGTAGAAACAAATCCTTTTTCAACGGGCCAAGGCAATTGCCCCTTGTTCGATGTAAATTTTGAAGCCAATTCCTTTGCTTCTGCCGTAAGGGTAAAGGTCGTGGATGTTGGTTTTGAAGTGTTTTTATTGGAAGCAACGATGGCGTCTCTAATTATTTTATCAATTTGGGCATCAATCTTTCTTTCTTCCTTTTGAAATTGTGTAATTTGCCTTTTGTATTTATTTTCCTTTTCCTTTACCTGGCTCAATAAACCTTCCTGTTCCTTTTTTTCTTTTTGAATAACTGTTTGCTCTTGTTTTTTTGCTTCTAAAAGCTCTTGTTTTTGCTTCTTTTTCGAAATTAAAGTGTCTGTCAAAGCCTGAATTTCTGTTGTTTTTCGTTGAATTTCTTCCGCCTGATTTTTTCTGAAACTGGAATATTGTTTCATATACTGAAAGCGCTTATAACCCTGATAAAAATTTTCTGAAGAAAGCAAAAACATAATTCGGCTGTTTTGGGACTTGCTTTTGTATGATTTAAAAATCATTTGAGCATAGTCTTTTTTCAGCGCCTCTAAATTTCGCTGGTTTTTGTTTATTTCAAGTTGGTTTGTGTAAATTTCATTTCCAAGTTCAGAAGATTCATGGGAAATGACTGTAATTAATTCTTCCCTTTTTTTAATTTTATCCGTTAAATCCTTCACCTCAACCAATAAATTTCTTTCCGCTTTTTTTGTGGTGGAAAGCAAGCCATTGATATAAACAATATCTTTTTGAATTTGGGCCCGACGCGCCTCCAAATTTTCACGTTTTGTGTTTTGGGCTGAAATTGCCACACTTAAAAAAAGTGCTGCAAAAATAAAAATGTACTTAAATTTAAACTGCATTATTTTAAACTAATTTCTTTGTAACCAATGGGAATCTCAAAAGGAAACGTTAATTCTTCATTAAATTCAACCGACTTATATTCAATATTGATGGTGGTTAAATTTTTGTGATCCGCAGCTCTTATATTAATATTTTCGGGAAACTGCTCTCCCTTAATGTTTTTATAGTTTGCATAGGAAACGGAAAGCATTTGTTGCTTTTCGGTATTGGTGATTTCTTGTCGGTTCAATTTGAAATTATCCGGATTCATAAAAAACAAAATCCCAAACAGTTCATTTTCCTTTATTGGCGATAATTGATACAACTGATTGTCAATTTTAGAATCATATTTTCCTTGTCTCAGGTTTAAAACAGCTTGACCTAACAAAATATTTTGAACTTTTTGGAAATCCAACTCTGTTCCAAGCCATTTACTTAACATTGAAAAGTCACCATCATAATAAGTGCCCTTTAATTTTTCGTAATAACTTACCCTGTCTGGGGTAATTTTAAGTTTTGCCAATGGAAATCCCAACTTTGTGGCGCTCATCCAAATGGTTTTATCCACATCAATCCGAAGTTTGATATTGACAGAGGTTGACATTTTATTGTCGGAATAATTGGCGTTCAAATTGGCATTCACCGTTTTCTGGTCGAAAGTATTGTCGTAGTGATTGCTTATTATTTTTTTTGTGGAAATGTCCTCAATAGAATCCATCTTTGACAAACTTTTTTTGCTTTTGCACGATGAAAGTGCAAGCAACATCAATATTGCTATTTTAAAATAATACTTCATTTTATAATTTTATTTTCTTAACGCAGCAGCTCTTTGTTTGTATTTTATTGCTTCACTTTTGTTTCCCAACTTTTCATGACTTACAAAAAGTTGTTCATAAAAATCGGCTTCCATTGCGCTGTTATCGATAACAAAATCAATGCCAATACTTAAAACGGCGATTGCTTCATTATATTTTCCCAATTTATTTAGCGCCAAACCATTCATTTTATATAAAAATGGCTGCTCAGGAAATAATTCCAACGCCACTTTGCTGTCGGCATAAACCTGTTCAAAAAGCGCCTCTTTTTCTTCTTGAATCAAAATTTCCTGCACTATTTTATATTCCTTGTTTTCTGAAAATGATTTTTTTAAGGTTTCAATGTCCTTATTTTCAATTGCAGCTTTTACTGGTTTATTAATAAATTGTTGCGCCGTTTTTCGGTTTTCAAGAAAACTTTTGAACGATTTTAAACGCAATGTTGTCATCGCATTTTCTTCCATTTTCGCAATCAATGATTCGGCCTCCTCAAAATTTTGATTCTGGATGTAAAGAAACACCATTTCTTCGGATTCTTTTGGCTGAATTTTCAATATCTTTTTTTGAACGTCAATGGCTTTGCTAAAATTTCGCTGTGCTTTTAAAACAGCCACTTTATGTTGCAACAAATACCTGTTTTCAGGTTCTTGCTGTAAGGCTTTATCAATAAATAATTCCGCCTCAAAATAATTGTTCAGCTCCAAATGATTTTTTGAAAATTCAAAAAAAACAGCAACATTCGCCACGTCTATCTCATTGCACAATTCCAGACTTTCTATGGCTTTTCCGTAATTTTTTATTGTTTTTTGTTTTAAAGCTTCAAAAAAATGGGTTTGAAATTTTAAGCTGTTTTCTTCTGCAATATTAATGTTCTGGGCATAGAATAATCCTGAAATGAAAAACATTCCAACCGTCATTATCCGATGCAAATTCTTAGTTCCCATACAGCGTTGCAATATACAATTTATTCAAGTGAAAAAAATGTTAATTAGGTAGTTAGAAAAGAGATAATAGAACAGAGAAAATAGACTTTTAACATTTAACTTCTAACTCTTCATGTTTAGATTCCCTTTGGAATGGCATCAATTAATTTTTTGGCGTAGGCTGTTTTTGGTGATTCATAAATAGCATCGGCATCGCCAATTTCTTCAATTTTACCTTGGCTCATCACTACCAACTGATCGGCCATGTATTTTACAACCGCTAAATCGTGTGAAATAAATATGTAGGTGAAGCCAAAATCGGATTTCAATTCATTCAACAAATTCAATACCTGCGCCTGCACCGAAACATCGAGTGCCGAAACCGATTCGTCGCAAATAATGAGCTTAGGTTTAAGGACAATGGTTCTCGCAATGCCAATCCGCTGTCTTTGTCCGCCCGAAAACTCGTGCGGATATCGGTAAAAATGTTCCGCCAGCAAACCAACGCGTTGCAGCAATTCAAAAACATATTTTTTCCGTTCTTCGGAGGAGTTTAATATTCCGTGAACTTTCATTGGTTCCATCAATGCTTCACCGACCGGAATTCTCGGATTGAGCGAAGAAAACGGATCTTGAAAAATTATTTGGACTTCCTTTCTAAAATCTTTCAATTCCTTTTTAGAAAGATTTGTGACATCCTTTTGTTTGTAAAAAATGTGTCCTTTTGTGGCTTTTTCCAGATGCAGAATGGTGCGCCCCAAAGTGGTTTTCCCGCAACCCGATTCTCCAACCAAGCCTAAAGTTTCCCCTTCAAAAAGCTGAAAAGACACTTCATCAACCGCTTTTACCGGATTTGCTTCTCCAAAGAAAAAAGGTTTTTCGGTATTGAAATACGTCGCAACATTTTTAACTTCCAGCAATGGTTTTGTGGCGTAAATTTTGTCGTGAAAATCATTGCGCTGTTCTTTTGTGTAGATTTCATTGTCAACCGTGTTTTCAATAAAATCTTTTACGGTAGGCAACTTTTTTAGGCGTTCTTTTAAGTTGGGTTTCGAATTTATGAGCGCTTTGGTATAATTGTGAACAGGATTTTTAAAAACTTGGGTTACATTTCCCTGCTCCACAATTTCGCCTTGATACATCACCAAAACGGTATCAGCTATTTCCGAAACCAGGGCCAAATCGTGCGTAATAAAAATAATGCTCATTTCCGTTTCTTGCTGAAGTGCTTTCAACAATTCAATAATTTCCTTTTGTATGGTAACATCCAATGCTGTGGTTGGTTCATCGGCAATTAAAATTTGAGGTTTGCAGGCAATCGCCATCGCAATCATCACCCGTTGTTTTTGTCCGCCCGAAAGCTGATGCGGATATTGGCTGTACATCGTTTCTGCTCTTGGCAATTTCACTTTATTAAAAAGTTCAATAACCTGAATTTTAGCTTCTTTTTTCGACAGTTTTTTATGCTGCAATAAAATTTCCTGCACCTGATAGCCGCAAGTTAAACTCGGGTTTAAAGAACTCATCGGCTCCTGAAAAATCATGGAGATTTTATTTCCCCTTATTTTTTGAAAATCTTTTTCTGATGTCGATTGTAAATTGGCGTTGTTGAATAATATACTGCCGGTTACATCAGCGTTTTTTGGGAGCAATCCTAAAATTGCCAAAGAGGTCACCGATTTTCCGCTGCCCGATTCGCCCACAATTCCCAAAATTTGCTGCGCATTCAATTCAAATGAAACCTCATTCACCACTTTGTTTTGGCCGAATGAAATTGATAAATTCTGAACTTTTAAAATAGGTTCCATAGGGTTCATGTTGGTGTTTCTGTAAAACGACAAACTTGTTTCTCTTGGTTACGAATATAGCCAAATTTGAACAAATGTAGGAAGCCACATTATTAATGGTGACCAATTTCACAAATAATATTGCTTAAACCAGATTCTCAACAACCATCCAAAACAATAAATGGAATATAATTTAAAAGTAAGAAGGCCAATCAGGCAATACTTATATCTAAAAAAGTAACGGCAAATAAGTTAAACAGTCGGTTTTAAGCTTGTCATTTAAATTCAGGAAAAACACCCTTAAAAGTTAGGTTACGAGCATAAATTCGGCACAATCGATACAATTCATTCTGATATAGCCTTTTATTTAGGAATTAAGCCATTTTTTAAATTCAGCGGCTTTATTTTTACTGATTATAATGGAATTATTAAATTTCGTCATTATTTTTAATTGATTGTTTCCATATTTTAATATCTCATCTATTCCCTTAACTGAGAGGATAAATTGCCTATTGGCCCTAAAAAAAATGGAATGGTCTAAACTATAGTAAAGTTCATCCAAACTTGAATTATGAGTGTATTTTTTTCCATCTAAACAAGTAATTGAAGTTATTGAGTTCTCAGTACTAATATAGGCGACTTCCCCAACTTTTAATGAAATTAATTTATTTTTTGAGTAGGTTAATAGCCTTTTTTTAGTTTTTAATTCATCTTCAGTTTCATCATCCTTATTAATTTCGTTAACCATTTTATCACTAATCTTCTTTCTGTAATTTGTCAAATTCAAATTCAATTTTGAAAGGGTTAAAACCTCACCCATAAGAAGTTGATTTTTTAATTCCAACTCTTTTTCATAATAATTACTCAAATACCTAACAACAATAACTGAAAGTAAAATTATAGAGATACCTGTCAACAAAAAAACCAATAAAAAAGTTATTTTCAACTTTTTAATTTCTTTATCAATTTTGTCAATATTGGCATGTGCCGCTATTATCCAATCTGAGTTTTTTACGGGATATAAGTATATTATTTCAGAACTTCTATTTGAGTTAAATTCTCTAAGGCCTCCCAATTGCTTTTTGTTATTTAATAATTTATAAAAATCTTCTGAATCGATACTGTTGTCAAGCGGTCTTACATAAGATTCATTCGGAATAATTTGATTTCCAATTTTTTGAGGATCAGGGTGGCAAATTTCAACACCAGACCAATCAAACATACATATAAAGCCAGATTCGGTATTTGTGCCTTCAATACTTTTTTGGATATTATTGATTATTGTGTCTCTATCTAAACCATTTGTTATTTGATGGGAGATTAAATTTGAAAATTCACGAGCTTCTCTTTGGCTTGATTCAATTTGAATTTGCAAAAATTGATTGGTACTGACTTTGATCAAATAATTCATGCTAAAATATCCAATAGCAAAAACAATTAATGCTATTGCAAGTAAAGTAAGCAGGTATAATTTATCCCTTTTCAAAAAGTATCTTATTTTTAGTTCAATTTATTCCCTTTTAACCCCTGTTTTTTCCTTTTCACATAATTTAAATTGTATAAAAAAGAGAAAACTATTTTATTTGGTATGAAGTTAAATCAATTTTAATTAAAATTATATCATTATGAAAACAAAATTTATATCATTAGCTGTTTTTTTTCTTTTATCAGTTCTCGTTTCCTGCAGTAGTGATGACGATGCAACACCCGATCCGAACGTAACTTTTAAGGCTGTCTTGAATGGCGCAAGTGAATCAACCCCTAATGCTTCAACAGCTACAGGAACGTCAACGCTTACCTATAACACTACTACAAAAATTTTCACAATCACAGTAATTCACAACGTTGCAGCGCCTACAAATGGGCATATTCACAAAGGAGCAATTGGGGTAAGCGGCTCTCCAGTTTTTCCTTTTGTTGCTTTTGCGTCTCCAATAACTTATACAAGCAGTGTTTTGGATGCAAGTCAAGAAGCTGATCTTAATGCAGAACTTTATTATGTAAATATTCATAGCGCCGCGTTTCCGGGAGGAGAAATTAGAGGCCAGCTTATTAAACAGTAAGCTGTTATTCATCTGGTGGTTATTAAACAATTACATTCTAAATTTTTGAGAAATGCCTTGCTTCTTAAACCAAAGTTTGCATTCAAACTTATTTAGACTTTAATATTGCAGTAAAAAAGTAAGGCATTATTTGTCTCATTTCAAAAAGTATCATTTTTTTTCAATTTTTTCCCTTTTAACGTGGTTTTTTTTGATTCTCAAAAGCACAATTTGATATTTATAGGAGTTTAGACTCCAAAATAATTTAGTAAAGAAATAGATGGTTTTAATTTTATGGCGTACAGAAGTTGAAAACAAGAAATTTTAAAATATTGTTGATTGTATTGGTATTAATTATCATAAGTTTATTTTTTATTATAAATTTATACAACAAACCTTTTATTGACATTAAAAAATCAAATCCCGAATTGGTAATCTCTGCTCAAGAAATATTAAGCGATTATCAAGCAGATGAAAATTTAGCAAATAAAAAATATGTTGATAATTTAATTCAAATTAAAGGTGAAATAGCTGACATCTCTTTTGACAATGGAATTAGCATCATAACATTAAAAGACATAAGTGGTTTTTCAAGTATTATTTGTCATATGTTGCCTGAAGCCAATTTAAACGTTTTGAAACTTAAAAAAGGTAACCAAATTGTGATTAAAGGTGTTTGCACTGGTTTTTTAATTGATATAATGATGGTTAGATGTGTATTAACTAATGACAATTTTAATGAAAAATAGAATTATAATAATACTGCTGCTTTTATTGTCTAGCCAACTTTTTTCACAGGAAAGATATTTAACAAAAGAAGGTTACATCTCCTTTTTTTCTCATTCTTTGGTTGAAGATATAAAAGCCGACAATTACCAAGTTTTAAGTGTTATTGATAAAAAAACCGGTGAAATAGCCATACAATTATTGATGAAATCTTTTATGTTCAAAAAAGCATTAATGCAAGAGCATTTTAACCAAAGCTATGTAGAATCATTTAAATACCCAAAAGCCACCTTTAAAGGATATATACTAAATTTAAAGGAATTAGACGTTCAAAACGGAACTGTTGAAATAAAGGGAATCTTATCATTGCACGGAAAAGAAAAGGAAATAAGTACCATTGCAAACATTCAAATTCTAAAAGACCAAATTAATTTATCTGGCCATTTTATGGTTGAAGTGGCCGATTTTGATATTAAAATTCCCATTGTTGTAAGAAATAATATTGCAAAAACAATTAAAGTCACTTTTGATTTACAACACAAACTCTATAAATAAGAAATAGATAATTTTATAAAATGCTAAATTTTAAACGAATGAAAAATTTACTGTTGGTTTTTTTAATCTTTTTTATGTCTGATTCCCTATTTTCACAGACCTTGGATGCTATTTTGGCAAAAGAATCAGTTGAAAATTCAACTGATGTTTCTGGAACTTTTAATGGGACAAGAATTATGAATGGCCAATCTATTGAAACAAGGCAAAAAGGAGTTTTGGAATTTTTAATTCAGCATCGATTTGGCAGAATAAATTC
>LADL02002000.1_pt1 | contig 12356 bp, 11 predicted proteins | sample 619721 | NCBI WGS metagenome assembly LADL02 (sample SAMN03397408, study PRJNA257561) | rock porewater metagenome | biome: terrestrial; feature: Opalinus Clay rock; material: porewater; isolation source: Opalinus Clay rock porewater BRC-3 borehole | place: Switzerland: Mt Terri URL, St-Ursanne ...
CCCTGACTGAAGTCGGGGGGATTACAGCCCCCTCGGGCTCCCCCGTACCTCTAAACGAAAACGCCTACCCTTCAGGTAGGCAGATATCAAGCCATATTAATCCCCGAACCTGCAAAAAAACGACCGTCGACTACTCGTTGGGGTCCAGGGTCGATGCCATCACCGAGTTGCCTCTTGCCTTGGCGCGATACATCGCTGCATCTGCAGCCCCTGTTAACTCTCGCGCCAGATCTCTAACTCTCCCCAAATCTGCTAGCACCGGCGACTCCAGGGTAACAACGCCAGCACTAACAGTAAAGGGCCTGTGGCAGACAGGAACCTGCGCGAACTTGGCAACATCGATGGCCGCAACCGTCTCTCTAATCCTCTCAGCGAAGGCCTGGGCTCCCTCATCAGTGGTGGCCTTGAGGAGAACTGCGAACTCCTCACCGCCCCACCGCACCACTACATCGGCAGAGCGTGTGTTGTCCGTCAGTATCTTGGCAAAGGCACACAACAGCTTGTCCCCAAACAAATGGCCGTAGAGGTCATTAAACTCCTTGAAACTATCAATATCAAAGAAGACCAGCGCTAACTGCGAACCGACAGGGTTTTGAGCGACAATCGCCCTTTCGACGCTGGGCAGGAAGATCCTCCGGTTGAAAAGGCCCGTAAGGGGATCGGTAACAGATAACCACCGCAGGCGATCTATGAAGCTTCCGACAGCAAAGCCAACTGCCATGGTAACCGCAAGCCCGACGGCAAAGTCGAGAGGTCTGACAGCTACTTCATATACGGTAAGGGAACTCATCCAGAGTAAACCCACTGCCGCTCCCAGGGCAAGGCCCACTAGCCGACCCAGGAACTTGACCTTCCGTGGCATATCCACTGTCATTCAACTCCAGGTCCTCATTGGCTCAAGTCTCTTCAATATTATTCCCTCACACGCCCCTGAATTCCTGCCAGTACTCCCAAAAATAGTATTCGGGCCTATGGCATGTCATCCGCCCCAGCTACCGCCGCTTCAAGTACTGTCTTAATCCGCATTGCCCTTCGTCCCGGCATGAAGGCGGCGACAATGCCAACGGCATCCTGAATGATATCGAGGGCCTGCCCATCGCCGCTCCAGTTATCCTCAATAACCTCATGAGGAACACGGTTTAGCATGTAGTCAAGGGCCAGAGCCATCAAGAAGATGTCATCGAAATATCCGCCCTTCCCCCAGAATCCCTCCGGAAGGGGATCCACCGGTGACAGGACATAGGTCAGCACAGTGGCAAAGACCGTCTTGAACCGCATCGGAACCCGGGGGTCCTGAATGAGTCCAAATATCAGGAGGACAAAGTGGGGAACCGTCAGAGCAATCCTGCCCAGTTTCTCTACGAAGTTAGCATTCACTATCAGCAAACCTCCAGGGATTAGAGATTATCTAAGTCATCCCCGCTAGTTTGCCCCTCCATTCTATCAGCTAACCGCTTACCGGTCTCCCCTGTAGAGGGCTCGTCCCAATAACCGATTGAAGGCAGTCCAGCCGTGACCACCACCAGGTCCCTCAGCCAGGTGCTGCTCAAACTGCTTGACCCTGCCGCTCAGCAGATCTGAATAATGAACAAGACCTGCCTCGACTGTCATGGGCACCACAGGGGCACCCCAATCCATCTGGCCATGGTGAGACAGTATGATATGGGTCAACTCCTGGGCTAGCTCCTCAGGAAAACCCGGGGTCAGATTGACTGCGGAACGAATCATCTCGTACCCAATGACAGTGTGGCCGTGGAGCCGGCCTCGGTCTGTGTAGTCAATTGACCTCTGGTACCGGTACTCTCTCAATTTACCCACATCATGCAGCAGCGCTCCCACTATGGCAAGGTCACGGTTAATACTGTCTCCGTAGATAGAACAGACAGTGTCAACAATCGCTGCCACCTCAAGGCTGTGCTCTAACAACCCACCAAGGTAGGAGTGGTGGATTCGCTTTGCAGCCGGTGCCGTTACATAGGCCTGGCGAAAGGCCTCGTTGGAGAACATCGTCTCAACGAGCCCGGCCAGATCCCTGTCGCTGATGGACTCCAACAGGGCATTGAGGTCTGCCATCATCGCTTCCATATCCCGTTCTGTCTGGGCTATGAAGTATTCCGGCTTGAAGCTATCGTTGTCGGCGGCCTCAACCCTAGTCGCCACAATCTGCAACGCGCCGGCGTACTCCTCAACCACCCCGGTGACGCGGACAACATCCTCAACCTCAAAACCTGCAGCAATGTCTGCAGCATTATCCCAGACGCGGGCAGTGATGGAGCCACTCCGGTCAGTGAGCTCAAGATTGAGGAACTCCCCCTTGCTGGAATCCTTGAAAGGGCGGAGCTCCTTCGTTGTCACCAGGAAAAGACCATCCACCGAATCCCCGGCAGCAAGGTCAGCCACAAATTGGCTCTTCTCTGCGCCTTCGCTCTTGCTTGCGCTCTCACTCATTCGAATCACCCCTCACCTAGAAATTCTCCCTGAAGCCGCTTTGCCCTTCCTCCATGTTGGGCCTCTCTCCAGTCAAGGCCGCTGACTTTTGGGGCCCATCCCTGCAATCCGAGGGCAGATGATGGGCACACTAGAAAAGGCAGGCGGCGGACGGCATCAGTTCAGACCCTAGCCCTATGAGGAGGTCTTCACGGAGTGTCACCAGTCCTACCCCGTCACCTCACCAGACTTGCCCTTATCCCGCTGATAGTAGTTCTGATGATACTAGGGGCTTTTCTATCAGACTGCTGCCCAACTTCAGCCGCCAGAGCCGCAGCCGGCAAACCTCAAGACAGCCAAGAGGAGGCACACCCCTCGCCGACCGGTAGAAGCAGGCAGTTTCTGGTATCAGAGGACTGCAGCCTTCTGACCCTCCTGGTTGAGACCCGTAACAATGCCATTGCGGTTATGACACCTGAGGGCGCCACCCTGAGCTGGTACTTCCAGGGTGGAGGTACCCCCCCAGCCCTTCTGGACCAGGTGCGGTGGGTTCATCAGGAATCCAGTGAAGACCTGATCACTGACACCATAACAGTAAGCAACCCTGCCAGCGGGACCTGGGCCCTGATCAGTATCTCTGAGGATGACCTCGATGTAGTCCGCTTTGTCGTCGACGAAGACCCTCATCTCCGCACCTCACCAACCCCGGATGCCAAGGGCAGCAGCTCAACAGCCAGGCCCACGCCGATGGATCCTCCTCTGGTCTTGAACGCCCGGGGTAGGTCGCTGCATGTGATAACCCAAGGAGGCAGAGCAGTACAGCGGCTTGAAGTACATTTCCTCGGCGCCCGGCCTGCCGTACTCAGTATTGGCACCAAGTCCTTTGCCAGCAGCGGGGTCACCCCCGCCCTTGGCATTGGCGCCGAAAGGCTGGCGGTGGCGCCTGCCTCAGTGAAACTGCAGCCAGGGGACCGAAGACAGGTGACACTGGAACTGACAGTCGACGAAAACGTGCCTGTTGGGGACTACCAAGCAGTGGTCGACGTCAGGATCTCCGGTTACGATCAGGCGGTGCCCGTAACAATATACATTAAGGTTCGTTCGCGGTTGCAGTTCCTGGCAGAGGGGCTAATCATCGTCACGCTGTTTCTGGGCGGGGTCATCCTCTTCAGGAGGGTCTGAGAGGGGCTCTGGCTTGGGCCAACCGGGGCGCGGTGCGGTGCCCTCGTCATCCCCCATAAGGCGAGCCTTTACAACTGCTCTCTCGCCAAACCGGTCCCGGATACTATCGGTTACCGAGGTTAACCTGGATAGCCTCTCCCGCCGGTGGCCTTCGTCAGGAAAGAGAGAACCCTGATACCAGATATCCCCCTCTTCAATATTGGACACAGTCACCCCAAGAAGACGGACGGGCTTACCTATCCCCCAGCGAGTTCTAATAATCGTCATTGCCGTCTGATAAATGTCTTCAGTGAGATCAGTGGGGTTCTCCAAGGTCAGGGATCTTGTTGCGTTATTGAAGGCGGTATCTCTAAAGCTCACGGTTACGGTTCTGCCCCTGTAGCCAGCCTTGCGCAACCGCCTGCCTACCTGGTCGCTCAGGCTGAGGATAATCGGGGCCATCTCGTCGACGGCTATAATGTCCCTGCTAAGGGTAACAGAATGGCCCACCGATCTGTTTTCTGGTTCGGGGTTTGGTGTTACAGGACTGTCATCAATCCCCTGGGCCCACAGGCCGATCTGTGGTCCCATTTTGCCGAGGTGACTGGCCAACAAGGCCCCAGGGGCTTGGGCCAGGTCGCCAATTGTGACGATCCCGATATCGTTGAGCCTGGCTGCCGTCTTCCTGCCGACGCCAAACAGTTCCCTTACCTCCAGGTGCCAGAGGCGCTCAGGCAGGTCTTCTCTTGTCAGGACCGTAAGCCCGTCGGGTTTCTCCATCTCCGAGGCCATTTTAGCCAGGAGCTTGTTGGGAGCTATCCCTACAGAACAGGTGATACCCACCTCAGCGCCAATCCGCGCCTTGAGTTGCCGAGCAATGTCCTCGGGGGTGCCAAACAACCCTCTGCTGCCCGTCACATCCATCCAGGCCTCATCAATTGAGAAGACCTCAACAACGGGGGTATAGTCCCTGAGGATGTTTATCATTTCATTGGACTTACGGTTATATAGTTTGAAATCAGGACTGATAAAGGTGGCGTGAGGGCACAGCCGCTTGGCCTCCCAGTTGGCCATGGCTGTCTTGACTCCATACCGCCGCGCCTCATATGATGCTGTAAGGACGATTCCCTTTCGCTTCTCGGGATTGCCAGCCACCAGCAAGGCCTTGCCTGCCAGGGCAGGATCCTCTGCCTGGTGGCAGGCAGCGTAGAAGGCATTCATATCAATGTGAAGAACCCAGCGTTCTGCGGCCATCGGAGGGCCTCCCTCGTCACTGCGAACAGGTGTTCCCGAAAGCTCTCCTCTACTATATCACAGTCCCCAGCCTGGCGAAAGACTGGGGTTGCGACCTTCCTTGACAACCTAAAGAGCGCCAGTCGGCTAGGACTGGCGCTCCCGATTTCAAGGGCCGCCTCAGCGGCGGCCATATGGCTAATCGGTCAGTCAAATGATCTGCTGCAGTAGTTTGTCTGTGGTAAGGGTGTCGCCAGTTGTGGTACGGTAGTGATCCCTAAAACCCAGTGGGGTGGCGCACGATGGGATGGGGGGCCTCTTCGTCTAGTTCGTTGCCTACCCACCTGGGGGTGAGATCGCTGGAGTAATCGCTGGAACATCTAAGGTGTCATCTGGTAGGTTGTTAGAGCCGTAACTGATACATTGACCGGAACACCCCTGACTGCGAGATTGCTGCGCAGCTTGAAGCCGTATTGAGCTGATACAGGGTAGGGTGTAGACCTGTGCCACTGTCCTGTGCCACAGGGGTTGGCTGCAGTGTGTGCTATAATGGATGCGTCATGGATGTATCATCTGGCATCCGACCGATTTGCACTTATCAAGGAACTGAGTCGACAATCTTCGACCCAAGTGTAGCTTGTGAACACAATCACAAAGGCCTGAACCTCTTGTATTATATGCTCGCCCTGTTGGGTTGTCAAGGGATTTTCTGATCGCAACTTCACAATCTGAGGTGTCTGGATGAAATCACTGAAAACACCAGCTAACACCGGCAAGAAGTCGGAGATCCTCCTCGGAAAAGAGGACCCGGCTCCCCGTAACAGGACTATTATTCTTACGAGGGCTGACCTTGAAAGGTTTCAGCCGAAGATGATTAATTGCCAGGAGCCGCTCTGCTTGGCTGCCGCCCTCGATAGGATCTTCTTGTCAGACTGTGTCGAAGGAATGCGGGTCTTGCCCCCTGCCTGCGTCAACCTTGTGGTGGCTGACCCCCCCTACAATATCGCCAAGGACTTTGGAGAGGGGTCCATTAGCCTAACGGAGACAGGGTACAGGGAGTGGACCAGGCGGTGGCTGGCCGAGGCCCATAGGGTTCTGAAGCCTGATGGGTCCATCTACGTCTGCTGCGACTGGCGCCACTCCGGTACGGTACAGGCCGCTATCAAGGAGTTCTTCACCGTAAAGAACCGCATCACATGGAAGCGAGACAAAGGGCGCGGCGCCAGAGCCAACTGGAAGAACAACATGGAAGACATTTGGTTTGCGGTAAAGAACCCTGACGCCTACACCTTCAACCTTGAGGAGGTTCTCGTGCGCAAAGAGGTGGTTGCCCCCTATACCGATGAAGGAGGTAACCCAAAAGACTGGGTTATCGAGGAGGGGTGTCCCGTCAGATACAGCCACCCGTCAAACATATGGACCGATCTCGTTGTGCCCTTCTGGTCGATGCCAGAGAACACCCCTCATCCCACCCAGAAACCGGAGAGACTGATCGAGAGGATCTTACGGGCCAGCAGCAATGCAGATGACATAGTGCTTGATCCCTTCATGGGTTCGGGAACCACGGCTGTGGTTGCCCGGCGCCTGGCAAGACACTACATCGGGTTTGAGGTCAATCCCCACTATGTGTCCCTGGGCCTCAAGAGACTAGCCCAGGACCCTGGGGCTTGATGAGGAGGACATCCTCCTGGGGCTCTGCCAGGAGCTGGCAGCCCTTACCTACTGCTGACCCTCGAGCTCACAGGAAAGTGCTTTGACCTCTCCTCAGGCTTGTACAATGCGGAGCACAACTTCAAGCACTTCCTCCAAGGGACGGCTGGTATCAATCTCATAGTCGGCGCCTGATCTCAGTAACGGTTCGACGGTATCGATATCTTTGAGGACACGAGCACGGGTTCGCGGTGTCGCTCCGTATGGATTGTCTGTTCTTCTGGCCAATCGTTCAAGGAGTACCGTAACAGGCGCGCTGAGTAGCACGATATGGTCAAAAAACGGGTAGAACTTGCGTTGGTTAATCGCGGTGCCTGCCACAACTAGTGCATCGCCATCATCAACCGACAGTAAGGCCGAAATTCGATCCTCATTCCACACCCAGTCAAGTTTCTCCCAAGGGTATTCACCTGCCGCAGGTGGAGATGCAGGAAGCCCCGTACGCATATCAATCCAGTGGCTCCAGCCGTCGTAATCAGTATCGATAGCCCTATATCCCCGTGCGACAAGTTCTCGCACAATAGTCGACTTACCCGTTCCCGACATTCCGGTCAGCAACACTCGCGCCACCGATGTCCCCCCCCTAACGCTATTAGATGCAAAGACAAGGACCTTGCTTCAGTCCGGTAGTTGTTTGCGTTTCTCATGTCTTCATGTCTGGCCACCTCTCGGCATCAGCAGCGCCGTCCGCTACATGCTGTTGTTAGGCGAAGGCCCCCGTCAATGCTTTCTGCCTGGGGTTGGTTTGCCTAAAAACATATACCAAACAGTCCCAGGCTGGTCTCTGTTCTCGCCCTGCGGTTGTATTCGATGGAAACCTGCGCGTTCGGCCACACGCTGGGATGCCATGTTGTCCATATGTATCTTCAAGGCAATCTGCGCAAACCCCAGGCCAGTAAAGGCCCACTCTCACAAGAATGCTACTGCCTTTGTGGCGATGCTGCGTCCCCGGCCCCAAGAGGACCAGCCGGATATCGTAACAGTCGGCCGCCAAGTGAGTCGTCCAGCGCCGATAACAGTGTCGCTAGGGGCGTGTAGGCTTTCCAGTGTTCGTACCCAAGAACTTTAGGACTCTTTCAAGATCTTCTCCATCGCCATCACGTCCACATACTGACCATCGAGCTTTCCCTGCTCCCGAAACACCCCTACCTCTCGAAAGCCCCTCTTCCTGTACAACCCCTGACCAAGTTCACTAAACGGAAAGGTAAAGAGAACAATCTTATGAAAGCCATTTTCTGCAGCCTGCTCTTCTATTTCCTCTAGCAGCTTTGTCCCAACTCCCTGCCCCCGCTGGTCACGCCTGACATAAACGGACAGATCGGCAACACCCGCATATGCGCAGCGGTGAGAATAGGGGTTTAGGCTCGTCCACCCGATTACTTCACCGTCCCTTTCGGTCGCCAGTATCACGTACCTTGGGTCCCGGGAAAACCATTCTCTAATCTCCTTGGCCGACTTCTGATTCACCTCCAGAGTAGCAATCCGGTCTTCGATGCCCTGGTTGTATATGTCCGTGATGGCCTCAACATCACCGGCCACAGCCCTGCGAACAAACATCGCTCACACCTCCCCTTCTGGATGAGTTTTGGTTTGAGACCTGACGTGAGCCTTCCCGATTGCCCGGCTGAGGAAGCCGCAACTGCCTCCGCCATGTTTATTCCCCCGTCTCCAGGCTGATGGCCGCGCTGAGGGCTGCCATGCGCGCAGCCTCCTCCACGAAGCTGTCGCATTTGCTCCGTCGGGTTGGATCCTCACTGAAGGTGCGGCGCCCCTCCTCCTTCGCCAAGTCGTGCCCTATCAACTCCCTGCACTGGGTGCTGCCGAACCGCTCGGAGAAATCCTGCAGCAGGGAGTTAGTGAGCTCTGAAGCCCGCTTGTAGCCTTCATTGTCCCGCGCCTGGTCACGCCCAAAGAGCGCTCCCAGGCCGATGGCAGCGCCGGTTAGAGCCCCGCAGCAGTGGCCGGTTCTGCCAATACCGCCGCCAAAGGAGGTAGCCACGGCAACAGGGGTCGCCGCCAGGCGTTGGTCATTGAAGGTATCCTTAAGGCCCAGGAGGACAGACTCGGCACAGTTGTAGCCGCTTTTGAAGTGTTCCAGCGCCCTCCTGGCAGCCATGCTGGCCCGTTCCGATACTTCCCTGTTCTCATCCGGTCGCCGCTTACTCATGCGGTATCTCCCTTCTCACCAGGGCTGTCACCCTCTACTTCCACACCTTCTCAAAGCAGCATCCTGCCCCACATGATGGGGCTAGATTGGTCATTGACACGGCCATCTACTTCGCTAGGGTCTGCCCTGTAACCTCCTGGGAGAACTTTTTGTCAAAGTTTGCAGGAGAATGTCCCGTGAGGCCGAATATCATACAGAGCTTGGCCGCCAGTCTAGCTTGGGGCCGGCTGAATCTTAATTAAACTGGGACAGCGAGCCTGGTATTAAGGAGGAGTTTTGTAAATGAATCACGTATGGAGTAAGCGTCTGGTGCTGGGCTTCCAGCACACCCTGGCAATGTTCGGAGCCACCGTGCTTGTACCGCTACTAACAGGTCTTGACACCTCGGTAGCCCTTTTCACAGCCGGTGCGGGAACATTGCTTTTTCATTTCCTGACCAAGCGGAAGGTTCCGGTCTTTCTTGGCAGTTCCTTCGCCTTCATTCCCGCCATCCTTGCGGTGAAGGCGACCTATGCCACGGGAGCCAACCCTAACGCCGGCCTTGCATACGCCACGGGCGGTATTGCTGTGGCTGGCCTCGTCTACTTGGCCGCAGCGGGAATGATCAAGGTTTTTGGCCCTGACACCATGAAGAAGCTGCTTCCCCCTGTTGTCATCGGACCTGTGATCATTACCATCGGACTGAAACTAACCCCTGTCGCCTACGGCATGGCGCAGAGTCACTGGACAGTGGCTCTCATCGCCTTGGCCACCGTTGCCGCGGTCTCCGTCTTCACCAAGGGTTTCTTCAAGGTCATCCCCATACTATCGGGGGTTGTTGTCGGCTATGTCGCTGCGGCCTTCTATGGAATTGTTGACCTAACGCCAGTTGTTGATGCAAGCATTCTGGGGGTACCTGCCTTTCTGGCACCCAAGTTCTCCCTGGAAGCCATCGCCATTGTGGCCCCCCTCGCGCTGGTAACCATGGTGGAGCACCTTGGTGATATTACCACCAACGGCGCAACCGTTGGCAAGGACTTCATCGCCGACCCCGGCCTGCACCGCACCCTCTCAGGTGACGGTGTCGCCACACTACTGGCCGGCCTCCTGGGCGGCCCGGCCAATACCACCTACGGTGAGAACACCGGTGTGTTGGCCGTCACCAAGGTCTATGATCCCGCCATCCTGAGAATAGCGGCTGGCATTGCCCTGGCCATGGCCTTCATCGGCAAGTTGGGCGCCTTGATCCGCACCATTCCCGTGCCTGTTATGGGCGGTATTTCAATCATCCTCTTCGGCATGATTGCCGCCATTGGCATGAGAATCATGGTCGAGAACAAGGTCAACTTCGCCAGCAGTCGCAATATGCTGATTGCTGCCGTTGTCCTCACTCTCGGCATCATGTCCATCCTGGGAGAGGCGAACCCCGCAGTCATCAATATCACGAGCTCTCTGCAGCTTGAGGGGCTCAGCCTCGCCACCCTTGCTGGCGTTGTCCTTAACTTGATCCTGCCAGAGGATGGCAAGGAGGAAGCCCTGGATCAGTAAGCCTGGCTTTTAGCTTCTGAGAGGCGGTGGTAGTCTACCACCGCCTCTCACCTTCTCTATGTCCCCTCCATCTCCCCTGCCCTGTTCCCTGACACAGCCGGCCTGCCCTCCACAAGACCTTCTCTGGCCCACAAGCGGCCAAGTAATAAATCAGGGACTCCCCGCATTAAATATTAGATAACAGACTGCAGTAGGCCGTGGGTGAGAGGGGGTGTGGAGCATGCGGCTGCTGGTTATAGTCCTCATCATAGTGGGATTGTTTGTGGCGGTCTCCTATGTCAGCGACAACGTCGCCTGGTTTGTTGACCAGGTAAGAGAGTTTGCTGGTCATAACCCTGTTACAGGTGACGGTGGTGAAACTAATGAGGTTACCTACCTTGAGGATCTCACCTACGTTCCAGCAACATCCGAAATTAATGACAGCAACCTGATGATCACCCTCTATTTCAGTGATGAGAACGCCAACTGGCTGATCCCAGTTACCCGTAACATTCCGAAAACCCAGTCTATCATAAGGCAGACCCTTACAGAACTATTCCTCGGCCCTGACTCAGCCACCGGGTTAGTTGCCTCGGTGCCAGGGCTATCGCTGCGCGATCTCAATCTCCGCACCGATGGAACCCTCCGCATTGACCTGCCGGCAACAGCGCCTGCAGCTACCAGTACCTGGGGGTCATCTGGATCCATGCTGGCGATGAACTCCATACTGTACACTGTCGGCCAATACCAGAAGGTAACTGAGGTGGAGTTCCTGGCCGGGGGCAAGACGGCGGGCTCTCTGTTCCACGGAGTGGACACAAGTGAGCCAGTCCTTGTACCAAGGCTGCGAAGCACTGGAAACCGGGTTGTGGTCTACCTGTCCTACATTGCATCAAGTACAGGTAGGGCCTACCTGGTACCACTGCCTCTTGAGGTAGAGAGTGATGACATGCAGAGAAGAATAACCACCGCTGTTAGCTACCTGATATCTGGTGCCAGCAAGAATGGTTTCTCACTTGAGCCTACCATCCCCGATGATGTCCAGCTCGTTGGGGTCGATGTCATGAACAAGAAGTGTTACCTGAACTTCGACGAGGGTCTTCTGACGGCCTATGCCGATGACCCTGATCGCCAGGCGCTGATGATCGACTCTCTTGTCTTTACTGTCACGTCCTTTCCTGAGGTTGACATGGTCCAATTCCTCGTCGATGGAAAGGTCCGGAATGAGGCCTTTGGCCCCATAAACCTTGGAGACCCGCTATCGAGGCCTAAGTGGATTAACCCTGAACGCTAGTCAGACGGAGCAGAGTTCTGAGGCTGCGTTACCGAGGTCCTGAGGCGCGGACAACACGGGAAAGTACGCTAGAAGCAAGGGACTCCGAAGGGGGTCCCTTGCCTATTAACCAATCCGAAATGGCACAAGATCCTAACCATGAACCTGCTGGCTCTGCGATATGCTATCAAACAAACGGGAAAACTCCTCGAAGGTTAGAGACTGCTTACCATCGGACAGGGCCTGTGAGGGGTCGGGATGGACCTCAACCATGATACCGTCAGCGCCAGCGGCAAGACCCGCCCGGGCCAGGGGCGCCACCAGGGGGGCATGACCCGCGCCGTGGCTGGGATCGACGATGACCGGAAGATGGGTCTCAAGCTTCGCGGCAACCACCGCATTCAGGTCGAGAATAGTGTTGCCCTGACCCACCGTCCCCGGAACACCCGAGGTGGCCGCGGACCTGACTCCACGCTCGCAGAGCACAACACCTGCTGCCCCCACGGCAAGGAGATGCTCCGCCGCCAGCAGCCACTCCTCAACCGACGCCCACATGCCGCGCTTCAACATCACAGGCCTGCCTGATCTGGCTGTCTCAGCCAGTAAGGCGAAGTTCTGCATGTTTCTTGAACCAATCTGCAGCATGTCAACCCGGCTTGCAACAGTGTCTACATCCCTTGGATCCATAACCTCGCTTACCGTAGGCAGGCCCGCTTCCCTGCCTGCCTCCTGGAGCCACTTGATGGCGTCACACCCAAAGCCCTGGAAGCTATGGGGAGAGGTCCTGGGCTTGTAGGCCCCGCCGCGAAGAATGGCTGCTCCCTGCCGGGCCACGGCCAGCGCTGTCTCAAGGATCTGGTCAGGGGACTCAACTGAGCA
>LADL02003412.1_pt1 | contig 12310 bp, 12 predicted proteins | sample 619721 | NCBI WGS metagenome assembly LADL02 (sample SAMN03397408, study PRJNA257561) | rock porewater metagenome | biome: terrestrial; feature: Opalinus Clay rock; material: porewater; isolation source: Opalinus Clay rock porewater BRC-3 borehole | place: Switzerland: Mt Terri URL, St-Ursanne ...
AAGGCTTCGATCGCTGCAGGTTTGGTGCCGCCTTCCGTCATCCTCAAGAAGCTGGCAGCGTCGCCGCGACAAAACCGGCTGAACCAGGCCCTGCGCGAAATGGGCCGGATAGAACGCTCGATCTTCATCTGCGACTGGCTGCTCGATACGAAACTGCGCCGCAGATCGCATGCGATCCTCAACAAGGGTGAAAGCCGTCATGCTCTCGCACGCGCCATCTTCCTCCACCAGCTCGGCGAATTGCGCAACCGCGTCGCCGAAACCATGGCTTACCGCGCGTCCGGTCTTAACCTCGTCGTCAACGCCATCATCCTGTGGAACACTGTCTATCTCAGCCGTGCTGTCGATTATATCAGCAGTCAGGGTATTATCATTCCGGACGAGCTGCTCTCCCAGGTCGCACCACTACCATGGGCGCATATCGCGCTCACCGGCGACTACCTCTGGAACGAAATTGACCGACCCCTCGAACGCTTCAGGCCAATCCGGGCTAACCGCTTCAATCCAAACAACTTCAAATTCCCTTAGCGTGTATTAATGTAGAAATGCCCACGGAGCCCCATGAAAAACACCGGGTCGGTGAGTGGCTCCCCTCAGAAACTGCCCTTGCCGCAACATTCGGCGTCAATCGACTGACGCTGCGCCGTGCTGTTGAGGCGCTGATTGATGATGGGATGCTTGAGCGCGTGCATGGCCGGGGGGTGCGTGTCATCGGATCACGACTGATCTATGGCATTGATCGGCAAACCAAATTCACCCAGCGTCTGGATGAAGGTGGACGGACGAGTGCAACCGAGGTCATTTCTCGCGAAGAATGTCTTGCTTCGGGCGACGTCGCTCGAAAACTGGACATGGAAGAAGGGCAGCCAGTGCTTCGTATCGAAACTTTGCGCTTTCTTGACAACATGCCTCTGGGCCTGATTACCCATTTTCTGACAGGCGCCGCCGCCGGGATTGCCCGCACAAAATATCACGGGGGCTCCCTGCACGGTTGCCTTGAACAGGAAGGCCAGCTGAAGCTCGAACGGATCGAGAGCCTGATTTCGACGCGCCCCCCCAGCAACGACGATGCGCGGTTATTACGAATGCCGCGGCGCCTTTATGTATTGTGTGTCAAGGGGGTTAACGCGGACCAGGACTCCGGGCGGCCAATGGAATATTCCGTGACGCGCTTTCGTGGAGACAGGATTGAGCTTGTGGTCACTGTGTCGTGAACACATGAGCGCCTCGTAAGCCTGCCGATTGCCGCTGTATTTGGGCAGGACTTGGCGTCTTCCATGGCCGCTTGCGCTTCAGCCTCGACGGCCGCGGCTATCGCACCCGGCTCGACGACACGCAGAAGCGCTTCCTCGATGGCGTCATCTATCGTCACGGCAACGCGCCCAGGCTGATGTCGCTCGATCCGCACGAGTTCATCCGCCGCCGCTTCCTCATCCACAGCCTGCCCGATGGCTTTCATCGCATCCGCCATTATGGCTTCCTCGCCAATGGCTGCCGCCGAGCTCGACTCGCGATCATCCGACAACGCCTGGTGGCGACGGAGCCCACGCCAACCACCGCAGCCGGCGAGACCACCAGGCCGCTCCCGCGCTTTGACCCAACCGTCTGTCCCTGCTGTGGCGGCATACGGCCGTTTCAGTAGCTTTGTCGCGCTATTCCTAAGTTAAGCAGCACTCTCGCGGGAAAATCCGAATCTCATGTGTTTCAGTGGCTTAGCTAAAACCGTCACTGTCGCATATCTTTGTCGCAAGTGGTAAAACACCTGCGACATGATTTGCGACAGGGGAAGCCGTGAGCCGACAACCAGATTCCGACGCCGGCCGGGTGTTCATTGGCTATGCCCGCGTCTCGACGCGCGGCCAAGACCTCGACCAGCAGCGGGTCGCTCTGGGCGCGGTCGGCTGCGTTCGCCTCTTTGAGGAAAAGGCTTCCGGGGCAAAGCGTGACCGGCCCAAGCTGGCCCGGATGCTCGATCATCTGCGCGCCGGCGATGTGGTCACGATCACCAGGCTAGACCGCCTCGCTCGATCGACCGGCGACCTTCTGGCGATTGCGGAGCGGATCAAGGAGGCCGGCGCTGGCCTGCGCTCTTTGGCCGAGCCGTGGGCCGACACCACGACGCCGGCCGGGCGCATGGTGTTGACCGTGTTCGCGGGCATGGCCGAGTTCGAGCGGGCCTTGATCGTGGAGCGCACGAGCGCCGGCCGGATTGCGGCGAAGGCGCGGGGCGTGCGGTTCGGTCCCTCCCCTGCCCTCACACCCGAGCAGATCGCGCACGCGCGCCAACTCATCAACGAGGAAAAGAAGCCGGTTACGCAAGTCGCCCGGCTCCTGGGCGTGCATCGCGCCACCCTTTATAGGGCGCTTGAATCGACTTCCGATCGGGCTTGAAGCCTTGCCTGGATTGCACATCAGAGCATCCGATTTGCGCGATATTTCCGTACTTTAGAGATTCGGGGTTGCAGAATCGGGCAAATCTCTCCTTACTGCTAAGCATGAAGCGCAATACAGAAAAGATTCGGAAGGATGTTGCCGCCTATCGGGCACGGCAGCTTGCGGTCGGTCGTATCGCGCTGACTACGTATGTTCCGACTGATCTTCTCGCGCAAATCGACAAGATCAAGGAACAGCGGGGCGAGCTTGGTCGCGCGCCGATTATCGAAGAAGCTTTGAGGTTTTATATCGAGAAAGCACCCGAGGGCATGAAATGAAAAACCCCTAGCCGTTAGCAGCGGCAAGGGGTTTTCGGATTTCGGAAACGGCTTTGTTAGGACCGCCTGAACAGCCCCTAACATAGTCGAGTGTGAACCACCCGGCAAGAGTGAGTCTCGCCGGGAACGGGGAATCTTTGTCCGCCGTCCGCGCCGTCATGTCCTCCGAATGAAAGGACGAAGGACAGATGTTGAGGACGCAAATTGCGGCCGCGATTGGCTGCGCGCGTGCGAACGCGCTTGATGAAATCATGCGGGAGGTCTGGACGCGCTACAGCGCCGGCCAACTCTCCGAAGAAGACGCCGGCCAGCTCTCCGCGCTTGCCCAGGAGCGCCGGGCCGCGTGGCGCGGATCGGGACAGGCCGCGCTTGGCCTGGTCCTGCCTCCGCCGGCCGAGCACTGCCCAACGCCGGTTCGCCGGCGCAGCTATTTCAAGGGGCGATCGGAGGGCCGTATCTGGCAGGCGACGACGCGCAAGGACGTGCAGGCGATTTTGAAGGCGGCCGAAATCTACAACGAGGCCGGTTTGCGCGAGAAGAAGGGCGAGCGCAGCGGCCCGCTCGGGTCGATCGCGCTCGACGTGCTGCGGCTGTTCGTCAACCTGATCGACTTCCGCACCGGCCGGCTAGAGCCGTCTATCACCACGATCATGGACCGCCTGGGCCGCTCACGCGATACGATCGTGCGGGCGTTGAAGAACCTACGGGCGCATGGCTTCATCGACTGGCTGCGGCGCTACGAGCCGACCGGGAACGAAGGGCGCGGCCCCCAGGTGCAGCAGGCGAGCAACGCCTATCGCCTGTCCCTGCCGGAAAAGGCCCGGCAGTTCCTTGGCCGGTTCGGCAAGGCCCCTCCCCCGCCAGCGGATCATGGACAGGATCAGCAGGCATGGAGCGAGGCGATCGACGCCTACAAGAACACTCTGCCCCTCGATGAGCGAACGCGGCTCAATGCCGGCGATAGCCCGCTTGGGCAGGCCCTTGTGAGGATGGCAAAGACCTTCATGAAACGTGAGTCCGATAACCAGACTGAATCCCCCTCTAATTCTATTCTCTATGTAAAAACATAAGCGGTCGCCGCTGTTCGGGCCGCTCACGCGGCCCTGCGGCGGTTCCGGACCGCGTAATAGGCGGTCCGGCCCGGCACCCTCAGAGCAAAATCACCAGCCGCCCCGCCTGCGGCCAATATCGGCCCCTGAACATTAAAGGGGCACAGATATACGGTAGAAAGTTCAGATCACGAACAGCGACGGGCTTCCGCGCCACAGTCGAAGGTCGTAGAAGGGTGGAACTTTGCCGTTCGTCTCGCCCATCGGAACGAGACGCCATTCACAACACAAGCACCTAGGTTTGAACGCGGAAATGAGACATTTGCGGATGTAACAACCTTGCCGCAATGCAGCATCGTCCGCCTTGCACGCGGCGAAGGGTCACTTCACTGACGGATAGAGTCACAAAACCTTCGCGACCTTGACATCGAAGTGTCATCCACGAGCCCTACTGTATTGCGAAACGCAATCTCTGCGTCATTCACATTACAGATGGTGATCCATGAAGCCCAGCGATGCCGAGACCGACCGCAAATACGTGTTGCGGCTCAGAAATGTCGGTGTGACCTATTCAGGCGGAGTGGTGGCGCTCAGATCGACCACCCTCGATTTCTTCCAGCGCGAGTTCTCCGTTTTACTCGGCCTGTCGGGTGCGGGGAAATCGACACTTTTGCGCTCCCTGAACCTCCTTGTTAAACCTACCTCCGGCGAGATTGTCTCATCGGATTTCGGTGTCCTTGGCCCGACCGGCGCACTCCGCCAGCACCGGCGCCGAACGGCACTCATTTTCCAGCACCATCAGCTGATCGAGCGACATACGGCCCTCGCCAACGTCCTCACCGGCCGACTCGGCTATCACAATACCTTGCGCAGTTTCTTCCCGCTGCCCCGCGCGGACCTGGAACTGGCTCTCCACTGCCTCGAGCGCGTCGGTCTGGCCGACAAATCCATGACGCGTGTCGATCAGCTCTCTGGCGGCCAGAAGCAGCGTGTCGGGATTGCCCGCGCGCTGGCGCAGCAGCCCAACATCATTCTGGCCGACGAGCCTGTCGCCAGCCTCGATCCCGCCACCTCGGAGAAGATCCTCGAACTGCTTCGCCAGGTGTGCAAAGAAGACGGCATCACCGCCATCGTGTCGCTGCACCAGCTGGAATACGCGCAGCGCTTTGCAGACCGGATCATTGGCCTTGCCGGTGCACATGTTGTGTTTGACGGCGCTCCTGATGAGCTCAATGACGACAATTTCGCCGCGATATACGCCGGGCACCGCCGTGAGCCAATCGCACCCAGCCGGACGAGTAACCCCGCCTACGCCCAGCCACCGTTTACGCCTGAGATGGAGATGTCCCTATGAACCGCCTGCTGAAATTTGCCATTGCTGCCGCCCTTGCCATGGGGCTGGCAGCGCCAGCCCACGCCGCCAATCCGAATCCAGAGACTTTAAAGGTCGCACTGTTACCGGATGAGAATGCGTCCGAGTTGATCAAGCGCAATCAACCGCTCAAGGACTACCTCGAGAAGGAACTGGGCAAGAAGGTCGATCTGGTTGTGACAACAGACTACTCGTCGATGATCGAGGCAATGCGTTTCGGCCGGATCGACATAGCCTATTTCGGTCCGCTCTCGTACGTGCTTGCCAAGGGCAAAGCCGATATCGAGCCGTTTGCGGCAATGGTCAGCGACGGCAAGCCGACTTACCGCTCTGTCGTCATTGCCAACGCGAATGCCAATGTGAATTCGCTCAGCGACATCAAGGGCAAGAAGGTCGCTTTCGGCGATCGCGCTTCCACCTCCAGCCATCTGATTCCGAAGACGTTGATGGCGGAAGCCGGTGTCGTGAATGATCGCGATTACCAGCAGCACTTCGTCGGCAGCCACGATGCGGTTGCGGTGAATGTCGCCAACGGCAATGCGGAAGTCGGGGGCCTTTCCGAGGTGATCTGGAAAACTCTTCTTGAGAGAAAGCTCGTCGACGCAGGCAAGGTCAAGGTCATCGCCTACAGCAAGGAATATCCCCAATACCCGTGGACGATGCGCTCCGACCTGAAGCCGGAGCTGAAGGACAAGATCCGTACCACTTTCGTGAACCTGAAGGACCCCGCAGTTCTGAAGAACTTCAAGGCGGACGGTTTCGCCCCGATCACGGACAATGATTACGACGTGATCCGCGATATGGGAAAGTTGCTTGGAATCGACTTCGGAGCGATGTGAGGACGTGATGACGACGCTCGGCGCAACCACAATCAACACAACAAACCATTATCTCGATCAGTACAGTCGGGCGTGGATCCGGCAGTCTGCCCAGGTTGCTGCGGTACTCGCTATTGTGCTGGTTGCATTCTGGTATGTTGGTCTTCTGGATTTCGGGACCCTGGCAAACGGGGTTCCGGCCATCTTAACGCTGGCCCGCGAGGCGATGCCGCCGGATTTCACCAATGCGCGCGCGTGGCTCAAGCCGCTGGTGGACACCTTGGCAATGAGTATTGCCGGAACGGCAATAGCGGTGCTTCTGTCATTTCCGCTGGCTTTTCTTGCTGCCCGGAACACGTCGCCGCACACGATCGTATTTCATGTCGCCCGTACCCTGCTAAACGCTCTTCGCTCGGTCCCGGAGCTGATTATGGGCATCATTTTCGTTGCTGCCGTAGGCTTTGGTGCTTTACCCGGCGTTCTGGCATTAGGCCTGCATTCGGTCGGTATGGTCGGCAAGTTTTTTGCGGAAGCAATTGAGCATGTCGATGAGGCCCCCATAGAGGCTGCGCGCGCCGCAGGTGCAACTCCGGTTCAAGTGTTGTTCCACGCCGTCCTGCCACAAGTGTCATCGCAGTTCGCAGACGTATCCGTCTATCGCTGGGAATATAACTTCCGCGCATCCACGATAATGGGAATGGTTGGCGCAGGCGGTATTGGGTTTGAGCTGATGGGATCGCTTCGAATCATGTTGTATCAAGAAGTCAGCGCCATTTTACTCGTCATCCTGATAATGGTGACAATCGTCGATGGCCTGAGCGGCTATTTGCGGAAGAAATTCAAGTAAGGACCGGCCATCGTGAAACCGCGCGTCGTCATCACCCACAAAGTGCATCAGGAAACCTTGGATCTCCTCTGTGACCATTGTGAAGTCACTCCCAATCAAACTATGGAAACCCTGCCCCGCGAAGAGATTCGCCGCCGTGTCGGCACGGCGGATGCAATGATGGCCTTCATGCCGGACTGGGTCGACGCCGATTTCCTGGCAGCTTGCCCGCAGATGAAGGTCATCGGCGCGGCCTTGAAGGGCTACGATAACTTCGATGTCGCGGCCTGTACGGCCCGGGGCATCTGGCTGAGCATCGTGCCTGACCTCCTGACCGTGCCGACGGCTGAGTTGGCCATCGGCCTTACCATCGGCCTCACCCGCAAGATGATCCAGGCCGATGCCAGGGTCCGCTGCGGCAAATTCGCCGGTTGGCGGCCGGAGTTTTTCGGCCTGGGCATCGCGGGGTCCGCCATTGGTATTCTCGGAATGGGGGCGATTGGGCAAGCCATCGCCGAACGGCTGAATGGCTGGGGCGCAACGCTGCTATACAACGACCGGGTGCCGATCCCAGCACCCGGCGGCGAAGCTCGACCTAGTGTTGCTCGGCGCAGCCTGGAGGAGGTATTATCCGAATCCGATATCGTCATCCTGGCCCTGGCGCTGGCCCCAGACACCATCCATCTGATCAACGACAGGACGCTCGCCCTGATGAAACCAGGCGCATACCTCGTGAATCCATGCCGCGGCTCTGTCGTGAGCGAAGCTGCTGTTCTAACTGCGCTCACCAGCGGTCAGCTCGGCGGGTATGCCGCCGACGTGTTCGAGCTGGAGGATTGGGCTCGCGAAGACAGACCGCGGGAGATCGCTCCGGGCTTGCTGGGTCACCCAAACACGATGTTCAGCCCGCATATTGGCTCTGCTGTTAAGAAAGTTCGCTTGGCAATCGAACTGCGCGCTGCAGAAAATATCCTGCAGGCCCTTTCGGGTAAGCCGCCAATGGATGCCGTCAACAATCCGAGACAAGTGGCTTAGATCGGCAATGCTGAATCTAGTATGGGTGCGGACATTTCTGGCCCTGGCGAAGCATAAGAGCTTTCAAGCGTCCGCAGAATATCTTCGGATCGCTCAGCCGACGGCCTCATCACATATCCAGAAGCTTGAGGAGCAGCTGGGTGTCCTGCTATTCCATCGCTCCCGAACGGGGTGCGAGCCGACGCGGGAAGCGATGAACTTTCTGCCTTATGCCCAGAGCATCCTTAGGGTTAACGAGCGTGCACTCGCCGCGGTCTCTGGGGAGCGCACGCGGATCGGTGCCAGTTCCAATATCGGAATCTATCTGCTGCAGCCCTATGTCCGGTCATATCTGGAAGGCCGCGATCCAGCGGCTTTTGATATGGTGATTGACCGCAATCCGTCCATCGTCGAGAAACTGGAGAATGTCGAAATAGATGTGGCCGTGTTGGAATGGTGGGACAACCGCGACGGCTGCCAAGTCGAGCGCTGGAGAAGCGAGCCCGTCGTCGTCATCGTTCCGCCCGATCATCCATTGGCGTCTCAAGACCACATTGATCCGGTTCAGTTATCCGCATTTGAGCTTCTCGGCGGCGAACCTGGCACCGGGACCGGGCGGATGCTTGCGAAATATTTCGGCGATCACGCTCAAATGCCGCGGGTTTCCCTACAGTTGGGTAGCACCGAGGCTGTCAAGCAGGCGGTAAAGGGGTCGGAACAAGAGCAGTGCAAAATCGTACGCTAAGGTCGAACGGACCGTGAACCCTCGCCGCGAACCCGCATAATGGTCTGCCGGCTGGTCCCGAATTTCCTGGCGATGGCCGAAACGCTCATCTCTTTCGCAAGATCGTCGCGTACATCCTGCTTCTGCTTTTCGTTGAGCGTCGAGGGGCGGCCGAGGGCCTTTCCTTCCGACTTGGCGCGCTTGAGGCCGGATTGTGTCCGCTCGATCAGCAAATCCCGCTCGAATTGGGCGACGGCATTGAGCACGTTCATGGTCATCGTGCCGGCCGAACTGGTGAGGTCCGCGCCGCCGAGCGCGAGACAATAGACGCGTACGCCCATTTCGGTAAGCCGCCTGACGGTGGTGCTGACGTCGATCGCGTCGCGGCCGAGGCGGTCGAGCTTTGTGACGATGAGAATGTCGCCGGACTCCAGCTTGTCCATGAGCCGGGAAAAGCCGCGGCGCTGCGCGATGGCGGTACTGCCAGAAACCGTCTCGGTGACAATCCGGCGCGGCTCGACATGAAAGCCGGCGGCTTCGATTTCCTGAATCTGGTTTTCGGTGGTCTGGCCGGTCGTGGAGACGCGGACATAGGCAAAGGTGCGTGGCATGGTGTCAATGTCGTCCGAATAGGATGTCCGAAATATCGCTGCTGTTCGAAAGCCTGTCAAGATAATTTGTGGACAGGGTGTTTTGTCCCTGTACGGAATCGTCCGTTTTCGGACAGAGGATCGGCCACCCAGCGCGTACTAAAGGAGTGAAACGGTGGCCCGACGAAAGCTTCTTCATGCACAGGATCGACGGGGGCTGTTTGATATTCCGACGGATGAGGAAAGCCTGATCCAGCACTACTCTCTGTCGCCAGCCGATCGGCTGGAAGTCGAGCTTCGCCGACGGGGACATAACCAGCTCGGGTTTGCCGTGCAGCTCTGCCTGATGCGTTATCCCGGTCGGACACTGCTACCAAACGAAACCCCGCCCGCTGCGATGCTCAATTATGTCGCTGGGCAGTTGAACGCCGATCCTCGCCTATTCGAATTTTATGCCCGGCGTGAGGAAACCCGCCGAGAGCATACTGCTTACCTTCTCGGATATCTCGGGATGAAAAGTGCAACGGCGCAGGACCGTCGCGCCGCCTTGCTGGCGGGGATCGAAGCTGCGGCGACAACAGATAAAGGAGTGACGATCGCCAAGGCAATTGTCGGTTCCCTTCGAGATCGTCGAGTTCTGTTACCGGCAATCAATACGATCGAGCACCTGGGTCTGACGGGTCGCCGCATCGCCCGTCGTCGCGCCGAGAGCGCATTACTTTCGGGTCTCGATCCGGAAAAGCTCGAAACCCTCGATGCATTGTTAGAAGTTGATCCTGCGATCGGGCAGACGCGCCTTCATTGGCTGCGGTCCGGTCCCGACGCTCCGGGCGCCGACAACCTGGTCGGATTGACGGAACGCATCGCGTTCCTGCGCTCGCTCGGGATCAATCCCCGGTTACAGGCCCGCATTTCCTCCGGGCGATGGGAGCAGATGGTTCGCGAAGGCGACGCAGCGCCGGCCTGGCTGGCCGAAGACTATAGCGCCAGCCGGCGGCGCGCGACGATCGTGGCGCAGATCATCAAGATCGGCCAGAAGCTCACCGACGATGCAGTGATGATGTTCATTAAGCTGATGGGCCGGCTGTACTCGAAGGTCAACAACCAGAAAAAGCAGCGCCATATGGACGTTCGCCTTGAAACATCCCAGGCACTCCGGTTGTTCCTCGACACGATTGTCGCCCTGCAGACTGCCAATGACACCGATGAAGATGCACTTGCGACGGTCAATCGGCAAGTTGGCTGGCATCGACTGCTTCAGATCAAGCCCGGTCTTGAAGCGATGGTTGAAAGTGCCGGTGCTTCGCCTCTCGTGCTGGCGGTCGAGCAGCATGGCAATATCCGAAAGTTTGCAGGGTCCTTCCTTCAGGCGTTCACATTTAAATCTCGCCGCCGACACGACCCGCTTCTGGCGGCGGTCGCCGCTCTGCAATTGCTTTATGCAGAGGGCCGGCGCCTTCTGCCGGATCGCGTGCCTGTCGGCCATCTCGGGCCAACCGAGAAAAAGCTCATCTTCGAAGAAGGAAAACCGGATCGGCGGCTTTACGAGATTGCAACGCTCACGCATCTGCGCGACCGACTGCATCGGCGAGACGTGTGGGTCGAGGGAAGTCGATCGTTTCGACCGATCGATGAAGATCTGATGCCGAAACCCACCTTTGCCGTCCTGAAGGAAGAAAACCAGCTCGGTCTTGGTGTTCCCAGCGATGGCGCTGCCTGGTTGGCAGAGGTTGGGCAGACGATGGACACCAACCTCAAACGCTTGGCCTGGCAGGCCCGTTTCGGGAAACTCGATGGTGTGAGGATGGAGAATGGCACGTTGATCGTGACGCCGCTTGCCAGCAATGTACCGGCCGCAGCCGCAGCCCTCAATGCCGAAATCACGGAGATGTATCCCCTGGTCGAGGTCCCCGATCTCTTGCGGGAAGTGCATGAGTGGACCGGGTTTGCGGACCAGTTCACCCACGTCCGAACTGGCGATGTGCCCCAAAACGTCGCTGCCATGCTGGCCGGTGTACTTGCCGACGGCACGAATCTCGGCCCAAAAAGGATGGCCGGAGCCTCGAAGGGCATCAGCGCTCATCAGATCGGCTGGATGCGTAGCTTCCATGCCCGCTCCGACACCTACCGGGCGGCACAGGCGGCCGTGACCGACGCCCACACCAGACATCCGCATTCGCAAATTTGGGGCGAAGGAAGGACCGCTTCATCCGATGGGCAGTTCTTCCGAGCCAGCGATCGGGCTGCCAGACGCGGCGACATCAATCTTCACTATGGCAGCGAGCCTGGCACGAAATTCTACAGCGGGCTTTCCGACCAATACGGCTACTACAGCATCCTGCCGATCAGCCCGACGGAAAGCGAGGCCGTGTATGTTCTCGACGGCTTGTTCGACCACGACACCATTTTGGAGATCGAAGAGCTGTTTACGGATACCGGCGGCGCTAGCGACCATGTCTTCGCGCTGTTCTGCCTGATTGGCAGGCGCTTCTCGCCGCGTCTTCGCAACATCAAGGACCGGAAGTTCCACACCTTCGAGAAGGCCGATAGCTATCCGACGTTGGCAAATCATATCGGGGCGCCCATCAATACCGCGCTCATCATGGAGCATTGGGACGAACTGCTGCGCCTTGCGGCCTCGATCATGACGCGTGCCGTCGCACCATCGACGATCCTCAAGTGGTGCTCGTCATCGAAATCCAGTGAGTTGGCCAAGGCATTGCGTGAGCTCGGTCGCATCGAGCGCACCATGTTCATGATCGAATGGTATTCCAGCCCGGCGCTGCGCCGGCGTTGTCAGGCAGGCCTCAACAAGGGAGAAGCCGCGCACAAGCTGAAACGCGCCGTCTTTTTCCATGAGCGTGGCGAAATCCGCGACCGCTCTTTTGACAGCCAGGCGTACCGTGCCTCCGGGTTAAATCTGGTGGTCAGTGCCATCGTGCATTGGAACACCGTTTATCTCAGCCGGGCGACGGCCCACCTGCGTCAGCAGGGTCGGCATATTCCTGACGAACTGCTGAAACATGTCTCGCCGCTCAGTTGGGAGCACATCAATCTCACCGGCATCTACTCGTGGGACGCTGAGCAGCAAATGCCAGACGGCTTTAGAGAGCTGCGGTTTCCGGGAAGAATCCTGCGCGCCGCATGAAGTTCACGCTTCGTTCGACCTTAGCGTACGATTCTCCGCAAATCTTGTCCTGACCCCG
>LADL02001518.1_pt1 | contig 12302 bp, 7 predicted proteins | sample 619721 | NCBI WGS metagenome assembly LADL02 (sample SAMN03397408, study PRJNA257561) | rock porewater metagenome | biome: terrestrial; feature: Opalinus Clay rock; material: porewater; isolation source: Opalinus Clay rock porewater BRC-3 borehole | place: Switzerland: Mt Terri URL, St-Ursanne ...
CAACAAAGAGTTGAAAGAAAAAAATGACATGGTTGTTCGTTCTGAAAAGCTTGCTTCCGCAGGTCGATTGTCGGCCGGACTGGCCCATGAAATCGGCAATCCTCTGTCGATAATTCAAGGCTATGTGGAACTATTGGGAAGGGAAGATCTTTCTGCCGATGAAAAAAAACAATACTCGGGGAACGCTCAACAGGAGCTGGATAGAATAAAAAAACTGATCCGGCAGCTTCTTGATTTTTCCGGACCTGTACGGTCGTGTGAAGAAGAAACTTCGGTGAATGTGCTAATAGGCGAGGTTGTGGATTTTGTATCTTTGGAAAAATCGTTTGCTGCTTGTAAATTAAGCACCGATTTCCTGGCGGTAAGCGATAAATTAGTGATCGACAAGGACGCCCTTCGGCAGGTTCTTATCAATGTTCTCTTCAATGCGGTCGATTCAACAGCCGGGGGAGGGGACGAAAGGCAAATCGGTATTGCTACATATAATGAAAAGAGCGACCAACTTGATACGGTACTGGTTATCAGCATTACCGATAATGGAATAGGTATTGCCGAAGAAAACCTGAAATATATATTCGACCCGTTTTTCACGACTAAAGAAGTCGGTAGAGGAACAGGCCTTGGTCTGTTTGTCTGTCATATTATAATGGAAAGGATGGGGGGCAGCATCGTTGTTAACAATCGGGATCCCCGCGGAATCGAGGTGAGAATCGTACTCCCGCTTCAGAAAACCATGTCTCCTCAGTTGCATTAAAACCTCAGAAAAAATGTAGAAGATGGCTTCGTTGACGACTAATAGCATTTTATTGATAGACGACGAGACAAACATGCTCGATATGTTGTCGGCCTTTTTGCGCAAGGAAGGATATGTTGTCGTTACTGCCGAAGATGGAAGGAAAGGAATCGATTGCGCCGAAAAACAGCTATTTGATTTTATCTTCTGCGACCTGAAAATGCCGGTGATGGATGGTCTGGAGTTTTTAAAGGAAGCCAAAGCCTGTGGAATTGAGTCAACCATCATCATGATGTCGGCGTTTGCCACCGTCGATACCGCTGTCCAAGCTATGAAGGTCGGCGCATACGACTTTATAACCAAGCCTTTCAAGCTTGACGAAATTCTCTGTATTCTCGAAAAAGCCGCAGAGAGGGCACAACTCAAAAAAGAGAACCGTCATCTTCGGCAGAAAGTTCTGGAATTGGGGCGAGAGAGAGGGTTTGAGGAGGTAATTGGAGAAAGCCGAGCCTTGACGGAAGTTCTCAATCTTGCAAAAAGAGTGGCGGGTCACGAGACAACAGTACTTGTCAGTGGAGAAAGCGGCACCGGCAAAGAGCTGTTCGCCAGAGGAATCCATCGTTTGAGCAACAGAAGCGGCGGCCCTTTTGTATCCATAAATTGCGGGGCCATTCCGGAAAATCTGCTTGAAAGTGAGTTTTTTGGTTATGTGAAGGGAGCTTTCACCGGTGCTGACTCCGACCATCAGGGTTTGTTTGAGGCGGCAGGCGGCGGCACTTTATTTCTCGACGAGATCGGAGAGTTGCCGCTGGGCCTGCAGGTGAAGCTGCTGCGCGTCTTGCAGGAACGGGAAGTTCGTCCGCTCGGTGCCGGAAAAACGAAAAAGATCAATATCCGTGTACTTGCTGCAACCGCAAAAGAACTGGCAAATGAGGTGAGTAACGGTCGATTCCGGCAAGATTTACTGTTCCGTATCAATGTCGTCGAGTTGAAGATTCCTCCCCTGCGCGAACGTCTGGGGGATATTCCAATTCTGGTGAACGCTTTTTTAGCAAGCGAAAGTGCCCGGATGAATATCGAGATTAAGGGAATCACTCACGGAGCACTTGCTCTGCTTGGGGCCTGTTCTTGGCCTGGAAATGTCCGCGAGTTAAAAAATGTGCTGGAGCATGCGATGATCTACGCCGAAAATGGCTGGATCAGCCCAGAGAACTTGCCTGAGCACATCCACGGTGCCGAAAGCAAGGTGTCGGAAAACATGCTGGCCAATACTTTTTCCATTAAGGAAGGGAAAGTGCTTGCTGAGCGATACCTTATTGAAAAGGCTCTATGCAGAACGAATGGCAATAGAACGCAGGCCGCAGATCTTCTCGAGATAAGTTATCCCTCTCTGTTGAGCAAGATCAAGGAATACGAGATTCAGCCAAAATGCGTGCAGTAACCCCTTCTGACTGCCCCATCAAGATAAAAACAGATTCTATTGCACGCGAATCCTTCCTGTCGCACTGATAATCACATGCATACGATTCCCTTCTTTATCCATAACAATAAATTTTCCTGGCTTCACTCCAGGTCTGCTACTAAACCGTGCTTTATTGTCGGGGAAGTTGCTGGTAATGGACATTCCATTTTTTAGGCAACAATCAACGAATTGCCGCTCGCCCGGTTGTCTGACCCAATCGCCTGCAAGCCCAGAAGCGTTGCCGTTATCCAGGAAGATCGAATATCCATGCGTGGTTGCTTCGATAACCACAAATGAGTTTGCCTTGATGGCTTCAATTTTGGCACGGTGCAGCCAACCCATCAAAGTAGAGACTTCCATCCTGTGTTCTGCTCTTTGTGTCCAACTTATCAACGATGGATATGCGATTGCCGATAAAATAGATAAAATCGCCAGAACCACAGACACTTCAATGATCGTAAAACCTCTTCTGTCAGCCATTTTTTACCATCTCCATTCAAATTGATCATTTTGAAGACCTTGATGCTTTTGTGGATGATAATAAATCGCAGATCTTACATTTTTCCCTTATTCGTGTAGAACCAGGTTCAATTAGAATAAAAAGATGGCGGCAAAAATATGAAGATATGGTAAGAAATTTACCTTTTAGGACAAATAAACATTAAATAATTTAATACTGGCCCATGCAAATGTATTAGTAGATTCATCTTATGAAGATGTGCAATCTCTCAAGAGGCCTACTAATATAGACTAAATTGTTTTTATTCAACAATATTAATCAGGTGGTACAATGTTTGCTTAGGGATTGCTGTTGGTAACAATACCTTTCGCTGGCATGGTAGGCTGAGCAAATCGGGAGTCTTAAAGAGATGGACAGAGTATTGCGTTGTATAAAATCATTTTCTGGACGAAAGGGGGAACTGCTATCTTCTTCCCAGAATGGATTTTCCTTATTGGAGGCTATGATCGTCGTTGCAGTCATTGGCATTCTTTCAGCTATCGCCATTCCTGCAATTATGAACTGGCTTCCTAATATGCGTTTGCAGAGTGCCGCCAGAAATTTACTCGCCGATATGCAGCTTGCGAAATCTCAGGCGATTAAAACAAACACCAATGTTACCCTGGTCTTTAATCCATCGGCAGCATGCCCCGGAGGGAGTTACACCTTTACCGATGGCAACGGAAGAACTGTTGCCTCTGTCGCTCTGGCTGAATACGACAACGGCCTTTGCTTGCGAAATCCTCCCGCACCTGCAATTGCATTTGCTGGTGGTGAGGGCTTCAATTCACGCGGCATGCCGATCACGGGTGGCAACAACCAGTCAGTTGCATTGTCTCATGCCAAAAGCAGTTCAACATTCCTGGTGACGGAAACCGTGTCAGGCGGCGTTACACTTCAGAGGTTTTAATCCTCAATCTATCATCTGCCTATGAAAACCTATCTCGACACTCAGGGGTTCACTCTCGTCGAATTGATGATCGCGACCTTGTTGAGCTCACTGATCATGGCTGCGGTTTATGTGGCCTATACAACCAATCAGAAAGTACAGACCGCGCAAAGCCAAGTGGTCCAGATGCAGCAGAATCTCCGGGCAGGATCGGATATGCTTACCAGGGATTTGCGAATGGCGGGTTTTGATCCCGGAGGATTGGCTGGTGCCGGTTTTGAATGGGCGTCTCGCGATGCAGTTGCCTTTTCCCGGGACAACGATAACGACGGTGATGTAAACGACGCCGGAGAGCGTATTGCCTACGACATTTATACCGGAGCAAATGGTCAGCTGAATCTGGGGCGAACCGTTTCCAATGCTGCCATTGTGATGGTAGCTGACGCATTTGGGCATGTCGAAGCAACGGGACATCAACCGGTGGCTGAAAATATCGAGGCGATCGAGTTTAACTATGTGCTGGGCGATGGGACCGTAACGACAACGCCGACAAATGCACAGTTGAGCGAAATCCGCTCCGTGCAGATTTCCATTCTTGCCAGATCGACTTTTGCAGATCCGGAATTTAAAAGCGACCTTGTGTATACACCTACCTCAGGAAACAGTTTCACGCTGGGAGCGGGTCCGCCCAGGGGTGAATTCCGGAGACGCCTTTTTATTCAGACAGTAACCTTACGAAATATGGGGCTCTAAAAAATGAGAACATATAAAAATCAATCAGGATTTTCTTTGATCGAAGTCATGGTTGCGATGGTTGTTCTGGCCATCGGTATTTTTTCCGTATACTCCATGCAGATTTCCTCTCTGAAGGGAAACAGCAGGGCCAATACGGTTACCTCTGTTGCCGATTGGACCTCGTCTCAAATAGAGCAATTGATGAGCCTCCCGTACGATGATCCTCAGCTTGATGATACCAAACCTCTTCAAGGGCTGGGTGCAAACAAGGCTATCAACTCGGACAGCGGTGCGGTTAATTCGCCGGATGGTCGTTTTACCATGTTTTGGAATGTAGCCATAGATACCCCCATGGATAATACAAAAACACTGCAAGTTTTTGTAATTGATAATGGGCTGGTTGAAAAAGGGGTTGCATATGTGAATCCGGTTGTTTTTCAATATGTTAGAAACGGCAACATTTAGGAGCAAGGTGTGATTCGATTAAAATTATTCCGTCATCATGATAGAGGATTTGTGCTGGTTGCAACCCTCATGATCCTCCTGGTGCTCACTATTATCGGCATCAGTGCAACCAGAACAACAATGATCGAATTGATGATTGCGGGAAATGATAGAGTGTACAAAAGCACTTTCTATCAGGCCGATGGCGGTGCAGAATTAGGAGAAAGGCTGGTTTTTGAAAATGCGGTCTGTTCAACCACCAATAATGGCTTCACTGCGAATCTGCCTTCTAATTATAGCAGGATAGGCGACAACATCATTGTTCAAAATCTGGTTTTTTCGCAAAATCCTGTGGACAGCACCAAAACTGTTAAAAATGCACAACGAGACCTGGCATACTATCCCACAGGTTCTTTCACAGCTAATACGCTGGTTGGCACAGCAGTGCCGAACACCAACGACGCTCTTCCTCATACAAATCTTCTTTATCAGGAGAAGACCATTATAAATCCGGGCAGCGGGTTGACCATGATTGCGGGATATGAGGGGCTTGGGGCCGGATCCATCGGTGGCGGGACGAGTTCAAGATACACAATTAACTCTCAGCATATGGGAAGGGATAACAGCCAGACCATTGTCAATGTGCAGTGGCGGTTGGATTTGAGCATCGTGAACAGTGCCAGTGGATCCGATTGTGTCTATTAATAGTATTTTTTCGTGGATTTCCTCTCCAGGTACGAAGCCAGGCTTTTTAATTTTATCATTGCAAGCATTGACCATTCGGATTGCAAACACTAATTCGGAGTTTCTATGAGAAAATCGATTGAACGATTGATAAGGCCTTTTTCTTTTGTATTGATCTTGACCTGTGCTTCGGTGACGGGGATCGCCCAGGCAAGTACCAATCACACCGTGGAAAATTTTAATTCCATGCCTATCAATATTGTCGAAAACAACGTAAAGCCGAGGGTGTTGATTAACTCTTCCAATGATCATCAGCTCTATTTCAAGGCCTATAACGACTATTCCGATATTGACGGTGACGGGATTGCAGATACCACCTATAAGCATTCAATCAACTACTATGGCTATTTTGACAGCTATAAATGTTACACCTATGTCGATGGGAGTAATCGGTTTGAACCTAAATCTTTTACTACCGATAAATATTGTTACAAAAGTGCAACGAGTGTCGATAATACAAGTACCGATGGTGAATGGAGTGGCAATTTTCTCAATTGGGTGTCCATGTCCCGAATCGATTCAATCCGTAAAATATTATTCGGCGGCCATCGTCGAGTCGATCTCAACAATTCAACTACCCTGGAACGAGCCTACATTCCCCACGATGCCCATAGCTGGGCGAAATATTATTCCGGAGCCGATATTAATAAATTAACTCCATTTACTCCGGGGGAGGCTGCTGTTGCAGGTGGATTGCGTTATCCGTGCGATGATAGTAATAAATTTTCAGACAAGATTACAAAAGCGCCCAACCCTCTCTGCCAGGACCCTGATGATGACACCAATTTTTTCAACTGCGTAGGTGTTGCTGTAGGAGATCCTAATTATGTCACCTGTACAGATGCAAATAATCCCTACAATTTTTCCTGCAAAGATCACACTGCTGCCGGGGCATCCGGTTATAATGCCTGTAGAAATGTAAGTGTTGCTGACCCGCGCTATCGTAGAAACCGTTTTGCATATACCGCGGCGGAAGATTACGTCGATACCGACTGGGACGGCACCGCGGTTGATATGAAAAAGGTGGGGATCACATTCGGCAATACCACGGATGTCAATACCAGTAATTATGGGAGCAATGTCGGCTCGGAAGTCCATACCGAACCGCCTCTGATAAAGGCTGTCCATGGTAATTACACCCTCTGGGGAAGTGGAGAAGCATTCCAGATTACCTGGTCCAGCGGCAGTCCCGTGCAGAATTATCTAGCTTCAAATGCCAATGTTTCAGGGCAATCATCTATCCCGGCATATCCAACAAGTCCATCCTGGACCGAGCGACTAGGCAATGGAAATTATGTGGCCCGGGTGCAGGCCTGCGTCGATGGCCTGATTGATAGTGTGGCGGTTGCCAACGTAGCGGGGAGCACGAAAGAAAAATGTAAACGTTACCCGGGAACGGACGGGATTTCGGGCAACGCCGATGACAGTTATAAACCCATCGGCCTGCTCCAGGTCTATGGGGACGACGATAAGATGTATTTTGGCATGATAGCCGGTACATATCGAAAACATGCATCGGGAGGCGATGTCATTAGAAATGTCGGGAGCTTTACCGATGAAGTGAATGTAACCACAGACGGAACATTTCCTCTGGTTGCCAACTTTGCCGGGGGGCCACTTGCAGAAAACGCAAAGGGTGCGGGGCTGGTCAATGCCTGGAGTCTCTATCGGATTATCAATTATGACAAAGATGGTCAGTACAATGGGCTGGATAACTGTCCATGGGGCCTCTCAAAGTTCGCAGATGTAACTGCGCCCAATGCGTGCATGAATTGGGGCAATCCTTTTAGTGAGATCTATTATCAGTCGATCAATTATTTTGCCGGAGGAGGTGTTATAGGGCCCTATCACGAAAACACATCAACTGGAATTCCCGGATTGCCCACTCCCCAAGCCTTTAAAGATCCATTAAATGATGCGAGTTCCTGTGCTCAACTCAGTGTTGTCAATCTGAACTCCAGTTCCATATCCTATGATGCCGACGAACTAGATGACAACTCTTTTGCTCCAGATAAGGTGTGGGATCCCATCGTACTTCCTGGGAATAAGAGCTCTACTGCTATGACAAAACATGTTGGAGATTACGAGCAACTGAGCGGCAAAGATTTTTTTGTGGGTGAGGTCAATATGGGAAGCGGCGAGGATCAGCTCTGCACCCAGAAAAAGCTTACTAACTTTGGAACCATCGGAGGCCTCTGCCCGGAATCACCAAGGTTGTCAGGTTCATATCGAATTGCCGGTCTGGCATATTATGCCCATGTCGAGGATATTCGTCCCGACAAGTTTAACTCCCGCAAACTGGATGGCGAACAGGTAATGGATACCTACTCGGTAGCCTTGGCTACAGGGGCACCTGTGATTGAAATTCCAAATCCTGTTGCGAATGCAACGTCTCAACCATTGGCTACGATTCTTCCGGCGTGTCGAAATACAGGAATCAACCCACCGGGCAACTGCGCTGTCGTTGATTTTAAAATCATCTCCCAGGTGATCGATACAGATAAGGAGACGGTAACTGGCAAAGTGTATATTGACTGGGAAGATAGCGAGCAAGGTGGCGATTATGACCAGGATATGTGGGGAACATTAACATACACTCTGGATAAGAAAGCCAATACTCTCGCCGTGACGACTCAGGTACTGGCTCAGTCTGCAAGTTATGCCTTGGGGTTTGGGTATACGCTCAGTGGCACTACTAACGATGGATTCCATGCTCACTCAGGTATTTGGGAATACAAGAATACTGAAACGGCGGATGCAGGTTCCCCCAACTGCGCGGACTCCGATGGATGCAATTGTCGTGATACATGGAAAGGTTCCTGTGACAGTGCAGATTCCGGTCCCTCGACAAAGACCTATATCCTTGGCGAGTCTCCAGCCAAATTGCTTAAGGATCCGCTGTGGTATGCGGCAAAGTACGGCGGTTTCATCGATCAAAACGGGAATAAGCTTCCCGACCTGGTGGAGGAGTGGGACGCCAAGAACAACGCCACGGGGCAACCTGGTCCTGACACCATTCCCGACAATTATTTTTATGCTACGAATCCTCGCCAACTCGAAGATTCTCTCGACCGCGTTTTCAGCTCGATTCTTGAAAGAACATCTTCCGGTACAGCTGCTGCGGTAGTTTCAAGTAATGTAAGTGGTGAAGGTGCTCTCTATCAGGCTTACTATGAACCGCTCAAGAAAGACGATACTGGAGAGGCCCGCTGGCTGGGTACAGTCCAGGCCTTGTGGCTGGACAGCTACGGGCTGACTCGACAGGACTGCTCTCCACCTGCGGGTAATGACGGTTTTGATGCTGCCACCGGAAAATGCCTCCCTAATCCGAGCAATTTGAAGGGTGGTGTCTGCCAGTCCAACGGACGGCTGGATAACTACTGCGTCGATCAGGTTGTTGAAACCTATTTCGATGATCTGGAAAAGCGGACACGGATGCGGATATATGAGAGTGATTCTCCTGATACATATTCGCCTTATTCAATGCAGGGGGTTGTTTCGAGTTATAATGCCGGTAATGTGGTAATGATACCCAACTCAATGGAGGGCATGGCCGTCTATACAAGCTCGCCGGAGACTTTGACTATTACTCCGTACAATTTTTCAGGAATTGTAACAGAATACGACCCTGTTACAGGGAGCGGGAAGGTTAAAGTCGAGCCGTCGGGCTGGACAGGTCCCACTGCTGCAGGCAGTTATTCCCGATGGGGAGTGAGTAGTTCCTCCGGCGCGGCAGTAGGGTACAGTACCGACACAATAACCACTCCTGTTGCATCCGGCGGTTCTGTTTCTTTTACGGTGAGCCCCACAGGTTCCTGGCTTGCAGTAGATGATATATTGACCTTTAAAACAAAAAATCTCATAGGCGCATCTGGAAAAACATTTAAGAATTGGATTGTTGATTGTCTCGACAAAACAGGTGTCGGCGCGGTAAACAATGTAGGACTGCAGCTGAATGATTCCTCGGAAGATACTTTTTCCATGACTACTGTTACGCCGGGTTTTGCAGGCTGCACAATGGCAAAAGTTTCTTCATACAACCTGAAGGGCACGATCCCCAATCAATATAGCCAATGGCTGGTTTCTAACCTCAGCACAAATGCCACTACAGGAAAGAGTAATGATACCCTGGCTCTCGGTAATGATGGTTCGCGGTCATTCCATGTTACCCCGACTGCCAACTGGCTTAAAAAAGGCGATTCCATTCTCGTTTCGAATTACAAATTCGATACCAAGGAATTATATAAAATCGGATACCTGTGGAATGCAAGGGAACAGTTGTACCTGGATTCTCCAACGACTGTGAGCAATGCCGATTTGGCAGTCAATAGAGCCTGGAGCGATCCTGCAAATAAGGGCAGGTATATTACCACCTGGGTCGACACGGACCTTGACAAGGTGAAAGATAGTGGGGAAGTCAGAGCGTTCTCCAAGGATATGTTCACCAATATCAGTCACACATTTTTCGATGTCAACAGTGTTGCCGAGGCAGGTAATGTTGTCGATTATATCAGGGGTATTGAAATAGCCGGTACTCGCAATCGTACAATCGAATATTCAGATGATGATACGGCAAAGCACGTGATGCGTCTTGGTGATATTGTCAATTCAACCCCTGCTGTGGTCGCCTCACCTCAAGAAGGGTTTGATTTATTGTATAAAGACGCCAGCTACAGGGCATTTCGTCAGCAGTATATAAATAGAAGAATCATGATTTACACCGGTGGCAATGACGGGCTCGTCCATGCCATTAATGGAGGGTTTTATAACAAAGTTGTTATTGATAAAGGACAGCCAACTGAGAAATCTTATGTAGAATATTCAACAAAAGGAAAAACATATCCTACTGCAGCAAATCCGACCGGTGTCGATGCCGTAGAGCATCCACTTGGAAGTGAAATTTGGGCATATGCACCCAACAGCCTGCTTTCTCACTTGCAGTGGCTTAAGGATCCGAACTATGGAAAGAGTACCCACGTCTATTATGTGGATGCAAAACCGCGCACTTTTGATGCGAAGATTTTTGCCAACGATGATGATCATATAAATGGATGGGGAACCGTCATGGTAGTTGGCATGAATCTAGGCGGCAAATCTATGAACCTCCCTCCGATAGATCACGATAATAATCCAGCCACAGCCCCTGTGTCCAATGTTAAGACCCAATCCGCCTACGTGATTTTTGATATCACCAATCCGGAAGCGACACCGAAGATGCTTGCAGAGATACCAGTGCCTGACGGCAGTTTAAGTACTGTTTACCCGGCAGTTGTTACCTTCCAGGATATTGCAGGCAACAAGAATTGCGGTGAGGGGGTGAATGCATATGCTTGCAATGGTTGGTATCTTATGTTTGGAAACGGGCCTGAGAATTTTGAATATACGACGACGAAAAATGCAAAAATTTATCTTTTCGATCTCACCCAATTGAGAACGCAACAGCCAACACCGGATGTTTCCCAGGTGGCCAGTCTCCCTGCGAACTGTACTGTGCAAAGTCTCAACTCTGTTTATACTGTGCTGGCCTGTGATACTCTTAAAAGCAAAAGCTTTGTCGGTACCCCAGGGGTTGTCGACTGGGAACTCGATTACAGATCCAATACTGCTTATATAGGACTCATCGGTCAAGAAAGTATTGGCACACCACCAGTTGTGAAAGATGATGGCTTGGTTATGCGGTTTGGTTTCAATAATAAGGCGAAATTCTCCGAGTGGTCCAATCTGGCGGTTTTTTATGATACAGATCAGCCAGTTGTCGCTCAGCCGATGCCTGGTATCGACAATAGGTTTAAGCACTGGATTTTCTTCGGCACAGGTCGACATTTCGCGCCTGCCGATAAAACAACAGCCTATTCGCATTATCTTTATGGCATTAAGGATCCAGAGTCGGCTGCTGGTTATCCAGTGCTTTCAACAAATATAGTGAATGTTACGGATGTTGAGGTTTATTCGGATGGGTCTCTTGATCCTGACCCGGCGGCAATAGGAGGAAGCTCTATTACCACATTTTCCAATCTCGAGAAAGAGATTGATACCAATGCGCACGGTTGGAGGATGTATTTGCCTCGAATGGTTGGGACAACAACTGATCCAACAACACGAAGCATCACTCGTTCGTCCCTACTTGGGGGCGATCTTTTCAATACTGTATTTCAACCGGCGTGTGACCCCTGCGAAGGTGAAGGACAAAGCCGATTGTATGGGCTTTATTACAAGACCGGAACAGCCCATCCAACTGAAACTATCTTTGGGTCAAGTGCAGAACAATCCGGCAGCGATGTAAAATATCGTTCGAATAAGTTTATAGAGCTTGGTCAAGGAGTTGCAACAGCTCCCGCTATTCATTCCGGTAAAGGTTCGAGCAATGATGAATTGAAGGTTTTCACTCAGCTTTCAACAGGTGAAATAGTAGAATCCAAGGCGAAGACCATTTACAAGATACGGACAGGGAGGACATCCTGGTCGGAAAATTAATTTTGTTGTAGTGGGAGTTGATAAAGAACTTTTCGTCGAATCACCTTAAGATTTTCCTATAACTCCATATGGTTTTTGTTGAGATTTTCAGAAACCATATGGAGTTTTTTGCGTCTTGCGTCAATTTAGATACTGAAAGGATTGATGTGCTTCAGGTAGATCTTTAAGATTTCATAAACACAGTCGAACTACACAACACGTTGAACCAGACTCTTTTCACTTGACTTTTTGGCCGATTTTTTGATATATACATGCTCGTAAATGAATATCCGTTCAGTATACCGCACATTGGTTTGTTCGGTGTGATTTTGATACAATATAA
>LADL02003051.1_pt1 | contig 12238 bp, 8 predicted proteins | sample 619721 | NCBI WGS metagenome assembly LADL02 (sample SAMN03397408, study PRJNA257561) | rock porewater metagenome | biome: terrestrial; feature: Opalinus Clay rock; material: porewater; isolation source: Opalinus Clay rock porewater BRC-3 borehole | place: Switzerland: Mt Terri URL, St-Ursanne ...
GAGCCGATGGTGCGGCGGCGGCGAGCCTGGTTCTGGGGCACACTCGCGGCTTACACGCCGTATTACCTCGAGGCCGCGTTGTCCGGCTTGTTGGTCAACGTGCTGACTGTCGCCACGGCGCTCTACATCATGAACGTCTATGATCGTGTGGTGCCTAACAGCGCGTTCGAAACCCTGTTCGTGCTCGCATTAGGCACGGCGGTCGCGGTGGCTTTTGAATTCTGTGCACGGACGCTGCGCGCCTATTTCCTCGATGCGGCTGGCCGCAAGGCTGATCTCGTGCTCGCTTCGCAGATATTCGCGCAGGCCATGGGTTTGCGCATGTCTGCCCGCCCGGGTTCGTCGGGTGCTTTCGCGGCCCAGGTACGCGAGTTTGAATCGGTGCGCGATTTCATCACCTCGGCGACGCTCACCGCGTTGATGGACATGCCTTTCGTCTTCTTCTTCATTTTCATCGTCGCGCTGCTCGGCGGCCCGATCTATTTGATCCCGCTGCTCGCGGTGCCGCTGATAGTCATCGTCGGCTTGATCGCGCAGTGGCCGCTGGCGGTGGTGATGCGCGCGAATTTACGCGAAGCCGCACTGCGCCATGGCCTGCTGATCGAATCCATCGAAAGCATGGAAGCGGTCAAGGCCTTGCGCGCGGAAGGCTTTCTGCGCAGCCGCTACGAGGACTCCTGTGCAACGGCCGGCAGTTCCGCCCATCAGGCCCGGACGATCTCGTCGCTCGTAGTCAACTTCACTATGGCGGTCTTGCAGCTCGTCACCGTCGGCATGGTGTTCTGGGGTGTCTATTTGATTGCCGAAGGCGAACTGACGGTTGGCGCGCTGGTCGCCTGCGTGATGCTCATCGGCCGAGGGCTTGCACCCTTACAGCAGGTAGCTGCTCTGATGATGCGTTATCAGCAGGCACGCGCCGCATATTCCACGCTGCAGGCGTTGATGCGCCAGCCGGTCGAGCGCGAACTCGGTCAGACATTCACGCACCGTGGCGATGTGAAAGGTCGCCTGGCGATGCAGAATGTGCATTTCAGCTATCCGGAGAGCCGCGTCGAGAGTCTGCAAGGGGTCACTTTCCGTATTGCCCAGGGTGAACAGGTTGCCGTGCTTGGTCGCGTCGGCTCCGGTAAGAGCACGCTGCTACGCCTGATGCTCGGACTCTATGCGCCAAACGCGGGTACCGTGCTGGTCGACGATATCGATATCGCGCAGTTCGATCCGGCCGATCTGCGCCGACATCTGGCCTATGTCGCGCAGGACGGCAATCTTTTCAATGGCACATTACGCGACAATATCGCGCTCGGTTACCCCTATGCAGACGATGCGGATGTGCTCGAGGCGGCGCGCATCGCGGGACTCGAGGAATTCATTGCCGGGCATCCATCTGGACTGCAGCGCTCGATCGGTGAGCGTGGTCAGGCTTTGTCCGGTGGACAACGCCAGGCGGTTGCCATCGCGCGTGCGCTGCTGCTGGCACCGCGTGTACTGCTGCTCGACGAGCCGACCAGCGCCATGGACCACACCACCGAGCAGCGCTTCATCGGTGAACTCGCGAAGTTCGCGGAGGGACGCACGCTGCTGCTTGTCACGCACAAGCCGAGCATGCTGGCGCTGGTGCAGCGAGTCATCGTCGTCGATGGTGGGCGGATTGTGATGGACGGCCCGCGCGAGGAAGTGCTGCGCGCCCTGACCCGTCCAGTCGACAAGTCGGTGTGACACCCGTGTTCACGCCGCGCGATCTGCGTATCAAAGCCGCCGACGTTCGTCTGCTGCAGGATGTCCGTGCTGCGCAGGTCGTCGAGTCCCATCCGCTGGCTGGCGCAAGCCTGTTGCTGTTGCTGGCTATTCTCGCACTTGGTTACTACTGGGCGGATAATGCCATTGTCGACGAGGTAACCCGCGGCGAAGGCACGATCGTATCTTCGAGCCGCGAACAGGTGATCCAGAGTCTCGAAGGCGGGATCCTGGTCGACCTGCTTGTCCGTGAAGGCGATATCGTCGACCGTGGGCAGGTACTCTTGCGCATCGACGACACCCGGTCGGGCGCTTCGCTGCGCGAAGGTCGGGTCAAGGAGAATGCGCTGCGGGCTGAAATAGCTCGTTTACGCGCTGAATCGACTGGCGCGGCACCGCAGTTCCCGGCCGATCTGGAACCGGAACTGCGCGAGCAGGAGCGCAAGCTCTATCTGTCGCGGACACAGGCGTTGAATGAATCGATCGCGGCCATGACGCACAACCTGAGCCTGGTCAAACAGGAGCTCGCAATGACCGAGCCCATGGTCGCACGCGGGGCGGTCTCGGAGGTCGATGTGCTGCGCCTCAAGCGCGAGATCATCGATTTGGAAGCGCGCATCCAGGACCGGCGCAATACGTTCCGTGCTGATGCCCGCGGCGTGCTCGCCGAGCGCGAAGCCGAGATAGCCGGTGTCGGCGCCGTGCTGACGGCGCGCGAAGATCAAGTCAATCGCTCGGTAATTCGGGCGCCGCTGCGTGGGGCGATCAAGAACGTCAAGGTCAACACATTGGGCGGCGTAATTGGGCCGGGCGAGGACATCATGGAAATCGTGCCGCTCGAGGAACGTCTGCTCGTCGAAGCCCGGATCCGGCCGGCGGACGTGGCTTTTCTGCACCCCGGGCAACAGGCGACGGTCAAGCTTTCAGCTTACGACTATTCCATCTATGGCAGTCTGCGCGGCAGCCTCGAACGAATTGGGGCTGACACGATCAGCGACGAGGCGAATCCCAAGGAAACCTATTACCGGATCCATGTTCGCACCGATTCCGCGCATCTCGCTGGCAAGGATGGTCCTTTACCCATCATTCCTGGCATGGTGGCCACGGTCGAAGTTTTGACCGGACGAAAGTCGGTACTCGAGTATTTACTGAAACCCGTGCTCAAGGTCCGCGACAGCGCGCTGCGGGAACGTTGAGTGAGGCAGTTGTAGTGATTTGGCCGAGGGACTATATTGCGTCGGCGCACGCCTTTGACCGCGTTGGGCGCACCTAAGCGCGAATATGCAACAAAACCAGAACAAACACCTCACGGGTAATAACCGTCGTCGCAAGATCGGACGCCTGGTCCATAATCTGAGTATTACCCGGGTAGGTTATCGGGCCGTTGCGGGTTACCTTTTTCATCGATACTTCGATGCCGTTTTCGCTGGAGATGACGAACTTTGCGATGAGGTCTTCCGCATCCGCTACGATGTCTATTGCGATGAGCTGCGTTTCGAAGATCCGACAAAGTTTCCCGATAAGCGCGAAATAGACGAGTTCGATTCGCGCGCCGCGCACTGTTTGCTGTTTCACAAAGCCAGTAGCACTTATGCCGGCTGTGTTCGTTTGGTTCTGGCGGATCCGACAGTGCCGGACGCTTTGTTTCCGTTCGAGCGTCTCTGCCGCGATGGTTTGTATCGCGAACTAATCGATGAATTGGCGCCCGATCGGACGAAGGTTGCGGAAATTTCGCGGCTTGCGGTGCGCGAGACCTTCAGGCGACGCAAGAACGAACGTACGTCACCGGGTGGCGTGATCGAGGAACGCAGTCGCACCAAGGGTGCGGCGCGTACACCCTGGATTGCGTTGGGATTGTACTTGTCGGCCGCGGCAACCGGTTTGATTCGTGGATTGGACGGCGTTTATGCTTTGATGGAACCTCGCCTTGCGCGTCGACTCGGAACCTACGGGATTCGCTTCGTGCAGGTCGGAAATCCAGTCGAGCATCGCGGCGAACGTGCTCCCTTCTTCATTTCGCGTGGCGACCTTTTCCATGGGCTGCCGCCGCCAGTACGTGGATTACTCGATGTGGTCGAGCGGGATCTCCGTACGACTGGTGCAGAGCGATTCGTGCCTTGGCAAAACCGCGACGCATGATGATCAGGCAGCGACAGATCAGTTGGCAACCCTCGAGGAAGCGCTGAATAAGTGGCTGCCGTTCTGACGCTCCGCCAAACGCTCAACGATAACGGCCTTCGAGCATGGCGCGCACGGCCCCTTTGATAGTATCGATCCTCTCGAGTGTGGCTGAACGGCCGCATTCAATCATCTGCTCGTATTTATCGAAGTCGAATGCACCGCCGCGACTATGAGTCTCCGGCGTGATCACAAGATCGGCACGTAGCGCTTCGAGGCTGGAGCCGTAGGATCCCAGGAGTTCCCACGACGCACCGAGTACATGTTTGAAGCCGAACAAGCGATTGAGCCGGTCCTGCAAGCGCGTCCGACGGAACTGATGGTATTCGAGGTCATTGCTCGGCATGGCGACCACGTTGACGGCAATTCGAAATCCACAACGCCGCCGATTGAGCAGGTCCACTGGAACACGCGACACTATAGCGCCATCAACCAGCAGTCGCAGGCCATCTTTGACGGGCGGGAAAAAGCCAGGAATCGCCGATGTACCAAGCACTGCGGGGATAACGGGACCACTATCGATAATTGCACGGTCTGCGGTCGCAAGGTCTGAAGCGACAACTACGACAGGGATCCTTAGATCCGCAAACATGGTGTCGCGAAATACATTGGCTGCCGCTCGGGTGACTTTGGCGCCCCTGAAAACCGAAGCGCACGGCCACCACGACGGATCACGAATGCTACGATTCCCACCGAGGAAATCGCGCATTAATCTCCCGCCCTCGGCCGCGCTGGTTGCTTTCGCGATGGTTAACGCTGCAATGCCGCCCATACTCGTGCCACAGAGGAAATCGACTGGAATATCGTTGTCCTCCAATGCTTCGAGCACACCGACATGCGCAAAGCCACGCGCCGCTCCCGAACTCAGAGCGACGCCCACTTCGGAGAACGTGATGTGGCGTACGATGTGATCGAGATTCGGCAGCGATCGGCGATTCCAGTCGTTTAGCGTGGCGGCGCGTTCGAGTTCCGCGTGCGGAACTGCGAAGCTCCAGCGTCCCTGATCATTAATCGGTCGATCGCCAACGAAGACGCGGCTGTACGCTGCCGCTCCGGCGCGCCGTTGCGCAGTGACCGTTTCGTCGCGTGCGCTGTCCTCGGTAAGGATCTCGAGTACCACGTCCTCGGGTTCGAGAAGATTGGTAATGGACCGCATTCGACGAGGAGAAACTACCGCCAAAAGGTATTGCTCGCCGCTAGCTTCGCTGCGCCAGCGGTCGATGGTTTCCTCATCGAGAACGTTGTTCTGCATCCGGCCTTGCGCATTCGACGCAAGAAATTCCGAACCCGGCGCGTAATGGGTGACGCCCGCGGTCAGGACTCGCGTGACTCGACCCAGTTTTATTGCGCGGTCCGCACTAGTAATGACAGCAATCCCGGGCTTTCGCGTGTCGCTGCGATTGCGATGACGTAAACGTTCGATGAGCAGGCGGGTTAGGCTGTGATGAAGAATTGGTTCGCGATCGAGGAGCGCGAGGAAGTCATTGCCCTCGAGGCGATAGGTGAACGTGTCTCGCGCTGCGATTAGCGTTGCCGCAATGGGCATTCCAGTGAACAGTGACATCTCGCCGAAAATCTGCCCTGGGCCCAGAATGAATCCGCGCCATGTACCTGGTGTGTCGGCGTCGGCCTGTACTCGGACAGCGCCCGCCGCAATCGCTTGGAAGTACTGCCCCGTTTCGCCGACGCGAGCGATGATCTCGCCCTGGGTATAGGAATGGAGCGGGATTTGATAGCGGATGCGTGCGATTGATTCTGGAGAAAGGACGGCGAAGAAGGGAATTTCCGTCAAATCGAGCATTCTGGCCACATTAAGCCAGCAGTCGCTGGAGTGTGCAAGTGTGATGCATTAATGACAGGTGAAGAAGCAACTACATAGATTCATTACCGTCGATATGCTACGCACCACCGGCTGAGCTCGTCAGCCGGTGGTGGACGTGGAGTGGTTCGTTAGATCCACTCTCACTTGAGCATTCCGTCTGATTGCACATCAGTGCTCGAAAACTAAAGCGGAACGAGTTTGCCGTCCCGAGGCGGGAGCGCTCTCGGCGCAACCCAATTTATGCTTTTTGGTAGGTGGTAATTGCCAGCAGGTTCTTGAGAGCGGACGTGAATTCTGTCGTTCTGACTTGTGCCGCCGCTTCTATTATCGGGTTGGTCGTGCTTGCGCTCACGGAGTGTTCTCGGTCGACGCCAAGGTAATCCGTTTCCGCGTCTAAAAGGATAGCCCCAGTCGAGGTTGCTGGTTGCCGATTTGGTGGCATAAAAGTTCTCCAGAAAGGTAAACAGCGTTGCGCTGCAGAACTCGATAGTAGCACCCAATTGTTACTTATTGTGACATCGTGCGCACTTTCCCCGTTCAGACCCCGGATCCGTTGGCGGCCTGGCCAGAAGCACCATCAGGGCTGCTGGCGGCAAGGTGCGCATGAGGCGAGTAAGAGCTTCTGACGGATCTAGAGCGCAATTCCAGGCGCGAAACCCGGCATACCGGTGCTGATCAGCTGACTAGAGGCAACCGCTCAGAAGCTGTAGCGCAACTCGTAATAGACGCGATCGGTTTCCGCATAGCGGCCGAAAAATCCCGTCTCCGGCCCGCCAAAAATGTCAGCACCAAGGGTTCCGCGCCAGTTTCGCGCGAAATCCCAACCCACTTTAGCCTGCAACGACCACTCGTCCCGATTCAGGCTACGGATCCACAAGATTTCCGGGGTCACTTTCGCATGCCAGCTCGTCGTTCTAATCAGGACGCTAAGCCCGCTTTCCACTTCGTCCACGAACATGTCCCGATCGTGATCCTGGAACCACGTTTGGAAGAACTGCAAATTGACGTTATACCCATCGAAGCCCGCCCAGTCCGCGCCTATCACATAGCGCAGCTCATCGGTTTCCACCAATCCCGTAGGGTGGTCGAGACGTTCAACGCTCATCAGGCGATCCATGGTCTGGATCCCTTCCGCCTTGACGACGAATGGGCCGACTTCCTTGGAAACCGTGTTGCCGATTTGGTGAATGCGCTCGTGGATGGGCTTGAAGAGCACCGTCGGTACAGCACGGGCGAGCAGGAGCTCTCGTTCGAACGCAGCAGTCTTATCGGGGCTCGTGTAATAGAAAAGGGAAACGTCCCAGCCGTTCTTTAGATATGAGCCGCGTACGCCGAACCCGAAGTCATCAAGGGGATCATTGGGGTCCTTGTCATCAAGAAATCGAGTCTCAATGCCGGCCGGTAGCGTCACGGGGAACGGAAAGAACTCTGATCCGAATACGCCGATATCGTCTTTGGTCATATACGGGATATAAACGATATCCCCGTAAAAATCGCCGCTGAAATATTCCGCGCGCATCGCCCATTGCGGGATCCGAATCAGGTCGAAATCCGGGAGTATGAACTGGCGCAGATCGAGCGCCGAAATGACGTCGGCGACAAACAAACCCACGATCTCGCCCCAAATGATGTGCTGGCGGCCTAGACGCAGCTCCCACTTCCCCGCGTCGATGTCGATAAAGGTTTCGTCTACCCATCCGTCCAGCTTCTGGTCACGCTCTACGCGATTGGGGTAGAAGTTCTCGAATTCGAATACGGGGTTATATTGGAAGTGCCCGCCAATCTGCCAACTGACCCGGGGGCTGAAGCGCCCTTTGATTTGAGCTTTGCTGCGCGTCAGGAACTTGGAGTAACGCGCTTCATCGCCCGCATACGAGTAGGCCAACTCGTTCTGTACGAAGCCGCCAAAGCTGATTGGGTAGCCCAGGCTCGCGGGCTTCGACGCTTGTGCTGCTTCAGCTGAACTCGCAGCCGGTTCGTCGAACAGGCCGTCGAACGAGTCGATTTCCGAAGTGGATTCCTCCACTGCGGCCTCGGCATCGTCCTGCGCGGTTGCCTCCGGTTCGTCGTTAGTCTCGAACAGATCGTCGAACGACCCGGCTTCGGCAGCAGTGTCCTCTACGGCGGTATCGGGTATGTCCTGCGCGGTCGGCTCCGGTTCGTCGTTGGCTTCGAACAGGTCGTCGAACGACTCTTGCGCCAACAACACTGCGCTTGATCCGACCGCGAAGCTCGACTCCATATCCTCGGCGAGCGGATCTGCGCTGACCGACACAGCAGTGAGCATAACGGCGGACATGAGCCCGATTACGCTAAGGGGTGGTAGCTGCAGATTGAACGCGTTCATCAAACCACCAGTCGGCCGTCGGCTACGCTGACTACACGGTCCGCCATTTCCATGATGCGGAAATCATGCGTCGAGAAGATGAAGGTCGTGCCCTCGGTTTCGTTAATGCGTTTCATCAACGCAAGGATACTTTCACCGGTCTTGGAATCGAGGTTAGCGGTGGGTTCATCGGCCAGGACGATACTAGGGCCGCCAGCAAGCGCGCGCGCCACCGCGACGCGTTGGCGTTGGCCGCCACTCAATTCGTTGGGTCTGTTCTTCGCTTTGGTTTCCAGACCGACCACATTCAAATAGTGTCCAACCCGCTCGGCCCGCTCTTTCGCGCTGATTTCCCGGCGCTGCAGCATCGGGTACTCGACGTTCTCCGCAGCAGTGAGTACAGGGAGCAGGTTGAAGGTCTGAAACACGAAGCCAAGCGTTCGTGCGCGAAGATCGGCGAGCTGGTCGGGTGTTTTCTGGCTCACCATCTCATCGCCAATGAAAATATCGCCGCGCGTCGGCGTATCGATACACCCGATCATATTGAGCAACGTGGTCTTGCCGCTCCCCGATGGCCCTGCGATCGCGAGAAAGCGGCCTTCAGCGATGACTATAGAAACGTCTTGAACGGCGCAGACAGTCTGATTGCCCAAGGTGTATTCTTTGGAGACATTGTCGACACGCACTACGGCCATGGGGCGAATACCTTATGATGGCGGGCTACCGCGCGCGCATCCGGGCTGTCATTTGTAATTTAGAGTATTTTCTGATGCTGTCACGTTAACTGATTGAATTATTGATCATGTTCAGTTAAAGGTGCAACTGCTCCGGTCGATTACTGTCTCACTTGCCACACTGGCGTTCGGACGAGGTTATCTGGTTTGAAAGTGTTCATTTACGGTTTGGCCGGAATTCTATTCGGAATTGCGACGCCATCGGCGGCGGTCACGCCGGCACAGGTGGACGCGGACAGCATGGTCTCCCGCGCCGATGCAATCCGGTTCCCGTCCGATTCGTTCCAAGTGCTCGTTACCGTCATTGCGTCGCGCCGTGGGGCAGCGGCCGACAGGCACGTCTACCAAGTCCTGCAGAAAGGCCACGACAACGCGGTCGTGCGGACCTTGGAGCCCGACTCCGAAAAAGGCCAGGTGATGTTGCTGAGGGGTGCCGACCTATGGGTCTTCATGCCCGCCGTCTCACAACCGGTGCGCCTGCCGCTGGCCCAGCGCCTGACCGGCCAAGTCGCCAACGGCGATTTGGCCCGGGCCAATTTTGCGGGCGATTACAATGCCGTACTAGATGGTATGGAGGAAGTGGACGGTCAGCGGTATGCCGTGCTCGAACTGACCGCCGCGCGGAAAGGCGTCACGTACCATCGTGTCCGCTATTGGGTCAACGCGGCAAACCAACGTCCGTATAAAGTCGAGTTCTACACCTTGTCGAATCGTCTGATGAAGACCGGGCACTACGACGATTTCAAATTACTCGGCGGAGCGGTGCGGCCAACACGGCTTACGCTCAAGGACGCGCTAAAACCGGACGAAGAGTCTGTCTTGACTTATAGCGATCTGAAGCTGCGCGAAATTCCGGATAAGTTTTTCACCAAGGATTTCCTGCGCAAACTGAATTGAGACTGACGGTGCCAACGGGTAGGGCGTTACGCCACACTCGAATGCTGGTGAGCAGTCAGATGTTTTGCCGCAAGGCGTCTGCGATCGGAATTCGCGTCGGTCGGCGGCATGTGAGCAGTGCCGATACTACGGTCGCGATCGTCCCTATCAGGAATGCAATGATGCAGACGGCCGGCACGATGCGGATGTAGGCCGTATAGCCGACGTTGGCGTTCGGTGGCGGCGGCATCGGAATGCCTGACACTGAAATCATGGCGGCCAGTCCAACCCCCAAGGCGACGCCCGCGAAAGAACCGGTCAGGCCGAGAATCGTATTCTCGATGAGCAGCAAACGGTAGATATCGCCGGAAGTTCGGCCAATTGCGCGCAGCGTGCCAAACTCTCCGACACGTTCGTTCGCCGTCATGCTGACACTGTTGGCGACGCTGAGCAGCACGATGATTAGAATGATGAGTTGCAGCACGCCGAACTGACTCTGATACATCTGCACCGTTTTCGGATAAAAGTCGTCGAGCTCGAGCCAGGTCTTGGCCTCATAGTCGTCGCCGAGCGCATGCTGTTGCAACCAGCCCATGACGGATTCGACCAGCGCGACATCCTCCAATGAGAATACGAGGCTGTGGACAGCTGCCGTATCCAACAGCTCTTTCGCCGTGGACAGGGGAATACGCACAGCGCGGGCATCGAACTCTCGCGAAAATGACTGGAAAACGCCCAGCACTTCGAACTCGAGCGAATTCATACTGCCATAAGTCGTATTGGCGATGATGTTGACGAAATCTCCCGGCTTCAAATTCAGCGCCGCAGCGACACCCTCACCGATGACGATGCCGTAGGCGTCGTCATCGGTGAGGTGCCGGCCGTCGATGATGGACAGAAATGTCGCGAACTCGACTTCTTTCGAAGGCTCCACACCCTCGACCATGACGGACCGATCGGTCCTGGAGTTGTTCAGCATGGCCGAGAAATTGAGACGCTGGAAAACATCGACAACGCCCGGAACCTGCTTGTACTTCGCGATCAGGTGCTCCGGCTCCTCGATCATGTAGCGGTAAGGCTCGCGCTGGCCAAGCTGATAATAGCCGGCACGGTAGAGCTGGATGAAGCCGAAACGCGACTTGATCGTCGCTTCGCGAAGCTGGATGTACACGTCTTCGACGAAGCCGCCAGCCATCACCAACCCGGCCACGCCGAAGATTATCGTCACCAGCGTGATGGCAGTGCGCATCTTCTGCCGGAATAAATTGCGCAGAGCGAGCTTGAACATGACTTAGCGCGCGTGCCGAAGTGCGTCGACAATGACAAGGCGCGACGCTTTGCGTGCTGGATAGATGCTCGCAGCCAAGGTCGCCAATATCCCGAGCAGCGTACCCCCGATGGCCAGGGACCACGTCACCATGATCTCGCCGCGGACGGGAAAGTCCATGCCGGGTGCCGGTGGCAAGGGGATGCCGACGGCTGATACAGCGGCGCCTAGTGCGAGTCCGATCGACGCGCCGACTAGCGCGCCCATGCACCCCAGCATGAAACCCTCACTGACGAAGAGAGCCAGGATTCGCTGCTGCCTCAGGCCCAAGGCCATCAACGTCCCGATTTCAGCCGTACGTTCCATCACGTTCATGATCAGCGTGTTCGAGATGCTCACGACGATGATGATCGCAATTACGGCCCAGATCACATTGAGTTGGGCAGCGAATAGTTTCGCGCTCTTGTTGTAGAAGTCGGCGAGGTCAGACCAGGGGACGAATTCCAGATCGGCACGAGACGAAAATGTCGCGCGAAGCTTTTCGAGTACAGGCGCGGTCTGCTCCGTATCATCCAGGAGTATGACCCACTTGTGCGCGCCGTCCGTGCGCAGCAGTCGCCTGGCCATGTCGATCGGAATGCGGATCGAGACATCGTCGTAGGCCTTGTTCGAGGTCTGAAACGTGCCCAGTACCACGGCGTCGGACGCACCCAGGCCGCCGCCTTCGGGACTGACGAGAAGCACCACGGTATCCCCGGCACCGACATCGAGACTTTCGGCGAGGCCCTTGCCGATGATGATGCCATTCTCTTGCGCCACCGACATCCCTTGTCCGGTAACCATCGTCAACTGCTTGGACACGGCGGCCTCGCGCTCGGGGTCGACGCCCTCACCGAGCACCGCAATTGAAATATCGTCGAAGCTGATCAGCCCGGAGAATGCCAGGCGCGGGGTGACCGTATCGACCTCCGGCAGGGCCTCGATCTGCGCGAGCAGATCGGGTTCCTCGTCCAGAACATAGGCGAACGGATCCGCTTCGCCGGACTGGAAATAGTCCTTTTTGACGAGTTGAACATGCCCGAGGTGCGCCATGATCGTCGTCTCGCGAAGAAACCATTTACTCCACTCTATAAAACCGCCGGCAAACAACATTGCGACGACCCCTGCCGAAATCGCGAGCAGACCCATCGCAGTCCGGCGGCGGTGGCGCAGTAGATTGCGCAGCGCCATCAGGAAATCATTCGCGGTCGGAAGCCGATTTCGCCAGGCGGCGCGCTCGGCGGGCATCGTTGCGGCTGGAG
>LADL02002232.1_pt1 | contig 12227 bp, 13 predicted proteins | sample 619721 | NCBI WGS metagenome assembly LADL02 (sample SAMN03397408, study PRJNA257561) | rock porewater metagenome | biome: terrestrial; feature: Opalinus Clay rock; material: porewater; isolation source: Opalinus Clay rock porewater BRC-3 borehole | place: Switzerland: Mt Terri URL, St-Ursanne ...
TTTATGAATTTGCTGTAAAAGTCAGGTTATAATATCAAATTTAACATGTTTCAAGATATTTCGCTGTTTTGGGCTTGATCCAGAGGGAGCACATGAGTAATAACATCCCCTTAATCAACTTTCGTCGGCTATGAGATTATACAGGTAGTGTTAGACAGGAATGAAACAGGAGCGATCCCATTTCTGCGTCCCCATCCCATTTTTTATCTTATACTTTGCGTGGGTTTAATAAAACGATTTAATACTCTGGCACCGGTCTATATGCGTTTTATAAATGCGCAAATTTCTTCCATTGCCTGCCGGGCCTCCGGAATGAAAGCAGGTAGAAAAGGATAGCAATGAACCATCCTCTCCCCGACCCTTAACGTAACAGCAACACCAGCAGCTTTAGCTTTTTCGGCAAATCGTATAGAGTCATCGATAAGCTCATCATCTTCGCCGGCATTTATGAATATGGGCGGAAGCCTGTGCAGATCTCCATAAAGAGGAGATATCCACGGCAGGCGGGGGTCATTATCTCCCACGTAATACTTGCTGAAAATAGTCCATGACTCCCCAGGTGCTAAAGATACCTTTGACTTGGTGCGATAGGACTCCCCGGTACACTGGAGATCGGTCCAGGGAGAGATAGCCACCGCTGCCGCTGGAAGGGGAAGGCCTTGATCCCGGAGGGCGATTAAAGTGGCTAAACATAACCCCCCGCCAGCGGACTCACCAACAAACACAATATTTGAAGGTGGAACACCCTGGTCCAGCAGCCAGCCATAAGTTTTCACCGAGTCCTCGATGGCCGCAGGGAAAGGATGTTCGGGGGCCAGGCGATACTCAAACAGCAGCGCTCCCATTTCACTGCCTTTAACAAGCCTGGCCACAATTGCCCGGTGATCCAGGCATGAGCCGGAAACATACCCGCCGCCATGCATATAAAGCATCACCTTGTCTTTCCCCGCCGAGGAAGGAATAATCCATTCGGCCGGAAGGTTATCTATGGTGACAGGAGACACTTCAATTCCGTCTGGTAACCTGCCTAACAATCCGGCAGTTTTTTCGCATTCCTGACGAAAAAGGGGTATTGATGTGTTCCAGTCAATAATGGCCTTCCTTTTTAACTGAAAACGCAATAAATGACTGTGTTTTAATACGAAACGAAAAAGATGACTTTGCAAACTTGGCATTATTCTTATCCTCCTGCCTGCACACCGGATTTTTCCATATACTCTCTTTTTCTGCGGTTAATCTCTTCCCGCCCCTCTTCGATTAATTCAATGATATTCATCTGGTCGATTGAATCCTCAAAAAACAGCGGGCCAGGTTCTGTAGGAGATATTTGATAACTGGAACCGTTTGAATTCCTTGTCAAATATCCTGTGTCAATCAAACTGCGCCGCAGGGTAATATGGTCTCAGTATAAATACCTGCTTTACCTATGATTAAAACAGCACTTTTAAAAAGAATATACTGATCTCTGTTATTTTTTGGAAATCCAGATAATCCACTGCGCAAACAAAGATCAATTAAACGTTTTATAAAATAGCTTCTTGAAATAAGCTTATCTTTACTCATAGCAAACCTCTTTTCTCTATTATTGATTTCATGGCCAGAGAATTATAAATGGCTGATTAAGCTCCTTTCACATTATTATTCCGGCAAATTAACTGCATGACCACTTATGTATTTATAGTCACCAAGCAGGCTGGAGAAAAGGCTGCTCGCCAAAGCAGCCTGACATTTACATTTCTTTACCTGGCTGATATGATAATTATAAAAACTTGGTGACTAAATGTCAATAAGTATTCACCAAATAAACATGAAGGAGAGCGTATGTCTAAATTTACTGAAAGCGAGAAGGAACAAATACGTCAATGCCTCTTAACCAAAGGTAAGGAGCTTTTTATACAATATGGCCTGGCCAAAACCAGTATTGATGACCTCGTCCAGGCATGCGGGATTAGCAAGGGCTCCTTTTATAAATTTTACTCCTCCAAAGAAGAACTTTTTTATGTCATTTTGAATAACCAGGAAGAGATTAGAAACCGGCTAATCGGAGAACACCTGCGGGAGAATCTCCCTCCCAAGGAACTGATCTCCTCCTTCTTTCATATGGCCTTTCAATTGGCCGATGACAACCCCCTTTTGCAACAGTGGTTTCAGAATGGGGAATATGAACGTATTACCCGCAAAATACCAGAGCATCTCAAAAAAGACTTTTCTCAGGATAACGAAAAAAAGGGGTTAGTTTTCGTCCAGACCTTAATTCAGCGCGGCATACTGAAAGAACAAGATCCGGAAGTGATTAATGGAGTCCTTCATGCCATTTTACTGCTTCGCCTGCACAAAGAAGAGCTGGGCAACAATCTGTTCCCCAGGATTATGGACCTGATTTTCGAATATATTGCAGAAGGCTTAACGGGAACGGGGTCGGGCACCTAGCCCCGCTCCCTCCCGATTAACAATTATGCCAGCCTGAACTGAACGCCATATCCTCCCCGGGGGTAACTCCATAGAATGTTTCCATTTGGGCAGGCAATCCTGCAGGCCCCGCACTCCAGGCATCCCTCAAAGCCCACGGCAACCCGCTGGTCTCTAAACTGGTAAACCCCTGCCGGGCAAAATACCGTACAATCCTTTCCAGGGCACTTTTCAAGGCAGATGGACTGGTCAGCAATAACCAGGTGGGATTCTTCGTCGGGCTTCCAGCGGTTGAGGTATAATTTGTCATCAATATTTACCCTGAGATTAATATGCTTTAATCTTTTTTCCAATTTACTATTCACTATTTCACCGCTTTCCAGGCTTTGTATATATCCAGGCCAAAGGAAATAAGGGATTTGCCTCCCATTATCTCTTTAATAGCTAATTTCTCTTTAATTCTTTTACTGTTTCCGTCCACCGTCAGCATTTCACGCATAACCTGGTTTGCAGCCGGTATATACCGGTTGAAGTACACAGACTCCGTTTCAAAGAGGTGGGCGGCGTCTTTGTATTGTTTTAAATCCTCAATAACATAGCTTTTTTGTAAACTTTCCGGGTAATAGGAGAGCCCCCTGGCGGAAAAATCGCCGGTGTCGTGGGCACGGACAATTGCCGTTGCCGCAAGACAGCCGGAGGTCGTGGCAAGATTGCTGCCTTCCCGGTGAAAGCCATTAACCAATTGGGCCGCGTCCCCCACCACCATAACTCCGTCGCCCGCAAGTTTGGGAATGGAGTTATAGCCTCCCTCGGGAATTAAATGGGCATAGTATTCCACCGGCTCCCCATTCCTGATTAAAGGTCGCACCAGAGGGTGATTTTTCAGATATTCCAACAGTTCATAAGGGCGTATCCCCGCCTGGGAAATCTGGGACAGCAGCGCCCCCACGCCGATGGAAATATGCTCTTTGTTGGTATAAATAAAGGCTGTGCCCACCATGCCCAGGGTACCTTCCCCGAAAATCTCTATGGTGGCACCCATGCCCGGTTCGAGATTAAACCTGTCTTCTATCACTCCGGAGGGAAGCTTCAGCTCCTCCATCACCGCCAGGGCCACCTCCCGGGTTTCCCATTCCCTGTGAAAGCCAAGATCTCTTGCTAAAAGTGAATTTACCCCATCGGCCAGCACCACCACATTGGCGTAGAGGTCCCCATCGGGCCTGCCGGTACGAACTCCAACCACCCGGCCATTTTCCACTATGCAGGACTCAACCACAGTCTGGTTTATGATCACCGCCCCGGCCCCAGTACACTTGCCAGCAAACCACTGATCAAACTGTCCCCTGAAGACGGTAAAGCAATTATAATTCTCATCGGCCCACTGCTGGTCCTTATATCCCAGAGTAACCCCCGAGTGTTCGTCTAAAAGCCATAATCTCTGCTCTACAACAGGCCTTTGCAAAGGGGCCTCCTTCCAGAATTCAGGAATTAACTCCTCGGTCATGGCGCTGTATAGTACCCCTCCCATGACATTTTTGGCCCCGGGATGGTCCCCCCTCTCAATAACTACAACAGACAGGCCTTCTCTGGCCATTTTATAAGCGGCGGACAAACCTCCTACCCCCGCTCCCACCACTATGGCATCAAATTTTTCAGGCACAGTTGATCCCCTCCCGTCCTTCGGCTCCCGTATGGGGACCTTTTTTCTTTGTCAGCAATTTACTTAAAGGATTTATCAAAAGAGGCACAATTTTAAAGACGTCCCCCACTATACCAAAGGTACATTCATTGAAGATTTGAGCTTCGGGATCACTGTTGACAGCAATAATGATGTCCGATCCCTTTATTCCCACAAGATGCTGTATAGCTCCCGAAATTCCCAGGGCAAAATATATTTTAGGCGCCACCGCTATGCCGGTCTGCCCCACCTGGTATCTTTGCTCTATCCAGCCGGCCTCAACGGCTGCCCGGGTGCCTCCCACCCGGGCGCCAATGGCCTCTGCCAGACCGAAGCAGATTTTTTCGAAGCCGGCCCTGTCACCCAGCCCACGGCCACCGGACACAATAATTTCCGCATCCTGAAGGTTAACCTGGTCTCCCTGATTACTGATTATTTCCAAAACCCTGGTTAACATATCGGATTCAAAAATTTTAATTTCCGGCCTTACCAGCATGCCCTGCCGACCGGCCACCGGCCTGGACGCACGCATTACTCCAGGGCGTACGGTGGCCATTTGCGGCCTATGCTGTTTGCAGACAATAGTTGCCATTATGTTGCCGCCAAAGGCTGGCCGGGTAGCCAGCAGCAACCTCTCCCGCGGTTCAATGTCAAGGCCGGTGCAGTCCGCCGTCAATCCCGTTTTCAGTTTGGTAGCTACCGCCCCGGCCAAATCACGGCCGGTGTTGGTGGCACCGATCAATAATATCTCAGGCTGATACTTCCTAACCAGATTTACAAGGGTCCGGGTGTAGGTTTCCGACCTATAATGCCGTAAAACCGGATCATCCACAACATAAGCCCTATCTGCCCCGTATTCATAAACCTTACCGATCAATTGGCAGATTCCGTCCCCCGGGATTACGCAGGCCAGCTCCACGCCCAGCTTGTCCGCCAGCTGCGTTCCAGCACCCAGCAGTTCAAGAGAAACCGCGGCAATTTGCCCTTCCCTCTGTTCTATAAATACCCATACTCCCTGGTAACCGCCTGGGAGGCCTGGTGTATCATCCCTTTGTCCTCCGGGACTGTCCATTTTTATAACAAGAGGATGGCTCTCCACTGGGTCCGTCACGGCGGCCGCCGGAAGCATCAGGACACTTACCGGGCAGACATCCACACATTGTCCGCACTGGGTACATTTTTCCTGGATAACCCCGCACATACCGGCATCGTTTATATAAAGAGCCCCAAAGGGGCAGGTCTCTATGCAAGCCTGGCAACCAATGCAGCCAGGCGATACTTTTACCGTCAATCTAGTCTCCCCTCCCATCAGCTATTTCTGTCTTTATAGCCAGCATTTCTATCAGCTGGCTTACATTGCTGTCATCATCCCCTCTGAGAATAACTCCCTGATTTCGCCGGGAGGGAGAAAATATCTTAACCACCGCCGTGGGAGAGCCTTTAAGGCCCATCATGGATGATTCCACATCCAGGTCAGCAGCCTGAAGAACTCCGGGCTGATAGCGGGCTGCTCGCAGCATATAGGGCAGAGACGAGTATCTCAATTGGTTTATTTCCTTCTCCACCGTAATGAGGCAGGGCATTTTACACATTATCATCTCGTAACCGTCATCCAGCCTGCGCCGAACCGTTATCTCACCCTTATCCGGATCAAGGGCCACCACCTTATCTACATAGGTCAACTGTGGAATATCCATTCTTCCGGCAATTCCCGGTCCCACCTGGGCAGTGTCTCCGTCAATTGCCTGCTTACCGCAGAAAATAATGTCGGCAGGCTCATCCCGAAATATTTTTTTAATTCCCTGGGCCAATATATAACTTGTTGCCAGGGTATCGGACCCGGCAAAAACCCTGTCGCTCAATAGGTATCCTTCATCGGCGCCCAGAGCTATACATTCTTTTATAACCTCAAGCGCACTCCTGGGTCCCATTGAAACAACAGTGACCTTTCCGCCATATTGTTCCCTGATACGGACTGCCTCTTCCACCGCATGGCTGTCATAAGGATTTATAATGGCCGGCGCATTGGAACGGTCCAGGGTGTTGGTTTCAGGGTCAATCCTTACCTCTGTGGTATCGGGCACTTGTTTTACGCATACTACAATATTCATAGACCCACTCCTCCAAATGCATAAGGTAATATATATTCAATAATCACATAAACAATACTCAGCATCATAAAAAGTATATCAATTATAGGCCACCGACGATATAAGATTGTTTTCACATGATTTCCATCAATTACTACAGTGTTTTCATCCTCCTCCAGCCTGGCCTGGCAGAAAAATCATACAAAAATGCTTCAGAAACGAAACAAAATTAAATATTGATCGTCTATAATGTAGGTAATATATGTATAAAGGAGCGGTTGAATGAACCTGAAGTTTCTACGTTATGCTGCACCAATCTGCCTGGGGTTAACCTTATTAACAGTTGGTGGTATCCCGGCTGATGCCGGAGAGAGTCAGTCGTACACAGTAATAAAGGCTGTGCCAATGGAGGTTAATAGAAACGTTAAAGCACCATCTAATAATATGAGTACTGACATTAGCGAGGATCAAGCGTTAAAAATAGTACAGTCGGCGTTTCCTGACCTCGATTGGAAGTCAAAGCCCGAAATATCACTTGAGCCTTCGGGTCCGGATCAAATGTGCTGGAATATTAACCTGTATAGCCAGAATTTTTTTAGCCGGCCGCGAAATTTTGGTTTTCACGCCAGAGTGGATGCCGTCACCGGAGAAATACTGAATATACAAAATGAGATCCCGGAGACCGGGGCAGGCCAAATAATCCCAAGGGAAAAGGCCCGGATAATTGCCGAGGATTTTATAGGTAAAATGCAGCCGGAAAAAATCAGCTACCTTGAACTTGATGATGGACCTGACCCCAGGATGTATTACTCCCCCGAAAGAAAGCTAGATATTACCTATCAGTTTAATTGGTGGCGAAGGGTAAACGGACATAGAATTGCTGACAGTGACGGCATAAGGGTAACGGTGGATGCCCTTTCAGGTAAAATAAGATTATACAGCTATAATTGGCAGAAAGACTTCAAGCTTCCTTTAAATACAAAGGACCTTATACCGGCTAAAGAAATTTGCAGCAGGCTGATCCGCGACACGGGCATGATTTTGTCCTACCATGTGCCCTACGGCGGCTACTCGGGCGCAATACCGAAGGCAAAGCTGGTTTATCGGTTGAACAGCAGTTACCGGATAATGGACGCTCTAACCGGAGAGTATATGGATCATCAGGGTCAACCGGTAGAGCCGGCAGCCTTAAAACAGTTTGGCGAAATTCCCCAAATCAGCGGCGATATGAACCCACCCTCTCCCGGGACTAAAAGGATCAGCCCCTCCACCGCACAGGAAAAGGCAGAAAGATTTTTCCACGCTCTGGGCTACGACGGAAAAGTGGAAAGGAGCGGCGGCGGTTCTGGCAGCGGTCCCCTGGGAAGGCAAGAATTCTGGTCCTATTCATTGAAAAGTAATGAATTCGACAATTTACGCGTCGGGATTGAAGTTTTTTCCGGTCGGGCCGCAAACTTTCATGGAAGAGATCTGGGCCCCGACCAGGCTGTGATTTCGGGGGGTAAAATACTCTCCCAGGATGAGGCGCTGAAGAAAGCCCATGACTTTATAGCAAAAATAGAGCCTGAAATATCACGTTTTCTGGTTGCTGACTATTCCGGGCCCTGGTCAAAGGAGGCGGCAAACCCCGCCTATAGTTTCCACTTTTCCAGAGTTTCAAACGGAATTCCTTTTCCCCAGGACGGAATTCATATCACGATAGGCCAGGACGGGCAAATAATCAACTACAACTGTAATTGGCACAGGGTGGAATTCCCCCCGGCTGAAGCCAGGATATCACCCGCAGACGCAGCCTCCAAATGGCTTGAGTCTTCACCGTTTAAACCGGCATATTTCTCCCCCCGGGACGAAATGGGTCGGGCAGGCGAGACAAGGCTGGTCTACATGACTCAATATAATGGGGTTGAAAGTATTGACGCTTTGACCGGCGAAGTTATTACTGGAGACGGCAGAACGCCAAATAGTGATCCGTTTTTCAGTTATGACTTTTCTGAAAGCTGGGCATCCCGGCAGTTGCAGATACTGGCTCAAAACAAACTGCTACCGCCTCCGGAAAAGTTCAGTGCCTCCTCTCCGGCCAGCAGGCGGGAGAGTATCCTCATCCTGCTGGCTGCTGCCACCCCGCTTTATTACAATGATGACCGCCGTCCGGAGCCTTTCTTCCAGGATATAGAGGAAGACGACCCTGACTTCAAAACCATTCAGACGGCAGTAGAGATAGGTTTTCTGGAAAAAGGAGGTAGTTTCCAACCCGGTGATAACCTTACCAGAAAAACCCTGGCGGAATGGCTGGTTAGAGGGCTGGGCTATAAAGAGGCCGCAGCAATACCCAACAAAATAGAGGTTCCTTTTAAAGATATATCCACCCTTTCAAGGGAGGAACAAAACAATATAGCACTGGCCAACGGGCTGGGGTTGCTGTCGGGCGAAGGGGATAGCTTCAGGCCCGGTGCGGCTGTAACCTGGGAAGAACTATCGGCGGCAGTTATGAAAGCAGCACCCGGGCTAAGAAACCGCCTGGGGATTCGGTAGACCATCATAGGGGCGGTGAACTCAAGACAGGAGCCGACATTCATAAAAACAATTGAAATTATAATGGCGGAGGTTTGATAAAATGATCTGTGATCGCTGTAAACACGACATCCCCGAGGGGGAAGACGTATTTCAACATTACGGTAAAAAACTTTGTGAGGACTGTTATGTAGGGGCGCTACAGCCTCCCAGGTCCTGCGACCCTACGGCGGTGGACAGCGCCAGAGCCACCCGGGAAATGATGGGGCAACAGGGTACCGATGGGCTGACACCGCTGCAGAAGAGGATTTACCAACTGGTCCAGGAGCGGGGAAAAATATTGCGGGAAGAGCTGATGTCCAGTTTCGAGCTTCCCGGCTGGGAAATGGAAAAACAGTTTGCCGTGTTGCGCCACTGCGAGCTGATACGGGCATGCAAGGAAAATGACAAGATATATATTACCACTATGTAAATAACGGCTTTTCCAACAGAATTATTACCCGATCATCTCTTCTTAGATGAATATATTAAAAGGAAGCGGCTTAACATACCGCTTCCTTTCGTTTATCGAAGTTGTGCCCCAATACCTTGTGTTTGCTGGTACTGCTGAATCCCCGCCTGGGCAGGTATCCCCTGGACCTGGGAAACAATATTTTGCAGATTGCTTATAGACTTGGTAACACTTTCCGGGCGGGCCTGAGACACCTGATACCAACCGCGGCTGTTCATCAGTCTGAACCACTCATCCGCCATGGCCGTGTGTTCCTGATTCATTTGGCTGAATGCCTGCTTTAACTGAGGCGTGGAGGCTTCCAACGCCCCCTTTGTATCAAGCGACGCCAGGTATTTTGTGCTGTTAAGGCAATCAATGGCAACGCCAACCGGGCTGATTTGTTGATGATACGGCATTTACCGTCTCTCCTTTCATTACTTTTTTAGCTAACGCCCCACTGGGCCTGGACGTTAGACACACTTTGCAGGCTCTGGGCGTTCTGCACAAAACCGGTCATCATCTGAAAATGGTTCTGAAGTACCTGCTGGTGCCGGGTGACCACGTCCCTCACCTGCGGGTCGGGGCACTGCTGGGCATACATCCTGTACTTTTCCACTAGGCCGATGTGGGCCATGATTCTATCATTCAGTTCCATAAGCTCCCTTTCCGTAAGCAATCATATCACCTCCCGATTATAGAATAAAACCATAGTCATTTTATCCTTAAAAAACAAAATTATACCCTCCGAGGACAATAATTGATTCCGTCCCTGGCATTGGACAGAGTCTTCAGGAAAAACAAAAAAAGCCCTCCCCTAATACCAAGGACAGCCCTTCAATTACCCATTCACAGGATTCTTTATAAACGTGAGGTATGCGTGTGTTGCTCTGAGTAGCAGATTTTAACAGATTATGACTGCTAGTCGCCCGCAAGGCTATCTTTCGGGGTCAGCCCTCCGGCAATGAAACAGAACACCGATTCCATTATTTCTTCCGGAGGAAGTTGACCTTCCCACACCGGCCAGCGCATGGCGGTAAAAAGACCTATGCCCAGGAGGCAATAAGCCAGCGCCTCGGGATTGGCCCGGGCTATCTCCCCTCTGTCCATGGCGGCCTTGAGGTGCCTGGCGTGGGCCATGGCAAAGGAGTTATAGTACCACTGCCATAAGGCAGGCTCCACACACTCGCAGTCCCTGACCAGCTTATTGAGGTTTCTATGCTTCAATGAAAACTGGTAATAGGCTGCCACTCCAGCCTTTTCGGCATCTATCCGGTTTGGTATGGAGGCTATGGTTTGCTGTATAAATGACCGGATTTCGTGATGAAGGTGTTTGATTAGCTCGACAAAAATATCCTTCTTGCTTTTAAAATACAGATAAAATGTGCCCTGACCCACCCCGGCCCGGTTGGTTATATCCACTATGGACGCCTCGTAGTAGTTTTTCTCCCCGAAAACCTCCTCGGCGGCCTGCAGAAGCCTGTTAAAGGTGGCCTCCCCCCGCTTGGTCTTCGGTACGGTAACCCCGGACCCGTCAACCATTTTGAGAAGCTCATCAGGATCTTGTAAGTTCATTATGCTTTTCCTTTCGCCTTTAAGTATCCGGTTTATTTTACCAGAAACGACCTAAGCTTTCAAGCCAGTTTCAGGGTCCGCCACCTGTCTCCCGTATTCCAGCCTGTAGGGCGGCTATTATTATTTGGTCGTTTTGTGCAGAAAATCGAAAGGATAACGTATTTCATCATAGAATACCTTTTAATGCAAACTATTAAGGAGGCAAATTCAAATTGAAGGTATTCTCCCGTTCCAAATTCGTAAGCTGTTACAAGACCTCAGAAAACACCCTGGAAACCAGATCTTCCCTGGTGGACTCCGTTCACGAGATGGAGGTCGTAATTGTCACCGACATGAAAAAAAATGAGATAATTAGCGCCCGCTCAGAGATTATCAGAGCCCCCTATAAAATATGCCGTGAAATCAGCCAATCAGCCGTGAGGCTGGCCGGACTTAAGCTTGATCAAAATATCGGAAAGAATACGCGAAGTATTATGGGGGGGGCCGGTGGCTGCTTCCAGTTGGAGGATCTAAGCCTGGAAGCCGTAAAGGCAATAAAACAGTGTAATAGCGACTTTATGCCCGGAGACCTGTCCGAAATAATAAAAGCATATGACTCACTATTGCGTGGAACCTGTTACAGCCACTGCCGCCCGGTGGAAGAAAAAGCCAAGGAGTACATTTCCCCCAACTTTGTTTCAAAAAATCAATAAAACCCACCGAATTTTCGGTGGATTAATAGATGGTTTTTTGAAAAATATATTAGGGGGGTGATTTTTAAATGGGCAAGGAAATACATGATATTTGTGTTGTGGGAGGAGGCCCGGCTGGGCTTTCCGCGGCTGTGAACGCCTGGGTACGCAGGAAAAAAGTTTTAATACTGGGTGGTCCCTCCGGCCAGTCAAAGGTCAAACGGTCCCCTAAGGTGGACAACTACCTCGGCTTTCCAGGTATTAGCGGAGACGAGCTCTATGAAAAATTTCTAAGGCATGTTGAGAGCTTTAAAATACCTGTGCTTCCAGACAAGGTTCAGAACATATACCCTATGGACAGGCTTTTCTCCCTTCAGGTCAAGGATACCCTTTATGAGTGCAGGTCGGTAATACTGACCACCGGCGTGGCCGCACAAAAGATACTCCAGGGAGAGGAAAATTACGTGGGCAGGGGTGTCAGCTACTGTGCCACCTGTGACGGGCCACTCTATCAGGGCAAAACAGTCACTGTAATTGATTACACCGGTGAGGGGGCCGAAGAGGTCAGATTCCTTGCGGAATTCTGCACAAGAATAAATTATGTGTCCATGACCACTGCGGCGCCGGAATTTAAAAAGAACAATGTAGAGATTATTACCGGGGATCAGCCTGTGGAGATAACCGGAGACGGAATGGTCACAGCGCTGAAAACGCGATCCAGGACCCTTGATACCGACGGTATTTTTATCTTCAGAGAAACCTACCCGCCCGCCGAGCTGGTCCACGGGCTGGAAATCGAAGGC
>LADL02001825.1_pt1 | contig 12199 bp, 13 predicted proteins | sample 619721 | NCBI WGS metagenome assembly LADL02 (sample SAMN03397408, study PRJNA257561) | rock porewater metagenome | biome: terrestrial; feature: Opalinus Clay rock; material: porewater; isolation source: Opalinus Clay rock porewater BRC-3 borehole | place: Switzerland: Mt Terri URL, St-Ursanne ...
GACTGCACGAATCCGTCACGGCAGGTCCAAATCCGGCACAATTTTTTGTAATGTAAGCAATCGCCAAGTGATGCCTTTTCCTCCCCCGCCTGCGGGGGAGGTGCCCCGAAGGGGCGGAGGGGGGCTGAGAGGGATCAGCAATCGATCAAGGATCGATTGCCCCGAGCAGGAATCAAAAACTCCAAACCCTCACAGCCCCCTCCGTCAGCCGGCTCCGCCGTCTGCCACCTCCCCCGTGAAACGGGGGGGGTATAGTGATGTCAGATAATAAATACCAAGGGGTGATTGGCAGGATACCGTCATCAGAAAGCCAGCAGCAGTTCGACTGGGTAAAGCTTGCTTGTGACGCATCCGACAGCGTTTTAGTGTTCTCATAGCTTGTGAGGATCATTCGCTTAAACAGCAAAGCACGAGACATCGGATCGAATTCAAGGATGGAATTATGGCCAGCTATTGGGCAGTAGAAATTCTGGGCGAAACTGTGGACCTCGATCAAATCACGCGGGCGCTGAATCCAAATTTCGATCCATGGATAGAAAGAAAAAGCCCCCACGCCGAGTATGCCATTCGAAGCAGCGAGTTCAACACATTGCAGACGGCACTAGAGGTCCGTGATCGTGCTGCTATCTTGATCAATATTCTGAACGGTGCTGTGGCATTGACTTCTGGTGTGGAGCACGTGCGCGGCGGAAAAGTTCTCCAAGTATCGGACGACGGAGAAGTGGATCTCACAGTTTTTGGAGCGGCTCACGGTCGGCTGCGGGGCCCAATCTTGAAGGCTTCGGCCGCAGTGACGAATCCTGACGGAACAGCAAGCCAACCAAGTCCACCATCTCCCACAGAAGCGCAAAGATACATTCAGTCCGCAATCAGCAACAATGATGTTGCAGATCTACTCACATTCGTCGGACGCGCCGATAACTGGTTCGACTTGTACAAGGCCATGGAAATGGCAGAAAAACTGGTGCGGGGCGAACATAAATTGCTCGCACTACTCAAAGATGGGGCAATCAATTACAAGAATGCAAAAGAGACAGCAAATTGGCATAGGCATGCCCGTGCGCATAAGCCACGCCGTCCAGCAACGTTTGACGAGGCCTGCTCACTGGTCCGACATGCCGTACTTGCTGCGCTTGTCAAATTTGGTGGAATTTAGATTGGCGCAGTCCGCTCGGAACTCTCCATTCCAATATGGAACCATTTGGGGCGCTCAGGTCACTTCCTGGCTATCTTTTGACGTGTCGTGGTAGATCTCGCCGTCGGGCCCCTCCCGGTAAATTCGGACGGGATCCGTCATCGGAGCGACGGACGGTAGCAGAGCCAGCTCGGCGGCAATCTCACGCTTGGAGCGGCGGACGAATACCATGAGCCAGAATGGCACCGCAATCAGGATGCCCATCGCGATGTCAGCCCTATCCATCCCAAGTGCCCAGGGGGCCACGGTCATGCACAATGCGGCGAGAAAAGCTAAAATCCGTCCCATCGCGATTTCATGCCTGAATTTCGAGTAAAAGAAAACCTCGCCGCAATCCCGAGAGGGACTTAGAAGGGGCAATAGGTTTCGATTAATTGGTTAGCTTGTCTTAGTATTGTACCAGTATTTATCGGATTGGGGTTGAGGGCCTGCAACGTGAAGGCCGAGTTTGGGCTGGTCCCCGCGCAACACATAACAAAATCCAGAAACGAAAGATTGCTGTTTTGCGATGTCTCGGTATTCGACGAAGCCCATGAAATAAACCCATTCATCGGCCGTGACCGCCATACTGGTCTTATCGAGTGCAAAGGTATTCATGTTGTCAGATCGGCTCTCGCCGCCGATTGAGAGTGAGTAGGGAGTTTTTGTGCGATTTGGACCGAGATTATCCGGATCAAATGGAGGCGGAGCGGCCTGAGCCGGCCATTTCACCCAATCACGATAAATGGCTGTAACTACTGCCCCACCGCGTCCAGTATTTTCAATGAAGCATAGAGCAGCTTCTTCGGTGATTTCTCCGTCGCGCAGGGTCGCTGACATGCCGTCCCTTGGTTTAAGCGTAAGATATGGGGTGCGCTCAAGCATCAATAATTGGTGAGCCGCTTTAGCTCCCTGAATAGTTTCGAATACAGTGAGTGCGAGTCCGATTAAGCCCAGAAAAGTCAGAGTCGCCATCCACGTCGCCAAATAGACGGAACTTTCTTGACTCCAATTCGCCACCTGTTCCGAAGGGGAAAATCCAATCAATTGTGGGTAGATATAGATGGGGGCCCATATGACCGCGAACGAAATCGCCGATATTGCGAGAACTACAGCAATAATTCCCAAAAGCGATTTCATAGATTACTCCTAATCCGGCAGCCGATACACTGCTCTAGAATATACTATCGTAGCCTAAAAGTAGCCGAGTTCGGGCAGAGGGAGAGCGAGGTATCGACGCCAAGCGTCGACACAGTTCTGGAGAATGCTCGACAAGGCCCGTTGAGATCCGTCGATCTGCTCGACGATAACTTGCTCACCACCGCCGTATTTGCCCTCGCCAAATCGGAGTGAACCGTAACCCAATGAAACTGTCGCGACTGCTCTTTGTGAAGTAAGCCGCACTTTACTACGGTTGAGTTCGCGGTGCTTAAAGGCTTCAGCCACATCACGCAGGAGAGCTATGTCTGCTTCGAGAGCGGTGGTTCTAAGGTAGGTGCATTTGCTTTCGACCTGCGTCCGGATCACTTTAATCGCATTTGGGTCTCCGTGGCCAACAGCGTCCGTTAGTTGATGCAACTCAATCGATGCTGTTCTGGCCCGGCGAATAACTTGCTGCCGCACAGACTCGAGGTCGTCGGCGCAATCAAGCTTCGCTTTAGCGAGCTCAATTTCGGCCTCGAAATACTCTCGTACAGCCGGAATTACGATTGTTTGGAAATCAGACTTCACAGTTGCAACCTCCAACGGATTTCATCGTCGATAGGGCCAGGGTCCTAGCCAACTCCGGGTTTAACCGGCACACTCCGTTGCTCTGAATATCGAAATCGGCCCCACTGAACGTCTCTTCAGCAATCAACTTTAAAATGACCCGATCCACAACAGGCCGCTGCGGCTCCATCAAGTCCAGCGCAAAGGAAGGCGTTAGGTCCTTTTCCTTGTGCCGCTGGTCGTGAAGAATACCGATCATCGGATCGTAACCGTCGCAAATCGCCTGTATCTTCGTTTTCGTGAGCAATGCGGCATAGGCGTAGTTCAGCATCGCGTTTATCGGATGCGCGGCCTTCCAGTTCTTCCGTTTGACGCCAGTGATAATCGACGAGCGTGAAAGGTATGTCCGCCAATCGTCCGGAATTGGATGTCGCGCCGTCGCCCGCCACTTCATTTCGACGCCCTGCCACGCCCGCCAATAGAAGCTTGCGGCTTTGCCTTCCTGACCCAACAGCTTTGAAGGTGTATCGGCGTCTCCCGTCTCGATGAAATTCAGGCACTCATGCGCCGCGTCTATCGCTTGCGCCTGATAACTGGACGACGGAATGAACCCCTCCAGCGTCTCGATGCTGGCTTCCAATTTTTGACGCGTAATCCCGATCGCGAATTCCAGCTTCTTGTCTGGAACGTCCCGCGTTTCCAACTGCCAGGCGACTTTTGTTCTGTCGGCAGAAAATCCACTCGGACTCATGACCGTCGTTCCGGTGCCGTCGAACTTAATCCGAATTAGCGGAACGCCTTGATCCGCGAGCCAATCTAACGCGTCGAGCGTTATATTACCCGAACCATCAACGACCACGATGCGGGGCGGCAAATCCAACTCACCTTTGAAGAATTCCCAGACGCTTGGTTTTGATGGGTAATGCGTATTACCGCTTTTAATCACGAGCCGCTTTTTATCCACGGTAATTGAAAGGCCTTCCCCGGTTATTATGAGCGGGTGTGATTGTCTTTCCCGACGCAATCTTTTGGGTTTATCGGCTTCAATTAAATTATTCCAATAAATGCAACGGTCCGCCCATTCGTCTTGGTCGGGTGAGCGATTCAACGCAACATCGCCAATTACGCCCATTTCCGAACTCCCGAGTTTCATGACCTTCACCAACTTTCAGCTCTGGCAACAAGGCACCATGCTTCAAGAGGCATGGAAGCTCGCCTGCGATGACGTTGTCCGGGGGAGAATAGAGGAGATCGGTTTAGAAGTCCTGGAAACACTCGGGCAATCGCCACAAATGAGAGCAATTGAGCAGCTTTTTTCTTTGTTTGATCGCAACAATTCGAAACAAAATATGGGGCACCTGCTTGAGCTATTAAACGAGGCGCGTGAAGCGATTATCGTAGACCTCTACAACGATGAACTTGTTGGGATTGGGCAGACAGGTTTGCATTCCAGAAGTCGTCGCTACGATTTAATTCAATCCGAATTCTGGTATGATGCAGAAGCTGATTGGAAGTCCGATTCCGCTCGCACGATCGATCGCGAATATGTTCGAATCCGAGTTATCGATCCATACGGGTATCCGCAATTTGAAGAGAAAAGAGGGCGCGGAAGGCCCGGGGTCCGTGAGAAGTTATTCGAAGCTTTGAATTACATAAATGAGCATAATGTTTTGAATATCCAAACTTGTTCCCACAAAGAAGTTATTACGGAAATTCTCAATTATTTTAAATCAATAAAGCCCAATGAATACAGAGATATAGAGTCTCTCGAATTTAGCACATTTAGAAAGAGCATTGCGCTTTATCGAAACCAATAAAGCTATATTTCTGTATCACATTTTGTCCTTTTATCCGGACTGCTCAAACCGAGCCTGATCCGTCAAACCGGCAGTCGAGGCACGCATCCCGCGCGCCACGAACAACGGTACGATCATGGCCCGCCAACGCGACCACAAAGCAGAATACGCCCGCCGCATTGCGCGCGGCAAAGCGCGTGGGCTAAGCCGCAGCCAGGCACGCGGCCATGCCAAAGCGTCCGAGACGCCAATCAAACCCAAGCCAGGCCAAGTCAAATCAGACGCGCGCTTAGAAGCCGCGATCTTGGCCATGAACAATGGCGAGAGTCTGACACGGGCGGCCAAGGAATCGCAGGTCTCGCCTGAGCGGATGAGGCGCTTCATCGTCTCACAGGACATGGGCGTAAAGCAGGGTCGCCGATGGGCGCTCGCTGACAGTCGCCCGCGCCGCGTCCCGATCATCAAGAACACAAATATCAAAGCCATCATCGTTCCTGGCTTCGATGATGCCAGCCGTGTGGGCAAATATCACAACCGGATTGGCCAATTCGTGCGCACGCAGGACCTCTCCGTCCTTGAGCCATTTGTCGGCGAAGGCGTCACCGACATTTCCGGCAAGTTCCATCCCTTCGAAACCGATCCCAACGCGCTGCTTCGATACGCGATGAAGGACGAACCGGAATTCCACGAAATCTACCAAATCATTCAAAACTGAAAAGGAAATCCCATGAATGATCTCATCACCCCAGAAGAACTACGCCGCGAGAGCGACTACAAGCGACTCAGAACCCGCAACCCTGTTTGCTTGTCATGCGGATACTCGAACCATCCAGCGGTAATGGAGCTTGCTCATATTGCGCCCCGCCAGTTCCACGACGATGGCGGTGTCCTTTGCAGCAATTGCCATCGGGAGATGAGCGATACGGAAAAGGATTTGTCCTACGCGCCGCAGTCCATCAATCCGCAGATGGAAACCATCGGACGCTACCTGTTAGCGCTGGCTGAATGGTTCCAACGCATCGCAGCGACGATTGCTCTGTTCGGGGCCTGGTTGCTTGAGCAATCTGAGCATGTCCTGCCCTATAAACCGGAGGCCGTCGCATGAGCGCCCCATTCCATGCCGATCTCTACGTGCGTGCCTATACAGAGAAGCCCGACTCAACCCCCGTAGCGGCCAAACCCCCGCGCACGACCTCGGACGAGCCATCACCCTGGACGATCATTTTCGACACAGAGACGACGACTGACGCGGCACAAAGCCTCCGCATCGGATTTTGCCAAGTGCGCAAGTACGGCGAGCGGGTGCGCGAGATCCTGTTCTACGATCCGGATCTGCCCGAATCTGATATGCGTGTCGTTCGGGCATATGCCGCCGCGAACGAATTGACGCTAGCGACGGTCGAAGAATTTCGGCGGGATGTCTTCCTGAAGATCGGTTATCGAGCCAATGCCGCCATTGTCGGTTTTAACCTGCCATTCGACATATCCCGCATAGCGAGCGGACACAGTGAGGCGCGCGGCAGCACCATGCGCGGCGGGTTCTCCTTTGAGCTGTCGCATTGGAAGTCAGAGCCTAACATCCGCGTCAAACACTTGAGCGCGTCCGCCGCTTTGATGGACTTTGCCAAGCCGGGCAAACAGCAGACCGGCAGGGGCATGCGTAAGCGCGGGTTCGAAAAGCCTCACAATCGCGGCTACTTCATCGACGTGAAGACCATTGCGATGGCGCTCACCAGCCGGAAGCATTCGCTTAAAAGCCTATGCGCGTTCCTGGACGTGCCCACTCAGAAGCTTGAAACCGAAGAGCATGGCGGACCGATCACCGATCAGTATCTCGAATATGCCCGTGCAGACGTACAAGCGACTTGGGAGTGCTATGACGCGCTGTCAGCGATGTATGCGTCTCACGGGCTTGAAACACCGCTGCATCGCATCCTGAGCGAAGCCAGCATCGGCAAAGCCTATTTGAAGCAGATGGGCGTTGTGCCTCTGCTTGGCTGTCAGCCGGATATTCCGCGCCAAGGGTTCGGGCGGATCATCTCAGCCTATTATGGCGGACGGGCTGAAGTGCGCATTCGCCGGGAAGTGAGCCAGGTGCTCTACTGCGATTTCAAATCCATGTACCCAACCGTCAACGCGCTGATGGGGCTGCACAGCTTCGTGATTGCAGACGGCTACAGCGAGCGAACAACGACAGAAATGACGCGAGCGTTTCTGGGCGGCACCACGCTGGTAAACCTGCAAGACCCAGCAACATGGACAAAGCTGCATACGCTTGTGCGTCTAAGTCCTGATGACGATGTCCTGCCAGTGCGGACAAGATACTCCGAAGGCCGGGATAATCTGACCATTGGCCTCAATCACCTGACCTCTGAGACGCCGCTCTGGTACACGCTCGCCGATGTGCTCGCGTCGAAGATACTGACAGGCAAGACGCCACGTATTCTAGAGGCGATCACGTTTGAACCCGGGCCGCTCCAATCAGACCTGAAACCCATCAATCTATTCGGACTTGAAGACTATCGCATCGACCCAAACACCGAAGACATGTTCACACGACTTGTCGATATGCGGGACGAAGCGAAGGCCAGACGCGATCCACTGCAACAGCAGATCAAGATCATCGCGAACTCGACGTGTTACGGCATCTTCGTCGAGATCAATCGGGACGATGCGCCGAAGCCGGAGCGATTGGACCTGTTCACTGCGAATGGTGAGAAATCGTCTGTCATGTCGGCTGCGCTTGAAGAGCCGGGGCGATACTTCCATCCACTGCTTGCGACACTGATTACAGGTGCGGCCCGTTTAATGCTGGCATTGTCGGAACGCCTTACAGCCGATCAAGGTATGGATTGGGCTTTCTGCGATACTGACAGCATTGCCATGGCCAAACCTAAAGGCGTGTCCGATGATGCGTTCAATGCGCGTTGCCACGCGGTGATTGATTGGTTCGAACCCCTCAACCCATATCGCGAGCCGGGATCGATCCTGAAAATCGAGAACGCTAACTTCAATTCGGAAAATGTATTTGAGCCGCTTTATTGTTTTGCGATTTCAGCAAAAAGATATGCGCTGTTTAATCTCGACAAAGATAATAAACCGGTGCTCCGGAAGGCGTCAGCGCATGGATTAGGGGCCTTTATGCCCCCCTATACCGATGAATACCCGAGTAAGTTTATTCCAAAGCCGGTTTATTCGCTAAATTCCCTTGGGGTAAATCTGTGGCAGCACGACTATTGGTATAAAGTAATTGAAGCCGCGCTTGAGGGAGACTTCCATTGCGTGCCGCTTGACTATCATCCCGCACTTAATGCACCCGCAATCCGCCGCTATGGCGCAACGAGCCCCGCTCTTCATAAGTGGATGAGGAAATACAATGACGGAAAACCCCCACGCGAGCAGGTCAAGCCGTTCGGGTTCATGGTCGCGCCGCTGTCTAAAACCGGCCCCTGGCTTGAGCCAGACCTCTCGGAAGTCTTGACTGAAATAAAGCGCGGCAGACCCGCCAAGCTCAAATCATGCAAGCCGATTGCGCCATTCGAGCGCGATGCATCGACGGCGGCTGAACGTGCCTTCGATCGCGATACCGGTGAGCCTGTGCCTGTCGAATGTCTCAAAACATATGCTGAGGCGTTGGCCCTCTTTCATTTGAGTCCGGAAGACAAGTTTGAGAATGGAGCGCCTTTGGATCGCGGGCGGACGCGGCGGCGGCACGTGGTTGCGACCGGCGCTACGCTGATCGGGAAGGAAGCGAACAAGGTGGGGGAGTTTGGGGAGGTCGATCCAACAAGGGCTCAAGCGTTATATGTCCCTTCCACCAAAATGCTTTCGACGACGAGGCTAATTACATGCCGCACATATGAGTGACTTTAGACATCCAAGGACAACCCTAGAACAATTGCCGCACCAGATAGTTCTTGAACGATATTAGTCTCATTATCGTCTGTGTTCGTATACGTCACAAAGAAATCCAATCGCTCCGCTGAATAAACTAATCCTGTCGACCAGTCCCATTTCGATCCATCTAATGTGAATTCGCCCTTTTCATAGCCAACGGAGGCCGTGAAAGCCAAGCCACCCAACCCGACAGGCCGCTGCACCTCCGCAGAATAATAGGTTCCTGCGCTTTCAAGATTCTTCTGGGGCGGTGAATATTCGAGAATTCCGCGGACTACCCATTTCCCAGCGTCCCACTCTGCAGAAGCGTTCAATTCCGTGAAGTCGGAGGCGTCCAAGGATGGGTAAGAGTAGCGTGTGGCTGAAATATCAAGGTTCACTCTACCAACCTCGAAAGACCGCCCGGCTGTGAGATCAATTTCCTCGTTTGGGCTGTCTCCAAGGGGAGCCGACACCCAAACATTCGCATAGAAGCCGCTAGCGTGCTCAAGGGTGGATTCGAGTTGTAGCGCTGGTTGATTTTCACTTAACGATACCCCGCGCAACCGATCATCAGAAACGACGCCAATATTTGAGTACCAGTCAAAATCGTCCGCTTGAGCGAATGCCTGCCAATGATTTCCAGCGATTAGAAATAGTGCCAGGATAACCGACACCCGAAACATGTGTGGGGGCCAAAAAACGACCATTCTCAAGACCCCTCAATTTGGACAATCCAATAAGATCCCACAGCAGGGCTTGCGCGAATGGGTCGAGGGCAATCATGAATCATATTGTTTTTTCCTGAACTATCCTTGAGTAGTGACAAGCAACAAGTAAGTTCCCAAACCGGTAATCAGCATCGCCAATACCTTGTGACCCAAGTGCCGGAGATGGATTTTTTCCGCCAGGATTTGAGGAAAGAACCAAGTCATGAAAAGGCCGATCGCCAGCACGAAAATAGGCTGAAACGCATCGGCTAGCAGAACAAGCGAAATGGGTGCCATTAGGTACGCGAAAGCGAACGCAAGGTTGCCCAACATGTAAAGCGATTCATTGACGAAATTGAGGGATAGGACGGCTTTGGAATTAGTCCTGAGCGACGTGATGAAGTGTCGACGATAGGACCCCACAAATACAAATATGAGGCAACCTATCAACGCTAGCATCAGGTGTTCCCAGAACAGTGTTCTCCAAACACGTTCTTCAATTGCGACGGCTTTGAACAGTACGGATCCAAGCGCCCAGCAAAATGAGGCTGCTGCCATCAGAAAAACTGTTTGCTTACGGAGTTTGAAATTGTTTTCGGCGTCAATCTCAAATGAAATGATAGTGGTGCCCAATATAACGACAGCCATAGCGGTCAGTTGGCCTTTCGTGAGCACTTCGCCAAGTATGAAATACCCAAGGATAAGACCAAATACCGGCACCAACTGATAGAACACAATGGCGACAGAAGCCTCTTCGTCTTTCAAGGCCAAAAGATAGAAAAAGAGAACGAGCACATTCAGGATGCCAACAATAGACAGAATGAAGATGCTTTTTATGCCCATACTTAGCGCCGTCGGGTCAGCCCAAAACAATAGCGGCAAAGCGATCGCCGCGAGCAAAGAAGACACGAGTATCAGCGTGCCAACTCCTCCCTCCTTGAAATATTTTTCCAATAGAATCTTATCGATCTGATTGGTCATCGCGTACAGAAGCGGCCCGATGAGCGCCAAAAGAAACCAACTCATCGCAGGCTCACAACGTGTTTCTTCAGAAATACACTAGGCCGGTATGATGTCTTGGATGATGCCAATCCCTCAACGCCGAGATCCTGTTGCCAATTCCAATGGACAATGCCTTTGGACGCGAGTGCGTCTGCGATCCGGCTATTAAAATATTCGTTCACGCCGACTTTCGTTCGGTCTGCTCGCACAAAATGCGCCATCGCTGATTCGTCAGATGTGACCTCGTCGATGCTAAAAGCGATAATTGTGTCTTGGTGTCGAAGAATAGCCAATTGAACGTTTGCGCACACATCCGGGGGCGTTGAGAAAAATCGACTTAGCGCCTTATGATCGACGTCGCTCACCATTTGTTGGTTCAATCTGGCGGCAGCGATATTGAGCTCATCGAAGTTGCAAAACTCTCCAAAGCCACAAGTCTCGAAAGTCGCACCCGGATACATATTCACGAACTTGTCTGCTTTGCGCCGCTTGCTCTTGTATCGAGAGCCTTGCAAGAAAGCGATGTCGTGGACGTCAAAGAGATAGTCGAACTCAGACCTTTGTTCGTTGATATCGAATACACTTCGGTCCAGCTCTGCGACGACTTCTTCTGGTATCCATTTCAGCTCGCCCCGCTCGTTCGTCTGTTTAGAAACATCAGACACCAAAAGAGTTTGCGCAGTCCTATTCAAAGAAGACTTGCCTAAGAATGAGACCGCAAACTTCTGGTTCGAATAGTCCCTAAACTTTACGACGAGGTTTCCGTTTAGTTGGGATATCTCCGTGTCGCCAGCGATATTCCATGACCACAAGCTGAGGAAATTGAAGTCAGAGTAAGCAGGAAAACCCGCACACAGGCTGTCGATCGACGCTTTGTCTTCTGGCGTCAGCATTTTGAACAGGGGATATTCAGGAATCATGTTTTGTCTGAACTTCGAGTTGATCAGGCGATGTTGGCTACAGGGTAGCGAACCCCGCGGGGGATGATTGAGACGTCGAAGTCCTGTGTCCCGAACGCTAATCTAAAAGCTGATAGCAACAGTTCTGTATCGAGCTCACCCTGACAAGTGTACACGTCAGCTGTTACAAACCGGCGCTTAGGAAAAGTGTGAAAGCTAATATGACTCTCAGCGATGAGGACGAAGCCGCTTAGCCCGCCTGGGTCTTTCCGATTTTGCTGCCCAACCTCAACAACGATCGGCGTCGAGATGGGGTGCATTCCAAGTTGGCGCGGGACATCAATCAGCACACTGCGAAGCAATTCTGGATCACTCAAAAGTTCGGGATCGGCACCGTATGCATCAAGCAACAGGTGCACGCCGAATTGCTCGGTTTCGCTACTCAATTTCCCCCCCCTCAGCCCGTCCGAACTTTTATGTCCGAATCAGACCTCGCCCGTGGCGATAATAATTATATAACAATATCAACAACCCATGGTGATATCGTTCGACTAGAAGTTTAACCCCGAAATCCGAATAGTCCATTCATTCCGCTATATAGTTGGAATATAATATGTGGGTAGCGCAGATCAATAAAGTTTTGGCTCCATCCCTGCGACAGAACCGCTAACTTCGCTATTTCAGAATTGGATATTCTGGAGTGGATTAGCATGGGTCGAATAATGCGCACCAAAGGTCTTGCACCTCTAGCCGGGCTGGTTTGTCTACGGTTGATTTTGGAGCAACCAACCAAGATGCAACGCGCAATCTAACGTACGCATCCGGCCAGTGACGCGGTCAGCTCTGATCGGCTTTGTGGATGTCGATGAGGTTTTGGAGGTTCTCGATACCGAAGTCGGTGAACGCGACGGTTCCATCTTCGCCGAGCGGTGGACCGTAGACCCAGATGACCCGGTAATCATCCCTGAAATTAAGGGACTTGAAAACTGGACTTCTCCGGCTTTGATAAAGCACGGAGAGAGACATGAAGAA
>LADL02000729.1_pt1 | contig 12103 bp, 6 predicted proteins | sample 619721 | NCBI WGS metagenome assembly LADL02 (sample SAMN03397408, study PRJNA257561) | rock porewater metagenome | biome: terrestrial; feature: Opalinus Clay rock; material: porewater; isolation source: Opalinus Clay rock porewater BRC-3 borehole | place: Switzerland: Mt Terri URL, St-Ursanne ...
AGCCGTCGGTCGCGAACGCGCACCCGCATGTCTGTCGCGACCAGGTTGCCCTGGTCCATAACGGCATCATCGAGAACCACGAACGCTTGCGCGCCGACCAGCAAGCAGCCGGCCATCACTTCAATTCGCAGACCGACACCGAAGTGGTCGTCAATCGGGTCTGTGATTACCTCGACGAAGGTGACGACCTGCTCACCGCAGTGCAGCGCACGACGCGCGATCTCGAGGGCGCGTACGCGCTCGGCGTAGTCGATCGCCGTCATGCCGATCGCCTGGTCGTCGCACGTCGCGGCAGCCCCCTCGTCATCGGTCTCGGCATCGGCGAGAACTTCGTCGCGTCCGATGTCTTTGCCTTACTGCCGGTAACCCAGCGCTTCATCTTCCTCGAAGAAGGTGACGTCGCGGAGATTACACGGGAAGCAGTGCGCATATTCGACGAGCAGGGTGCCGCGGTCACCCGCCGGGAATCGCTGTCCGAACTGTCGCCCGATGCAGCGGAGAAATCCGGCTACCGGCATTTCATGCTGAAGGAGATTTTCACGCAGGCGCGGGCAGTCGCCGACGCGCTCGAGGGGCGACTCGAGAACGGTATGGTGCAGGACTCGGTGTTCGGTATGGGCGCTGCCGAGGTGTTCGCGGCGGTAAAATCGGTGACGATCGTCGCTTGCGGCACGAGTTTTCATGCGGGACTGGTCGCACGCTACTGGCTCGAAGGCTTGGCCGGGGTGCCGTGCACAGTCGAGGTCGCCAGCGAATTCCGTTACCGCCAGCCTGTCGTCACGCCAGGGGCGCTGTTCGTGACGATTTCGCAGTCCGGCGAAACAGCCGACACCCTGGCGGCGTTGCGCCAGGCCAAGGAACTCGGCTACGCGCACAGCCTGGCTATCTGCAACGTCCCCGAGAGCTCGCTGACGCGCGAATCGGAATTGGTCCTGATGACGCGTGCCGGCCCCGAGATCGGCGTGGCGTCGACCAAAGCTTTCACCACCCAACTGGTCGCGTTGATGCTGCTCGTCATCGCGCTCGGGCGGCGTCACGGGATGTCGGATGAACGCGCGCAAGAGCTTGTGCGGCAGCTCGAATCGCTGCCCGGGAAGATCAACGGCGTGCTCGAACTCAATGACCGCATCGGCAAGCTCGCCGAGGAGTTCGTGCACAAGCATCACGCGCTTTATCTGGGCCGTGGTTCGATGTACCCGATCGCGATGGAAGGGGCGCTCAAACTGAAGGAAATCTCCTATATCCACGCCGAATCCTACCCTGCGGGCGAGCTCAAGCACGGGCCGTTGGCACTGGTCGACGAGGATATGCCAGTCATTGCCGTGGCGCCGAACAACGAATTGATCGAGAAGCTCAAATCCAACCTGGAAGAAGTCCGGGCACGAGGTGGAGCGCTGTATATCTTCGCTGACAGTAAAGTCGAAGTTGCCCGTCATCCGGACATTCGCGTGCTCAGTATCCTCGCAGTCGAGGATCCGATTGCGCCGATCGTGTACACCGTACCGCTACAGTTGTTCGCCTACCACGTCGCTGTGCTGAAGGGCGCCGACGTCGATCAGCCGCGCAACCTGGCCAAATCGGTCACTGTCGAATGAATGTCCCAATGAATGCGGCCGCTTTTTGATGTCAACGATGGCGGAAGACACGGAAAAAGGTAGCGTCCTGATTGTCGATGACGATCAGGACATGCTGAATCTGCTGCGTAAATGGCTGGAAAGTGCCGGCTTCAAGGTCGCCGCAGCGACCTCGGGTAGCGAAGCCCTGACGCAGTACGCGAGCACGCATCCCGATATCGTCGTCACCGACCTGTACATGGAAGAGATGGACGGCCTGACGCTGGTTACCCATCTCCATGCAGGTAATCCATTACTACCGATCATCATGCTGAGTGGCCACGCGCAGATCCCGGACGCGGTCAAGGCCACGCATCTCGGCACCTCCGCTTTCCTGACCAAGCCAGTGGCCCGAGAAGAGTTGATCACCGAGGTCGAGCGTCATATCCGCCCGCAACGCCGCGACAGCGCGACGATTTTCGGCAACGCGATGATTTTTTGCAGCGACGTCATGATCAACCTGGTCGAACAGGCCGAGCTCGTCGCCCAGGGTGATGTGACGGTATTCATCAGCGGTGAAACGGGTACCGGTAAAGAAGTCCTGGCGCGCGCCATCCATGCCGCCAGTGCGCGACGCGATCATCCATTCATCGGCGTCAACTGCGGAGCCATTCCGGAGCAGCTGCTGGAATCGGAGTTGTTTGGGCACGAGCGGGGTGCGTTCACCGGCGCCAACAACAAGCATGAAGGCCTGTTCCTGGCAGCTGACCACGGCACCTTGTTCCTCGACGAAATCGGGGACATGCCGCTCGACCTCCAGGTCAAGCTGTTACGCGTGCTGCAAGATTTCGAAGTGCGTCCGGTTGGATCGACTCGCAGTCATGCAGTCAATGTCCGCATCATCTCGGCGACGCATAACAATCTCGAGGAACTGGTCAAAAGCGGCGAGTTCCGTGAGGATCTCTACTATCGCCTGAACGTCGTCCCATTGCACATGCCTCGACTTGCCGAGCGGCCGGACGATGTACCCTTGCTGCTCGAGCATTTTCTAGCCCTGCATGCGAAGAAGACCGGGCAGGACAAGAAGCGCTTTGCGCCGGACGCGCTCGCGTACCTCGCCGGAGCTTCGTGGCCCGGCAATATCCGCCAACTCGCCAACGCAATCGAGCTCTGCGTGACCTTGACCAAGAGTGACATCATTCCGTTGTCGATGGCGCAGCGGGCGCTGCGCGAGGAGCCTGTCCGGGTCAAGACATTGAAGGACGCGAAGGCCGAGTTCGAGCGTAACTATCTGGTCGGCGTTCTGCGTATCTCGGAAGGCAATGTCGCCAATGCGGCGCGTATAGCCGGGCGCAATCGTACCGAGTTCTACAAGCTGCTCAATCTCTATGACATCGATCCGGCGCAATATCGCCTATCGACGTCGGGCGACTGAAGGCAATCGCGCGCAAATTCATTCGCACGGGAGCACGACATGCCGGCACGAATTCCAATCCGGATCGACCCCGACCTCGTAGACCTCATTCCGGGATTTCTCGACAATCGCGATAAAGACGTCGGTCGGCTCCGAGCGCTGCTCGCGCAGGATGACTTCACCGAGATTCGTCGCATCGGCCACAGCATGAAAGGCGCCGGTGGCGGCTATGGCTTCGATACGATCACCGACCTCGGCGCCGAAATAGAGACCGCTGCGCTGCAGGCCGATGCTGTCGCGATCGAGCGATTGGCCGCCGCACTGGAAGATTATCTGGCGCGGATCGACGTCATCATCGACGCCTAGCATGGCGTCGATCGTGGCCGGTAGGGATGGGATGAAATCGACTCGACATTCCTCGTCATTCCTTTTCTACTCCGTCGCCGGAGCGCTTGGCCTGTCGTTCCTGGCGACCCTGCTCGTGCTGTCGTGGAATAACGTCATCGAGAGCGAAGCACGCAATTTCGCATTCGATACGATATCCATACAGAACAGTCTCGAAGCGCGGATCCGAACGGCCGATGCCGTGATCGACAACCTGGCGAGCTTCGTCGATGCCAATCGTGCGCTCGGCAGCGTTGCGTTCGAAGCCTATACCCGGGGAACGCTCGAGCGGTATCCCTTCGTCCACAGTCTCGCCTATCTCAGACTCGATGCGGCTGCAGGCGCGGTCGAGCTGTTTCACACGGCCGGAAGCGTACCGGACCTGGCGCTCAAAGGTGTGCTCGCAGAGGAACAGAACCGGCGCATCCTGCTGCAGGGTGTCGGGGTCGGGAGTTCGGCAATCCCATTGGTCGGTGAATTGTCGACAGGCGACTCGCGGCGTCTGTTCTTCGTGCGTGCGACGGCGGCCACGCGTACCGAGACGGGCGAACTGTACCTCGTCGTGCTGGTTGCCGATCCCACCCATCTGGTCGATCTCGTCGCTGTGGACCCTGCAATCGAGATAGCGCTCCATACCGAATCAGAGGGGGTCGCGGGTCGCAAACTCGTCTTTCTACGTAGCCCGCAGCGGCTGTCCTCCGGCCCGACGGTCGAGACGTTGGAGAAGGACAATGTGATCCGCCTGCCGCGCTTTTCGTTGCGCATGACGGCGGCCAAGAGTCTCTTTTGGAGCGAACTCGACAAGAATCTCGTGTTTGCCGCCCTGGTACTGGGGCTCGGCGTGACCTTGTTGATGGTGGCTCTCGCACGCGCGAAAGATCTGCAATCGCGCGAACTGCAAGCGCGCAATCGCGTCATCGAGGAACAGGTCGAGCAGCAGACTCGCGAACTCGCAATTGCCCGCGATCAGGCACTCGAGGCTTCGCGGGTCAAATCCGATTTCCTGGCCAGCATGAGCCACGAGATCCGAACGCCGCTCAACGCCATCATCGGCATGGCCGAGTTGCTCGCAGAGACGCGGCTCGATGACGAGCAGGACAAGTACGTCGGCGTGTTCAGGAATGCCGGCGAGGCGCTGTTGAGTCTGGTCAACGACATCCTCGATCTGTCCAAAATCGAGGCCGAGCAAGTGACCCTCGAACGGATCGAGTTCAACCTGGTCGACCTGGTCGAACAGGCCGTCGAGATCAACGCACTCAAAGCCGACGCGAAAGGCTTGGAGCTGGTGGCCGATATTGCATCCGAGGTGCCGGACTCTGTTGTCGGCGATCCGGGCCGCGTCCGCCAGATCATCCTCAACCTGGTTGGCAACGCGATCAAATTCACCGAAGCCGGACAGGTCGTCGTCAGGGTCACACCCACCGTCAGCGCAGGCAACGACGCGTTGCTGCATTTCGAAGTCGCCGATTCGGGCATTGGTATCCCGGAGGACAAGCTGGAATCGATTTTTTCGACGTTTGCGCAAGTCGATACCTCGACGACGCGGAAATATGGCGGGACCGGACTTGGTCTTGCCATCAGCCGTCGCCTCGCGGATCTGATGGGCGGACGGATATGGGCCGAAAGCGGCCCCGGTTGCGGCAGTCGCTTCCATGTCGAACTCGAACTGCCCGCGGCGGCGCCCGGACGTGCGGTTACCTCACGCACCGCGCCAGTGCTGGCCGGGCGTGCGCTGATCATCGACGGTAATGTCCTCGTAGCCAGGGCTGTCGGCCGAATTCTGGAGACGACAGGGTGGGTCGCCGCGGTCGAGCAGGATATAAAACACGCGCTCGACGCGCTCGCCGAAAGGTCGCCAGGTGGGCGGCCATACACGCTGATTGTCCTCGGAGAGCTCGGCGGGAGCGTGCCGGTGGACGCGGTGATCACGCGCCTGCGCGAGCGGGCGCCTGGTCTACCGGTGCTCTGCCTGTTCCGGCCGTCTGCGATGGCGCGCGGAGTCGAGGGCATTCGCAATGTGCCGGCGACCGCGTACGCAGTCAAACCAGTGCGGCGTGGTCAGCTGCTCGATGGCCTGAGCACGTTGACGACCGGCCGCCGTTCGGTCAGCGGAGCGGCCCCGGAACTCGTCGCGGATCCCAGTCGTCAGGCTCGCTTACTGCTCGTCGAAGACAATCCTGACAATCGGCTGCTGGTCCGCGCCTATCTGAAGCAGTCACCGTACGAAATCGTCGACGCCGAGAATGGCGCTATTGCGTTCGACAAGTTCAAGACCGGGCACTTCGACCTGGTGCTGATGGATATCCAGATGCCGGTCATGGACGGTTACGCGGCAACGACGGCCATTCGTGAGTGGGAGCGACTTGAAGGCCAGGCGCCGACGACCTTGATCGCACTGACGGCGAGTGCCGTCAAGGAAGACATCGAGCGCAGCCTGGCTGCCGGCTGCGATGCGCATCTCACCAAACCGATCAAAAAGCAGATTCTGCTGGATGCGCTGCGCAGCTATCTGGGCGACGCTGCGGCATGAGTGCGCGGCGCCCTTCGCCAGGCACTACGCGGGACCGACGATTCCGGGAGACTGTTGCCTGCTGGCGACAGGCAGCGCTATCGTCACGGTCTGCAGCACCGATCGCGGCCCACCCCTGACCGACTAGAAGTCGTCCGACTCACTCCTATCTTCATGAAAGCCATGCAGAATTCAATAAAGCACGCGCACCCGGCTGCGTAAAATCACCTATGGCATACCGTTTGCACTGTCTGTGTCGAAAGGCGCGAACCCCGGTTCGAATACGGACGCCTCGAGACCAAAAATAAATACTGCGGCGCAGACAGCCATGGGCACGACAACATGTTGAGAATTTTCCGCCATTACATCCCGAAGACGCTGGTCCTGCTCGGACTGACCGAACTCCTCATCCTGTTCGCATCGATCTATCTCGGCGCCAGCTTCGAAGTGAGCAATGGCGAACGGACGAGCTTCGGTGCTGACGGCGTGCCGTTATGGTGCCAGGCCGTCGCGTTTGCCGCGGCCATCGTGCTGGGCATGACGGCGATGGGGCTCTACCAGCGCGATCAGCATACTTTGCCGGGCGCAGTGATGTTACGTTTGGTGTTGAGTTTCGTCTGTGGCTTCGTCGTCATGGGCACGCTCTACCTGATGGTGCCTGCGCTGATTGTCGGCGGGGCTATTTTCGCCACTGCCCTGGTCTGCTCATTCGTCGGCATCGCGACCTGCCGGCTGCTCTGCGCCAACGGCGAAGAGGGTTACGACGCCAATCGCGTGCTCATACTCGGGGCCGGAGAATGCGCGAAGCAGATTGAGAACCTGAAAGCCGCCTCCACCAATCGCGGACTCGTCATCGCCGGTTACCTTCACCACGGCAGCGATGCACCCTGTGTAAAAGCCGAACATCTCGTCCGCATCGATGCCGGGCAGAGTTTGCGCGAGCTGGCCGAGGCGCTCGACGTCGACGAAATCGTCGTCGCGCCGGACGATCGCCGCAAGAGTCTTCCCGTCGAACAGATCCTCGAGTGCAAGATGTACGGGATCCGCATCCTCCAGGCCGCCGATTTCTTCGAACGGCAACTCGGCAAGATTCGTCTCGACACCCTGCATCCGAGCAACGTGATTTTCGCCGACGGATTCACCCAGGCCGTCATCAAATCCTACGAGAAGCGCATTCTGGACGTCGTCGTCAGCGCGGCAATGATCCTGGCCACGTTGCCCGTAATCCTGGCGACGGCAATTGCCATCTATCTCGAGAGCGGTGGGCCGGTCCTCTACCGACAAGAACGCGTCGGGCGTCGCGGACGTGTCTTCACGCTGCTTAAGTTCCGTAGCATGCGCCAGGATGCCGAAGCCAACGGCGCCGTTTGGGCGCTGCAAAACGATAGTCGCGTGACCCGCGTCGGCAGCTTCATACGCAAGACGCGCATTGACGAATTGCCGCAGTTGCTCAACGTGCTGAAGGGCGACATGAGTTTCGTCGGGCCACGTCCGGAGCGGCCGCAGTTCGTCGCGGAACTGTCGAAAGCGATTCCGTATTACGATCTCCGCCATTACGTCAAACCCGGGATCACGGGATGGGCACAAATCCTGTACCCCTACGGCGCGTCGATCAACGACGCCCGCGAGAAACTGCAATACGATCTCTATTACCTGAAGAACTACAGCATTTTTCTGGACATCAACATCGTACTGCAGACCATGCAAGTGATACTCTGGGGAAAAGGCGCACGCTGAACCCGGATCCCCAGTCGAACACTGCGACACCACAGAGCCTCCTGGGGAGTGAGGCGCTGCTAGCGCCGGCTGTATCCGGGCCTGGCAATAGCGACGCAGGCCGCACAGGCCGCACTCTGCGGGCTGAACCCCATCATGCAGTGAGGCGGACGAGTCTTCGATGAGTGCCTTCGCGGTGATTTCCGGGTGTGTCGGCGCGGCTGCGTTCTCTATGCTTGCGGGTCTGATTGCCATCACCCCCTCGGACAGGCCGGTCGGCCGTTTCCTCGTCGCTGCGAGCTGTGCCAGCGCAGTCTGGTTCGCAGCGGTTGCCGCACAACAACATCTCGAGTTGTCCGGTTGGCTCGTATCGACCGGGGTGTATCAACTCGAGATCGTGCGCAATACCTTATGGTTCCTGTTCATCGGGATCCTGCTCGCCGGAGCGCGCGAGAACGTTTATCGCCGACGGCTCTATACGGGTCTTGCTGCCATCGCTGTGACCTTGCTGGTCTCGGCCGTGCTAGGTGGGGCGCCAGCCCTGGCCCGCTCGGCGCTCGACGCCGATCAGCTGCAGATCCGCAAATTGCATTTCACACTCGCGCTCGCACTTGCACTGGCCGGTCTCGTCTTGACCGAGCAGATATTCCGTAATACTTCGCGCGATTCGCGCTGGGGGCTCAAACACCTGTGCCTCGGCGTCGGCCTCATCTTTGCCTTCGATTTTTACCTCTACGCCGATGCCGTGCTGTTCAATCGCCTCGACGCAACGATCTGGTCGTCGCGTGGGTTCGTGAACGCGTTGGCGGTCCCGATGATTGCCATTTCGGTGGCCCGTAATCGAGAGTGGGATCTCGATATATTCGTATCGCGCCATGTCGTGTTCCATGGCGTGACGCTGGTAGCCGCCGGCGGCTATCTGCTCGCCATGGCGGCGACCGGGTATTACATCCAAGTATTCGGTGGCGAATGGGGCCGTGCACTGAAATTCGTATTCTTCAGTGCCGCAGTGCTCGTGCTGTTGAGTCTGTTCTTCTCGTTGCAACTCCGTTCCCGGCTGCGTGTGTTCCTGGCGCGCCACTTCTACCGCAACAAGTACGAGTATGGCGAAGAGTGGCTCAAGTTCACCAACGCGCTGTCCCGCGCTGCCCTCGATCCGGCCTCGTTGAACACGACCATCCTGACCACGGTCGCCGATATCGTCGATAGCCCGGGCGGAATCATCTGCCAAAAATTGCCTTCCGGGAGTTTCGCGGTCGCCCGCACACTCAGCATGTACGATTCGTGCCAGGTCGAAATTCCGGCGAGCTCGCCATTCATCGCCGCATTGCAGGAATCCGCCGCCGTGTGGGACATCAGCGCAGGCTCGAGCCTCGAGGAGTCACAACGCGCGCTCGTACCCGAACGGTTGAGCGGCTTGCCGCGTACGGCGTTCATCGTGCCCATCGTCTACCGCGCCGAGATGCTGGCTTTTCTGGTGTTGGCCACGCCGCGTACCAATCAGCGCCTGGACGAAGAGGATCGGGCTCTACTTGCGACCGTCGGTCGCCAAGCAGCAAGCTATCTCGCACTCTTGCGGGCTACGGACGCGCTGTCCGAGGCCCGCCAGTTCGAGACCTTCAATCGCCTGTCCGCATTTCTGGTCCACGACCTGAAGAATGTCGTAGCCCAACTCTCGTTGATTACGCGTAACGCGGAGCGCCATGGCGACAATCCCGAATTCGTAGCCGACGCGTTCAATACCGTGGGAGATGCGGTCAGCAAGGTCAACCGGATGCTCGCGAACTTACGCCAGATGCATCAGGAAGTTGCGACCGGTGAGATAGTCGACCTACTCGCGCTGGTGCGGGAAGCGGCGGCGCGCAAGGCCGACAGTCTCCCGCGACCGACGGTGGTTGCTGTGGGTCAGGATCCCATCCGGGTCAGTGGCGCGCGCGACCGGCTGCTATCAGTCGTCGAGCATCTGCTGCAAAATGCTATCGAAGCGACGGCACCGGACGGCAGCGTGGAAGTCGATTTGATCACACGTCGTAACGAGGTCCGTCTGACCATTACCGACACGGGTTGCGGCATGGACCGGGCGTTCATCAACAATCGGCTGTTCAAACCCTTCGACACGACGAAGGGAAAGTCGGGAATGGGCATCGGCGCGTACGAGAGCCGGCACGTCATTTCTTCGATGGGTGGGGAGTTGCAGGTCGAGAGCGAGCCGGGGCTCGGTACCTGTTTCACCATCGTTCTGCCGCTCGACGGACAGACAGGGACGGACGCGACTCCGGTCGCATTGGTGAGGCATTGATGGCGAAGCGAAAGTTGTTGGTTGTCGAAGACGATCCAGGTCTGCAGAAGCAGTTGCGCTGGTGTTTCGAGGGATACGAGGTCACCGTCGCCGGCGATCGCGAGAGCGCGCTCGATGCGCTGAAGCAGGATCAGGTCCCAGTGGTAACGCTCGACCTGGGCCTGCCGCCCGATGCGGCCAATGCCTCCGAGGGGCTGCAGGCCTTGCGTGAGATCCTCGAATTCGCACCGCGCACCAAAGTCGTCGTGGTGACTGGCAACGACGACCGCGAAACAGCCGTGCAGGCCGTTGGCAATGGCGCCTATGATTTCTACGAGAAACCCGTCGATCCCGATATCCTGCGTCTGATTGTCGAGCGGGCCTATCGGCTGAGCGAACTCGAAGCAGAGAACGAACGCCTCGTGCGGCAGGCTTCGACACCCCTCAATGGTGTCATCGCCGGTAGCGTCGAGATGCAGGAAGTCTGCCGTCGAATCGAAAAGATTGGCCCGACCGAAACTACGGTACTGCTGCTCGGCGAAAGTGGCACCGGCAAGGAGGTGCTGGCGCGTGCCCTGCACGGCCTCAGCACGCGCAGCAAGCGCGATTTCATCGCCATCAACTGTGCGGCGATTCCGGAGAATTTGCTCGAAAGCGAATTGTTCGGCTACGAGAAGGGCGCTTTCACCGGCGCCGGCAAACAGACCCGCGGCAAACTCGAATATGCCGACGGCGGCACGCTGTTCCTCGACGAAATCGGCGATCTCCCGGGTTCTTTGCAAGCCAAACTGCTGCGCTTCCTGCAGGAGCGCGTGATCGAGCGGGTCGGCGGCCGTGAGGAGATAGCGGTCGACACGCGCGTGATCTGCGCTACGCACAAGGACCTTCGGGCGCTGATCGTGACCAACGAATTCCGCGAGGATCTCTACTATCGGGTCAGCGAAGTCGCGATCAGTATTCCACCCTTGCGCAACCGGACCGGTGACACCTTGCTCATCGCACGCGCGCTGCTCGGGCAGATGCACGACCTGCACCGGGGCCGAATCAAGGACTTCAGCAGCGCCTCGATCCGGGCCATCGAAACCTATGCGTGGCCAGGCAACGTGCGGGAGCTCGAGAATCGGGTCAAGCGTGCAGTGATCATGGCCGACGGAAAGTTCATCGAACCGGGCGATCTCGAACTCGAGAACGCGGCGACAAACAGTATCAAGTCCCTCAAGGATTACCGTGAGGAAGCCGAAGCGTCTGCAATTCGCCTCGCACTCGCGGTCAGCGATGGACAGGTCGGCAAGGCTGCCGAATTGCTGGGCGTCAGCCGGCCGACGGTCTACCATTTGTTGCGCAAATACGCGGTCGGAGCGGAGGCGGTGCCGGCGCCCGTCCTGACTGGGAAAACTGCTGGAAATACAGAGAATTAGATTAAGGTTTGCGCAGCTCGCTCTATCTGGCGACACAATTCCGGTAGGGTTTGCGCGGCGCGACCCGCCTCAGTTATGGGAGAATGCCGAAGACGCAAGCCGACGGCAGTCCCGGAGACCGCAAGCCCGACGCGTAAATGTCTGCCAGCGGAGTGCGAATTACGATGAGTACCTTGCAGCATGCATGGCGGCGGCTGCGCCGAAGCGCTCCAGCGACCGGTCGCCATCGCCATCGCTATCGGTTGGTCCGTGTTGCCGTCGACGCACTGTGCGTCACAGTCGGGGCCCTCCACGCGAGCGTCGGGTTGGCCATTACCATCGAAGAAGCCGTGCAGCAGACGCTGACGAGCAATCCCGAAGCGTTACGGGCCGCCGCCAACGTACGCGCCGCCGGGCATGATGTCGAGCAGGCCAGCGCCGTCTATCTGCCCAGCCTCGATTTTGACACCCGCTACGGTCGCGAACACACCAACATCAAGCAACTCCGGTTTGGCGGCAACGGCAATGACGATTTATGGCGCCGTGAGGCCGGGCTCACCCTCACACAGCTGGTCTGGGACGGCAACGCGACCCGGAGCGAAGTCGCGCGCCGCGTATCGCTACTGAACAGTGCTGAACACAGTCTCGCCGATACCTACAACGCGTTGGCTTTCCGTGCTGCGGAAGCCTATGTGGACGTTGTGCGAAACCGTGATTTTGTGGCGCTGGCGCAGGACAACGCACGCGCCCACGAAATCACGATGCGGACCATCGAGTCCAAATTCGACAGCGGAATAGGCAACCGGGCCGACGTCGAACAGGCCAGTGCGCGCCTGGCGCTCGCGCGCAGCA
>LADL02001714.1_pt1 | contig 11999 bp, 11 predicted proteins | sample 619721 | NCBI WGS metagenome assembly LADL02 (sample SAMN03397408, study PRJNA257561) | rock porewater metagenome | biome: terrestrial; feature: Opalinus Clay rock; material: porewater; isolation source: Opalinus Clay rock porewater BRC-3 borehole | place: Switzerland: Mt Terri URL, St-Ursanne ...
ATCTCCCCGGCACCGTCAAGCGGTGCCGGGGAGATGCCGTGAGCTTTTCGCGCTGGGTCGTAGGGGCGTGCGCAGCGGGAGCAACGGCTCTCACCGTGTCGATGATCGCTTCGGGCGGCATTCCTGTGTGGGCGGCGACCGGCGGATCGGCTGTGCTGGCCCCCGATGTTCTCAAGAAGATGCTCGAAACGCAGGGCGGCGCCGTTCTTGGCGGTCTCGACAAGGTCACCGCACGGGTCTCCGAGATTTACGCGCCGCTGGACGTGCCGGTTCAGTTCGGTTCGCTTCAAATCACCGTGCGCAAATGCAATAAGCGCCCGCCCGAAGAAACGCCTGAACAGACCGTCTTTGTCGAAATCAATGACAATCGCCCGGACCAGTCCATCGCGCGCATATTTACCGGCTGGATGTTCTGGTCTAGCCCGGCGCGCAACGCTCTTGAGCATCCCGTCTATGACGTCTGGTTGAAAGATTGCGTGACGGTGGGCGCCAATGCACCGGCGCCGCTGCCCAAGGACCCTGAGATGATCGAGCCCGGCGTGATCCCGGGCGAAGGCGATCCCGCGACACTTGAAACGCCGGGTGAGCTTTCTCCCTCAGAGCCACTCTCCCCGCGTCTGCTCCCCCCGGGATAGTCGGGCGCGGCGCGCCTTATTGAGAAATCGAGTTTGCGTCCGCCACGATGTCCTTCAGGACAGCGCTCAGCAGGTCTTTACTGGCGAATTCCCACGTGCCGCCAAAGTCGATGTCGTCCACCCGCCAGCCCAACTCCACTGAACTTGTGAGAACCAACGTATCGCGCCATGCGATCGCGGGCGGGCCGGTTCCCTCCGCATGGGTGAGATCCACGACACAGCGCGCGGTGCTCGATTCAGTTGTGCAGCCGCTCAGCCGGTAGGAGGTCGCACCCTCGAACAGGGACGAGAAAAGATCGCCCTCGAACAGCGGCGGAACTTGATTAAGCGTCTCGCGCGCGTACTGCGCCTCGGCCTCATCAGCCCGGGCGAGCGCAGCCAGCAAGCCGGGAGAGAGAACGTCGGTGAGCTTCTTGCGGGCCCGGGCATCGGGAACCCCCATGACCCTAAGCTTCAGATACTGCGCATAAAACGCGGCTGTCGTGCGCTCGGGCGACTGCGGCCGGGGCGGTGACGCGAACGCGGAGCAGAACGAAAGCGCACCGATGACCAATGCGGCTCGTATCAGGAGGCGGTATCGGTTTCCCGCGTTCAAATCTCACCTATCTGTTCGAGTGCAAGCGCGCCCGGGCAGCGCGTCGGCAGCGCGTAAAAGCCACCGGCAATCTGGGTGGCACGAGACAGCCGCCGGCGGTATTCCGCACGCGGAATTTCGATGGCCCCGAACTGGCCCAAATGGGACGTTGTGAACTGCGTGTCGAGAAGTGTGAAGCCGCCCAGAATCAAACGTCCGACCAGATGAACCAGCGCGACCTTGCTGGCATCGCGCGCCCGCGAAAACATGCTTTCGCCGAAGAACGCGCCACCGATCGAAACGCCGTAAAGCCCGCCGACCAGTTCGCCGTCAAGCCAGCTCTCGACACTGTGCGCTGCGCCTCGCTCGAAGAGTGCGGTGTAGAGGTCGCTGATTTGCTCGTTGATCCAGGTGTTGGTGCGTCCCGGGGCCGGCTCGGCACATGCATGAACGATCTGCGCGAAGCCCGTATCCACGCGCACCTCGAACGTATCGGCGCGCACGGTCCGTGCAAGCCTGCGCGGAATGTGAAATCCGTCGAGAGGAAGGATGCCGCGCTCGTCCGGGTCCATCCAGAACAGCTCCTGAGAGGAGCGGCTCTCGGCCATGGGGAAGACGCCAAACGCATATGCTTTCAGGAGTATGTCGGGCGTGATCTCAGGCCGTTGGCGCATCGACGCCATGCTCGCACCCTCAGTTGCGCTTACCGCTTGGCCAGAAACTGCTCCAGCCAATGGATGTGATACGTACCCTCAAGGATCTCCGGCTGCTCGAGCAGGCGAGAGAACAACGGAATCGTTGTCTGAACGCCGCCAACAACAAATTCCTCGAGTGCTCGCTTGAGCCGCATGATGCACGCTTCACGGGTCTCACCGTACACGATGAGCTTGCCGATCATGCTGTCATAGTAAGGCGGAATTTTGTAGCCGGAATAGGCGGCCGAATCGACCCGCACGCCCAGTCCTCCGGGGGTGTGGAAATCGGATATCTTTCCCGGCGAGGGCATGAACGTCTCGGGGTTCTCCGCATTGATGCGGCACTCGATGGCGTGACCCTTGAAGACGATGTCCTTTTGCGTATAGCCGAGGGGTTCACCGGCCGCGATCCGGATCTGCTCGCGCACGAGATCGAGGCCGGTGATCATTTCGGTGACGGGATGCTCGACCTGAAGCCGCGTATTCATCTCGATAAAGAAGAACTCGCCATTCTCGTAAAGGAATTCGACGGTTCCCACTCCCAGATACCCGAGCTTGGAGACAGCCTTGGCCACGGTGTCGCCGATCTTGGCACGGCTCGCCGGGGTGAGGGCAGGGGAAAGGGCTTCCTCCAGCACCTTCTGGTGGCGCCGTTGAAGCGAACAATCGCGCTCGCCGAGGTGGAGGACCGCGCCGTGCGAATCCGCGATCACCTGAATTTCGATATGCCGCGGCGTCGCGAGGTAGCGCTCCAGGTAAACCGCGTCGTCCCCGAACGCTGCCTTTGCCTCCGCGCGCGCCGTGGCGAGGGCGCCGTCAAGATCGTCGGGTGTCAGCGCGACCTTCATTCCGCGCCCGCCGCCGCCCGCTGCCGCCTTGACCAGGAGAGGAAATCCGACCTCGCGCGCGACGCGCTGCGCGGTTGCTTCGTCCTGGATCGCGCCGTCCGAGCCCGGAACGACCGGGATGCCGGCTTCTTTCACTGCGCGCTTGGCGGCGATCTTGTCGCCCATCAGACGGATGTGATCGGGCGAGGGGCCGATAAAGGTGATCCCGTGTTCCTTCACGATGTTCGCGAAGCGCGCATTTTCCGACAAGAACCCGTAGCCGGGGTGGATCGCATCGACGCCGGTGATTTCGGCGGCGGCGATGATCGCGGGAATATTGAGGTAGCTGTCGGCGGCGGCAGGGGGTCCGATGCATACGCTCTCATCGGCAAGGCGCACATGCATGGCGTCGGCGTCGGCGGTCGAATGCACCGCGACGGTTGCAATTCCCAGTTCGCGGCACGCCCGGTGAATACGCAGCGCGATTTCGCCCCGGTTCGCGATCAAGATCTTGCTGAACATGGCCATCGGTGGTGGCGGCTCCTATTCAATGATCAGGAGCGGCTCGCCATATTCGACGGGCTGGGCGTTCTGAACGAGGATTTGGGTGACCTTGCCGGCCCGCGGCGACGGGATGTGGTTCATCGTCTTCATTGCTTCGACAATGACGAGGGTCTGCCCTTCTTTCACCGTGTCGCCGATCTTGACGAAATTCGGCGCATTGGGACCTGGCGCAAGATAGATCGTTCCGACCATCGGGGAGGCGACGGCGCCGGGGTGCTTGGCGACATCGGTGGGCGCGGGGGCGCTCGCAGATGCACTCGTCGCGGTGGCGGGGGCCGCGGTCGGCACGCTTGCGAACGTTCCTGAGATCTGGCGCCCGACGCGCAGGCGCAGGCCGTTCTGTTCGATCTCGATCTCCGTCAGATCGGTCTCTTTGAGCAGATCGGCAAGCTCGCGGATCAACGCCTTGTCGAAGCCGGCTTTCGGTTCGCCTTTTTTGCCGTCACTGGACTGTGTCAAGGTCCCTCTCCATGGTCTTTGAAATGATGGGCCAGCGCGTCGAGGGCCAGGATGTAGCCCTGCGCGCCGAAGCCGCAAATGAGCCCCAGGGCGGCCGGGGTGATGAACGAATGCTGGCGGAATTCCTCTCGCTTGAAGAGGTTCGACAGGTGAACCTCGACGGTGGGGAGCGCCGTTGCTTTCAGCGCGTCCAGGATGGCGATGGAGGTATGTGTATATGCGCCCCCGTTGAGGATCAAACCGCGCGCCTTGGTTCCAGCTTCCTGAATCCAGTCGACCAGCGTGCCTTCCACGTTGGATTGACGAAAGTCGACGGAAAGACCAAGTGTCTTGGCATGGGCGCGCGTGAGCGCATCGATATCGGCGAGCGTCATCGTGCCATAGATGGCCGGTTCGCGGGTTCCGAGAAGGTTGAGGTTTGGCCCATTGAGAATATATACCGTGGCCGGCGCGGTGTTTGCCATGACGTGAGAAGCCCCCGATACGCGCTCTCGCGAATCTGGCGCTGTTATACTTCGTTGTTGAGCACTTGCGAAAGAAAGTTTGCGGGCGAAAATGCGGGGTATCCGGGTGCCCGGTGAACGCCCGGTACCGCGCAACGGCTGAAAACCGCGTATTTGGAGCTAGGTTCGATGGACGTTTTGGTTAACGGGGAACGGCGCAGCTTCGACGAAGCACTGACGGTCGACGCGTTTTTGGTCGGTCTTGGGCTCGATCCGGCCAAAGTGGCGGTCGAGCGGAACCGCGAGATCGTGCCGCGCTCGACCTTTGCGTCCGTCACCCTCGACGCCGGAGATGAGCTGGAAATCGTTCATTTCATCGGCGGCGGCGCTGGCGATGATGACCCGCTGGTGATCGCGGGGCGCACGTTTTCCTCGCGCCTGATCGTCGGGACGGGAAAATATGCCGACTATGCGCAGAATGCCGCGGCGGCCGAAGCCGCAGGTGCGCAGATCGTAACGGTTGCCGTGCGCCGTGTGAATATCGCGACGCCGGGTCAGCCGATGCTGGTCGATTTTCTCGATCCCAAACGGTTCACCTATCTACCGAATACGGCGGGGTGCTTTACCGGGGAGGAGGCAGTCCGCACATTGCGCCTCGCCCGTGAAGCGGGAGGGTGGACGCTGGTGAAGCTCGAGGTGCTCGGCGACCGGAAGACGCTCTACCCTGATATGCCGGAGACGTTGCGCGCTGCGCAGATGCTCGTCAAGGAAGGCTTTGAGGTCATGGTCTACTGCTCGGACGATCCGATTTATGCACGCCGGCTGGAGGAAGCAGGATGCTGCGCAATCATGCCGCTTGCCGCGCCGATCGGTTCGGGCCTCGGGATCCAGAACCCGGTCAACATCCGTTTGATTATCGAGCAGGCCAAAGTGCCGGTGCTGGTGGATGCCGGCGTGGGGACCGCATCCGACGCCGCCATCGCGATGGAGCTGGGATGCGATGGCGTTCTCATGAACACTGCGATCGCCGAAGCGAAGGATCCGATCATGATGGCGCGCGCAATGAAGCTGGCGGTGGAGGCGGGCCGCCTCGCGTACCGTGCCGGCCGCATGGCCAAGCGGAGGTATGCGGACCCGTCCTCGCCACTCGCCGGGCTGATCTGATCAGCGGATAAAGAAGCCGTCGAGCGAGTAGAGCTCGTTGCTCGCCCGGTCGCGAAACCCGTTCGTCAGTGCAAAGAGTTTGAACCCGAAGCTCTCTGCCATCGCCATGATTTCGGGCATCAGGGGTGCGCCCTCGAACAGCGGACGTCGGCACATTTCCAACTGCATCGCGGTAACCTGCGGCATCAGCTCCTTTGCGCCTTCCAGAACCTCCTTCTCGTAACCCTGGGTGTCCACCTTCAGGTAGATCCGGTCTGTGGGCTTAAGGTAGGGACGCGCGAGAACATCGAGCCTGGCGACGTCGACCAGCTCGGGGCATATTTCGGCACTCTGGGGAAAGTTCTGCACGGCAACGGCGCTGGCATCGAAAATCGAGGACGTCACCGAAAGCGCGGAGACGTTAAGCGTGACTTCGCCGGCGGCGGCGCCAACGGCGGCGCGAGGCGCGATGTGCCAATTGGCGAAACCGCGCGCGCTGCGATTCATGGTTTCCCACGCGGCGCCGATCGGCTCGAACGAGACGACCCGGCGGCCGCGGTCGCGCATCAGAATGCTGCGCGCGAACTGCCCCTCGTTGGCGCCTACGTCAAGAATGATGTCCGACCGTGACTTTCCGAGCAGCGAAAACACGGTTGCGATCGTGCTCTCCGATTTGCGCGCGAGCTGCACGTCGTAGCCCAGCGCCCAGGCAATTTGTTTGCCGAGTGACATTATTCCCCGCCCCGTACGCCGCGCTGGACCCGCATGGCCCACCGCGTCACGGGACCATAACCCAAACCACGCGGCCAAAGCCACTGGAGGGAGATCGACGATGGCGGGGCGTTAACAGGCCGGCTCGCCGCAGGTGGCGCGAGTGTGGGATATCAGCGACTTGAAATCGGCTTCCGAAATGGCGCCGGGAATGATCTGGGTGCCGACGACGTAGGCGGGCGTTCCGCCCAGCCCGATCTTTTCGGCGAGAAGATGCGTCGCGGCCAGCCGCTCGCTGATCTCGCGCGACGCCATGTCTTTCTTCAGTAAGCTTATGTCGAGCCCGGCATCGCGCGCGGCCTGAAGCGCGACCGCCTCGTTGATTTCGCCGCGCTGGCTCATCAGTGCAAAATGAAATTTGAGAAAGTTTGCCTGCTTTTGCGCCGCCATCGACACGCGGGCAGCGGCTTGCGAGGCCTCGCCGCGGATCGGCCATTCCTTAAAAATCACGCGCAGCTTGCGGTCGTCAGCAAGCAGGCCCTGGATGGTCGGCGTCGCGCTCCGGCAATACGCGCAGTTGTAGTCGAAAAATTCGACCAACGTCACATCGCCGTCTGGATTTCCGGCCACGAAATCGCCCTTCGCGTGCCGGAGGTTCGCGTTTTCGCTCGCGACCGTCGCGCGGGCACGCTCTTGCTCTGCCGCACGCTGGCGCTCCTGCATAGAGGTCAGCGCGTCGACGACGATCTCTGGATGGGTCATAATGTAATCGTGCACAACGCCCTCGATGCGGGCACGCTCGGCATCGCTGACAGCTGGCGCATCGGCGGAGGACGCGGGTCCGCTAACCGCGAGGACTGCCGCTACAACGCAGGCCCTCAGGGGGTGGGGGTTGGTCTGAATCGCCATGGCCGAGAAATCCTCCGTTGCGGCGCGTGTTGCGAGCCGCGTCGACAATATCCATTGCGCGTTGCCAGGCCGGCGAACCCTTTTCGAGGCCGCACGCTGCGATGACCGCATGCTGAGCCGCTTCCATGATATTAGGGCCAAGGGCCAGACGTTCCGCCGTAGCGAGTTCCGCCATACCGATCCGGTTTTCGCGTGCATAACCGATCGCGAGTTGGTGCCAGGAGAGAGAGTTGGTGGGGTCGTCGCGCAGCGAGCGTTCGAGAACGGCGATTGCCGGCTTCACATCGCCGGGCCGATCCGTCGCCAGGAGAACCTGCCCGTAGGCTGACGTAAACAGCGACTCGTTCGGCATCAGCCGCACCGTTTCCGCGTATTCCGGAACGGCTTCGTTGACGTGACCGTTTTCGAACAGGATCTGCCCCTTGAGTTCATGAAAAAACGGATTGTTCGGCTCGTCGGCGATCAGCGTATCGGCCTCGGCCACTGCCGTTTTGACGTCCGGCACCCGGTAATGGGCGATCGCGCGGGCATAGCGCGCATCGATGCTGGTATCGCTTTCGGGATACTGCCGCATCACCTGGTCGAGGCGCATCATGAAGCCGTAGAGTTTCGCCTTTATGCGCGAGAATGAACGCTTCTGCTCGTCCGATTCGTCGGCGTTTGAATACGGGCTTTGTGAAACCCGGTTTTCGAGTGCCGCAATGCGCTCGCGGGACAGGGGATGGGTTAGTACGTAGGGGTCCATCCGCTGGGAACTCAGAACCTCCTGGCCCGAAAAGAGCTCGAAGGTCTCCAGGAGTCCGCGCGCGCTCTGGTGTGTTGCGTCGAGGAAGGTCACGGCGGCCTGATCAGCCGATGATTCCTGCCCGCGCGTGAAGGCGTACAGCGAGCGCTGTGCGATCTGCTGCCCCCCCATCATGATGCCAATCCCGGCGTCTGCGGCGCCGCCCGCGGCGGCCGCGATGCCAAGCAGAGTGCCGATAATCATCGGCACGGTCGCGCTCTCCATCGCACCGGCCGTGCGCACGAGATGCCCGCCGGCGATATGGCCGGTTTCATGGGCAAGAATCCCGATGAGCTCGCGCGGACGGTCGAGTTGCAGGATGGTCCCTGTGTTGATGAACAGGTTCTGCCCGCCGGACACGAACGCGTTGATGTTGGGATCGTTGACGAGATAGATCGAGATGCTTGCCGGATCGAGCCCGGCTGCGCGGAAAATGGGGTCGACGTAGCTGCGGATCGTGTGTTCGATCTCCGAATCGCGGATCAGCGAGATGCTCTGGGCGTAGCTTCGCGGAACCGCGCAGGTAACACACAGGAGAACTGCGGCGAAAAGCGTCGCCAACGATGACCTTAAGAGCCGCATGGTGCCTCTGACCGCAGGGTTTTTATTGTAACGTCCAAGAGTGGCAAGTTCCTTCGGCTCGCCGCAAGCCTTTCGCCGGTCACATTTTGGCGACCGCCGGTGACCAAATTATGTTTGGCGCGGGGCGGCGGCGCACATCTTAATATGGGAACAAAACGGATACGAAAACAGCATGCCGGAAGCTTAGTCTTTACCTTCCCCACATATGATTGACCGCAGGGTTTCAAAATTGTGGTGGTCAATGTTTTTCAGCCGTCCCGTAGGCGCGAGCCGGTCGTTTACGCGCAAGGTTATATTGTGGTTCACCGGCGCGACGCTAGTCCTTGTCGCGGGGGCGGTCGCGATCTTTTTGAGCGTGAACAGCGTCGGCAGGCAAAATGCAAGCCTCACACAAACCCTCGATACCCGAGAGCAACTCGGGCGATTGATCGGCGATCTCCATCAGGCGACCGCGCTGAGCCGCGATTACGTCATCACCGGCGCGTTCGATCGGCTTGCGCCCATGCTGACGGCGTCGGCCCGGATCCGCGAGGATTTGCGCTTGCTTGACGGCCTGCTGGGCGTCAGCCCGGAGCAATCCGTCCGGTTGCGGCAGATCAAGCCGATGATCGAGCGACAGTTGCACAGATTCGATCAGATTCTCGAAGTCTATCGGGATCGCGGGCGAGAGGCCGCGTTCGCCGCGATGGCCGATACCGCCGCGAGCGGCGACCGGATGAGAATCCAGAGCCTGATCGACGCGATGCTGGCCGCCGAGCGCCGCATCGTGGACGAACACCAGCGCCGCGCCACCGCGACGGGACAGTGGGCGTTGGTCGTGGGATCGGTCTGCATCGGGCTTTGCTTTGGGATTTTCTCGTTCGTATTCTGGCTGATCCGGCGGGAGGGTGTGCGCAGAACCGAGACCGAGGCGTATCTGCAGCAGGCCATTGAGGAGAAAGAGCGCGTTAGCAGAACAACAAGCAGAATCAATAAGATTGCCGACTTTCTTCAGAGCTGCCGCACGCCGGCCGAAGCGTTTCAGCTGATCTCGCAGCAGATGCCTGCGCTGCTGCCGGGGACCGGTGGCGGGGTCGGCGTGAACAGCGGCGAGCACGGGCACATCGAAATGGTGCTTTCATGGGGCGACGATGTCGGGTGCGCCGGAGAATTCCTGGCTGACGAATGCTGGGCTCTGCGGCGAGGCCGTATGCATGTCACCGAAAGTGCCGGGCTCGACCCGGTTTGCGGGCACGTCACGGCGCAGCATCTGGTCTCCTTGTGCATGCCGATGATGGCGCACGGGGAATCGGTTGGGATGCTCTACGTCACCTCGAACGAGCACGCCGAATTCAGCGAAGAAATGCTGGCGCTTGTGCGCGCCGTCTCGGAGCAGACCGCGCTGGCGCTCGCAAATTTGCGTCTCCAGGAAACGCTCCAGACCCAATCGATCCGCGATCCGCTCACCCAGCTCTTCAATCGCCGCTATATGGAGGCGTCGCTCGACCGTGAATTGAGCCGCGCGAAGCGGAATGACCAGCCTCTCAGCGTGATCATGCTCGATATCGATCACTTCAAGAAATTCAACGACAGCTACGGCCATGAAGCGGGCGATCTACTGCTCGCGGAGTTCGGGCAACTCATTTCCCGCCACGTGCGTGCTGAGGACATCGCCTGCCGGTATGGTGGCGAGGAATTCGTTCTGATCGTCCCCGGCGCCGATCCAGGGATCGCCTATCAGCGCGCCGAGGCACTGCGACTGGCAACCAAGGCGCTGAACCTCCAATACAATCACATGCCGCTCGGCCAGATCACGATTTCTGCAGGATTCGCGACATTTCCAGATACCAGCGCCGATCCCACCAAGCTCGTGACCGCCGCCGACCTTGCCCTTTATAAGGCCAAGCATGGCGGACGAGACCGCGTTGTGGCCGCGGACGAGCACGGGCCCGGTTCGCGTGGCGCCGATCTTCCGTTACAGATCGCTTTCCCGTAGCGCCGTTTGGGCCTATGAGACGCATCCCGGTCGCGCGGGAAGACGCGCGGCGAGCCCTGTGGAGAAGGCCCCGTCATGCGCGTGTCGCGACGAAGCAACATTGCGGCGTTTCAGGTGATGGATGTTTTCGCGGCTGCCCATGCCCTGGAGCGTGGCGGCCGGAACATCTTCCATCTGGAGGCCGGAGAGCCCGGAGGGCCGACGCCGCACGCGGTCAAGGAGGCCGCGGCGCGGGCACTGGCCGACGAGCGGATCGGTTACACCGAGCCGCTCGGTGCCCCTGCGCTGCGCAAGCGGATTGCGGAATATTACGCGGAGCGCTACGGGATCGACCTGGCACCCTCGCGCGTCGTGGTGACGGCCGGCGCCTCAGCCGGGTTCATTCTGGCGTTTTTGGCCGCATTCGATCTTGGAGCCCGGGTGGGCGTCACGCTGCCCGGATATCCCGCCTACACCAATATTCTGCGCGTACTCGGACTCGAGCCGGTCGAGATTGCGACGACGCGCGAGGATCGCTACCAACCGACGCCCGATCTGCTCGCCGGGACGCCGGGGCTCGCGGGTCTCGTTCTTCAGAGTCCCGCGAACCCGACCGGAACCATGCTGGGTTCAGCACAGCTCAGTGCCCTTTGCGAGGCGGCCCGCGCACGCGATTGCATCGTTGTTTCGGACGAGATTTATCACGGCATCACCTTCGGTGAAGCCGCGCAGACGGCGTTGGCGTTCGATGACGGCGCAATCGTCGTCAACTCGTTCTCCAAATATTTTTGCATGACGGGGTGGCGGATCGGGTGGATGGTGGTGCCCGAGGTGCTGGTGCGCCCGGTCGAGCGGATCGCCCAGAACCTGTTCATCTCGCCGAGTTCGATCAGCCAGTACGCCGCGCTGGGTGCGTTCGATGCCCGTCCTGAACTCGAGGCGCGCGTGGCCGTCTACCGCGACAACCGCGATCGGCTTCTCGCGGCGCTGACGAGGGCGGGATTGGGCCAGGTACTCGTTCCCGATGGCGGTTTTTATCTTTATTGCGACGTCACGCACCTGAGTGACGACAGCGAGCGCTTCTGCAAGTCGCTGCTCACAGAGGCCGGTGTCGCGGCGACGCCCGGGACCGACTTCGACCCACAGGCAGGGCGCACCACGTTGCGGCTATCCTTCGCCGGGACGTCCGCGATGATCGCGCATGCAGCCGACGCGCTCGAACGCTGGTTGAAAAATCGCGTCTAGGTCAATGAAAATGTTATGAGACGCCCCGGTCAATCGACCGGGGTGCTGGTCAGTTCCCGAACCGCCGCTGCCACCAACCCTTGCGCGCGGGCGCGTCAAGGTTTGACGGTGATGCGTTGGAGATCTCCTCGCGATCCTGCTCCGGCCCACTCGGCTCGCCGATCTCGGCGGGTTCATCATCTTCGTCCGCCAGGGTGGCCGTATCCGTATCGCCCTGATAGGCCCCAAAGATGCTGGTTGGCGCGGATTCTGTCGGCGGCGTGTATTGAACCGGCTCCTCGAACACGGGGGCGGGCGCGTCAAACGAACTGGAATCACCCTCGTGCGACGGCTCGGCATGCTCCATCTCGTCATCGCGCGACGTGTCGAGCGACTCCTGCGGTGCGTCTTTGTCGTCCGGTGACGGCGAGGCAGATTGATCGCTCTGCTCGCCCGCGGGCGCGCCATCACGACGGCGATTGCGGCGTCCGCCCC
>LADL02000006.1_pt1 | contig 11942 bp, 9 predicted proteins | sample 619721 | NCBI WGS metagenome assembly LADL02 (sample SAMN03397408, study PRJNA257561) | rock porewater metagenome | biome: terrestrial; feature: Opalinus Clay rock; material: porewater; isolation source: Opalinus Clay rock porewater BRC-3 borehole | place: Switzerland: Mt Terri URL, St-Ursanne ...
TTTTCTGTGTCGGTGGGGGCGGGCAGGTTCCCACCTTCACCGAAAAAATTGCCGGAAAGCTTGGCCTTTCTCCTGAAAGGGTGGGACTGAGGGGAAGGAAATTTATCCCGGACCTACTGGCCGATGAATCTGAAATAAGCGGCCCTGAAGGCGTTACCGTGGTGGGTATAGCCAAGGTGGCACTGGAGAATGTGGGGCATAATTTTATTACAATCAACATAAACAATAAAGACTACAGGCTTTTCCACTCCAGGGAACTGACGGTGTTCGACGCCCTGGGGCTTATAGAGTACAACCTTGGTGATCTGATTGGCAAGAACGGAAAAGATCTCCGTTTTATGCTGAACGGAGAGAGAAAGGTTATTTTTGGAGGCCTTTGCAAGCCTGCCGAAGTTTATATAAACGGAGAGCCAGCTACGCTTAAGGCTGCCCTCAACGAAGGAAACAGGATAATCATTGAGAAGACTGTAAGGGGTGAGGATGCCAGGGCCTACCTCCGGGATTTCGTCGAGGATTACCCTCCCCTCACGCTTAGTATTGACGGAAAGGACGAATTTTTTGAGGCCCAGTGTTTTATTAACGGGAGGAAGGTGTCATTGGATCAGGAGATTACCGACGGAGACAGGGTTGAAATAAGGACGATAAATAATGCTTTATCGCTGGCGGAATCAAGAGGCACAGACCTGTACAGCCATGACATTTTTGTGAATGGACAGAAGGTTTCGGGGGATAAAAGGCTTAATAGCGGTGACAGGGTGGAGTTTTGCAAAAATAACAAGTCATTTCCCGATATGCCCTTTTCGGGGACCTCAGCCCGTATACCCGGGAACAGGATACAGGTAAATGTAAATAAAAGAAATATTGTACTGGATGATAAAGCAGCATATATTTTTGTGGATATATTCAATCACATTGACCTGACCGGGGCGGTATCCGGAGGTAAAATAAAGCTATTATTGAATGGGCAGGAGGCCAAGTATACCGATCCCATAAATGAGGGGGATGTTATTGAGGTAGGCTGGTATTGATAGCAGTATAATTTATCAAAAGGTGACCCAAACATAAAGTATTTACCGGCTGTCTATTGGTGACAGCCTTTTTTTATAGCCAGGAAAGTATATAGCTATATTTATATGGGTATACCCCCCTGTTATAGGTGCTTATAAATGAGCCTATTCAATCATTATTAATTATTATATATTTTTTTAACAGGCCGGGGGCAATATAAATAGTGTTATAAAAAATGTAAATCGGGGAGGTTTCCGCCGGATGCGACCTTTGTGGAAAGGTGCAGTCAGTTTCGGGCTGATTTACGTTCCTGTAAAAATGTATGCCGCCACCGAAAAAAAAGATATTAAGTTCAATTATCTTCATGAAAAGTGCAGGACACCGGTGCAATACCGCAAATACTGCCCCAGTTGCCAGAGCGAAGTAGCCTCAGAGGAAGTGGTAAGGGGTTATGAATATGAAAAAGGTAAGTTTGTAATCATGAAAGAAGAAGATTTTGATCGGCTGCCCGGCGAAAACACCCGCAGCGTTGAGATACTGGATTTTGTCAACCTGGCTGAGATAGACCCCATATACTATGACAAAGCATACTACCTTGCCCCGGGCGAGGGCGGACAGAAGGTATATGATCTTTTGAAAAAGGCCATGGGTGAATCAAACAAGGTGGCGGTGGGCAGGGTTGTTATAAGGAGCAAGGAAGCCCTTGCCGTGCTAAGAGTGTCAGGCAATACACTGATTATGAACACAATGTTTTATCCCGACGAGGTCAGGAGCCCCGCCGCCATAGATGAACTGGGGTACAAGGTGGACCTTCACGAGAACGAGGTGAAAATGGCAGTTAATCTGGTGGAAAATCTGTCTTCCAGCTTTAATCCCGAAAAATATACCAACCGCTACCGGGAAGTGCTGATGGAGGCCATTCACGGTAAGATAACAGGGGAGGAGATTCAGTCAGCAGCCGTCCCCGAGGCAAACAATGTTGTTGACCTTATGTCAGCTCTGAAAGCCAGTATTGATTTGGCCAAAAAAGAGCGGGGGATCGAAAAAAAGGCAAAACCAGCCGCCCCTGCTCAGGAAGTCAGGCGGAGGAAGACTGTTTGAAACCCAGGATACTTTTAGCTACCGGCTTAAAAAAGCGCATATATCTCCAGTAGTATGGCCGTCACGGCCGCAGTCATTACTGGCCCACAGGGTATTCCCCTAAAAAAAACTGTTCCCAGTATGGTTCCCACCGTCATTCCGAAAATTATCTCGGGCATTACTTTCATGAGTTTAAGACCCTCATTGTTGAGGTGCGTGGCCAGGGCACCCCCTACCAGCGCAATTAGACCGGGGATGGTGGAAAAACTAAACTTGACTTCTTTTAGACTTACCTCTCCCTTGGCCACCGGCATTAAAATATAAACCATCAGAATTAGGAGCCCAAATTTTAGCCCCTTTTGCTCCAGCACTGGAAGGACAAATTTTTCCAGGCCTGAAAATTTTACGGCCATGAGTATGCAACTGGCCATAGCTACCAGATTAGACTTCCCTATTATGGCCATAATGAGCAGCACCAGGAGAACCATCGTTGATGTATCCATGTTATCACCCGGATTAATTCGTTCGCGTATAATTTAATCTATTGGACAGGTATCCACATTATTCCATTAAATGGTCTTAAAGGTGTGACATTGATGGACGAAAAAATCCCCCTGCTTAAGCCCATGCTGGCAGTGAAGTCAAACCCCTTCGACAGTGAAGAATATCTTTTCGAGGTAAAGTGGGATGGCTACCGGGCAATGATTTATCTGGACAGCGGGGCAATCCAAATCCGATCAAGGAATCAAAAAGATATTACCGGTGTATTTCCCGAATTGGGCAATATCCATTTAAGGGTTAACAGCCTCCCTGCCTTGCTGGATGGTGAGATTGTAGTAATGGCAGGGGGTAAGCCCTCCTTCGGCGCCCTCCAGGCCCGGGGCAGACTTGCCGACCCCCATAGAATAAGAAGGGCCTCAATCATGTCACCGGCCCTTTTTCTGGCCTTTGACATACTCTATGTCTCCGGCAGCAGTATATTAGAGGAGACCCTTATTCGAAGAAAAGAAATACTGTCCGGGTTGGTATCCGGAGATTCTTCCCTGGTTCTAAGCCAGTACATAACAGGCAGCGGCATTCTTTTCGCAAAGGCCGCTCTGGACCAGGGGTTGGAGGGTATAGTGGCCAAGGCCCTGGAGAGCCCCTATTTGCCGGGGAAAAGATCTTCCTACTGGAAAAAAATAAGACATACTAAAGAGGCAGATCTGGTCATTTGTGGATACAGGCCGGGCAAGGGGGGTAGGAGGCTGGGATCATTGCTTCTGTGCGGTTTTAAAAAAGAAAGGCCTGTTTATATGGGTAAGGTAGGTACTGGTTTTAGTCGGGAGGTAGAACAACATCTTTTGGAGAGGCTGCAGCCACTGAGGATGGACAGACCCGCCGTGGCTGTTCCGGCGGAGGAGGCCAGGGGCGCTTTGTGGGTAAGGCCTGAACTGGTGTGTGCTGTGGAATATCTTGAAAAAACAGGTGAAGGCTACCTACGTCATCCCAGTTTCAAAGGCTTGAGGTTTGATAAAGAGATTATGGAGTGTGAGCCTGTAGATCCTGATTAGAGAATTGTATTCTCCAGAGCCCAAAACCGGCACCTCTTGTTTTCTGTAGGCATACTATGGAAGAAAGTTTAATAAAAAACATCCGGTTTTAAAGGAGGGACGATCTTTATGTCATACGGGGCCAACCCGTACATTTTGTTTCTTATTCTTATCTTGCTAGTGATGGGTTCTGATCCGGAGGCTGGCAAAAAAATAGAAACTGTAAAGAATGTTATGGACAGGATGAGCAGGGCAATGAATAATTTCAGGTCGGGCATCAGTACGCTGGCCACAGATTTTGAGGAAATTCACCTAATTATGCAGGGTGTGACTCCCCCTGAATAAACCGAAAGGTTATTAGACTTACAACATAATACAAAAACAGCCGGACGGATATTTCTGTCCGGTTTGATTTTAGCTAAGGAAATTATATAGCTATAACGTTTTTATCTTATACTGGCCAGATAGTAACCGCCAAGAAAAATGGTAATTATTATAATGAAATGGAACACAGCCCACAGAGGTTTGCCGTATCTAAAATATTCCGTATTAATGGGGCTGCGCGGCCGGCGGGGAATAATCAGCCCTCCAATCCAATAACCACCATGTATAAGAATCCCAAAAGTCCCATTTATATTTATACTGAATCAAATACAACCACAAAGGGAAATATCGTGAGTATTTCGGTAAATGGCATGGAAATAAATTGGGGAAACAATGTCCTGGGAAAGGAATAGAAACCCAGTTGAACAAAAATATAGCATAGTATGTTGCCAGCAACACCGGTAATGATAAAAAGAAGTCCATACCTTTTCCAGTCCAGCCTGATAAAAAAGTAGAAAAGTAATCCTGAAAGTAAAATAGATGTAATTGTTATTATTGTCTCGGTATTCCATCGTATGTCCAGCGAGTAATTCTCCTTTTTTACCAGTAATGAAAAAACAGAAATTTTATCATGATATTAAGGAAAAATAACCATAAAGTCGGGGGAATATGCATGGAAAAGACTGTTGCCCTGGTTGACGGGCGTGAGGTGCGGCTGAGCAATCTGGATAAGGTTTTTTGGCCTGAAGGTTTCACCAAGGCGCACCTGGTAAAGTATTATATGGATATGGCTCCGGTAATAATACCGCACCTGCGCAACAGGCCCCTGGTGATGAAAAGGTATCCAGACGGTGTGAACGGTCAATCCTTTTATCAGAAGGAATGCCCGGAGTATGCACCGGACTGGCTTGAAACATACCCCATCTGGCACTCCGATAAGGTGATCAACTATATTGTATGCAACGATGCGGCCACCCTGGCCTGGCTTGCCAACCAGGGCTGTATTGAAATTCATGCCTGGCTTTCGGTGCTGGATAATGTTGATTACCCTGATATAGCTGTGATGGACCTTGACCCTGCCGATGGGGTGTCATTCAGCGATGTTATGGATATAGCCTTGCTATGCAGGCGTGCTCTGGAAGAATACGGACTGGTGCCCTTTGTGAAAACTTCTGGTTCCAGCGGGCTGCACCTGTTTATTCCAATCGTCAGTGAGTACCCTTTTCCTGTGGTGACCTTTGCCATACAGCATATAGCCAGGCTTATTGCCGGGGTTTATCCCCGGAAGGCAACAATTGAGAGGGTGGTGGCCCGGAGGGCAGGCAGGGTGTACCTGGATTACCTGCAAAATGGCAGGGGCAGGACTATGGCCTTTCAATACAGCCTCAGACCCCTTCCCGGCGCCCCGGTGTCTACTCCCCTGATTTGGGAGGAGATTGAAAAAAAACAGGTGGAACCCTCGGCCTTTAATATTCAGACTGTGTTCAAACGCCTTGACAGGTACGGGGACTTATTGAAGGATATGACCAGTCACAGGGGTTCCCTTTCCGTTCTTTTGGAGGCTGCCGGCTACAAAAAATCGAAAGACACCAATACGATAAGGCCGCTGGAAAATGATCAGCAGACCGATACCACCTTAAATCTCAAATAATTTTTTCAGGTAGTGCAGGAAAACTGCTGTCAGCCCCCGAATGTCCATTTGGTAATATGGAAGATGTTACCGGGAAGTGGTTTTAGTGGAAGAGAAGGAATGTTTTCTAGGCTGGCAGATGTTGATACCGGGGCAGTCCAAAAGGGTATGGCACCTTGTCGAGCGCTTTGGATCACCGGTGGAGGCGTGGAAATCCACGGAAAAACAACTGGTAACGGTGGGTGGCTTTACGGCCGACGGGGCCAGGGAACTGATCCTGCGCCGCCGGGGAATCAACCCCGAAGCTGAAATGGCTCTGCTGGAAAAAAAAGGTGTAAGTTTTATTCATCATGGGGAGCAAGGCTACCCTGATGCCTTGGCGAATATTTTTGACCCTCCCCCAGGGCTTTTCGTAAGGGGAAATATTTTTTACAACGGCAGCCCCGCTGTGTCCATAGTAGGATCAAGGAAGGCTACCAATTATGGCCTGACGGTGGCCGAAAAGCTGGCAGGTGATCTGGCCCGGGCCGGAATAACGGTTATCAGCGGAATGGCCCGGGGGATTGACACTGCTGCCCACAAAGGTGTGCTTTCAGCCAGGGGGAGTACGGTGGCCGTATTGGGATGCGGGGTGGACGTGCCTTACCCCAGGGAGAACTCCCGGATAATGGAGGAAATTGCGGTGGCAGGAGCTGTGGTTAGCGAATTTCCCCTTCAGACCAGACCTCAGCCCTGGCATTTTCCGGTAAGGAACAGAATTATCAGCGGCCTTTCTGAAGCAGTGGTGATCGTCGAGGCGGCGGAAAAGAGCGGCGCCCTGATAACAGCAGATTTTGCTCTGGATCAGGGGCGAGAGGTGCTGGCCGTTCCTGGTAACATTACGTCCTATCTGAGCCGGGGTCCTAACCGCCTGATCAGGCAGGGGGCCTGCCCGGTTCAAGATGTCGGCGATATATTTGAGGAATTGGGGCTGGAGCGTCTTTTCATAGTAGACGAGCCGGTAGTTCCCAGGATAAAGTTAAGCCCTGAGGAGGATGCTGTTAAAAAGCTGCTTTCGATGGAGCCGGGAACCCTGGATCAATTGGTGGAAAAATCCGGTCTGCCCGCCCAGAAAGTGTTGGTGGCCTTGACTTTTCTGGAAATGAAAGGTCTTGCCCGGCAGCTGCCCGGTAAATTATATATCGCGCACAAGTGAACTCGTTTGCTATTTAAAGATTTACAGGCTGGAAATCAGATTAATGTTTTAAAAAATGACTTTTTGCCCTATATTTAAAAAGAGATCTTTCGGATAATAATACCGGTTACAGCAATAGAAAATTGAGGTGTCACTTTTGGAAAAAACTCTGGTCATCGTTGAGTCGCCAGCAAAGGCCAAAAGCATTGGTAAGTTTCTTGGCAGCAAATTTTTTGTAAAGGCCTCCATGGGTCATTTGAGGGATTTGCCCAAAAGCCAGTTCGGGGTCGATCCGGATAAAGGCTTTGAGCCAAAGTATATCGCCATCAGGGGTAAGGGAGATATTATCAAGGAACTCAGGGCAGCGGTAAAAAAAGCCGGTCGGGTCTTTCTGGCCTCCGACCCCGACCGTGAAGGGGAGGCTATAGCCTGGCACCTCCAGCACCTGCTGGATCTTAATCCGGATGAAAAATGCCGAATTGAGTTCAATGAAATTACCAGGAATGCCATCCAGAGCGCTGTTAAAAACCCCCGCACCATAGACAGGAACAGGGTTAACGCGCAACAGGCCAGGCGTATTCTGGACCGGCTGGTGGGTTACAACCTCAGTCCACTTTTATGGAAAAAAGTTAAAAAAGGGCTTAGCGCAGGGCGAGTACAGTCGGTGGCCGTGCGTCTAATCTGTGATCGGGAAGAGGAGATACAGGCTTTTGTTCCCGAGGAATACTGGACTCTGACAGCCAGGCTTTCCCAAAGGGGCCGGGACACCTTTGACGCCAGGCTGAACAGGATTGGAGACAAGAAAGCGGAGATTCCCAATGAAGAAAGCATGAATGAAATAATCAGCCACCTGAAAGGAAAAAGCTATCAGGTGGCCAAAGTTGTTCGCAAGGAAAAGCTGCGACAGCCACTGGCCCCTTTTATCACCAGCACACTCCAGCAGGAAGCCTACCGAAAGCTAAATTTTGCCGCCAGGAAAACCATGTCGGTGGCCCAACAGCTCTATGAAGGTATTGACCTGGGCAAGGATGGCCCCTCCGGACTGGTAACCTATATAAGGACTGACTCCACCAGGGTGTCCGATACAGCCCGGGAGGAGGTATTGGAGTTTATCCGGGGCCGGTTTGGAAAAGAATTTGAGGGCGGCAAAACAAAGCATGCTCCCGCCAAGGGGAGGGTTCAGGATGCCCACGAGGCCATTCGCCCCACCTACGTGTCAAAGGATCCAGACTCGCTAAAGTCTTTTTTGTCCAACGATCAGTTCAAGCTATACAGGCTGATATGGGAGAGATTCGTGGCCAGCCAGATGAGCCCGGCAGTTATTGACACCACCAGCGTGGATATTAAGGCAGGCATCTACACTTTCCGGGCCACCGGTTCCATCATAAAGTTTCCGGGCCACATGAAGGTTTACACCGAATCCAGGGAAGAGGGCCAGGAAGAGGACGACCAAAGGGTGCTGCCCGATCTGCAGGAGGGCGATAAACTGGAGAAAAAGGCTCTTTCGCCTAACCAACACTTTACACAGCCGCCTCCTCGCTACAGCGACGCCACCTTGATCAGAACTCTGGAGGAAAAGGGGATAGGCAGACCCAGCACCTATGCTCCCATCGTGGAGACCATTCAAAAGCGTGGTTATGTGGTAAAGGAAAAGAAACAGTTTTACCCCACCGAGCTGGGCCTGGTGGTGGTCAGCCTGCTGAAAGATTATTTCAAGGATATTATAGATGTGGAATTTACCGCCGCCATGGAAGACAGACTGGATGACGTGGAGGACGGGGAGTTGGAATGGGCCGGGGTGTTAAAGGAGTTTTATGCTCCATTCAGGGAAACACTGTCCAAGGCTGAAAAGGAGATAGGGCATGTGGAACTGGCCGACGAGGTTACCGAAGAACTTTGTCCCAACTGCTCCAGAAACCTTGTCATCAAAATGGGGCGTTACGGTAAGTTTCTTGCCTGCCCCGGCTTTCCGGAATGCCGCTACACCAGGCCACTGCTGGAGCCCACCGGGGTAAAGTGTCCGGAGTGTACGGGCGAGCTGGTTTTAAGAAGGAGTAAAAAGGGACGGACCTTTTACGGGTGCAGCCAGTATCCCCAGTGCGAATTTTCTGTCTGGGACCGTCCCAGCCCGGAAAAGTGCCCTGTTTGTGGCGGCCTGATGGTAGTTAAAAAATACGGCAAGAAAGAGTCTCTTAAGTGCGTTGGTCCAATTTGTTCAACCCGGGAGAAAGCCGAAACTGAGCCCGCTAAAAATATAGGGAAAAAGACAAAAAAAGCAGCATCGTCCAAGGCAAGCGCCGACAGTAAAAGAAATGCCAAGGGGGCAGCCGTGGTGGTGGGAGGAGACAATTCAGGTAATAAGAAAGCCAGCGGGAAAATAGCCACCGGGAGATCGGTGTAGTAATAAGTAATAAGTGGCAGGTAATAAGTAATAGGTAACTTGCTTGAAGCTAAAACCTATAACTTATAACCTATAACCAACAACCTATCAAAATGTATTGCGGGGAATAAAGTTGAAGTATGTGACAGTTATAGGAGCCGGATTGGCCGGATCGGAAGCGGCCTGGCAAATAGCCCGCCTGGGCGTCAAGGTCAAGCTTTACGAAATGAGGCCGGGAAAAAGTACCCCGGCTCACAAATCAGGAGGGTTTGCCGAGCTCGTCTGCAGTAATTCCCTTAGGGCGTCAGCTTTGGAAAATGCAGTGGGCCTTTTAAAGGAAGAAATGCGCAGGATGAACTCCCTTATAATGGATTGCGCCGACCGTCACAGGGTTCCCGCCGGAGGCGCCCTGGCGGTGGATAGGGATCTTTTTTCCTCGGCTGTCACAGAAGCCCTGGAAGATAATCCACTGGTGGAAATATACAGGCGGGAAGTTACATCAATCCCGGAGGAAGGTATAGTTATACTGTCTACCGGCCCCCTGACCTCAGAGTCAATGGAACAGTCGATAAAGCATCTTACTGGTCGGGAGTATCTATATTTCTATGATGCAGTGGCTCCTATAGTCTCCCTGGATTCCATAAATATGGATAAAGCATTCCTCTCCTCCAGGTATGATAAGGGTGATGGTGATTACATCAACTGCCCAATGAACCGGGAGGAATACGAAAGATTTCGGGAGGAATTGGCAGGGGCTGAAAGATCACCCAGGAAGGAACTTGATAAGGAAGTTAATTTTGAAGGGTGCATGCCCATAGAGGTATTGGCTTCCCGGGGAGTAGACACCATGCGCTACGGACCACTGAAGCCCGTAGGACTCACCGACCCCAATTCCGGAAGGCGGCCTTATGCGGTGGTGCAGCTGAGGCAGGATAATGCAGTCGGTACACTGTATAACATTGTGGGGTTCCAGACTCACCTTAAGTGGCCGGAGCAACAGAGAGTGTTCAGGCTTATACCCGGGCTGGAAAATGCCGAGTTTGCCCGGTTTGGAGTTATGCATCGCAATACCTACATAAATTCTCCGGTAATGCTGGAGTCCACCTACCAGTGCAGGATCAGGCCCGGACTTTTTTTTGCCGGACAGATAACCGGTGTGGAAGGATATGTGGAGTCGGCATCTTCCGGGCTGGTGGCTGGTATAAATGCCGCTCTATATTCTATTGGGAAAAAGCCCGCTGTTTTCCCCCCGGAAACAGCCCACGGGTCACTGGCAAAATATATCACAGATGCCGATCCAGGTAAGTTTCAGCCCATGAACATAACATACGGTCTGATACCGCCCCTGGAAAACCCCCCCAGGGATCGCAAACTGAGAAATACAATGATTGCGAAGAGATCACTGGAAGCTATAGAGGATGTAGCAGTAGGCTTAAGTAGTATGGTTATAAGTAATAGGTTATAAGTAATAGATAAAATTCTTATTACCAATAACCTACAACCAATAACTAATACACCAATAACCAATAACCAATAACCAATAACCTACAACCACTGAAAGGACCCCGGGTATGTATTTCTTTGTTGACAATTTCATCCACTACCTGGAAACCGAAAGGAATTACTCCCGTCATACCGTGGTTAATTACCGTCGTGATTTGTTCCACGGAATTGATTTTTTTGCCGGGGCTTTGGGAAAAAAAGATTCGGATTTAAAGCCTTCGGATCTGGATATTAAATTGGTCAGGTCCTACCTGGGAGATCTTTTTTACAGCGGTCTGGCCAAGTCATCTATTTCCAGGCGACTGGCGGCCTGGAGGTCCTTTTACAGGTATCTGGGGCGGGAAGGCCTGGTGGAGAGGAACCCTCTGAAGAAGGTTTCCTCTCTCAAACCTGAAAAAAGACTGCCCCATTTTCTCTTTAAAGAAGAGTGCGCTGGGCTAATTGAGTCCCCGGGAGAGGGCTTTCCCCTGGCATTGAGAGACAGGGCGTTGATGGAGGTACTATACGCCACCGGTATTCGTGTGGGAGAGTTGATTAGCCTTGATATTAACTTTAACCCCGGAGACGGGGAGTTGCTTATTATGGGAAAGGGTGGCAGGGAGCGGATGGTTCCGTTGGGCCGGTGGGCTATTGAGGCCATTAACGCTTACCTTGACAACGGAAGACCCCGGCTGGTTCGAAATAGCGAAGAAAAGGCGTTGTTCGTAAACTTCAGGGGAGGCCGCCTGACCGACAGGGGAGTTAGAAAGATTATAAAAAAATACGTAAGTAAAATGGGTATACAAAGCACTGTCAGCCCTCACACCATGCGACATACCTTTGCTACCCACATGCTGGACAACGGGGCCGATCTCCGGGCCGTTCAGGAGATGCTGGGCCATAAAAACCTGTCCACAACCCAAATATACACCCACCTAACCAAAGAAAGACTGAGACAGGTCTACCAGAACTCCCATCCCAGGGTGAAAATGGATAAGCTGTAAGTATGGTAATAGGTAATAAGTGATAGGTAATAAGTGATAGGTAGTAGGTAATTGGTAATAGGTAATAGGTAATAGGTGTTGGCTGACCTGCAATAATAGCTTTTATTTTAATACCAATAACCAATAACCAATAACCAATAACTTCCAACTTATAACCTAAAACAATAGCATACAGCTTACAGCATATATTGAAAGGAAGAGATTGATGTTTCATTCCACAACCATAGTGGCGGTGAGGAAGGCAGGGAAGGTGGCCATGGCCGGGGACGGACAGGTTACCTTCGGTCAGAACACCGTTTTGAAACACCGGGCCAAAAAACTGCGGCGG
>LADL02001109.1_pt1 | contig 11938 bp, 13 predicted proteins | sample 619721 | NCBI WGS metagenome assembly LADL02 (sample SAMN03397408, study PRJNA257561) | rock porewater metagenome | biome: terrestrial; feature: Opalinus Clay rock; material: porewater; isolation source: Opalinus Clay rock porewater BRC-3 borehole | place: Switzerland: Mt Terri URL, St-Ursanne ...
TGCGTCAATACCACCAGCAGGCGCATAGACGGCAAAGAGGTGGACGCCCCCTGCGACGGGGCGGTTATTGGCACCGGGAAGGTGGAAGGCCGGCTGGTGGCGGTATATGCCAGCGATTTTACCGTTTTGGGCGGGTCCATCGGGTCACAGCATATTCAGAAATGTGCCGGGCTGATAGAAATGGCGGGCAGTTGGGGAATTCCCATGGTCTGGCTGCTGGACTCCTCGGGAGGAAGGCTGGGATCCCAGGCTATGCTGATAGCGGGAATAGACTGGTACTTTGCCATGGAATCCCGGTATTCAGGAGTAATACCCCAGATTAACGTGCTTATGGGCCCCTGCATCGCCGGCCAGGCCTACGCACCCACCCTGTGTGACTTTCTCCTGATGAGCAGGGGCACCGGACATCTTTGGCTGGGAGGACCCCGGATGGTCCAGGCCGCCACCTCGGAAAAAATTGGTGATGACGTTGGCGGCGCGGATTATCATATGAGTTTCAGCGGCACCTGTGACGTGGTGGGTGACAATGACCGGGAAACCATTGAAAAAGCCAGGTCACTGCTGGGCTACCTGCCCTCAAACTGGAAAGAAAGGGCGCCATATAAAGAAACCTCTGACAGCCCATTAAGGGAAGTTTCCGGGCTCATGGATATAGTTCCGGATGACTTCAATTCATCGTATGACATGCACGATGTAATTAGGCTTTTAGTAGATGACGGCCAGTTTTTTGAAATAAAAGATGAATACGCCAAAAATTTAATTACCTGTTTCTGTCGTTTCAATGGTGAAGTTGCGGGACTGGTGGCCAATAATCCCAAAGAGCCGGGAAGTATATTGGAGATTAATTCGTGCGACAAATACTACCGCTTTCTACAGGTGCTGGACGCATATAACATCCCGCTGGTTACACTGGTGGACACCCCTCCCTTTGTGCCGGGGGAAAGCCAGGAGAAAAATGGGCTCTTAAGGCACGGGGGAAAGATTCTGGATGTGTACGCCACGGCCACTATTCCCAAAATAAGCATTATTTTAAGGGAGGCTTATGGTGACTCCGGTAGCATAATCATGGGTGGAGTCAGGGGAATGGGTGTCGACCTGTGCTATGCCTGGCCCATTTCCCGCTTTGCCATTGAAGCCTCGGAAACTGATTACAGAAAGATTCGGGATGGTCTGGGCATCGAAGAAGGTGCTTACGAAGGATACATGAACAGTGCAAGGGAAAAGCTGGATGTTTTTGAGACGGCCAAAAGCTGGACGGCCCAGGTAGTGGATGAGGTTATAGAACCAAAGGAGACCAGGAAAAAAATTATCGAGGCTCTGCAGATCACAAGAAACAAAATTGAAAAACTGCCGCAAAGGGCCAAGGGGCACGGCACCGGGCCCACTTGATTTATGGCGGGATGTATGCAGGGTCCGGGTATTTGGGGAAAGGAGGATCCCGATGAAATATTCCGTATTCACCGAAGAACACCAGGCGGTGCGCAAGACTATAAGAAAATTCGTGGAAACCGAAATCGCTCCCCATGTGGAGGAATGGGAAAGACAGGAGTACTTTCCTGACTGGATTTTCCGGCGCATGGGAGAACTGGGCTTTTTATCCCTTAGATATCCTGAGAAGTACGGTGGCGCCGGTGGGGATTACTTTATGGGCATTGTACTGGGAGAGGAGATGTCGCGCTGCGGTATGGGGGGGCTTCCCATGGCGGTGGCGGTGCAGACCGATATGGCCACTCCGCCCATTATGCAGTTTGGCAGCGAGGAACAGATTCAAAACTATCTGGTACCGGCCCTAAAGGGTGAAAAGATAGCCTGCCTGGGCATTACCGAGCCCAACGCAGGGTCCGATGTAGCCTCCATTGAGACCCGGGCGGTGCGTGACGGTGACCATTGGGTGATAAACGGTCGCAAAATTTTTATCACCAACGGGGTCAGGGCGGATTTCATAACACTGGTGGCTAAAACCAGCCCGGAACTGGGTTATAACGGAGTATCCCTTTTCCTGGTGGAAAAGGACACCCCGGGCTTTACCGTTACAAGAAAGCTGAAAAAGGTGGGCATGCGCTCCTCCGATACCGCCGAACTTCTTTTCGAGGACTGCCGGGTGCCCGCAGAGAACCTTCTGGGGACAGAAAACAGGGGCTTTCACCAGATCATGTGGGAGCTTCAGGGCGAGCGTCTGATCGGGGCCGCCGGGGCGGTGGCCGGAGCCCAGAAGACCTTCGAAAAGGCGGTGGACTATGCCCGCCAGCGTACCCAGTTTGGCAGGCCGCTGGTGGGTTTCCAGGTAATTGCCCACAAACTGGCTGAAATGGCCACTGAATTAGAAGGGGCCAGGCAGCTGGTCTACTCCACCGCCAGGAAATTTGCTTCAGGTGAATATCCGGTCAAGGAGATCTCTATATGCAAGCTGGTGGGCGCCCAGGTAGGCTACCGGGTGGCTGACGCTGCCCTGCAGATTCATGGTGGCTACGGCTACATGATGGAATACGAGGTGCAGAGGGCCTGGCGGGATTCCAGACTCAACCGGATTGGCGGCGGCACAGACGAGATAATGAAAGAAGTAATTGCGAAGACTTTAGGGCTGTGATAATAGCGGTTATATGTTATAGGTATTAGGTTATAAGTTATAGGCTCTAAAATTATTCCAAACCAACAACCAACAACCAACAACCTATAACCAATATCAGAGCGGGGAGGTTATTTTATGTCCCACTGGCTTTTTCAGGAGGAGCATGAAATGCTGCGTAAAAGTGTGCGCAGTTGGGTGGAAAAGGAAATAAAACCATACGTAGAGGACTGGGAGGAGAAGGGTGAGTTTCCCCTGGAGCTTTACCGCAGGGCGGGAGGGCTGGGATTTCTGGGTCTCATCTACCCTGAGGAGTTCGGCGGCAGCGGCGAAGACTATCTGGCCGGGGCTGTTTTTATGGAGGAACTCAACCGTTGCGGGTCAGGGGGAGTGTCTGCGGGCATCGGGGCCAGTATGTGCATCGCCGGGCCGCAGATTAACAAGTTTGGCAGTGTAGAACTGAAAAGACGGTTTTTAGAGCCCACCATAAGCGGGGAGAAAATTGGGGCGCTGGGCATTACCGAACCCAACTCCGGTTCGGACGTAGCCTCTATTCAAACTACCGCCAGGGACGGGGGAGACCACTATGTGGTCAACGGGGGCAAGATGTTTATCACCAATGGTGTGCGGGCGGATTATGTGGTGGCGGCAGTCAAGACCGACCCGGCAGCCGGCTACAAAGGGATCAGCCTTCTTGTTATCGAAAAGGGGACGCCCGGCTTCAGTGTGGCTAAAAAGCTGGATAAGTTGGGCTGGAGCGCGTCGGATACTGCGGAACTGGTTTTTGAGGATTGCCCCGTGCCCAAGATAAATCTGATTGGCCGGGAGAATGAAGGCTTCCACTATATAATGCAAAATTTTGCCTGGGAAAGGCTGATAATGGCCCTGGGCGGGGTGGTGGGCGCCCAGATGGCCATGGAGGAGGCAATTAAATATGCCCGGCAAAGGGTCCAATTTGGGAGAACCCTGTCCAAGTTTCAGGTGGTCAGGCATAAAATAGCCGATATGGCGTCCCTGATTGAAACAGCCCGCTGCCTGACTTACTATGCGCTTTCGCTGTTCGTGGCCGGGGAGGATGCTCTGACTGCGGTAACCATGGCCAAGATATACGCCTGCGAAACTGCCAACAAGGTAACTGATGAGGCCGTGCAGATACACGGAGGTTACGGCTACATGATGGAATATCCGGTCCAGCGCTACTGGCGGGACGCCAGGATAGGAACCATTGGTGGCGGCACCACAGAAATAATGAAGGAAATCATCGCCGGAAAAATGTTTAGATAAATGGTTGAAAAGGAGGACTGTCTTATGCTAGACAAGTACTTTGACGAGCTGGAAGTTGGTTCCAGGAACGTGTCCCGGGGGCGGACCATTACCGAGTCAGACCTGGTGATGTTTTCAGCCTTTAGCGGTGACTGGTATCCGCTGCACACAGACAGTGAGTACGCCGCCTCCTCCATATTTGGACAGCGAATAGCCCATGGCATGCTGGTGTTGAGCGCGGCCACCGGACTGGTGCCCATGAAGCCCGGAGTGGTGCTGGCTTTTTACGGCATGGATAAGGTTCGCTTCACCTCTCCCACCTTTATCGGGGACACCATCAGGGTGGAGGCTGAGGTAGTGGATAAAAGGGACAAGGGGGATTTTGGGGTGATTACTGTCAGGCAGGAAATTAAAAACCAGCGCAATGAGGTTTGTAACACCGCCATTTTAAAGGTGGCATTAAACAAAAAGCCCGCTGCATGATGGCCGTAAGGCGTTAGATGTCAGGCGTCGGATATTGGAGAATGCTTAACGTTTTTTTCGATAGTTTTCCAAAAAGGTATTTTTGCTCTGGAATAGAATTATATGTAAAAGATAATATCTGTCATAAATATTGACACATGGGACTGTCTTAATTCTAAAGGCAGTCCTTTATGCCTTGTTAGAGGTGTCATTTTAGCTGCAATCGGGTAGGTCGCCTGGGAATAGTGCCAAATTTCAGAAATGTAAGAAAGTTAAGGTGCGTATAAATTACTCATACACTTCATTGGACTTGATCTGGGCGTTAATACGGGACAGTTTTAATTTTTATTTTATTCCCAGCCCTGTTGAAACACTGACCAAAGAGGAAATTACCGAGTATCGCAGGGAAAATCTGGCTAATTATAAGGTTCCCGGGCAGATCGAGATTGTTAGTGAACTGCCTCTGACCCCTGAGGGAAAAATTCAAAAGTCGCTGCTAAAAGAATTATATCTTGCCGAAGGTTCAAAAAATATTTAGGAGGGTTGTTATGGATTCCAAACTGGGTCAAAACCTTATCCAGAGGGTGGCGGTGGGGGACATACTGCGCCGGTCGGCCGGACGCAGGCCCCTGAAAGAAGCGCTGGTGGAGTATCGGGGCGGCCAGCGGAAAAGTTTGACCTTCAGCCAGCTTAACGGGGAATGCAACCGCTTTGCCAGGGCTGTCCGGCGGCTGGGGCTGCAAAAGGGTGACCGGGTGGCCGCCATTTGCCTCAACTCTACCGAGTTCGTAATTTCCATATACGGCCTGGCCAAAGGAGGGTTTGTCCTGGTGCCCGTCAATCCCGGGCTTAATCCAGGGGAAATAGCCTATGTGCTTAATCATTCCGGGGCGAAGGCGCTGATATTGGATGACCTTTTTGTTCCCATGGTGGGACAGTACCTGGAGCATTTCCCCGGTATTAAGAACTATGTTTCTCTTCCGGTTTCAGGTCGGCAGGCGGAATCACCCTTTGTGGATTTTAACAGCTTTATGGAAGGGCTGGACGGGTCGGAATTGGAGGATGTTATAATTGAGGACAGGGATGTCGTGCAGATAATGTACACCAGCGGCACCACCGCCATGCCCAAGGGGGTGCTGATTTCCAATCTGAATGTGTATATCACCGCCCTGCAAAATACCATTGAGCTGAAGGTTTCAGCAGACGGAGTTATTACCGCCATGATGCCCATATTTCACTGCGCCCAGCATACCCTTCTGACCACCGGTCTTTTGGCCTGCTCCACCACGATAATTATGCGCGGCTTCGACCCGGAGGGGCTGATGAAGACAATCCAGGGAGAAAAGGTCACCTGGCTTTTCGCCCTGCCCATGATGTACCGGTATCTGCTGGACCACCCGGCGGTAAATGATTACGATCTGTCCAGTCTTCAGATATGCGTCTACGCAATGACTCCCATGGACAGCAGAACACTGCAAGATGCCCGGAAAAGAATAAGCTGCACATTTATACTGGCCACAGGTCAGACCGAGGCTTACCCCGGAACCAACTACTTCAATCCCGACTGGTTTCCGGAAAAAGAAGGCAATATATGGGGTATTTCCTCTCCCAATTATGACACCTCTGTGATGGACGATGAGGGCAATATGCTGCCTTCCGGACAGGTGGGCGAAATTGTCTGGAGGGGCCCGGGAGTCATGGAAGGCTATTTTAATGATGAGGCCGCCACCATGGCAGCCAGGAAATACGGCTGGCACCATTCGGGGGACCAGGGTTATATGGATGAGGACGGATTACTGGTTTTTGTGGACCGTAAAAAGGATATGATCAAGACCGGGGGTGAAAATGTACCTTCCATCAAGGTGGAGACCATCATAATGGCTCACCCGCAGGTGGAGGGAGTGGCCGTAATTGGTCTGCCCCACCCACACTGGTCCGAGGCGGTTACGGCGGTGGTGGTGCCCAAAAAGGATTCAGGCCTTACCGAAGAGGAGGTTATCAACTGGTGCAAAAAGGAGTTGGGAGGCTTCCAGGTGCCCAAGAAGGTAATTCTCACCGCTGAACTCCCGCGCACTTCCACTGGAAAAATCAAAAAACATGAGCTTAGAAAACAGTTCTCGGATTCCTTCGGGCAAGGATAATACAGGGCGGGGGCCGGAATATTTCCGGCCCTTTTTTTGAGGCAGTGATCACAGAAGTCACAGAGATGCCAAGTATAAAACAGGCCTGTTGAATAAATATCATGACTGTTGACTGCTAAAGGCCAGTCCTTATATTTTTCAACAGACCATTTTCTTTCAGCTTTTTCATTTTGCGCCATAAGGTTGATTTGTCAATTCTTAATTCAGTTGCCGTTAGGCTTCTCTTCCAGTTGTTGCGGACCAGGGCTTCAAGAATAAGCTTTGCCTCCATTTGCGGCAGGGTCAGGTTGCTGCTGAAAGTCAGGGTGACGTCGGCTTTTTCCTGAAGATGGGTCGGCAGGTGACGGGGGAAGATCAATCCTTTTTTGCATAGGACAAAGGCATGCTCTATGATATTCTCAAGCTCCCGCACATTTCCTGGAAAACTGTGCTGCATGAGTACCGCCAGTGCCTCTTCTGAGATTCCCTCGCCTTCCATTTCACTCAGCAGTGGGTTGTGACCGTGGACTATTATGTTAACTTTTTTGGGATTCAGTACTCCCATATTGGCCTTGCTGATTACCAGTCGGGGTGTGCCAAAGATGATGTCGGAAATATCAGTGGCAATCCATTTACCCGCCAGATCGGCAAGTCCCACCCGAACAGCGCTGAAAACCAGGTTTACAGGGTCATTGTCCATACCTACGTGGGCCTGGGTGACCAGGTCTGAAATAGTGGCGTGAATTCCGTGGGGCATGCCCTTCGGCTATCATGTGCAGCACGTGAGCTATATGGTTGCCGTGCTGGGCATGGGAAGCGCAGCCGGTGAGTATCATCAGGCCGACGCTCCTGGCTACAATGGTCCACTCATTGGCGCCGCATATTCCACGGCTGGCGGGCTCCTCGTCGGACTTTATGCGGCAGGGTCCCATCATGCAGAAGCGGCAGCATATTCCCTTGTATCCGAACTGGCACTGGGGCTGTTGGGCCAGCACCCTGTCAAAGGCTGTAATTATTCCATTTTCTCTGGCTACCTCAATCATTTCAAGAACGGCTGGGTCGACGGATCGTTTATATTTTATGTAAGGTATTTGCATCAGGTAATGTCGTATTTTTACTGGCAAAAACTCAGTAAAAAATGGTGGGGAAGTCTATTTTGTTATTGACATTAGCTCATAACCTGCATATAATGCAATTATGAAACAGGGTTCATAATTCTAAATGATTCAGGTGGTGTTCATAATGAAGGTGGCGGTCACTGCCAGGGATAAGAACCTGGACAGTATGGTGGATTCAAGGTTGGGCCGGTGCAGCTGGTTTATTGTTGCCGATACTGCAACGGGGCAATATGAGGTGGTGAGTAACGATCAGAACCTCAACGCAGCCCAGGGGGCAGGCATTCAGGCTGCGGAAAAGGCCAGCAGACAGGGAGTGGCAGCCGTTATAACCGGCCACTGCGGCCCCAAGGCATTTCGGGTGTTTAAAGCAGCAGGCATCAAGGTTTTCTGCGGTGCAGAGGGGACCGTGGCCGAGGCGCTGGAGAATTTTAAGAGTGGAAACCTTCAGGAAGCGGATGGAGCGGATGTTGAAGGCCACTGGATGTAGTTACATTAACTGTGAGGAGGTTCCTATTATGCCAGGAAGAGATGGAACGGGACCCCAGGGCCCGGGGTGTGGAAAAGGTCAGGGTGGATGTAGACAGGGTGGCGGAAAGGGTCAGGGTGGATGTGGCCAGGGCGGAGGAAAAGGTCAGGGCCATGGCGGCGGAAAAGGCCAGGGCGGCGGAAACCAGGGCTATGGTAAAGGTCCGGGCAAGGGTCAGGGGACCGGTCAGCCCTAAGGCGGCATGAAGCAGTTCATTAAGGCTGTGAGTCAGCAATAATGGGATGCTAACCTACCCCGGAGGTATTATTTAATGAAGGAAAAACTTACTGTTGCTGTGGCCAGTGGCAAGGGGGGAACGGGAAAAACCACCGTTTCGGCCAATATTGCCTGCGTTGCGGCGGAATCGGGTATTAAAGTAACATACGTGGACTGCGATGTTGAAGAGCCCAACGGGCACCTCTTCTTGAGGCCCAGTCTGCCGGTAAGGCGCAGTGTCTGTGTGCCGGTGCCCTCGGTGGATGCCGATTTGTGTACCGCCTGCGGCACCTGTGCTGATATATGCCAGTTTAGCGCCCTCATCTGCCTGAACAAGGAGGTTTTAACCTTTGACAAGATGTGTCACGGCTGCGGAGGCTGTATGCATGTCTGTCCGGTGGGGGCCATTACCGAAAGGGGAAGGGAAATTGGAGTTGTAGAAGAAGGGCGATCTGGGGAAGTATATTTTACCCACGGTCGCCTGAATGTTGGGGAGGCCATGAGCCCACCCCTCATTAAAGCGGTGCTTTCGGCGGCGCGGAAAACGCCGCTGGTGGTGGTCGATGTGCCTCCGGGAACATCCTGTCCGGTTATAACCGCCATAAAAGGGGCGGACTACGTAATACTGGTAACTGAGCCCACCCCTTTTGGGATAAACGATCTCGGTTTGGCCCTAGACATGGTCAGGGAGCTGGAAATCCCCCATGCGGTGGTGGTCAACAGGGCCGATCCAGGCAATAGCCTGGCCACGGACTTTTGTCGGAAGAGAGGTGTCGGGATACTGGCCGAAATACCTGATGACCGCAGGGTGGCCGAGGCCTATTCCCGGGGTGATCTGGCATATGCTGCCGTTCCTGGCTATAGGGAGCGCTTTGCGGAATTGCTGAACTCAGTGGAGAAAGAGGCGAGACGGTGAGGGAGTTAGTGGTGATAAGCGGCAAGGGGGGAACGGGAAAGACAAGCCTTGTAGCCTCACTGGCCGTGCTTGCGGGAAAATCGGTACTGGCGGACTGCGACGTGGATGCGGCCGATCTGCATCTTGTGCTGAATCCCAGAATAAAACAAACCGAAGACTTTTCAGGCGGAAAGGGTGCGGTAATTCTCCCGGACATATGTACCGGCTGCGGAAAATGTATGGAATTGTGCCGCTTCGGCGCGGTAATCCGCAGGGATGGAGACCCCCTGTCATTTTCAATAGATTCAATAGCCTGTGAGGGATGTGGGGTATGCAGTTACTTATGTCCCGAAAAGGCAATTGAATTCAAGCGGGTAATAAACGGACGCTGGTTTATTTCCGAGACCGGGTACGGGCCCATGGTTCATGCCAGGCTGGGAATCGCGGAGGAAAACTCAGGAAAACTGGTTTCTCTTGTTCGCAGCCAGGCAAAAACAATAGCTGAAAAAGAAGGAATTCCCTATATAATTGTTGACGGCCCACCGGGAATAGGCTGTCCGGTAATCGCCTCCATAACCGGTGCCGACGCCGTGCTGATAGTGACCGAGCCCACGGTGTCCGGTGAACACGATATGGACAGGGTTGCTGATCTGGCCAGATTTTTTAAAATTCCTACCTACCTATGCATCAATAAGTTTGATATCAACCTCCAGATGTCCCGGAGAATTGAGAAAAAAGCGGGGTCAAAGGGAATTGCCCTGGTGGGAAGTATACATTACGACCGCGCTGTAACCGCCGCCCAACTAAAGAGGCAGCCGGTGGCACTGTTTTTAGACTCCGAGGCGGCGGCAGATATACGGGTAATATGGGATAATCTGATAAGGAAATTGAACTAAAATATGAAAGGATGATAATAATGAAAATAGCCCTGCCTGTTGCGGGAGAGCAGTTGTGCACACACTTTGGTCATTGTGAGAGGTTCTTCTTTTATGAGGTGGACCCGGAACAAAAGGATATTAAAAAAATAGAAACCATGACCGCACCGCCGCACGAGCCAGGCCTACTGCCAAAATTGCTCGGAGAAATGGGTATAGAAGTGGTTATTGCCGGGGGTATGGGCGCCCGGGCAAAGGAATTGTTCAGTCAGAGGGGTATTAAGGTAGTGGTGGGGGCGGATCCTTCCACAGGAAGCCCGGAGAACATTGTCAGGTCGTACCTGGACGGCACAATAAAAACAGGTGATAATTTCTGCGATCATTAAAGAACCGGCTTCTATAGAGGCCTTAGCATAAATAAAAATTTTTTGATTAAGGGAAGGGGCTTACTGACATGCAGCAGGATGGGAAGTGCGATTCTTGCGGACCGGAGAAGAGCGGGGAATGTGGTGGCGGATCAAAGGAGGGCATTGATATTCTTCCGGAAAATGACAACAGTCGGATAAAAAATGTAATTGCCGTCATGAGCGGTAAGGGGGGCGTGGGGAAATCTTCGGTAACCTCCCTGCTGGCCTGCGGCTTTAACAGAAGAGGTTACAGGGTTGGGGTACTGGATGCCGACATTACCGGCCCCAGCGTGCCAAAAATGTTCGGCATCAAGGGGCTGGCCGATACCAACGGAATGGCCATATTTCCGCCTCTGTCTGCCACCGGGATTAAGATTATGTCACTGAATCTTTTAATGCCCAATGAAGACGATTGCGTTATTTGGAGAGGCCCACTGATTGCAGGGGTGGTCAAGCAATTTTGGACCGATGTGGCCTGGGGCGAGCTTGACTACCTTTTTGTAGATTTGCCCCCCGGTACCGGGGACGTGCCGTTAACTGTAATGCAATCCCTGCCTCTCAACGGCCTTATCATAGTTTCATCACCTCAGGAACTGGCTTCCATGATCGTTAAAAAGGCCATAAAAATGGCTTTACAAATGAATGTACCTATTATGGGGCTGGTGGAAAACATGACCGGGGCTGTCTGCCCGCACTGCGGCAAGGAATTTTCACTGTTTGGACCGGGGCGGGGCAAGGAACTTTCCGCTCAGTTCGGGATACCCTTCCTGGGTGGCTTACCGGTGGACCCCCGACTTTCCGAACTGGCCGACCTCGGACAAGTGGAAGAATACCGCAGCAATCTTTTTTATAATAGTGTGCCTGACGCATTAACCCGAACAGTTTGAAAAACTACTGCGGGGTGATATAATTGGCCATTTCGATGGAATACAGCGAGATTACCCTGGAACATTTCAGTAACCCAAGGAATGTCGGAGTTGTAGAAGGCTTCAACGGCTACGGACAGGTGGGCGATCCCGGCTGCGGAGATGTTTGTGAAATAACCGTTCTCATAAATAAAAATATAATAGAAGATATAAAATTCAGGGTTTACGGGTGCGCCGGCGCCATAGCCACCTCCAGCGCGGTGACTGAAATGGCCAAAGGCAATGATTTAAAATATGCCCTTAAAATAACAGACGATGAGGTGGTGGAGTATCTGGGTGGCCTTCCGGAAAAAAAGCAGCATTGCTCACTGCTGGCAATAAAGGTTTTAAGGCAGGCCATACAGGACCACTTGCTTATTTACCGAAGGTTGGTGGGCGAAGGGAAAATTAAGGACGGCAACGATTACCGCAGACTAAGGAAAGATCTGCTACACGAAATGGAGAAAAAAGGATAGTCCCGGGAGACCATGATCCAAATCGACAGATGTTACCTTGATAATCACTCCCCCTTACTGCATGTCGCTTGGAGGTCACGTAGATTTTAGCAAAGGCTAATTGCTGACT
>LADL02002808.1_pt1 | contig 11924 bp, 10 predicted proteins | sample 619721 | NCBI WGS metagenome assembly LADL02 (sample SAMN03397408, study PRJNA257561) | rock porewater metagenome | biome: terrestrial; feature: Opalinus Clay rock; material: porewater; isolation source: Opalinus Clay rock porewater BRC-3 borehole | place: Switzerland: Mt Terri URL, St-Ursanne ...
GAGACGGCGGCAAAATATCGGGATTACTTAAATATTGTTAACTCCCTTATCAATAAGACAAAAGTAATAACCTTCACCGAAGACAATAAAAACATTGTTATCATCGAACCCTTAGACAAATGTACAGTCAAACTGTTTCTGGTTAAGCGGAATCAGATTGTTTTCAGTGAAAAGTATTTTCTTAGTTACTTGTCTGCCAAACAACTTTATGCCATCATCAAAACAAATATTTTAACCTACTTTAATACAAAAGAACTAAATTCACCCGTACATGTTAACAGTGATGAACTGGATGAATTGCAGATAATTTACAGCTATTTGAATGGCAGTAATTGCAAATATTTTTCAATTCCTGATAGTTGGATGGAAAATGAAGTCCCTTTTCATCTAGACGAAGCCATAAATAAATTTTTGCTGAATGTCATAGAACCATAATCATGGGATGAACGTGTGTCATCCTTTTTTTACCGTTTGACAATCGAACATATGTTCTGTATTATTAGATTTAGAAAGGTAATATATTGCAAAGGATTGTTTACAGTGAGGAATACGGTTATATTTCATATTGATGTAAACTCTGCTTACCTTTCCTGGGAAGCAGTATACCGGTTACAGCACGGTGACCAGCTTGATTTGAGAACAGTCCCCTCTATAGTAGGAGGGAATCAAGAATCCAGACACGGAATCGTCTTAGCTAAATCCATCCCTACAAAAAAATATGGAATTAAAACGGGTGAAAGTTTATTTGAAGCAAGACTAAAATGCAAAGACCTGATAATTGTTCCACCACGGTATGATTTATATATGCAAGCCAGTTCCGCACTCCATAAAATATTCCAGGAATATACTCCACAAATACAACGATTCTCGGTAGATGAAAGTTTTTTGGATTTTACGGGAACGCATAAACTCTATGGTGAAAATTACCTGGAAATAGCCAATGTCATTAAGGATAGAGTGAAAAATGAGTTGGGATTTACCGTTAACATCGGGATATCAAATAATAAATTACTGGCAAAGGTTGCCTCTGATTTTCAAAAACCCGATAATATACATACTCTGTTTCCCTGGGAAATTAAAGATAAAATGTGGCCTTTAAATGTAGGAGATTTATTTATGGTGGGCAAATCCACGGAAAATAAACTGCGAAAACTAGGCATTAACACCATCGGCGATTTAGCTAATACAGATCCAGATGTTTTGAAATATCACCTAAAAAGTCATGGGCTGTTGGTGTGGAACTATGCCAATGGCAAGGATAACTCAGAAGTTCGCAAAAGTAACCATATTGCGATGAAGGGTATTGGGAATTCTACCACCATTCATTTTGATGTGGATGAAAGAGCAACCGCTCATAAGTTTATCCTTTCTTTATCTGAAATGGTAGGCATGCGATTAAGGGCTTCAGAGAATTGCTGCAAAGTGGTTTCGGTAACCATTAGAAATAATCAATTTCACAACTATTCAAGACAAAATAAATTATCTAATCCTATCGACAGCACCAAACTAATTGCTCAAACAGCCTGTCGACTCTTTGATGAAGTGTGGCGGGGTGAACCTATTAGAAAACTGGGCGTTCATGTCTCAGAGCTGTGCCATAATGAATATTATCAAGTTAGCCTGTTCGAAAAGGATGATGTGAACAAGCTAAAGTTGATAGATAAGGCAGTTGATTCTATCAGGCTGAAACATGGCTCTAAATCCATAGTCAGATCAGTTTTCATCCATTCGGATGTACGCCCCATGAATGGCGGTATTGGAGAAGAAGATTACCCAATGATGACAAGTATCTTGTAATTAGGTGGTGTTTAAAGTTGAAGGTGTTAGCTCTACCGATAGAAATAATTGCTTGGTTTAACGAAGGCGGACTGCCTACTCCTCTTAGATTTAAGATTAATTCAGAAGGCCTGGCAAATGTTGTGAAAGTTGATAAAGTCATTTACAGGGAAGTTGAAAAATTTGCTGGAAATTATGTCTATCTATATCGCTGTCAAAGTGTTATTAATAATACGGAACGTGTATATGAACTGAAATACGAGTTAAAGTCCTGTAAATGGGTGTTATTTAAAATGTAACCCCCCACCCCCTTTTCAACTCGATATTTTACATACACGGGAAACGGCGGTTTTTTCAAAACCGCCGTTTGTCCTAATCACTTCAATTTGGTATCTTGCTCTTCGTTATTGGGATCCAAAGTTCACTTTTATAATCGGGCTTTGATGTGTCGGGGCTTTCATTCCACAATATTTCCGGTCCCCCTGTTGATTCATAACCAGATGTAGGGAACTAATTCATTTCGTTCCCTTCTTGAATTGTTAGGTGGAAGGTCATTGGCGGAAAAGCTTTCAAGGTAACATTACTTTTTCTCGCCTGCAATGGTGATACCCCATGCATGTTTTCCCATAAGATTTTCTTCTATATACTGCATAGCTATATTCAGTTGAGTAAGTACATTCACTTCTATGACCTCCTTTAAGAAGATAATAGCAAATTTAATTTGTGAATACCCGTCAATTTAGGTGCAAGTATTAACTTGTAGCCTAAGTAGCCGCTTTAATGAACTTCCTGAATCTATGCAAAGAATCCTTCAAGCTTCATTAAAGAATTCTGGTCCTGACCCGCAAGGCTTTATTAACTTTGGATGGAGATAGTGGGAAGATGCCCTTCCTACTTTACTTTTAAGACATGATGCAAAGTTTATTGAATTAACCAGGGATATTTCACACAAACTAAGGGAGAAATAAATTTAATTGGTTACGGAGTTACTATGGATAAAGATCAACTGCTTTCAAAATTAAATTGGTTTTATAGCCTTGAACTCAATCAGGTAGATTTGTATATTGCTCAAAGCAAAACATTTGAAGGTACTTATATCAGTCAGGCGTTTGAGCGAATTGCTTATATTGAGCAAGATCATGTAGACAACATCGCTGAGAAAATTAAAGAGTTGGGTGGAACACCTACTAAAATTGGTGATGTCATATCTCCGATAATTGGCGGTGTTGCAGGAAAACTTATTTCCTTTGCCGGATTAGGAAACACATTGAGGGCAGATATTCTAATAGAAAACAAAGCTATGAAAGATTATAGAGATTTGATCAAAGTCATTAAAGAAGAGAATCAGGACCAAGAACTTTTGAAAATATTGCAAAACAATCATGTTGATGAGGATTTACATACGGCGTGGTTTACGGAAAAATTAAATGAATTGCAGCCTGAGCAAGAACTTTAAACAAACTACCCGAGCCGGTTATAATACTACCCCTAAATGAAAAAAAACCTCAAAAAGCTAGTCTGAGGGAATTCTTTATTCATCCTTCGGTAACCCTTTCAGAGATAGGTTTTCGCTTTGCAGCTATCTGAATTCCCGGTGTAGGGCCATTTTATTGCGGGTTTTATGGATTAGGGAAGAAGCGTGTACATCATAATAAATTAGCGTCAAAATAAACATTGCCTTGTGGTTATTTATCATTTTAAGTTGAGGTAAAAATTCAATTAATACCCCAAGCATCTTTTAATCTTTGAATAGTAAAAAGCCACTTATCGTTTACGGGTTTACAAGCAGAGTTTTGGTTTCCAAAGAAACCGACCTCTTTTTTTGCATTTGAAATCTTAACAGCTTTTCATTTCCATGGCTAAATACAGAAAAAAATAAAATATTTATTGGAACAGCATATTTCCCATTTAGAAAAGTTATGATCCTTTCTGTACTATTGTCCATTTTGGAAGCTACAATCACAATGCTCACTTCATTATTGTTTATATTTTCTTCATCTAACGTCGAATTAAATTTATTTTTATATGCTTCATTTAGACTGCCGGAATTGTTAGAGAATTTTAAGTACACTTGCGCAATATCTTCAATGTGCCATTCTGAAACACACGAGGCGTAATCTATTGCTTGTGCTGTGACTTCACGTGGAGTCAAATCCTTTTTTAGTTCTATTACTATTAACGATCCTCCCCGGTCTATACAAAGCAAATCTATATATCCTCCAGCCACAGAAACCTGCCGTCCAATCAAAAGCCAATCTTCATTAAGCATTGCGATATTTTGAGCTAATAAGTCTTCAAGTTCCTTTTCATTACTTAATGTTGTTATATCTAGCTTTTTTCCGTCTAAAGTCCAGATTGATTGTTTAATAGCCATATGCATTCTCCTGTTTTGCTTTATTTTTATATATTTTCTGGATTAGGGGAAGTTAACGTGTCCCTCATGTAATGTTCTAATGTTTTACAAAAGTAATTTTTTCATCTTTATATGTATCTGATACATAATCGGTTTCATAGCCTGCATCCATCCATGCTGTTGCCTGTGAATGATCATAATTATTTGACCATCATGCTTCAGCGTGAACATAAGCTGACTTTGGTAAAATTTTTCTAATAACCTTCTCAATCTCTTTAAAGGACAGTATAACAATAGGTGCTGCTGAACTCTGTAAATATCTTTTCAGCCCAATGTATTTATCCCCTTTCGGCATGAAAACACCCCTTTCTTGCCTTCCATACAAATAGTTTTTAATGATTAGATAAAAGCTAGAAATGATTAACCCAAATACACATTCTCATTATGCCATTCCAGAAAATATGGATCCGGCAATTGGTCTTTTCGTTCAGGTAAAATAATCAATTTGCTGCCATGATGGGCATAGTATTCTTTGCCGTTGCCAAAGTCCTCTTTAATACGATGGCTTACCTCTACTGTATGTGTGTTATCAACAGTGATATATCCTCTGTCAAACAGGGTGTGGAAATCCCTTCTGAGAAGTAATCCATTCTTTATCTCATGCGGCCCTTGCAGACTATACGGTTTAATATGAGCTGCTTCTAAAACAGGGAGTGTTTTTTCTCCTGTGATTGCACATCTCCTATGATAAGCATCTGTTATCAAAACCTTGAAGGCACCCTGCCCAATCCTTGGCTTAATTATTTGCTCTTTTCCGTATTGATTTTTATGTGCATTTTCTTTTACAGCTGACTGCATGAAATCTTGCATTCTTAGCTTATCCTGCACCTGATTATATAGAGATAACCCATACAATCCTGAGGTGTCATAAGTTTTGCCCTGTACAATATTGCGGTTCCAATCTTGAGGAACTGAAATCCAGTCTTGTTTATCAAAATAAAAAGGCGAAGAAAGGATAATACATCCGATTTGCGGGTCGGGATCTGATAACCGGTTTGTTTTTCTATATTTGTAAACCCGGTTATTAAGCTCCAAAAGATTATTGGCACCATTAGCAATTCCGAACGCTTCCCAAGCTAATGAAGATGGCAAAATAGAAAACTTTAGAAAAAATCCGCCTCCCACGATATAATCCTGCGGGCTATGCAGCTTGAACAAAAATAAGTCTCCTTCATCCAATGCCTTAAAATTGGTACGGCCCCCAGGTTTCCAAAAGTTGACTTCATCACAATTTGCCTGCTGCAAAGTTTTAAACCAATCATAGTCAGTTATCCCAACATACATTTTCATAAATATCCGTCCCTTACTAATGATTATTGCATTAGCAATGTAATTTTTTCAATAAGAGGTAGACTTGGCGTTGTATGGATATATTTTTATTCCCATGAGAGATTCTTAACCCTCCAGTTAGCCATTCTGGTTTCTGATGCTTGTGATGGAAGTTAGATCATGCCCTCTAACCCTTGAACTCGTTTGCTTTTTCAATCACAACTGTTTTTGTATTTTCCTCCCAGAACACTGTTGCGCCCAAAGATTCTGATACAAACCTGACCGGTATAAGAGTTCTTCCATCGACAATAGTTGCAGCTGAATCCAGTGGTACTTCCTCTCCGTTAACAATTGCAGTCTGTTGATTTATTGAAAGAGATATGTTAACTCCATCCTTAGTAACTTCTACGGTTTTTGACTCAGCATCCCAACGGACAGCAGCCCCCAGCTTTTCCATAACCGCCCGAACGGGTATCATAGTCCTGCCTTTGAAGATTTTAGGGGCTACGTCCAGGGGTATGGGAACACCATTTATTTTTATTTTTACCAAATCGGTGGGCAGACAGGCAGCAATGGAACCCCACCTGCCAACCATCACATATCTTTCACCGTTCCATGTCATGCTCAATGGCTGATAGTGGTTCGAGCGGCTTGATAATGTGATAATGTTTTGGAAATCTGAAGTTGTCAGAACTTCCCCCTGACGATGTAAAAAAATAAACCTTTGTCCATCCCACAAGGTATCGACAAAATCATAATAGTCTTCTCTAAATGGGCTCGCTGTCCAGGTACTCCCATCACTTGACCTGATTATGTTCTTGTCGTCACCAACAGCCACAAACATTGAACCATTCCAAACCACCTGGTTAAGATTGCTTCCCTTAGTTATTTGGCTTTTCGTCCAGTTGGTTCCGTCTGATGAGCTGAGGACTATTCCATTGGTACCTAAACAAACATATTTCCTGCCATTCCAAGCCATGGAGGTTAGTTCCTCAGTAGTGCCTGAAGAAGAAATTTTCCAATTCTGTCCATCAGCGGAAGATAAAATCTGTCCCAACGGACCAATGGCAAATAAAGTATTATTAAAATAGAAGAGGTGTTTTGCCTTTACTTGCTCGATACTTCCAAATAATGCCCAATTTATGCCGTCACTTGATAAATAAAGATAGCTGTCAGCCTTGTCAAATGTTTCCGGTGCATAATTATAAGTGCACGCTAAAGCCACAAATTCTTTTCCGGTCCAGATAACATCGGCCAATTCCTGTGAAATATTTGTTCTCACTGGGTTCCAATTCAGGCCGTCATCCGAACGAATGACCACATCATCATTACCTATAGCAAGAAATGTTGAATCGCCCCAGACAACCTTGTGAAACAGCGTAGATATTCCCTTCTGCTCCTGCCAGTTGACTCCGTCATTCGAAACAATTACGGAATCGTCCCACCCTACCCCGACTAATCTGTCTTTATCTGCGATAAGGTTGCAGATTTGTCTAAAACCATTTGATCTGGATAATTTCCAGTGTTGCAAGTCAGGACTCGATATCAAATACAACTTGTCATCATAAGATACTGTTGCGTAATAAACATCTTTGAAATACACAAGATTATCGATGAACAACCCTTTTCCGATATTATGCTGAACAGGAACCCAATCAGATCCGTCAGCAGATGTCCAGATTGCAGACCTTTCTACTGCTATGTAGCGGCTTCCATCCCAGGCAATGTGACTGAAGCTGTCATCTGCCTTAAGTTTTATTGCCGTCCAGTTTACTCCATCGGATGAAATCTCCAAAACCCTGAATCCATATGCTATATAATGTTTATTTAAGTAAGCAATGTTATCCAAAGGCTCACCGTTATCTTCTTTTACAACTGTCCAGTTAATTCCGTCAATCGATGTAACTACACGCCTGCTGTATCCAGGTTCACTATCATAGTAAGTACCCACAGCTACAAATTTTCCATTTCCGAAGACAATGCCATGTAAAGATGCAGTACTGCTGAATTCAGCCGGTTTCCATTCAGTGCCGTTTTCTGAATATATTATACATCCGGATGTTCCAACAGCAACAAATTTTCCATTACCCCAGGCGCAACCAAATAGAGTCTCAGATGTTCCGGAATCCTGTTCTACCCATTTTTCTAAATCCTTTGAGGTTCTGATAAGTCCATCATTACCCACCACAACATATGTTCCTTTGTCACTGCAGGCAATTTCTCTCAATCTGGTCATGTCTGGATATCCTGTGACCCATTTTAGCTCTGCAGTATCCTGACCGACAGCAGGTTCTACAAACATTCCGAATATAAAAGTAACTTGCAACAGAATTATAGTAAGTAGACCGAAAAGTAAATTGCAGATACTTTTTGTTGATTTCATTTGTAATCCTCCCTTCTTCAAATCCCAAAAGCATTTAGTGTTTAAAATATTACCAATTAGGTGGTCGTTTCATTTGTGGTTAATTGTTTATGGATAGCACTAAACCGCTGGCGCGGTGGTTTTCTCAGTGTTCCATTCTTGCTCTGATTGAAACTATTTACCCTAAGTGTATAATGTTTCTATTTTATATGGAGCTCCTTTAAAATAGATGTAAATCTAATTTAAAAGGAGCTGTTTTAAACTATGACAAAAGGTCAGGTTTTAGAAAAACTGAAGTTTGACGTAGAACTCCGGGGCTGAGCAAAAGCACTCAAGACGAGTACTACACGAAAACTAAGATTTTTCAGAAAAAGGGCTTGCCTCTGGAAGTGTAAATTCATATAATAGCGGTCTTCGCTTCTTGTACGGAGTAACTTTAGGAGCAAATTTAAACTGCAAACAAATACCTCGTCACCGTAAAAAGCGCAAATCCCCTGATATCCTTACACAAGAGGAAATTAAGAGTATTTTTGCAGCGTGTGATAACTTAAGAGATAAATGCATCTTAATGACCATTTATGGTGCGGATCTTCGGCTTAGTGAAGTTGCCTGCCTAAAAGTTTCAGATATTGATAGTAGCAAGATGCAACTACTCATCCGCGACGGTAAAGGTGCCAAAGATAGATTTGCACTACTTTCACAACTAAAGATATGTAAACAGCTTATCAATACTTCCACTTTATAAAAAGAGAAAGCTTCCACCCTCGATCTGATCCAAAAGATTACAGGCCGAGATTTAAGTGTACGATTTGGGGAAAATCGCCTCCTGTTACTATCAAAACTGCATTTTTACACAACTTCAAAACTGCTCTTTTTAATCTGGCCGGGTAGAACTATTCAATCCCCATAATTACTACTTCTACCTCCGCGGTTTCGTGCAATCGTAATTATCCAAAGTTAGGCGCAACTCAAGCTCTCATGTTTAAATGCTTTGAGCTTTTTTTTGCGCCTAAATTCGGATAATTTGCTAAGGATTAGGGGAAGTTATAAACAGGCAACATTTCTTCCATTCCTACATGTACTTACCCATTCCCCCATGTTCCGCTTTTTCGCTTAATTACGAAACCGCCAATAATCCTAGGAAAACAGCCATTACAAACGTATACATTATCAGCGGAATCAAGCCGTCCCAGTACCTTAACATTCCGTCCAAGTTGTAATAAAGCAAATAACAAATCAAACCGACAACGGTGGCAATTCCCACCAGAGCAACCAGTGTCGCTGCACGACCAAATCCAAATCGTTCTGTACCGTATAATACAGCAACTGCTGACAACTCTAATGCCGCCCAAATATGTATTATTATCAGTTCCGATGTGACGATCCGGTGAAATGTGATGTTCGTAATTAAAATCAGTACGGCAAACAAAACGGCACCGCCAAACAGAATGAACCTTACCGGCGAACCTTTTGAAATATCTGAAAGCGAGATAATGCCAGCAGACAGCCGAGTAAGGGCGACAACTCCTGCGATCAAAGCGGCCATAATCCAAATTATGCCCGCCAACCCACCGGAGGAATCCGGTCGAAAAGAAACAACCCACCAGATAATGTAAAACAAGCTGCAAAACAAAAGCAGCAAATTTCCGGAGAATATCTTCCAAAGCGGGGCAGTGAAATTATCGAAACATTTCATACCTATCACCTGACTGTCAACGCTTAGCTCAGTACATTACTGTACTGGACTCATGACTCGCTACTGGTGGTTCAGCTTAATCCTTTCCAGGCAGGATTTCCACCTGCTAAGATATATGCCGTCATCCGGCGCACGATTAGGGGAAGTTGGTTATTTACATAATGAACAGTTGAGCTTTTATGCTTTTAACCAACTGTTTTAGTTGATTGGTCGGTTGCTGTAATTGCTGAGAGAAAATTCAAACCGTGTACTTGCCTTTAAGAAGTGAGTTGTAATTCACCGCGGAATTTATCGATTATTATTTTTGCTTGCTTATATGCCTTACTATTGGCCAGATATGCTTTACAAAATGCCGAATACTTTTCTTCCTTATTTCCAAGCATTTCTATTGCATCTATTGAATCTATTAATTTTAAAATCCGGTTTTTTTTCTTTAATGTACTGTCCACATTTTCAATTTCTAATAGCCAACTTTTTAATCCTTCTTGGTAAACCGATAGATTATATAATAAGTCCGCTCTTGCTTTAAACAATCTTGTAGAATTAAGATTACATACTTTTATTGTTGTTTGTGACATCTTTAAACTTGGAGTATCACTTGATGGCTCTAAGTTTAAAAAATTATAAGTGAAATATTCCTCTGGGTCTTCTTTACTCGGATTTACAATTGGCTCTGTAACAGTATCATAATCAGATTTAGCTTCATTGCATTTCCTACAAACAGGCAATAAATTGTCCCATTCAAAAGTCAATTCATGATATATAGATTTGGGGGCGAAATGCTCAACCTCTATGTTACCGCCTTCGCTGGGAATACATTCACAAAACACACATTTATTGTGACTACATTTAAATAATTCCCTTTGAATATCATCATGCCTATAATGCTGTAGTAATTTTTCTTTTTGTACTTTAGGAATCTTCGCATATCCACCATATTGTTTTACCGCCTCAATCAATGCACTTGTCCATTTCCCCTTATTGTCAATAAGGATTTTTGGGGTAGTGTCTGATTTATTGATTTTTATCATGGACTGGTTCCCCCAATTCTAATGCAGCAATCTTAATTTTAAACACCGAGACAATAGTGTCAGATGGATGTGAAATTTTTTCAAGTTCTCTAACAGCTTTTTTTAATTCGTCTATGTTCTTATCTTGAACAAATTGCATTGCATTTCGGATTAGTGCATTATATTGTTTGTTTTCAAGATTTCTCACGCCCATAACTTCTTCAAGAATTTGGTCAGTGTTCCAGCCAGAAAAACTTTTATTAGAAGGCTTTACCTTCACGATACCATTATGTTCTTTCAATATGATTAGTTCTCCTTGTTTAGCGTTTGCAATCAGGTGGGGCGAATGAGTGGTGACAATGAATTGTAATCCAGGAAATATCTTTTCTAATGTATCTCGTATGGTCAGTTGCCATTCTGGATGCAGATGAACATCCAATTCATCGATAACAACTGTTCCTGTCGCTGACATAATAATAGTTTTAGGTTCCTCATTAGTGGTCTCAATCCATTCAACAATACCAAGAATAAGAGATAGAATTGCTTGAAATCCTGCTGACAATTCTTCTAAGTAACATTCCTTCTCATAACATTCAAAAATCGGTTCTAAATCCTGTTTAATCTCCTTAAATTTGAATCTACTTTGTTTGGGACCAATATACTCAAGATTTTCCAAAAGCCAATCCCAGTTGACTTTTAAAATTTTTGCCCATGGTTTGTCCATTTCAAAATATCTATTAATCATCCATTGTTTTACTTCTGGCAGATATCCACCATCAATACTAGATAAACAGTTCTTATGATAAGTTACTCTCTTATTATGTAGGGTAGTCTCCTTAACCATACCTTTAATTTCTTTATATCCTATCCTTCTATATGCCCCTAAGAATAAAGGGGTAAAATTAATGTTTTTTTCAATCAGTTCACTTTGAGTTACTGATAATCTTCCTTCTATTGCTGGTGGTTTGACCCACCTATGATGTTGAGCGTGCCTATAATCTTCTCCATTTTTTACCCAGCCTGGTCCCAGTCCAATACGAATCGGTGTTTCATTAAAAACGCAATCCATCCAGACTTCGGAATTTTTCTTATGCCTCAGTTCCATTGCTTTTTGTGGTGATAATGCAATCGCCATACATCTAAGAATGGAAGTCTTGCCACATCCATTGGGTCCAACAATAAAACTGAATTTATCATTGAACACGATATCTAACTCTTCAAATAATGCTATATCTTTAACATGTAACGATTCAACAAAATTTTTTTCCATGATAACCTCCCTAACAACTTTTTCAAATAAACGTAAATATGTTTTTGTCAGCCATTGAAATTAAAAGGCAAATCGTTTTTCATCTTCCACTAATAGACATTGCACTAAACCGCTGGCGCGGTGGTTTC
>LADL02000229.1_pt1 | contig 11904 bp, 20 predicted proteins | sample 619721 | NCBI WGS metagenome assembly LADL02 (sample SAMN03397408, study PRJNA257561) | rock porewater metagenome | biome: terrestrial; feature: Opalinus Clay rock; material: porewater; isolation source: Opalinus Clay rock porewater BRC-3 borehole | place: Switzerland: Mt Terri URL, St-Ursanne ...
ATCACGGCGCGGTGTGTGTCGACGAGGTCTGCGCCTACGATCCTACGCTGGTGCAGGCGCCGGAAGACCGCGAGGTGAGCGCATGAGTGCAACGTTGGTCCTCGATGCCGATACCCTCGACGACGAATTCGAGGCGCGCGGGTGGTCGGACGGCCTTCCGGTGGTCGCGCCGACACGAGCGCGCGTCGATGCCATGTTGGCTTATGCCGATCGTTTGCCTGAATTCGAACTCGGCACGATGCCACCGCGCCACGGCGTGGTCACGGTCGAGATCCTGGCCGTGAACGCCGTCATGGCCGGTTGCCGACCCGCGTATTTCCCGGTCTTGATCGCCGCCGTCGAAGCCCTGCTCGACCCGGCCTTCAATCTCTTCGCGGTGCAAGCGACCACGCATCCCTGCGCGCCGTGCCTCATCGTCAACGGCCCGATTGCGACCGAACTCGGCATCAATGCGCGCTACGGCGCCTTCGGCCCCGGCGTACGCGCCAATGCGACTATTGGCCGCGCAATTCGCCTGATCCTGCTGAACGTCGGTGGCGCTCATCCCGGCATCCTCGATCGCTCGACCCAGGGCCAGCCAGCCAAGTACGCGTACTGCGTCGCCGAGAACGAGGCCGAGAGCCCCTGGCCGCCCCTGCATGTCGAGCGTGGTTTCGCAGCGAGCACATCGACCGTGACCGTCACCGCCGCTGAAGGCCCGCACAATCTGAACGATCACATCAGCACCGCCGCCTCCGGCATTCTCGCGACGCTCCGCGGCGCGATGAACGACATGGGTGCGAACAACGCCTATCTCTACGGGCAGCCCACCATCGCCTTCGGCCCCGAGCACGCCGCCATCCTTGCAGCCGACGGTTACACCAAGGATGCGATCCGCGATTACGTGTTCGAGCACGTTCGTCTGCCGCGCGCGCAGTGGCAGCAGGGCGGTATGGCAGGCATGTTCGAAGATCGTTTCCCCGACGATGACCCGGTACCGATCGTAAAGACACCCGGCGATCTCGTGATCGTCGTCGTCGGCGGTTTCGGCCGACATTCTTGCTGGCTGCCTACCTTCGGCGACACCACACGTACGGTGACACGGGCGATCACGCGCGGCGACGGCACGCCGCTCGGTGCGGTGTCAGATTTGGGTCGCTGAACCGGTTCGGCATCGATCGCAGACCACATCGGATCGAGCGCATTGGCCTGCGGGCCCTGTGGATAGACGTAATTTCGATGTATTTCCGCAGCGTCTCAGTGGATGATCTGGCGCACCGGGAGAGGCGTGCTAAAAAAAGAACCGACGGACTCAATGGGTCACTGCAACACCACGTTCAATTCTTGGGCTGGCGTGCGAAAGCCTAACGTTTTCCTCGGTCGGGTGTTTAGACGCCCTGCAATCTTGTTCAAATCCTCTTGGCTAAAACCAGACAGATCAGACCCTTTTGGAAAATATTGGCGGAGTAAACCGTTTGTATTTTCGTTGGTTCCGCGCTGCCATGGAGAGCGTGGGTCACAGAAGTAAACGTCAATGTCGGTCGCCAGAGAGAACACTTTGTGATCGGCATCGAGAGCCTCGGTCATGAGGGATCAGCAAGACATCATGCCCTTTTACGCCAGGCGCACCTACAGACTGTTGACAGGCGTTTTTGGCGTCTTCCTGGCTGCTGTTGGGTTGTTCGTTGTCTTATTCTCGGGCTCGCTGACAGCACTGCGGGTTGCTGCAGGAATCGCACTCTTGGTTTTGGGCGGGAACATGGCGCTGGCCGCGTACGGCGCTAAGGAATCATGGTTGTCCAGGCTTGGGCCCCTGCCATGAGTCGGTGGGTCATTGCCTTGCAATTCATTCAAGCCGATTCGATAGTGCCGCTCATCAGCGCGTTATGCGTCATGGGAACGATAGGGGGGGCAATTTACTTATCGCAATCGTCGCTCGGGCGTTGCGACTTCACCTGCGCTGGGACAAGTCAACTGTTCCCCTATCTTCCGCTGTTTGATGCGCCGCACGAGTCTTTCCTCGATGTCATCGATGAAGCACTGGTTCCGAGTGACCTGATTGCGGCGTACGGCATCGCGAATGAATAGCTGTCTCCGGCCGCCAGGTCGTTTCGCGTAGATGCATCCGCATTGCCGTTTTTCGCGGAGCTCGTAAAATCCCGATAGACTATCCTCGTCGGAGCCGGCGCCATGCCTTCGGGCATGGTCACTCACCTGTCCGCGCATGTCGAAGGAATGAAAACGCCATGGCGATCATCACGTGCAAATGCGATTCTGTCCGTATTGCTTTCCCTGTAAAGGAGGAGCTGTTTCGACATGAATGCTGTTGCCACGACTGCATTTCCGCTCTGTGGTACTCGACCAGGCGTGGCGGTCCGGAGTACCCAAACGATCTATGCGCTGACTGCAGTTGGCTGCCGAACGACTTCAATATAGAAAAAGGTGCAGACAGCATCGGCGCGTTCATGAATTACGTTTCGGCCGATACCACGCGCTTCTATTGCAAAACATGCTGGACATTGTTGTTCGGCGACCATCCGTTTTACGAGAGGAGAATTCTCGTCTCCCAGGTCGCTGCATACAAAGAATTCGAAGGCCTGAAAGATGTCGTGCGCATGAAACCTCAGGCGCGGCATTTCCTGAAGGACCTGAGCGAGGACCAGGTCAAAGCCCTATCGCCGTGGTCAGGTGATCCGGCTCACGTCTACCAGGGTGTTGCGGAAATCTTGCTCGAGAATTTCCCGGCCATGAAAGCCGCGGGAGGGGAAGGGCTTGAAATGAATGCGCAGATATTGTTGCGCAACATCGGTGCTTTCATTCCCGACGACGAAACCCGATTATCATCCGGCCCGCCCTCACACGCGCGGCAAGCGTCGATGCGGGCGGAGAATAGCAGTTAGGTCCGCGCCAGGATAATCCGATTATATCGGCGTCGACATACCCAGCTGGCGATACTCCGGGACGACAATAGGCAAGGTGGCAACCTATGGTATCGATCCGCCGCATGGCGCAAGCCGATCGTGAAGCACTTCGCGAACTTGTGCTGCATTTGCATGAGACCATGCGCCCCTTCGATCGCGACCTTGCGCCTGGCGATCAGATCATCGAACGGTACTTCCATAATTTGATCTCGCATGCGGAGCAGACAAACGGCGCGATTTTCATTGCCGACGCCGACGACTGCGTGGTCGGATACGCGTGCGTTTACGGTTCCGTCACGCCAGATGAGGCCGACGAGAGTCCTGATTCGTACAGTTTTCTGGCAGAACTGTTCGTCCGACCAGAGTACCGGGGTCACGAATTAGGCCGCCGACTCATCGAGCAAGCAGAAAATCATGCTGCGGCTTGCGGCTCATACAAGTTGGAGCTGAAAGTGCTCGCACAGAATGAATCTGCAGTGCGATTCTACGAGACGCTTGGTTTCGCACGCCGGGTCATTGTCATGAGCAAGCGGATCGAGGCTGCTGAAGGGGAATCGGATGCCTGAGCGGGTCTGCGTATAGCTTCAGTTGCATGACCGCTGCGGATGCGATGCCCCGGCCGGCCGCACTCGAGCGCACCCAGTAACCACGATTTAGGCTCGAGTAAGTAGGGAAAGAGAAATGTTTGGAAGATTACTGTTAGCGGCCGCATCTTTAACTATCTGCTTAGCGGGCTGCGCACCTCCAACTTTGGTTAAAGTGGCCTACGACAAGCCGGCGCAGGTTACGTCCACCAAGGTGGCTTCGATACAGCTCTTCACAGGGGTGGTGGAAGGAGCCAGCGGGACGTCGTTAATGTACGCCGGTCCAAATTTATATGTACCTGTGTCCACAGGCTCTTACCCTAAGTTGCATTTCAACTTGCAAGATCAAAAGATATTCGCCGAGTCACTCAAGGACGAACTCAATCGTCTGCATCTACTACGGGTGACCGAAGTGACAGAGCAACGTACTCAAGCGGCGGATGTTGAAATTGACATAGTTTTTGTACAAACAACGCATATGCCGTCGATGCAACAGTATTATTTGAATGTTGCTATGCAACTGAAATCAGGAGATCAGTCGTTTGCTAAGCGTTACGAGGTCCTGTCCTCAGAAGGCGACAATATTCTCGAAAAAATGAGCACCAATGCTTCTGACGGAAAGGAAAAGGCGGCAAAGAAACTTATGGCGCAATTAATCCCAGATATTGAAACTTTTGTCGGATCATCGAAATAAGCGAGCCTAACCCAACGCATCGAATTGACAGCCCTCACGCGGTCAGTCCTTTGCCGACGAGAAGAGCAAAGGCTACCTTTTCTATTACCCTTCAACTCGTGAAGGACTAACCCAGGTAGGCTCATGTTCTGTGCATTCTCGGACGCATGGAGTCTGCCTGGCATTAGACGGATACGAGACGCCAATTCAGGCGGCACCCAGGATTTGCTTACTCGGGTGAAGTACCGCTCCAGACCTCGATGCTTGAAGCTCTTGATCACGGCAATAAATGTAACTCATGGCGTTACGGGTTAAGGCGGTCTTCGACAGCCTGATGGAGGCGTGCGAGGAACTTATCGTCGCTTGGCCGATGAAATGCTCAACCCGTACTGCAATGATTGGGAACGCGGCCGAGCCACGCGGCGAGCTGTCGTCCGTTCTTGAACTCATACGCATTGTCAATGAACGCGATCAGTGCGCTGACGGTCAGGTAACCTATTTCCTGTGTGCTCATGAGTCAGGAAGCGCCCTCGTCGTTTCGCGCGGCAAGTTTTACGTGGGTGTCATGCTCGGCTATGCGAATGTCGGGACGCACCAGTGGCTGAGAACATCCTTGATAGCGCGGCCGTCCCGCGCGGGCTACGCGTCCGGCGCGTCCACCGCCGCCTGGCAGACTGAATGATGCAGCATGGCGTTGCCGTTTTGGTCGACGCCGTGCACTGAGAGCACGTTTTTGGCAAGATCGATACCGACAATGATCATGACCATGGCTTCCCCCCCCTTTTGCGACAGTGATGTTTGCGCGGTCACCTATCTCGACAGACCGATGCTACGGAACTTCGCCAGCGGACTTGCCCGGGCGGGGAAGCGCCATTCATTCGTTAGGCGGCGAACAACATCAACTCACAAGGTCAACAACAAGGAAATGACATGAAAGATCGCGATGATTCCGATTCCTCATTTTCGCGACGCGAGTTTCTGGGCCTGGCAGGCGCGGGCGTGACGATAATGGGTCTCGGTACCGTTGACGGTTTCACGCATGAAGTGTCTGCAGCGGAAGGCACGAGCCAGCCGACACAGGGCAGCGCGCCGAGCCACGCGGGACCCTACAACATCCTCTTCATTCTCACAGACCAGGAACGTTTTTTTCGGCCCGGTGAATTGCCGACCGGCTACCAGTTGCCGGCTCATGAGCGTTTGACCAGAAAGGGCACGACGTTCGTAAATCACAGGATCAACTCCTGTGTGTGCACACCTTCGCGCTCGGTGATTTATACCGGCCAACACATTCAACACACCAGGATGTTCGACAATACCAACTTTCCCTGGATCAGCAGCATGTCGACCGAGATTCGCACTCTGGGCGACATGATGCGGGACGTCGGTTACTACGCGGCCTACAAGGGCAAGTGGCACCTGACCAAGGAATTCGAGACCGTTAACAAGCTGGGCACACCCACCAAGATTTTTACCCAGGAGATGGAGGCCTATGGCTTCTCCGACTATCTCGGAGTGGGCGATATCATCGCTCACCATCAGGGTGGCTATCTGCACGATGGCGTGATTGCTGCCATGTCTGGAAGCTGGCTGCGTGGCAAGGGGCGCGAGCTGGCGGCCCAAGGCAAACCGTGGTTCCTTGCCGTCAACCTGGTCAATCCACACGACGTGATGTTTTATGATACCGATGCGCCTGGAATGCCGCATCAGGCGCCGCGCGCCCTTACGCACGCGGAGCGGGAACCGAACGACCCGCTGTATGCCAAGCAATGGCACTTCAAACTCCCGGCGAATCATGCGCAGCCTTTTGACGCGCCGGGACGGCCGCCGGCGCACCGCGACTTCCTGCGATCACATGATGCGTTGGTGGGCGAAATTCCCAATGAAGAACAGCGCTGGCGCCGGCGGCACAACTACTACCTGAATTGCCTGCGCGACGTCGATCGCAATATTGCGACGGTGCTGGACGAGCTCGATGCCGCGGGACTCACCGACCGAACCATCATCGTCCTGACAGCAGATCATGGCGACATGGACGGTGCACACCTATTGCATGCCAAGGGTGCGGTGTCCTATCGCGAACAGAATCACGTGCCATTGATCGTTGCGCATCCCGCTTACACGGGCGGCAAGCAGTGTCGTGCCGTCACATCGCATGTGGATTTGGCACCGACGCTGGTTGCTCTGACGGGCGTGGCACCGGACAAGCGCGCCCATATCCTCAGTGGACTCCCGGGCAAGGATTTTTCCGGTGTACTGGCCGCGCCAGAGCGCGCAACCGTCGACGCCGTGCGAGACGGTGCGCTGTTCAACTACAACATGTTCGCGTACCTCGACGGGGATTTCCTTCACAAGGCCGTTGCGTACATCAAGCAGGGCGGGGATCCGAAACAACTCAAGGACGCCGGCATCGTCCCGGACATGAAGAAACGCGGTGCCGTGAGAATGGTGTATGACGGCCAACACGTGTTCGCACGCTACTTCTCGCCGAAGCAGCACAACCTACCGAAGACCCTGGAAGAGCTCTACCAACTCAACGATGTCGAGCTCTTCGATGTGAAAGCCGACCCCATGGAAATGATGAATCTTGCCGCGGAAGGCAACCAGCACCGCGAACTCGTGATCGCTCTGAACGACAAGCTCAACAGCCTCATCGAAGCCGAGGTCGGTGAAGATCGCGGTCAGATGTTGCCCGGTGGGGTCGAGGCGGGCTGGGAAGTGACCCCGGAAACCATGGCGCCTTGACCCATCAGGCCCACGAAAACAAATAATGCCCATGGCCTGTAGCGGTGAAGGTCTTGGGATCAAAGTACTGCCTGACCCCGAGTTCAATCCGACCGAAGAGACTGCGCGGCCCTTCGGTGGATTAACCGACACGTCAGGCATGACTATCAACTATTCAGGTACGTCGATGGGTAACGCAGAAATTAGAGATTTACGGCGCATCTTTACCACGCGCCTCGATACACTCGAGCACATCTTGGCGGTCGGAGAGAAGCACCTATCGGATATCGACGCATCATTGAGCGCGCGCTTGGCCCCCGACATGTTGCCTCTCGGTGCCCAGATCGCATTCGCCTGCAATCAACCTCGAGGATTCGCGTACTGGTGCGCTGGCCAGGCAATCGACAATCTGGACCCGGACGTCACCTCGATTGTGATCGCGCGATCGTATATCCGGGACACTCAGTCGCGACTCGATGCAATCGAGGTCAGCGATCTCAAATTGGACGAGATGAAACAGACTGGGCTAGGCCCGGGGCTTTACTGCGAAACCTCGGGCCGGCTGTACGTCAGCGATTATCTGGTGCCGAATTTCTACTTTCATATAACCACTACCTACGCCATCCTGCGGATGCTGGGCGTGCCGCTCGGGAAGGCGGACTATATGAGATTCTTGATGCCGCATGTAAAGCAGGCGCCGTGATGTCTGGCCTGGGCATCGAGCGCGCAACATGGCTCAATCGTCAAGGCGAGCGCCGCTTTTGCCTGCAGCCAATCCCAAAGTGTAGAACGCCATGTCGCTAGTCAAACATCGCGGCGGTTGTCACTGTGGTGCAGTGGCGTTTGAAGCCGAGGCGCCAGCAGACCTTGAGGTGTTCGAGTGCAACTGTTCTATTTGTACTAGTGCCGGGTATCTGCACGTGATAGTGGGAGCTGCGCAGTTTCGCTTGCTGTCGGGTCAGGAGAGTCTCGTTTCCTATCGCTTCAATACGGGTACGGCCAACCACCTGTTCTGCGGCATCTGCGGAGTAAAATCCTTCTACGTGCCGCGGTCGCATCCAGATGGTTTCAGCGTTAACGCACGATGTTTGGACCGAAAGACCATCCGGGGAATGAAGGTTGTACCCTTCGATGGCGCGAACTGGGAATCGAACGTTGAGAAATTGCCTGCTTCGTAGAAACCTGCCGCCGCACCATGCTGAAAGGCTGGTGGGGAGACAACCCCCCGGATCGCGTTCCGGTTTTCGTCGTGACGCACCATATACGGCCACCCATCGCAATGGAAGGCGGCGCCGGCTGCCGCCATGAAGACGCAGTACTACACCGCGACGAGCCTCGACGGCTTCATCGCCACGGAAGACGACTCGTTGGAATGGCTGTTCCCCCTCGGCAACATCGGCGATACGGGTTACCCGGCCTTCATCGCGCAGGTCGGCGCGTTGGCAATGGGTGCCACCACCTACGAGTGGATCCGGCGTCACACAGACAAGGTCGCGGAGGAAACGGGCTCGGTATGGCCTTACACGCAACCGGCCTGGGTCTTCACGCACCGAGAACTGCCGAGAGTCGAGCGCGCTGACATCCGGTTCGTGCAGGGCCGTGTCGAGGAGGTCCATCCAGCGATGATTGCAGCAGCGGACGGCAAGAATGTCTGGGTTGTCGGCGGCGGCGATCTGGCGGGTCAGTTCCATGACGCGGGGCTCCTGGATGAGGCCATTATCCAGGTGGCGTCGGTCACCCTCGGGACTGGCAAGCAGTTGTTTCCTCGGAGGGTCACCAATCCGCCCTGGCAATTGCTGTCGGTGCGGCAAATCGGGCCGGGTTTTGCCGAGTTGCGCTACAAGTTACCCGGTCCCCGCGACGCGAGTGCGTCCTGACGCCTCGCTCGATCTGGCCCGCGACGCGTGCCTCCGCAGGCTTCTACCGATGACCACGCGGGACTACCGTTAATTCGTTCACACCAAGAGTTGAAAGAAGGATTCGAAGGGAGACGCCGTGCCAAACACGACTGACGGAGCGGATTGGACCGACCTGCTCGCGCTGGCCGCAGAGGTAAGTGCCAGCGACGGTCCTGGATCGAAGGATTGGAAACCGGATGGCGCACAGACCACTGCAATCAACGCGAAAGTAATGCGTTTGCTCCGAGAGAATGGTGGGACGATCCCAGGACCCCTGAGCAGCGTACCGTGTCTCGTGCTTACGACGACCGGTGCCCGGACAGGTCAAGCCCGGTCCGTGCCCTTGTTCTGCCTGACCATAGACGGACGTTTGACAATAATCGGGTCGATGGGCGGCGCTCACCGCAACCCGCCGTGGCTGCATAATCTGCTCAAGACACCGGACGTGATAATCGAAAAGGATGGCGAGTCCTTCCGCGCCACAGCGATCGTGATGGACGGGCAGGAGCGAGATTATTTCTTCCAGAAGTTCTGTGAGGCCTACCCCATATTTTCTGAGTATCAAACTGGAACGAGCAGGACCATCCCCATCGTCGAGTTGAAACGTACAGGGAATGCAATGCTGCGGTCCGACGCCTGATCGTCCAAGTGAAACAACGCGTTCATCAACAGGAACTCATGCATGGCAGTCATCGCGAAATTCATTTATGACGTCAAACCCGGGCGCCTCGACGATTTCATGTCGAAGCTTGGCCGTGCGGCGGGGGAGCAATTCAATAGCGCCGTCATGCCGCAGTCCGTGCGATTGTTCCGAAGCTCGGTCCCTGGGCCCGACACCCGCCAGATCATATTGCACATCGAGTACGCCGATATGGCAGCTTACGGCGCTCGGACTACATTCGAGAACAACAATGCGGCATGGCAGGAGTTATTCTCGGCCAAGCCCGGCTCACCAGAGCAATTGGTTTCCGTCGAGCTGTTGACGGAACTCTGACCGAGAAGCCGTCGGACAGCGTATGGCACACACGCATCATCAAGCCTTGAGGCCAGCAACTTGCAAGCGTTGCCTCCTGAGCCAAGGCATCTGGGCGCTTACTGCGAGCGTCTGATGGCACGTGCTTCGGTCAAACGAACGCTCGAGGAAGCGCGGCCGTATTTCAATCTTTATCCCTTCGCCGAGGCCCTTTTCGATTGCCGCGCGGGCCGTCCGAAATCGGGATCGGAGGAGATGCACGATGCCACTTCGTGCGCCGGCGCCTGGTACCAACCCGGGTCGCGATAGTCCCCTGGTGCCTGGTCGTCGCGGACCTTGAGCATGGTAAACATGCCACCCATCTCGAGCGCGCCATAGGGGCCGGTGCCGGTCATCATCGGTAGCGTATTCTCCGGCCCGCCCATTCCCATCGCGACGTGATCGCTGTGCTCGCTCATGCCGTGCTGCCCCATGGCCATGTAGCCGGGCAGGAACTCGCGGATTTTGGGCACCACGTTGGCCTGGTCGACACCGAGCAGATTCGGGATGCCATGTCCCATCGCGTTCATGGTGTGGTGTGACTTGTGGCAGTGGAAGGCCCAATCACCAGCGATCGCGGTGAATTCCAGATCGCGCGTCTGGCCGACGCCGATCAGCGTCGTCACTTCCTTTTGCCAGCGTACTTCGGGCCAGCGGCCGCCATCGCCGCCAGTCACGTCGAACTGCACGCCACCCGAATGCGCACGCGTTCGCCGGTACGCGCAACCATGGGCGCGATGGCAGGGAACACTTTCGAATTCATCGACCACAGGTCGAACTCGGTCATGATAGTTGGATCCGGGCGGTAGGTACCCGGGTGCAGCGCCCAGTTGTGCAGTAGCAGCGCATAGTCGCGATCGATCGGGCGGGGCTCGCCGTTCTTTGGATGGATGACGAACAGGCCCATCATGCCGACTGCGAGCTGCAGCATCTCGTCCGCGTGCGGGTGGTACATGTGGGTGCCATGCTGGCGTAGCGTGAACTCGTAGGCGAAGGTCTCGCCAGGGCGGATGGGTGCCTGGTTCAGGCCCGAGACGCCATCCATGCCACTCGGCAGGTAGAGCCCGTGCCAGTGGATCGAAGTTGGCTCGGGCAGGCGGTTAGTGACGAGGATGCGTACACGGTCGCCCTCGATAGCTTCGAGCGTCGGCCCTGGTGTCGTGCCGTTGTAACCCCAGCATTTCGCGCGACAGCCCGGTGCGAATTCGCGCGCAGCAGCTGCCGATGTGCGGGTGAAGCGCTGGCGGTGACGACGGCAAGCAAATGCCCTGGAACGAGCCCAGCCGTGGTGTGGTTGACCCCCGCACAGTGCGGCAGGTCGCAGTCGGTGCCGCAGGGGCAGTGCGCGAAGTGGTCCGCAGGGTCACCGCCGGTGGCCCTGCTGTCGTCCACTGCTCCATCGTCAACCGCAGGTAAAGGCTGTGCAGGGTGCCTGTGCGGCGCGTTGTGCGCGTGAGCGGTCACGGCTACCCGGTCGCCGTGCGCAAGAGACGCCTGATCCGCGCAGGGCATCGGCCCGTACAGGGCGCCGAGTGCCGAGACCGGCAAACTCATGACCAGCAGCAGGATCAGCACTGTACGCGCGCTATGCATGTGATCGATGGTGCGCTGAAATCTGCACAGGAACAAGCCGCATGATTAGGCCTTGGCTGCCCGCGCGCTCGGGATCGGGAGTACACTTCAGGCCCCAACGGAGCCAGTGATATGTCCAAGGAACGCAAGAGCAACAAGGAAAACAAGAAGAAAGCGGTATTGACGCCGAAAGAGAAGAAGGCGGCGAAAAAGGCCAAGGGCGAAGTGAAAGCCGGCCTCGGTATCGATCGCACGCGTTGAGTCCTGCAACGCCTTCTCGAATCCCCGTCAAGCAGGGCGTTTTCGTCCTCTGTCGACAGCACGTCAAGCAGTGACGGAGCGGTTGGAAATTCCTCGAGGCTGATGCCGCTGCGGTGAAACGCGTGCAGCCTGGATGGCCGCACGCTGACGGTTCGCGGTGACGCAGCCGCCCGAGGGCGGCTGACGCCAGTCGAGCGGGTCTAATCGGTCAGCGGAGACGTTACTGCCTCGATTACCCCGACGCCGACATCGGCGGCGCCTTTGACGGCCTGTCCGGCCGCGG
>LADL02002626.1_pt1 | contig 11842 bp, 10 predicted proteins | sample 619721 | NCBI WGS metagenome assembly LADL02 (sample SAMN03397408, study PRJNA257561) | rock porewater metagenome | biome: terrestrial; feature: Opalinus Clay rock; material: porewater; isolation source: Opalinus Clay rock porewater BRC-3 borehole | place: Switzerland: Mt Terri URL, St-Ursanne ...
TTCGTCACTTATCCAACGCTGCGCTCGGGGAGGATGGATACGACTAGATTTGCTCAAATATTGGAATGGGCAGGGGAGGAATTTGACGGCGTCATCGCCTTTGATGAAGCACATGCAATGGCGAATGCACTGGGAGGAACGGGAAGCCGCGGCAAGGTCAAAGGATCGGAGCAAGGCATTGCTGGTCTGCGTCTTCAAAACCTTCTGCCCCGCGCTAGGGTTTTATATGCATCGGCAACAGGGGCTTCGGATATTGCCAACCTTGGTTATGCTGCGCGCCTTGGTCTCTGGGGTCCGGAAACCGCCTTTCCAAATTATGATAAGTTTCTGAGCGATATCCGCGCGGGCGGCATATCGGCGATGGAACTGGTCGTGCGCGATCTTAAATCCCAGGGGCTTTATCTCGCCCGCGCCTTGTCCTTTGCGGGCGTTGAATATGAGTTTCTCGAGCATAAACTCACCACAGAGCAGATATCGGTTTATGATAATTATGCCGGTGCCTGGGCTATTATTCACAAAAATCTCGAGGCTGCGCTCGAAGCCACGCGGATCGTCGACGAGGATAGCGGTGATACGCTTAACCGAAATGCCAAAGCGGCGGCGCTTTCGATATTCGAGGGTACCAAGCAGCGTTTCTTCGCGCAGTTGCTTTTGTCCATGAAACTTCCCAGCCTGCTCCCAGCGATCGAACAGGCATTGGAAGAGGGGCATTCCGCCGTTGTGCAGCTTGTCTCGACCGCCGAGGCTATGCTCAACCGCAGACTTGCCGATCTGAGCGCCGAAGAACGCGAGCAGCTTGATATCGACCTGTCCCCGCGCGAATATGTCATTGATTATCTCGCCAAAAGTTTTCCAGTCCGTTTGATGCAGGTTTACCGCGATGATGACGGCAATTTGCGATCAGAGCCTATGTCCTCTTCTAACGGTCATCCGGTACTTTGTCCGCGCGCGGTTCAGGCAAGAGACGCGATGATCGAAAAGCTGTGCGCGCTTCCTCCCATTTGGGCTGCATTAGATGCGGTAATCGAACGTTTTGGAACAGATCATGTTGCCGAAGTGACGGGCCGGACCCGTAGGCTGGTAAATGGCAGCGACGGACGTCAACGCCTTGAACGCCGCACGGCGCGCTCGAACTTAATCGAAGCCCAGAGCTTTATGGACGGCGAGAAGCGCGTGCTTATATTTTCCGATGCAGGCGGAACAGGCAGGTCCTATCACGCTGATCTTGATGTGCAAAATCAGCAGCGGCGTGTGCATTTCTTGCTCGAACCGGGCTGGCGGGCCGACAATGCTATACAGGGTCTGGGACGCACCAACCGCACCAATCAGGCATCCGCGCCGCTATTTCGGCCCGTAACCACTGACGTCAAAGGCGAACGGCGTTTTATCTCCACCATCGCCCGGCGGCTCGATAGTCTTGGCGCCTTGACCCGAGGTCAAAGACAAACCGGCGGGCAAAACCTGTTCAATCCGGCTGATAATCTTGAAAGCGAACATGCCCGCGACGCGCTCTCCAGCTGGTTCCACCTGCTTTATGCAGGCAAGCTGGAAGCTGTTTCACTGGACCGGTTTCAGGATGTCACGGGACTTAAGCTTGAAACACCAGATGGTGATCTGGCTGAAAAACTGCCAACCATCCAGCGCTGGCTAAACCGAATATTGGCGCTGCCCATCGCTTTGCAGAACGCTATATTTGATGAATATCTATCGCTAATCGAAGCGCGCGTTGAAGCAGCGCGCGAAGCAGGCACCCTGGATCTAGGCGTTGAAACCATTGCGGTTGATACATTTGAAATTGTGTCGGACAAGCTTCTGCGAACCGACAGTATCTCGGGCGCAACCACGCATCTTGTGACGTTGGAAACACAGCGGCCGCTTAAACCGCTCCGTTTCAAGCGGCTTTACAAACTTTATGATTTAAGCCTGCCGCAAGTTCAATTATTACGCAATGCGCGCTCCGGGGGTGTCGCCCTTTCTGTTCCGACCCGGCGTATGATCACCGATGAGGGAGAGACAATCGAACGTCGTCGCCTGATCAGACCGCTAAAATCAGCAAATTGGACACTCGAAGCATTGTCGGAAAGCCTTTGGGAACAGGTCGATTTCAAAAGCTTCCGAAAAGGCTGGTTGGATGAGGAAGAACAGGCCGCATCAGAAACGGCCCATGAACGCGTCCATCTTGCCACCGGATTGCTACTGCCAGTCTGGAACAAAATTCCTGGAGAGTTTGTCCGTGTTACCCGCATTGCAGCACACGACGGGCGTTCAATCATTGGCCGCGAAATTTCCGAACTCGATATGGCTGATCTCGCACGGGCCTTTGGCCTCGACATGAAGCAGAGGGTCAATCCCTCCCGGATTGCGGAAATGGTGATGCAAAGCGGCAAGCCGTTTTCAGTTCAAAGCCATGATGACCTTATGGCCAAACGCTCACTGGTCAATGGCAGCCAGCGACTGGAACTGACGGGCTTTTCAGCCGAGCGTCTCAACTGGTATAAATCCAAAGGCTGTTTCACCGAGATCATCCGCTATCGCACGCGCCTTTTTGTGCCTGTGATTGGCGCAACGCAGATACTGGAAAAACTGGCGGCCTGAGCGCTGCCGCTCTCTCCAAAATTATAAACCACCAGGAAGCCGATCCGTCATCCCTGACAACGAGAGGGGAGGAGGCTTGGCTCTTTTGAACCCGGTTTTGGCGATGGTCGCTCAAAATCGTTGGTTCGTTTCTTCAGGAGTTAAAAAATGTTCAAATCTATTCCACTCAACAAACTCGTTGAATCCAAGAAAAATGTCCGCAAGCGGTCCGATCCGGCGGCCGATGCATGGCTGAAGGCTGATATTGCAGCGCGCGGATTGTTGCAAAACCTCGTCGTCAATGCATTAGCGCGCGGCAAATTTGAGGTCACGGCAGGTGGTAGGCGTCTCAAACAGTTGAAGGCTCTTGCCAAGGACAAGGCGATTAAAAAGACCGAGCCGATTACATGTCTGGTCAAAAACGGTGAAGCGCATGAAATTCGCGAAATCAGTCTGGCCGAAAATTTCCAGCGCGTAAAACTCAATCCGGCTGATGAAGCCGAAGCGTTTCAGGATATTGTGAACGACGGCGCAAGCGTTGAAGATGTTGCCATTCGCTTTGGTCAGACGGTTCGCTTTGTCGAAGGGCGATTGCGTCTCGCCAAGCTCGCACCAGTGGTTTTTGAAGCTTTGGCAAGCGGTGACATCACGCTTGATATCGCGAAAGCTTACGGCGCGACCTCGGATATCGAACGTCAGGCCCAGGTGTTCGAGGAAGTCTCGGGAGGATATTACAGCGTAAATTCCGACAGCATCCGGCGAATGGTTATGGACGCCAGTGTCTTGGCCAGTGATCCCCGCGCTGTTCTAGTTGGACGCGATGCTTATCTCGAGGCGGGCGGCAAAATCGACCGAGAACTTTTTGACGATGATGAAAGTGAAAGCTGGGTTGACGTTGCTGTTCTTGAACGTCTCGCCGTTGAGAAAATGGAATGGCGATCCGACGAGATTAAAGACCAGCATGGTCTTGCCTGGGTAAAGCCAACGCTTGACTGTTATGTCTCGCATGAGTTGATCGAAGGCTTGAACCGGCTTCCTACCGAGCTTGAACCGCTTAGCGAAGAGGCAATCGCGCGTCTGTCTGAACTGGAAATCGAATATGACGGGGAAGCTGTCATCCTCGAAAATGAAGATAGCAGCGAAGATGATGTGTTCGCAGCTGAGAAACGAGTGTCGGAAATCGAACAGGAAATGCGCGCGCTCAATAATCGCAAGCCAGTTCTGGCCGATGCGCTTCGCAGCGAAGCAGGTGCTTTTCTGGCGCTTGGCAATGACGGCGTACCGACACTGGTTCCCCAATATTATACCGAAACGGCCGATGCCCCGGTCGAAGAGGAAGGCGTTGAGCTGGTCGAGGAAGGCCAATCCGCCAAACCCAAGCGCGCGGCTCTTTCCAAACGACTTGTCGATGAACTCGCGATGCAGCGGCGCGATATCTTGTCGCTTCACGTGGCAAGCGATCCGGCGCTCGCGCTCGATTTTATGATCTTCACACTTGCTGACGCTGAAAGTCATGATTGGCGGGCACAGGAGGCATCGACGCTCAAAGGCCCTGTTGCCCACGGTCCGGCGCATAATTTTGAGGCAAAGGGTGCACCGGCAAGTGCAAGCCTGGCGGAATTGCGCGGGTCACTGGATGAAAGCTGGAAAGCTGGCACCACTGATGTCGAGCGTTTTGTAGCATTCCGGGCAATGAGTAATGATGCGCGCAGTGCGTGGCTCGGTCATGTGGTCGCGCGAACGCTGGTTGCGAGCCTGAATGTTGAAGGCGACCGGCAAGTCTCACTGCACGATTATCTGGGCGGTATCTTGGAAATCGATATGGCGGCTTGGTGGCGTCCGACTGCGGCCAATTATTTTGACCGTGTTCCCAAGGCCAAAACGCTTGACGGCATGCATGAAGTTGGCGGTCTGGAACTTTCAAACCGCTATGGCGCGTCCAACAAGGCCGATCTTGCAGCAACGGCCGAACGCATCTTCTCCGGAAACTTCATTGCAGAGGCCGAGGTCAAGCAGCAAGCTGCGCGTTGGGTTCCTGACGCGATGCGCTTTGCTGATCCGCTCGCGGCTGACGAAGTTTTAGAAAATGAAGCTTCGGAAGCCGGCGCATCGGACGGTATGCCAGAGATAGCCGACAAGGCTGCCTGATCCTCCTCCTGACAGGTGGTCTTCTGGCTGAAGCGGCTTGCCTTTTTGAGGCAAGCCGCTTCTTTTTGTGTAAATCATAATAGTTGGGGATTATCGGATTGCGGCCAGTTGACGGGCTACTTCCGGAAGTGATCCAATTTCAATATCCTCGGAATGGGGATAGCTTTCGGAACCTGGATAAATAATGAGCTTGCGATCCGGACGTATGTCATCGCAGGCATTATAAAAGCCTCTTTCCAGTTTTGGCGCCAAGCTTCGCTTGATCTCAATTGCCCATTTTTTGCCCGAGGGCAGCGTCAGAAGAAGATCGATTTCTGCTCCTGCCGACGTGCGATAGAAATTGGCAAGCGTAGCTTCGGGCGCGGCAGCGATCAGACTTTCGATGACAAATCCTTCCCAGCTGGCTCCGGCGACCGGATGGCCAAGCAGGGCTTCGAGACTGTCTATGCCCAGTAGCGCGTGAACAATGCCGCTATCACGGACATAGACACGCGGAGATTTGACCAGTCTTTTGCCAGCATTATTGTGCCAGGGCTCAAGACGCCGAACGAGCAGCAAATCAACCATCAAGTCGAGATAGGATGCAACCGTTTTTCCATCGACTCCCAATGACCTTGCGAAGTCGGCAGCATTTAACAGGCCGGACTGATGATGCGCGAGCATGACCCAGAAACGCCTTAGTGTCTCAGCGGCAATTCTCGGCCCCAGTTGCGGGATGTCACGCTCCAGATAGCTACGGATAAAATCCCTGCGCCAGCGCAGGCTCGTCTGATTGTTTTTGGCAAGATAACTGTCCGGGAATCCGCCCCTTACCCAAAGTGCGTTCAAATCATCCGGATTAACTTCCAGCGGGTCAAGTGGACGCATTTCCAGATAGGAAATACGGCCGGCCAGGCTTTCACCCGACTGGCGCATCAGATCCAGAGATGCTGACCCTAACAGGAGGAACCGGCCTGTGCGCCTTCCTTTTTTACGTCCTTTGTCAATCAATCCGCGCAAGTTCTGGAAAAGATCCGGAACACGGTGAACTTCGTCGAGGATTACAAGCTTGTCCTCATGATTGCCAAGATAAAGCTCCGGTTCTCTTAATCGGGACCGGTCAGCATCCGATTCCAGATCAAGATAGATGGATGGGCCGCTTTCACCAATTTCCTGCGCTAGAGTCGTTTTACCCACCTGACGCGGCCCAAGCAAGGCTACTGCTGGACTTTCATCCAGTCTTTCGAGCAAAATATCGTGGATTCGGCGGTTAATCATCCTTGCATTTATGGAGTACAGTTCCAGAATTGCAAGTTATATTGATAGTCTGACTTCCGACCAAGAGAGGAGAGGGGGGCTTGGGCCTGTCTGATCCGGCAATTTTGCTGGATATATTCAGGAGAATACACATGCCCAAAAGATCATATCGCTCACCGAAGATATCGCCAGCCGCAAGGATCACCGCCGCGATCATTGAAAAACTGGAAGCTGGAACAAAACCCTGGATCCAGCCTTGGAGAGGACTTCCAGTCTCACGGCCCTTGCGCAGTTGCGGTACGCCCTATCGCGGAATGAATGTATTCTGGCTCTGGATGATGGCTCAGGAAAGTGGCTTTAATTCTCCTTACTGGATGACTTACCGGCAATGCGCATCGCTTGGCGGTCAGGTTCGCAAGGGCGAAAAATCGTCCATCGCCATATTCTACAAAAGCTATACCAAAGAAGTCGAAGCTGCGGATCATGGTGAAGCGCAGGAGGAAACCCGCCGCGTGCTCAAATCCTATGCTATATTCAATGCCGATCAATGCGACGGTCTGCCCGAACGCTACCATCCCAAGGCTGAAGTATTGGATATCGAACCGGAGGGACGAACGGAAAAGCTCGACCAGTTCTTTGGGAATATCGGTGCCAATATCCGCGAGCATGGCAGCAGCGCCTACTATGAACCGGTAGCTGACCGTATTACGATGCCGCCCATCAGTCTGTTTGATGGCTATGACCAATTTTGTGCGACCCTTTCTCATGAACTTGGTCACTGGTCAGGCCATAAGTCGCGCCTGAATCGTGATCTCAAGAACCGTTTTGGCAGTGCTGCTTATGCCGCCGAAGAGCTGGTAGCAGAGCTTTCCAGTGCCATATTGGGCGCGGAGCTTGGCCTTCCGGTCGGACATCTGGATAATCATGCAAGCTATATCGCCAGTTGGCTAAAGCTGCTCAAAAAGGATGATCGCGCTATACTGACAGCGGCGGCGCGTGCGGAAGAGGCGTCAAATCTGCTGTTGAGCCTTGGCGGTTATGTGCAACAAGAGCCTGGTGAATTATCCGATGCCGCATGATTGAGCAAAAAACTTGCAATCTTGCAAATGAAAGATTATTGTAAAATACATTCATTAGAAAGAAATGAAAATGACTAAACGGGTACTCGAAATAGAACGGAGCGATGATAGGTTGCTAAGTTCTGCAATTGGTAGAATTGCAGAATTCTGGAACCTGAGCAATGTCAAATTAAGTGCGGTACTAGGTCTATCGGAAGCAACTATTTCCCGGCTTCGTTCGGGAAAAACATTTCTTGATCCTGCCTCCAAATCTTTTGAAGCCGGACAGTTTCTCTTGCGACTGTTCCGCAGTCTGGACGCGCTGATGGGCAGTGATGATGATGCAGCCAAATCCTGGCTGACATCGCATAATCTTGATCTCGAGGCACGTCCGATTGATCTCATCGACAGTTTCAAGGGACTTTTGACGGTATGTGACTATGTGGACGCCCACCGCGCTCGCGTCTGAATTTCGGCGCTACCGCAAAACCGTTTGGCGGGTGGTTGAAGCGCAGCACCGGATATCGACCAATCGCTTGGCGGAAACCTTCGAAGATCAGGCACGCCTTGAAGAGCTTGCCGAAGCAGCAAAACCGAACCTTCCGAAGTCTGCTCAGGGCCTCCACTATCTTCTCGCTTCACCCTTTCGATACGGTCATAAAAGCCCAAGCCGGTTCCGGCGGGCGAATGAGCGTCCCGGCATATTCTATGCCAGCGAGGCCGAAGCCACCGCGATTGCAGAGACTGCCTATTGGCGACTGCGTTTTTTCAGCCGATCACCGGATTTTGTGCCGGGGAACCGGACCAGCGAGCATCTGAGTTTTTCTGTCGCTGTTTCGACCTCACGCGCGGTTGATCTTTCCAGGCCACCTTTTGACGCGCAAGCATCAGACTTGACGCATCTGGATGACTACAAAGCCTGCCAGGAATTTGCCGATGTTGCTCGCAAAGCAGATGCGCAGCTCATTCGCACGGTTTCGGTGCGTGATCCGGATGCTGGATACAATAGCGCGATTTTTGATCCGTCCATATTCGCCGGGAAGACACCGGATTATCGCCAGACTTGGCATTTTCGGTTCGAGCAGGGGCGACTGAACGCCATTGCGGCTTTTCCGGGCGGAGGAAGTCATGCCTTTGAACCGGAGATTTTCGGGCTGCCAAGTTCGCCTGGACACTGATCCCATACTCTCCTGATGGTCGTCGGAGCATCTGACCGCTTTTTCTCCCCGCAAGAGAGGCCCTGGACCATCAGGGCTTTGACGCAACCCCGCGAGGACTGCGGCCCGTGTGGCCCGCGCCAGCCTTGTCTCGCGAGGTTCCCCGCCAGTCGGCGGTGCGCCATGCGCTCTGACGGTCCTTTCGGGCTCTTGCGGGATAAAGCGGCAAAGTGCCGCACATCTCCCGCATATCAGGAGAACATCATGGACAATTTATTCACTCGCAAACTTGCAGGCCTTGACCTTTCCGGTCTCACGATCAGCAATTCCCCATTCACATCTTCGGATTTTCCAGCTCAGGATGCTATCTCGCAGACGCTTGCAGCTGTTTGGTCGGATTTGTTTGCTGTCTTTACCGATACCGCTCTTGAAGCCGACGCTGAAGATCTCGCTTGGGGCTTCGTCAATCTCTTCCACCGCGCGGCGCAGCGCAAATCCAAGCAGCTTGACCGGGCATCGGATGAGGTCCGGGCATTGGTCGCCTCTGCTGATGGATCGGAAGTGCATACCAGCAACCTGGAAGAGCAAATTGAGCGCGCGCAAGCGGCAGAAGCCTCCATGGTCGCCTTTGAAGAAATGCGCGAAGTAGCAGCAGCGCTCTATCTCGATGAAACGCATAGCTCCTGGAAACCCGTTTCCAGTTCCCGCGCCACCCACGGGGCGATGCTGACCTCTGCCGTTATCCAGGGCCGCGATTTTCTGAAAGCACGCAGCCAGTCCAGGCGCAAAGCGCTGATGCCCGAAGGTACGCCGATTATATTTGCAGGTGGCCGCACCAAGCAGGATAGCACCGAAGATGCAAAGACCTTTGCGAACAATGTCTGGGCCACACTCGACAAGGTGCATAATTCCGTTGGTGACATGGTGCTGGTCCATGGCGGAGATGGCAAGGGTGCCGACCGTTTGGCTGCATCATGGGCTGAGCGTCGTGGCGTAGCGCAGCTTACCTTTTCTCTGGATCGCCGTCTGGGCGCACGCGCCGGATTCAAACGCAATGAACAGATGCTGGGTCTCGCACCTCGCTATGTGATCGCATTTCCCGGGAATGGCGTATTGGAACGTTTGGTCATAGAAGCCAAGAGACGGCGTATCACGGTCGTTGATCGGCGCGGGCCTCTTGGCGTCAGCCCCAAGACAAAGCCAGCCGATATGGACAGCTAGGCTGTCCGAGTCAGCACCGCTTTGGCGGCGCTGACTTTTCTCGCTGAGAGGAAAGGAGGCTCGGGTTTCCCTGAACCGGACACACGGTGTGATCGGCTAAAACAGAACCGGAGGTATTTATCATGGAACCGAGTGAATGGATGACGGACTATTTTGACAAACAGAAGAGCCGCAGCGCGCGTTTGATCCAGTCTTTTCAGCGCAACAAGCCAGCTATTCTTGATGCGCTGCGAGAGGCAAATATCGCGAGTGTTGAACTTAACTATGATGGCATGGGTGACAGCGGTTGTCTGGAAGCTGCTACGTACTATTCGAACGATAACAAGCCAGTCGATTGTTCCGATGCCAAAGTCGCAATTGAAACATTTGAGATCGGCTCAACAATGATCATGCGTAAATCCATGCCTCTGTCGGAAGCACTTGAAACCGTCGCTTATGATGCTCTGGAAGTGCATCATCCGGGATGGGAAATCAATGAAGGGGCCTATGGCATCTTCAGGATTGAGGTCGAAGAAGGAACAATGGCGCTGTGCTGCAGTCTTCGTGCGACCGAATATTTTGAAACCGAAATTGGGGGAGAGGAATAATGTCGCATTGTCATTATCATGCGCTTTCTTCGGTCCGTAAATGGGGCGGCGAGGCAGGCGATTATCTGCCCCTACATCAATGGTTCGATAAATCGAAGGAGATACTAGCGGACCCGAGGCACCGGGCGCTCCGCCATCATGCTGAAGGTATATTCATGGCTGAATCACTCTTTGGTACGGTCATTGTTAACGCCGATGGCCGCGAGGTTCCGGTCCGCCTGATCGGCGAACAGCATGTCATGGAAGATTTGGGAACTATCCCCTCGTTTGCGGATTGGGCGCGGCTAATCGAACCACAGGCCTGGATGATGCGGGGGCAACCAAAGCTCGTCGCCATTGACGCGAGTATGGCGGCGTAAGTCTCGTTCTCGCGCAGCTTGCTACGTCCTAAGGATTGCCAGTGTTGCGGGCGCGTTCCCCATATATAACCGTAAAGTATGCCGTTAAACATTCTTGCATGAATCGCGATTGACTGATCCAATACGAGGGTATGTCAGTGTCTCCCGAAGACCAAATCAGCCGTGACCAAATCGGCTTTTTCGCGAACCTTCCTGAACCAGGTCAGCTGCATTGCAACCAGCTTTGTTACCGGCCGTGTTGCACCTTTCAGGTGCTGCCCGCACCACCCGGACAAAGCCGGTTTCCCTCCGGCGCTTGCGCGTCTTCGGTGCAATGCGGCTTCTCCCTGTTTCGGGCGTCAGTTCGCAAGCCGGAATGGTCCGGTTTGAAGATTAATATCAGGAGAAAACACATGACAAATATCGTAGTTTTGGTTGGACGTGTCACTCGCGATCCAGAAAGCCGGGAAACAAACGGCGGCACAACGGTTACCAATCTTTCAGTCGTAACCGACCGTCCGGCCCGCAACAGCGAAGGCAAGACCTACAAGGATGAAAAAGGCTTTACGGTCAAAGATGCAGAATTCCACCGTATCACTTGCTTCAACGGTCTTGGCAAAAACGTTGCCCAATATTGTACCAAGGGCCAGATGGTTTCGATCGAAGGGCGCCTGCATTATACGCAATGGGAAGATGCCGATAAAATCAAACGCTATGGCTGCGAAATTCTTGCCGATAAGGTGGATTTTCTCACCCGCGGTGCTTCCCAGGATAACAAGGATGCACCCGATATCGGTGAATAATCCTTGATCTTCATGCTTAATCAATCAGGCCTCGCCGGTTTCCCGGCGGGGCCTTTTTTATGTTCACATGCGTGTTTAGGGAGTTAGCGCGCTGAAGTAGAATTTCCAATTTTGAGTGTGGCTAGCGCCTGCTCTTCGTTCATTTTTCCAAGAACTGTTCCCATGCGCTTGAGACTTTTTGCGCTGAACGTTTCGACGCCGGTTCCCAAGAACATCCGTCCAAGTTCGATTGCCGCTTTGGTCTCCAGCTCTTGCTGTTTTGTGTCGAGTTTTGCGCGTTCGCTTTCAAGCTTTTTGAGCGCTGCCAGCGCACCTGTTTTTCTGGTCATGAGATTTCCTTTTTCTCAGTGTTGACCCCTTGAAACTCCGTAATTGCATATTGTCCCACCTGTAGGAAAATGATTTTTGCGAATGTAATCTGGATGTGGAATACGAATTTGGGGAGGGGTTGCTCACTTGAAGTCCAAGTATGATGCGCGAAGGGCCACCGCGTAAAGGACGACGGGGCCCCACCATTTTACCGCTCCGGCGGCTGGGCCGCCTTACGCGATAAAATCGTTTCCCCCATCGCCGCTTCGCGGCCGCCTGTTCCAGCCGGTCCTGTGACCCGGTAACCCTTCACGCATCACGAGACTTGTCGTCATTTTGACAAATTTCAGGAGGTAGTATGACACAGGTTATAGATACGGTATTTGATGCACAAAGCTATTTTGCGGCAGT
>LADL02001462.1_pt1 | contig 11807 bp, 8 predicted proteins | sample 619721 | NCBI WGS metagenome assembly LADL02 (sample SAMN03397408, study PRJNA257561) | rock porewater metagenome | biome: terrestrial; feature: Opalinus Clay rock; material: porewater; isolation source: Opalinus Clay rock porewater BRC-3 borehole | place: Switzerland: Mt Terri URL, St-Ursanne ...
GCGCTGAAGCCCGATGCGGCGCAGGAGGCGGCCGCCGAGCGGCTTCAGGCGTTGAGCGAGCGGCTGCGCCGTTATCGGCCGGGGCGTTCGCTGTTCGGTACCGCACATGCGGCCCCCAAGGGTCTTTATATCTATGGCGATGTCGGGCGCGGCAAATCCATGCTGATGGATCTGTTTTTCGCGTCCGCCCCGATGCGCGCCAAGCGCCGCGTCCATTTCCACGCGTTCATGCTGGAGATCCACGACGCAATCAACACCTGGCGCAAGCTCGATGCCAAGGGCAAGCTGCGCGAAGCCAAAGGACTCGGCCTCAAGGCGCGCGGGAGTGCGCTTGATGATCCGATACCCCCGGTCGGCGCACGCGTCGCGCGCTCTGCGATGCTTCTGTGCTTCGATGAATTCCATGTCACCGACGTTGCCGACGCGATGATCCTCGGCCGGCTGTTCGAGGCGCTGTTCATGCAAGGCGTGGTGATTGTCGCGACCTCGAATCGCGCGCCCGGCGAACTCTACAAGAACGGCATCAACCGCCAGCTCTTCGTGCCGTTCATTGCGCTGATCGAGCAGAAACTGGAAGTGTTCGGCCTCGCCGGGCCGACCGATTATCGCCTCGAGCGTCTCAAGAGCGTCGAGGTCTATCACGCGCCGCTCGATGCGATGGCGGACCGGGCGATGGATACCGCGTGGCTCGGGCTGACCGACATGCCCAAGGGACAGGCAGAAACGCTGAGCGTACAAGGACGCACCTTGAAAGTGCCTCAGGCGGCCAAGGGCGTCGCCCGGTTTTCGTTCGAGGAGCTGTGTGCACGCCCACTTGGAGCCGCCGACTATCTGGAGATCGCGCAGACCTATCACACCGTCCTGATCGACCGCATCCCCAAGATGGGGCCCGAGCGGCGCAATGAGGCCGCCCGCTTCGTGACCCTGATCGACGCACTTTACGAGATGAAAACCAAGCTGATTTGCTCGGCCGATGCTCAGCCGACGGAGCTTTACACCGGCGGCGACGGCTCGTTCGAGTTTCACCGCACGGCGTCGCGGCTGATCGAGATGCAATCGGCGGACTACATGGCGCTCGGCCACTGCGCGGCGTAAGCGGGCTCAGTCGTTCGGCTGCGACTGCGCATTCTTGCCGGGGCGGCCCGGAGTATAACCTAGACACATGCCTTTCACCGCCGCCCATTCCTGCACGCTGAGGGCGGAGCGCACATTCTTCAGGGTGGTGGCACGCGCGAGCGCGGCGCGTTCCGGCGAGGCAGGGTGCGTGCTCAGAAAGGTCGGCAGCTTGAACGTCATGAGGCCGCCCTTGTCGCTCTTCTCGTCTTCGGGACTCTCGGCCGCCTCCAGCCGCTCGAAGAATTTGGCAAAGCCGAGCGGGCTGATCTTCGCGCGCTCAAGCATCGCGATGCCGTGCGCGTCGGCGCGCGCCTCGAGCTTGCGCGAGTAGGACAGCGAGGCAAGCGTTGCCGCCGAGGAGGTTGCGATATTGTTGGCGCCGCCGGTCACCAGGCCGATGACCGCGTTGAGGCCAAGATTTTCGAGCGTGCCGATCATCGGGTGACGCTCGATCACATGCCCCAGCTCATGTGCAATGACGCCTGCGATTTCGTCGGGCTGCTCGGCCTTTTCGATCAGCTTGCGCGTGAGCACGATGTGTCCGCCGGGGAGCGCGAACGCATTTTCGACCGGCATCTTGACGACGTCGATGGTGACGGGCTGCGCGAGGTCGTCGCCACCGAGCCGCGCGACGAGTGCGTCAAGCGCCACCTGACCCTGCGCATCCGAGCGGGCGGCGCACGCCGGCCATGTGCTGACCGTCGAGAGGCGGTAGCTCTCTCCGACCCGCGCCTCGACTCTGGCAGGGACATACGCCACCGCCTGTTCGGCGATTTGCGGCAGGCCCACATAGAACAGTCCCGCAAGGCCGGCCGTGACGGCACCCAGCAGCAGCGCAAGGCGGAACGTACCGCCCAGCGAGCCGTGCGATTTAAAGAGACGCGGCGCGCGGGCGTGCAGCTCGATAATCGCCGGGCTGTCCGAGAGTGCGAGCCGTGCGGCCGGCGATGACTTGCACCCGATCCAGATCTCGGCGGTGGCGCCATCGTCGTGGCGGGTGAGCTGGCGATAGCGCCACTCCATTGGGGCAAGCATATCGCCTCGGAGCCCAAGCGCCTGCTCCCCGAATTCGACGAAGACATCGTGTGCCACCGCCGAGACGCCATCGAAATATCGTGCGCGGTAAGGCATCGGATCAGATTCCGCCGATATCGAACGCGTCGGCAAGCCCCTCGCCGAAGCGCGGCGTGCCCTTCTCGGCCTGCTCGATCTTGGCGAGATCGACTGTGCCGTGGGCCTTCACATTGGCGAGGATGAATTTGAAGCCGCGCATATGGGCGATCGGCGTCGCGATGCCGAGGGTAAATACGATCAACAGCGCGTTGGTCACGATCAGACCGACCAGCCCGCCATAGGTTATGTTGGTCGTGAAGGTCAGCCTTTCGAAGCGCATGCTTTCGGCCCAGGCGTGCAGTCGTGCGGCTGAATAGATCGATCCCACAATGACGGAGAGCACAATCGCGCCGCCGAAAAAGATGAGGTAGGCCGGGACGACTTTGAGAATGAAGTCGGGCTTTTGCATGTCCTCTGGAGTCAGGCCCTCGAAAAGCGGCCTGAGGATGCCGAACATCACAATGCCGAGTGCGACAAACCCGATGATCGACAGAATGTATGTGACCGCGAACGGCCCGTAGAGCCGGCCTGCCGAGCCGTCAAACTGGAAGGGTGTCCGGCCGAAGACCGCGTTGCTCGACAGCCGCCGCATTACAAACATGTCAAGCACCGGGGTCATCCAGCCCAGCGTCATGCCGTTGAGAATCAGCAGGCCTAGAAATTTCGCGGCGAATGTCGCTGCCGAGCCATTGAGCCCGAAGCGGATGCCGCGCCACGCGGTGCGGCTGAGGCGATAGCGCAGCGCACGATAGATCGCGAGGCCGAACAGAAAGAAGAGAATGAGATAAAGCGCCAGCATCGCCAGGCCGAAGACGGGCGAGGTCGGTGGAAAGAACGCCTGAATCGCGAAAAACGCGCCGAACAGAGGCGCGAAAATGAACAGGACGACGATCAGAAAACCGAACAGCAGCTCGCTGCCCTTGCCGCGATATTCAAGCGGCTCGCCGTTGATCGTGGTGTGGCTCCAGATATAGCGGCGCACCGCGGTGGTGCCCCAGAAGCGGTAGATGGTGGCGGTCACGATGTTCAGGAAGAAAATGCGGAACGCCAGACCCCACATCTCGCCGGCGCGCCCGGAGGCCGCGATGTGGATCGCGGTGCCCTGATCCGGCTCGCCGGCGGTTTTCGTGTCCATCACAGCCCCCTTAGCCGACCCCTTTTCAAGGATCATAGGACGGCATTGTGACAAGCTCTAGTGTAAGGCGCGACGCTGGCGCGCGCCGGGTCAGTCGACCTTGATGGTCCGGCGCGGCCCGGCCCGGAAATGGGTCGAGCCCTCATTTGCCGGACGCAGGTCGAACAAATGCAGGCGCCGGACGCGCTCGGCCTCGTCGGCGGAATAGGGTGGTCTGCGACGCGGTTCCGGAGTCGTGATCGCGGCCGTCGGCTCGCTCGCGGGCTCGGGAAGCGTGACATACATATAGGAGACGTCGTCCGCCGTCGGCGCGGCAGGTGAGTGGGTACGCACAGGCGCCGGCACGCTCGTCTGGCTGGCCGCCGCGAGAATGCCGAATGTGAAGGCCGCGATGAGAAAACCGCCCCCGCGCACGATGGCCGCTCCTTTTTCGTTACAAGCCAGCTCACGATAGGCGGGGAACGAAAAAGAGCCGTTAAGGAACGAAGTTAAGGGGATCTGGCCCGATTCGTTAAACTCTGTTGCACCGCAGTGCTTGAAGGCGGTGGCAATCTGCGCTACCAGAACTGTCACTTTCCAGTTCGATAATCATTCAAGAATTTGAGGAACGAGCGATGGCGCGCAATAAGATTGCCCTGATCGGTGGTGGCCAGATCGGCGGAACGCTGGCTCATCTGGTGGGCCTGAAGGAACTGGGCGACGTCGTGCTGTTCGACATCGCCGAGGGGCTTCCGCAGGGCAAGGCGCTCGATATTGCGCAGTCCTCGCCGGTCGACGGCTTCAACGCCGCCTACAAGGGCACAAACGACTATGCGGATATCAAGGGCGCCGACGTCGTCATCGTGACGGCAGGCGTGCCGCGCAAGCCCGGAATGAGCCGCGACGACCTGCTCGGCATCAATCTCAAAGTGATGGCCTCGGTCGGCGAGGGCATCAAGAAGAACGCACCGAACGCGTTCGTGATCTGCATCACCAACCCGCTCGACGCGATGGTGTGGGCGCTGCGCGAGTTCTCCGGGCTACCTCATCACAAGGTTGTGGGTATGGCGGGCGTGCTGGATTCGGCGCGCTTCCGGTTGTTCCTGGCCGAGGAATTCAAGGTCTCGGTCGAAGACGTGACCGCCTTCGTCCTGGGCGGCCATGGCGACACGATGGTGCCGCTTCCGCGCTATTCGACGGTGTCCGGCATCCCGCTCCCCGATCTGGTCAAGATGGGCTGGAGCACGCAGGACAAGCTCGACAAGATCATCCAGCGCACCCGTGACGGCGGCGCCGAAATCGTCGGTTTGCTCAAGACGGGCTCGGCGTTCTACGCGCCGGCAGCCTCCGCGATCGCGATGGCGGAGTCCTACCTGAAGGACAAGAAGCGCCTGATGCCGGCCGCGGCGCATCTCGACGGCCAATACGGGCTGAAGGATATCTATGTCGGCGTTCCGGTCGTGATCGGTGCAGCCGGTGTCGAGCGGATCGCGGAAATTGCCCTCGACAAGGGCGAGAAGGCGATGTTCGACAAGTCGGTCGACGCGGTGAAGGGCCTGATCGAGGCCTGCCGCAATATTGATCCTTCGCTGAAGAAGTAAGCGAAGGGCGCGCCGGGCCGGCTGGTGCGGCGCGCTTTGAGGGGGTCTGGTGCGCGACAAACGGTTTCTGCTTGCCCTGCCGCTGCTCATCCTGCTGGGCGCAGGTCTGGCTGTACTGACCGGACACCCCAGGCCCGCCCCGGTCGCGCAGGGCGAGGCGCCGGTTCTGGCGCCCGACGCGACGCTGACCCGCATTGCGGTAGGGTCGTGCGCAGATCAGAAGCAGCCCGAACCGATTTTCGACACCATCCTGAAAGACAAGCCGGATCTGTTCATTTTTATGGGCGACAACGTCTACGGCGATGTGGCGGGAGATGCCGCCGACGTGCCCGAGCTGCGCACTGCATACGCCGCCCGAGGGAAATCGGAGCCGTTCCGGCGCCTGCGCGCCAGCGTGCCGCTGCTTGAGATCTGGGACGACCACGATTACGGGCGGAATGACGGCGGATCGGAATTTCCCCTCAAGGATGAATCCAAGGCCGCGTTTCTCGAATTCTGGGGCATCTCCGACAAGTCGCCGCGCGCGCTCCATCCCGGGCTCTACGATTCGGTGATCTTCGGACCCGAAGGCAAGCGGGTCCAGATCATCCTTCTCGATACGCGCTGGTTCCGCGATCCGCTGACTCCCACCGATCAGATCGGAGCACCGGGCCGGGAACGCTATGTGCCTAATCCCGATCCCGCGCTGACGCTGCTGGGCGCGCGTCAATGGGCATGGCTCGAGGAAGAATTCAAAAAGCCCGCCGATGTGCGCCTCGTCGTGTCGTCGATCCAGCTGGTGGCGGACGGCCATGGTTGGGAGCGGTGGGGAAATCTTCCCGCCGAGCGCGATAAGTTTTATGCTCTGATCGAAAAGACCAAGGCTAACGGCGTCGTCATCGTCTCGGGCGACCGGCATATCGGTGCAATATATAAAGAGACGGCCGGGGTTCCCTATCCGCTCTTCGAGATGACGTCGAGCTCGCTCAACAAACCGGCAGGCAATATCACCGACGAGCCCGGCCCGCAGCGCATTGGCCCGATCTTCAACCGGGAGAACTATGGCGTGGTGACGATCAACTGGGCGCAACGCACCCTCGGTCTCACGCTCAAGGACATCACCGGCCAGCCGGTCCTGAGCGCGAATGTCGCGCTGGGCAGTCTTGTGCCGACACCGCCCAAGCCCCACCAGAATTCCGTCATCCGAGATTTGCTGCAATGATGGATGCGATGAATGGTCGGGGTTCGACGTTTGACATGTTGCGGAGCGCGGGCCGACTGCTATAAGCAGGCCAGTGATATTGATTGGAGCGGCAGGGCGCGGCCGTTCGAAGGGGACTTTTGATGAATATTCATGAGCATCAGGCGAAGGCCGTACTTGAGAAGTTCGGCGTGGCGGTGCCGCGTGGCGGCGTGGCCTTTACGGTCGACGAGGCGGTGCGCGTTGCGCAGACGCTGGGCGGCCCGGTATGGGTCGTCAAAGCGCAGATCCACGCCGGCGGGCGCGGCAAGGGCGGCGGCGTCAAGGTCGTCAAGTCCGTCGATGCCGTGAAGGCTGAAGCCAAGCGCATGCTGGGCATGAATCTCGTCACGCATCAGACCGGCGCCGAGGGGCGCGTCGTTCACCGCATCTATGTCGAAGAAGGTTCGTCGATCGCGCGCGAACTTTATGTGTCCTTCCTGGTCGACCGCGCCACCTCGCGAGTTGCCGTCATTGCCTCCACGGAGGGTGGCATGGACATCGAGGAAGTGGCCGCCAAGACGCCCGAAAAAATCATGACGCTGTCGATCGACCCGGCAACCGGCTTTCAGCCGTTCCATGCGCGCAAGGTCGCCTTCGCGCTGGGGCTCAAGGGCACACAGCAAAAAGAGGCGGCGGTGATGCTGGCCGGCCTCTTCAAGGCGTTCAACGAGACCGACGCGAGCCTGATGGAAATCAACCCGCTGGTCGTCACCAGCGATGGCAAGCTGATCTGCCTCGATGCCAAGATGAATTTTGACGACAACGCGCTCTACCGCCATGAAGACATCAAGGCGTTGCGCGACGAGACCGAAGAGGACCCCGCCGAAATCGAGGCGTCCAAATACGATCTCAACTACGTCAAGCTCGACGGTACCATCGGCTGCATGGTCAACGGCGCCGGGCTCGCCATGGCGACGATGGACATTATCAAGCTCTATGGCGCCTCGCCCGCCAACTTCCTCGACGTGGGCGGCGGCGCGACCAAGGAGAAGGTCACCGAAGCCTTCAAGATCATCCTCTCTGACAAGAACGTGCAGGGCATTCTGGTCAACATCTTCGGCGGCATCATGCGCTGCGACATCATCGCGGAGGGCGTGGTTGCGGCGGCCAAGGAAGTGAAGCTGAAGGTGCCGCTGGTCGTGCGCCTTGCGGGCACCAATGTCGATCTCGGCAAGCAGATCCTCGCCAAGTCCGGACTCAAGATCACCCCTGCCGACGATCTCGCCGACGCGGCCGATAAAATCACCAAAGCCGTGAAGGAGGCCAAGTAATGGCCGTTCTCGTCAACAAAAGCACCAAAGTCATCACGCAGGGGTTCACCGGTAATCAGGGGACCTTCCACAGCGAGCAGGCGATTGCCTATGGCACGCAGGTCGTCGGCGGCGTCGCCCCCGGCAAGGGCGGCACGCGCCATCTCGATCGGCCCGTGTTCGACACGGTTTCCGATGCCGTCAGGGAGACCGGGGCGACTGCATCGGCGATCTATGTGCCGCCGCCCTTCGCGGCCGACGCCATACTTGAGGCGATCGACGCGGGGATCGAACTCGCCGTCGCGATCACGGAAGGCATTCCGGTGCTCGACATGGTGCGCGTGAAGCGCGCGCTGCAGGGCTCCAACACGCGTCTGATCGGGCCCAACTGCCCGGGCGTGCTGACGCCCGGTGAGTGCAAGATCGGCATCATGCCAGGAAATATCTTCAAGCGCGGCTCGGTCGGTATTGTTTCGCGCTCGGGCACGCTTACCTATGAGGCCGTGGCGCAGACAAGCGCGGCGGGTCTTGGCCAGACCACAGCGGTCGGGATCGGCGGTGATCCGGTGAACGGCACGAATTTTATTGATGTTCTGGAGTTGTTCCTCGCGGACCCTGATACCAAATCGATCATCATGATCGGTGAGATCGGCGGCTCGGCTGAAGAGGAAGCGGCTGAATTCCTGAAGAAATCGAAAGTCAAAAAGCCGGTGGTCGGGTTTATCGCCGGCGTCACGGCGCCACCGGGACGCCGCATGGGGCACGCTGGCGCAATCATCTCGGGCGGCAAGGGAACGGCCGATACCAAGATGGAAGCGATGCGCTCGGCCGGCATTCGGGTGTCTCCGTCGCCGTCAGCGCTTGGGACGACATTGGTTGAGTTGTTGAAAAACGGGTAAAGCTAACCACCAGATTCGAGGTGGCGACACCTCGCATCGGGATCTTGAGGAACAGCAGTGGGCTAGGTGCTGTTCGCCAGGGTCACAAAAAACCGAGGGTCCGTACCAGGGTGTGCGGCGAACCGGTCAATCCAGGGAACCCGCGGGCCGGACAATGGCTCGTCGGATCGGACATGGCGAACGAACGCGAGAATTCCATCTTTGACGAGACCGCCTTTCTTTACGGCGGCAACGCGACCTTCATCGAGGAGCTCTACGAGCGCTTCAAGAAAAACCCGGCGTCGGTCGACCCCAGCTGGCGTGCCTTCTTCGAGAGCATGGGCGATGCACCGGCTGCCAATGGCGCCGGGCCGAGTTGGGGCGAAACCGGTGCTCCGGCCCCCAACGGAGAATCCAAAGAGCTTTATCTTGATGCTTTTGGCGCGGCCTTCCCCGAGCACAAGGACATCAAGGCCAAGCTAGAAGACCGGTTGCCGGCGGGCGCGACGACGCAGGAACTGCGCAAGGCGACGCTGGATTCGATCCGCGCGATCATGCTGATCCGCGCCTATCGCGTGCGCGGCCACCTTGCCGCCAATCTTGACCCGCTCCAGCTCGAAGAACGCGCGCCACAGCCTGAGCTTGAGCCCGAGACCTATGGCTTCGGTCCCGACGACATGGACCGCCCGATCTATATCGACTTCGTGCTCGGCCTGGAGCAGGCGACTCTGCGCGAGATTCTCGACATCCTGCAGCGCACCTATTGCTCGACCATCGGCGTCGAGTTCATGCACATCTCCGATCCCGAGCAGAAGGGGTGGATCCAGGAGCGCATCGAGGGGCTCGGCAAAGAGGTCGCGTTCACCCAGGAAGGGCGCAAGGCCATTCTCAACAAGCTGATCGAGGCGGAAGGTTTCGAGAAGTTCTGCCACGTCAAATTCACCGGCACCAAGCGCTTCGGGCTCGACGGCGCGGAGTCGCTGATCCCGGCGATGGAACAGATCATCAAGCGCGGCGGCAATCTGGGCGCGCGCGATATCGTGCTCGGTATGCCGCATCGCGGACGTCTCAACGTGCTGGCCAACGTGATGGGCAAGCCCTACCGCGCCCTGTTCCACGAATTCCGTGGCGGCTCCTCGACGCCCGACGAAATTTCCGGCTCGGGCGACGTGAAGTATCATCTGGGTGCCTCGTCTGACCGCGAGTTTGACGGCAACAAGGTGCATCTTTCGCTGACCGCCAACCCGTCGCATCTCGAAGCGGTGGATCCGGTCGTCATTGGCAAGGCGCGCGCCAAGCAGTTCCAGTACGGGGACCGCGAGCGCATCACTGCGATCCCGGTGCTGCTGCACGGCGACGCGGCGTTCGCCGGGCAGGGCATCGTTGCGGAATGTTTCGGCCTGATGGGTCTCAAGGGCCACCGCGCGGGCGGCACGATCCACATTATCGTCAACAACCAGATCGGCTTTACGACAAGCCCGATGTATGCGCGCTCGTCGCCATATCCCTCGGACGTTGCCAAGACGGTCGAGGCGCCGATCTTCCACGTTAATGGCGACGACCCCGAAGCGGTCGTGCACGTCACGAAAATCGCGACCGAGTTCCGGCAAAAATTCAATAAAGATGTTGTCGTGGACATGTTCTGCTATCGCCGTCACGGGCACAACGAGGGCGACGAGCCCGCGTTCACGCAACCCTTGATGTACAAGAAGATCAAGAACCACCCGACGACGCTGGAGATTTACTCCAAGAAGCTCATCGACGAGGGTTTGATTTCCCAGGCCGAGTTCGACGAGATGCATGGCGGTTTCTTCGCCAAACTCGAGGCCGAACTCGAGAGCGCGGGAAATTATCGCGCCAACAAGGCCGACTGGCTCGACGGCTACTGGTCGGGTCTCGGCGAGGCGATGGACGAGGACCGCCGCGGGCAGACCGCCGTCGAAATGGCGCTGCTCAAGGAGGTCGGCTATGGGATCTCCGCGCCGCCGCCGAACTTCACGCTCCACCGCACGATTGCCCGCCAGCTCGATCAAAAGCGCAAGGCGATTGACGAGGGCGGCCCGATCGACTGGGCGACGGCGGAAGCGCTCGCGTTCGGCTCACTTCTCGCCGAAGGCTACCCGGTGCGTCTGTCGGGACAGGATTCCGGGCGCGGAACGTTCTCCCAGCGCCACTCGGTGCTGATGGATCAGGAGACCGAAGAGCGCTATATCCCGCTCAACAATATCCGCGCCGGCCAGCAGGAATACGAGGTCGTCGACTCGATGCTGTCGGAAGCGGCGGTGCTGGGCTTCGAATATGGCTACAGCCTCGCCGAGCCGCGCTGCCTGGTGCTGTGGGAGGCGCAGTTCGGCGATTTTGCCAACGGCGCGCAGGTCATCATCGACCAGTTCATCGCATCCGCGGAGCGCAAATGGCTGCGCATGTCGGGGTTGGTGATGCTGCTGCCGCACGGCTACGAAGGTCAGGGCCCGGAGCATTCCTCCGCGCGCCTCGAACGCTACCTGCAGCTGTGCGCGGAGGATAATCTTCAGGTCGCCAATTGCACGACGCCAGCGAACTACTTCCATATTCTGCGGCGTCAGATCCACCGCAACTTCCGCAAACCGCTGATTATCATGACGCCCAAGTCGCTGCTGCGTCACAAGCGTGCGGTCTCCCGGCTTGACGAAATGGGCCCGGGCTCATCGTTCCATCGCGTTTTGTGGGACGATGCGCAGGCCGATCCGGAAAGTCCGATCAAGCTCAAAAGCGACGGCGACATCAAGCGCGTCGTGATGTGCTCGGGCAAGGTCTACTACGATCTCTATGAGGAACGTGAACGGCGCGGCATCGACAACATTCAGCTCCTGCGCGTCGAGCAGCTTTATCCCGTGCCGGCGAAGTCGTTGATGCAGGAATTGCAGCGCTTTCCCAAGGCGGACTTCGTGTGGTGCCAGGAAGAGCCCAAGAACATGGGCGCGTGGGGCTTCATCGAGGGCAACCTCGAATGGGTGCTCAACCGTGTCGGCGCGGAAAATCCGCGCCCGCGCTATGTCGGGCGCGCGGCGACCGCCTCCACGGCCACCGGATTGATGAGCCGCCACCTTGCCGAGTTGCAGGCCTTTCTCGATGAGGCGCTGACGCTTTAATGTGACGCGCCGGGAGTAACGTCCTGGCGCGCCGTCCCCCTCCTGCGTAATTCTGGCAGTCCCCCTTTTTCGAATTCCAACCAGAGACTTGCAATGGCCACCGAAATCCGCGTTCCGACCTTAGGTGAATCCGTTACCGAGGCGACCATCGCCAAATGGTTCAAGAAGCAAGGCGACGGTGTGCGTGTCGATGAGCCATTGTGCGAGCTGGAGACTGACAAAGTCACGGTCGAAGTGCCCTCGCCGGTCACCGGAACGCTTTCGGAAATCCGCGCCAAGGCTGGCGATGTGGTTGCGCCGGGCGCGGTTCTCGGCATGATCCAGGAAGGCGCCGGCGCCGCCGCGCCGCCGCCCAAGAAGGTCGAGGCACCCAAGGCTGCGC
>LADL02003342.1_pt1 | contig 11725 bp, 11 predicted proteins | sample 619721 | NCBI WGS metagenome assembly LADL02 (sample SAMN03397408, study PRJNA257561) | rock porewater metagenome | biome: terrestrial; feature: Opalinus Clay rock; material: porewater; isolation source: Opalinus Clay rock porewater BRC-3 borehole | place: Switzerland: Mt Terri URL, St-Ursanne ...
CAAATTCATCTTTCCAGCCCCCTGCGTCCACCAGCATTGTCTTGCCATTTGTAAAGAGGACCAATATGCTATCCCCCTGGCCCACATCAATAACATGAACCTGTATGCCTTCGTTAACTCCCATGACTCCCAGCGGCAGCAGCAGAGTACCGGCTAAAAGGAAAACCGCCGTAAATCGAAAAAGGTTGCTTTTGTTTACCAGTTTCCACAGAAAGGGAAGCGCCAGAAGGGCCATATACCATACCACCATTGCGGAATGGGACGGAGAGGCCACATACATCACCCCGCCGGGAATACTGTGTATCAGCCCAACAATGAACATCATCAAATCCAGAAGTGCCGCCGTTGCATAATTAATCACAAGGGAGGCTTTTAAGAATACCAGTCCGGCCAGGGGCGCCACGAAACCCAGCGGAAGAATCAGGCCCACCAGAGGCACCGCCAGTAGATTGGCAGCGATAGAAATGAGAGACACAATATTGAAATAATAGGCGACCAGGGGGAGAGTTGCAATCTGGGCTCCCAGAGAAACTGATATGGCCCCCCTAATCCAGGGCCTTTTCATCCCCCTGGACTCCAGCCATATGTCTATCATTCGGCCAAAATGAAGTATGCCCCAGGTGGCCGCGAAGGAAAGCTGAAACCCCGGATCAAAGAGAGACCGGGGAGAAAAAAACAGTATGATCAACGCCGAGGCAGAAAGGGTGGTGGCCCAGTCTCTATCCCGGCCAAGCCGCTGCCCCAGTATTGTGATCCAGGCCATTATGGACGATCTTACCACCGCAGGTCCCATACCGGTTATAAAGGTATATATCAGAAGCACCGCAGTCAGCACCGGAAAGGCCCCCCTCTGCATTCCCAGCAGGCTGAGGGAGGCCAGCACACCCGCAGCCACCAGCCCTACATGAAGACCGCTGACTGAAAGTATATGAACTACCCCTGTCTCATTGAAAATCTCCGAGGTGCGCTGATTAATATCACCCCGGGTGCCGAACACTATACCGTTTACCAGGGCGGCGTGATCCGGCGCCAGGGTGGACCTGTTGATTTCTATCAATTTTTGCTTTATACCCAGGGCAATACCGGCCCAGGGGTTCCCCCCGCCGGTTCCCATTTTTTCCACGCCTTCCCGGTCCTTTACCGCGATTATCCCCCATATTCCTCTGTCGTAAAGGTATTCCCGATAGTCAAACTGCCCGGGATTACCCGGAGTCCCGGGTAAAAAAACCCTACCCTTAATACTTACAACATCCCCATATACCAATTCAGAATTCTCTCCCGGTAAATACAGCAAAACCCTGCCACCTGTCTGAAAAGATCTGCTGCCTTCCAGTACACTGCTGATCTCCAAAGTGTAGATAACCCTATCCCCTCTAAAATCCGGGCCTCTGCAAACATAACCCTCCAGTGTTACGACTTTATCCAGAAATATCTCAGTTTGACGGTTATTTGCCTGATCCGGACCAACAGATGCCGCCCCCAGGAAAAAAAACAAAAAAGGAAGAATAATAAATACATTCCTGCCCATTGAAAAAAAAACCGCCGCAACTGCCGTTGCCACCATGGCCAACAATAGCAATAGCAGCGGCGACAGGGCCAGCATCCCCGGCAGGGCTATACCTGCGGCAAAAAAGACCGTTATATAAAGAAGCGGCCTGGAAATCACCAGATTACCCCCAAATTACAACTGACTATAATCTTTCATACTTCTGCATCATGCCATAAATTTCCTCCTGATATTGTAAATAGCTGTCAGCAATCAGCTTTTATTGGCAAGGGTAGCTATTAGCATTAAGCGACAGGCGGTAAACTTTTTGCTTACCTGGCTGTTTTGACTCCTTCATCCTCCAGGTCTTCCCCGGCTATACCGGGTATATCCTGAACAATCTCCCCGTCTAACGTCAGCAGGGACTGAACGGACCGGTAGTCCACCCTCCAGCCCAAATCTCTGCGAAAAACAGTGTTTACGGTTTTTTCTTTCTTACTAACCTTCTTTCCGTTCTTGAACTCAACCCCCAGGGAAACATTAACAAAATCACCCTTTCCCCGGGAAACCTGCCCAACCCTTATCCGGCTAATCTCAGAAGCTTTGTTTAAAAAATCAGCAAGATCCCCCGAATTTTCAAAATATAAGGTCCTTACAGTAATACTCAGTTCCTCCTGGTCCATGGCGGTAAATAAAATTCTAACCACCTCTTCTTTAGTGCTGCCACTAATCATATCTTCCAAAAGACCGGAAGCCTTATATATCATAATCCTGTGAGCCAGGTCCTCATTGCCGTTTATATGTAGCCTTGAGCCTTTAAAATGGATGCAAAAGTGACCAGGAAAGCCATTTCCCCGGATTAGGCCGCCACCGTGCGGCATACCATTCATTGAGCCGGCAATTCGCCTGTCTCCTACCAGTACCAGCACGGCCCTCCTTTTCCAACTCCATTTTCCCCCGTATATTTGTTTCATTATCCCGGTGTCCTCTTCGGTCACAGGCTGAACATCGGCATGATAAGTTCCACCCCTGCGCTGCACGTTAAAACTCAGACCGGTGTCCAAATCCATCACCACGGCTTTACCATACTTGGGGAAAATATCCTTCACCTCCTGCCAGTCACTGTAACTCCCATACAGAGCAAGGCTTTCCTCCCTCTCTTTTTCCAGCTCATCACTGCTGTGCCAGTTGCCGATGGAGGCTGAGATCATTACAATCAAAACAATTACAGACAGAAAACCCCTTATACGACTGTATTTTATACTTAACCCATTGGAAATCGTATTCACCCCCAAATCGTTCTTTTATACTTTATTAAATTTGCTCGCAGCTAATAACATTTTTACTCATATTTGTTTACTTATACCATTTTTTATTAAACATTTTTTGCACAAAAAAAAACCGGCCCACCCTTCCCAACTATCGGGCAACCAGTTCACGGAGAATATAAGATTTTCAAATGACCCCTGAACTATATCTATTCCACACCCAAAAGCCTGTTTATTTTCTGTATGTAAGACACTGTTTGCCTGTATGGAGGCACTCCACCGTGGCTGTCCACAGCTCCCGGCCCCGCATTGTAGGCGGCCAGCGCCAGATTTACATCACCAAATCTATCAATCATGGATTTCAGATACCGGGCCCCACCATCGATATTTTGCTTTGGATCAAAGGGATTTGTCACACCCAAAGATTTGGCGGTGGAGGGCATTAACTGCATAAGACCCATTGCTCCCGCGCTGGAAACAGCAAATGAGTTAAAATCAGACTCCACACTGATTACCGCTTTAAGAAGGTTAGGGTCCAGTCCATATCTGGATGCCGTCTTTTGCACAATGCCCTCCATGCCTTGTGAAGAAATATTGTTATTGGGATTTCCCCCCACTGCCCTGGCAGAGGAAGTCTCTTTAACCGGCGCCGGCTTCACAGTCCTGGCAGTGTATCCATAAGAGGGCCTTACCACATTATTTGTATTGGAAGATTTCATCAGTGTGGACAAAAGCAAGGCGAAATTAGCCCCCCCTACCCCTCCGCTCCTCTTTTGGCCTGAAGAAGAACTATTTATAATCTGCAGCTGCATTAGTCTTATTATCATGTCCAGTTCCATGAAAACACCCCGTTTAGCTATTTAACCGTAATATAATCTTTGATCTGTTCGTACATTTTGTCTCCTATCCCCTGCACATTCTTTAGATCCTCTTCACTGGTAAAAAGGCCCTTACTCTCCCTGTAGCTGATAATCCTACGGGACATGGCCGGCCCCAAACCCGGAAGGGACTCCAACTCTCCGACACCGGCACGGTTAATATTTATTTTGGCCGGCTTGTTCGGAGTTGCCGGTTTTTGAGGTTCAGCAGCCGCCAGGCTCTGAACAGCTTCTTGCTTTACGGGAACCACTATTTTTTGTCCATCCTTCAAAGATGCCGCCAGATTAAGACTCTGAACATCAGCCCGGGCAAGAGGAACGGCCCTTTCCAGGGCGTCCTGTACCCTCATTTCCCTGTTAAACCTGTAAACTCCCGGCTTTTCCACCTCACCGGAAACATGCACCACTATTTCCCTATCAGTCTGATAGTTGACAGGAGACACAACTTTAACGGGTTCCAGGCTTTGCCCCTGGTACCACCGGGCAACCTTATAGCCTGCCGTAAAAAGAAAGACGGCAGCTATAACGAGGATAATTAATTGCTGTTTCCTGTCCACCTGGAGCATACATACCACCCTGTTTCAATTGGACTTGAATGTAAATTCTACCAATAACCGCCTAATCCCTCTTTTTTAGTCGTATAATATCATATTTTGCTCGGGATGTCGTAACCATGGATAACAATGCCCCTATCCTTTTCCATTGTGGCCAAAAAAATCTTTTCAGGCTTAAGACCCTGATTCCCCAAATGGGTCAAAAGCCAGGACATGTCCCGACCGTACATCTTAAGCTGATCCATGAAAATCTCCCCATCCATGATAAGCACCGCCGGTAAACCCTCATAGCCTGTGGTCAGCCCAAGATCTTCCGGTGTTACAGGCCTCTTCCCGGATTTTGGAACCACACTGAGCCTTCCAGAGGTTTCGAGAACGGCAACCTCCACGTCGTCAGGCCGGGGATATCCCTTTTCCCTCAATTGAGCCATAAGATCATCCAGATTATACCTAGCCCTTCTCATCTCGCTCTTTAAAATCTTACCCTCATCAATAACAACCTGAGGCTTTCCATCCAGAAAGACCCTGAGCTTTCTGCTATACAGCGCCGCAAAGCTAAGGCCGATCTCCAAAAGGGCAAGAACTGAAAGAGGAACTATGGAGTGCCATATGGGAAACGACGGGGACTGCATAGGCATAGCGGCAATCTCAGCTATTATTATAGCCACAACAAAATCAAAGGGAGAAAGCTGCCCAATCTCCCTCTTACCCATCATCCTTATGACCACCAGCACCACGATGTATACAAAAACTGTTCTATAAGCCAGATCTGCCAATTCCATAACAAATCCCCCACAAAATTATAAAATAAAGGTCTGCGCCTCCAAATGTAACCTCTCCCTCATCCCGCAACGGAAAAATGGCGGAAACCCCCTCAATATTATTTCCTATATCAGGACAAAGGACTCCCTACAGACGTCAAGTCGTCAGCAGTCAGCTTTTTCTAAAACTTTCTTGACCATAAAGTGAGCTTCCTGCAATAATAAAAGCCCTTCAACAGGACTTTTATTAACAAAAAAATCTAATTAATAACAATTTCTACGACCTATCTTAACCAAACAATAACAATATACCTATATAATAATGTATATCTACCAATTTTTTTAGGAGGTGTTAACTATATGGCTACCGGTAAAACAGCACCATACGGGTATCCCAAGCTGGTAAAGGAGCAACCGCCCTCGCATGCATCCTTTAAAGAACCCATAATAAAGGTCAGTATAACCGGGGGAGTTGAGTATAACAGGATTGAAGCATTCTGGAATAAGCAACTGTATAAAACCGGACAATTATCCCCGATTAAACCCCTGGAGATTATTGTCGCCGGTTAAGCTAAGCATTGCTGCGTTTGTCCGCCAATGCTTTCTGGCACTGGCGGATGGCTCCCGTTGAACCCTTTGACGGAGCATAAACAAAGGGCTTCCTGTACCTGCCGCACATGCCCTCAACAGCAGGCAGGCGGTGGGACATCATTTCTGTTACAATAACCACCACATCGGACTGACGAACCTTGGATTCAATTGTTCTTCCCGGCCCGCCCTGAAACCCCGACTCCCAAAGAAATTTAGCCCCTCTTCTCTCAAACATTTTCTTAAAAGATTCCTTGTAAATATCAGCCCCCACCACTAAAACAGCGCGGTCAGCCAGAAAGGGGTCGGCCACATCCAGCCTGCGCTCATCCTCTTCTGACCGGGGCTTCCTGCGAACATCCGCGCTCTTAGCGGGAAGATCGGTCTCTTCATATTTCCATGCCACCCGGGCGCTGGACAGATCACCCTGCATATAGGCCACTTCCACAAGATCTCCTTCTTTTAATCTCATGGCCCTGATTTCTGCAGGCCTGAGACCAATCAACTCTCCCTCCTCCTCGCTGTATACCATCCAATCCCCGCCGTGAAAGATTATGGGCCCTACCACCGATACCCTTTCGGAGGAGGCTTCCTTATCGCAGCGCTCTTCCACCGTAAACTCATAAATTACCGAATCCCCCAGTTTTCCCAGTGGTACGGCCGACAAAATGTCTCCGCTATTCAGTGCCAGCCTCCGCACCCATATCTCGGGCACAAAGATATTTTCCTCCAGCCCTGCGCAAATGGTTCCTCCCTTGGGGATACGGGAAAATACCCCCCTATATACAATTTCGCCGCCATCTTCTTTTAAATACATACCAGACCCTCCGCATAATATTAATATTCCTTCCTCTGGCTTTAGATGATTATAACATGCTTCAATAACAATACAGGACACCGAAATAATGCCCCCGGCCAGAAAAAGATATACACAAACATACACAAACTTTAAAACGACGTCAAGCTTCCGAAACCAACATTTAGAGGTTGCACCTTTGCCCGATTAGTGAGCTGAGCAGTCCCCGGACAATCATGTACATTCCGTGGAACAGGCGCAGGCATGGGAGGGATACTCTGTTTTTTACTTGCTTAACATATATAACAATACGATTTTCGTATTACAAAACGAGAATCGAGCTACAATTAAACAAAATTACAAGCCCTGGGTACTGCCGGAAGGCAATATCCAGGGCTTTTTTAACTCTGCGAGGCAATTAGGTACAGCCCGTCAAGGAGACTTTATTGCGGTGTATCTGGATATTCCAGCAACCTGTTTTCCCACGTACGCAAAATTATAGTATCACCATCCTTAGCCAGCATATAAGGAGGTAGCAGCGGGGTTTTGCCATATCCTTTGGGTGCGTTAATGATATAGGTTGGCACTGCAAGGCCGGAGGTATGGCCCCGTAATTTTTCCATTATAGCCAGACCCTCATCCACCGAGGTGATAAAATGACTGGTACCCTTGACCAGCTTGGCGTGGAATATATAGTAAGGACGAACCCTGATCCTCAGCAGTTCCTGGTTGAGTTTTTTCATAACGTGAGGGTTATTGTTAATCCCTTTTAAAAGCACCGCCTGGTTCCCCAATACAACCCCCGCCTCTGATAGCATTTCGCAGGCGCGCTTGCTTTCCGGGGTAATTTCCCTGGGGTGGTTGAACTGGGTATTGATGTAGACTGGGGGATGCTTTTTTAATACCGCGCAGAGTTCCGGCGTAATTCTTTGGGGAAGGGTTACCAATGCCCGGGTTCCGATCCTTTTTATTTCCACATGCCCGATTTTGTCCAGCTCTCCTAACAGCCAGTCAAGTTTTCTGTCGCTAAGGAGCAGTGCATCCCCACCGGTGATTAATACATCCCGGATTTCCTCGTTGGCCTTTACATATTCCAGGGCTGCCACCAGGTTCAGGTGCGTCTGGTGGCGGTCAATCTCCCCGATATTCCTTCGTCTTTGGCAGTGGCGGCAGTACATGGCGCACTGGTTGGTGACGTTAATAATGAGGCGGTCGGGGTAACGTCTGGTAACACAGGGAGCTGGCGAGGTAAATTCCTCCGCCATAGGGTCGGTGTGTCCCGCTTCATCCAGCTCATAAATGGACGGCAATGACTGCATCATAATGGGATCCCTTTCCTCATCTACATCCATTAGAGAAGCGTAATACGGCGATATTGACCAGCGGCAGCTCATCTGGACCCGCCTCACCTGGTCGCAACGGCCTTCGGAAAAGCCCATCAATTCAGACAGGGTGGAGGTATCATTCAGCCGGTGAGCCATCTGCCAGTGCCAGTCGTTCCATTCGTTTTCAGTGGCATTGTAACAGTCTAGCATTCTTTTTTTGGTAATTGACGCCATTTCCTGATAATCGAAGCCGGTTTGTATTAACTCCTTCTGCTTAAGGTAGTCATCAATTTTTTGTTTAAGTTCCGCCGCCCGCCTGAGTGCAATTGCATTTTTTTCCTCCCTGCTGAACATCCGCCTTTCTCTGATTGGAATGGTCATCTCGGATACAGGAATGGACATGCGATTTCCCCCTTTTGGCTATTTTTCATAAGGGCATAAGCCCGTTTTATGATCCCTTTCAAAGCATAGAAGACAATAAGTATTTTGTCATAATTTACATGCAACTTCATATGTTTTATTAAGTTGTCTGTTGTTGCATAAATTAAGGCGAAACTCCATATAAATGGCTTTCCACCCCAAAAGCCTGATTTCCTTGAAAGCGTGCCACTTAAGGCCCTCCCAACACGTTAAAAATATATAGTATATGTATGACAAAAAAGGTAATACCGTTCATGACCAATGTTAAAATTATCTCACCTGCCAACTACATTTACGCCTTCCGGAAATGGTTCCGCCCAGGTATCATTTATTTGTCCATCTTGCCCCACGGCGCCTGCGTAAAAACGTTCAGCAATCCAGCCTCCATCAGCTGCTGAATAACTGGTATACTTCTCACCAAAAACATTTGGGGCGGTATTGTACAATATAAGATCGCTGTAACCCACCATCGATATAATACATTTCCCGGTGAGATTACGAGACGCGGTAATATTTATTCTTTCGGCATATTCCTTTATTCTCTGTGGGGCAGGCTTAAAGATGGTGTCTGAAAAAGTAAAGTATTTAAAGGGGTTCACCCGGGCAAAAATCAAAATCACCTTGTCATTATTATTGCCGTAAAGAGCTATTTCTTTTACGAAAAACTTTAAATTCACATCGTCCAATACACCAAATTGTGCATTCAGAGATTCCGCAACAGCAACATATTCAGCCGGAGTCTGTTTAAACGTTTTAATCTGTTGGTCCTTCAGGAGCGCATCAATGGTTTTATTGTAAAAAAATGTATTGAAAATAAGCGTGGCGGCCTCTGCCCTGGTCAGCGGAAAAGCAGGCCTGAAGGTCTTATCGGCATATCCTCTAATCAACTTCTTATCCATGGCCACTGCAATGCTGTTTCTATATTCCCCGGAAATGCTGTCAAAATCGGTAAAGCTGGCTTTAATAGCTAACTGGTCAACTGCATTAAGGTTAAATTTCCTTGCCTGCACAATTGCAGCCACCGCTTCCTGACGTGTAACAAATTCATCGGGACGGAAAAGACCTTTTTTCAGTAAGGGATCTGCAATAAAGAAATTTTTTGCGGTTTCCACCACTGTGTAAAACCACTGTTCCCGCTTAACATCTGAGTATGTAGGTTTGCTCTGCGCCGTAGTTTTCTCTCCGGCTGCATTAACTATAATTGCTGCCAGCTCAGCCCTTGTTATTAGCTGTTCCGGCCGAAAAGTTCCGTCAGAAAATCCGTATATACATTTCTTCATTGTTAAAAGCTTTATTTTTTCGGCTGCCCAATGATTTTCAGGGATATCCTTTATAGCGGTCACACTGCTTTCAGCGGCATATGACGGGATGGCAAATGTCAAAGATATAATGAAGAACAAGCATAAAAACCATATTTTTTTACTCATCAATTATCTTCTCTCATAATATTCTGGGCTGGCAACTTATTGGATGTATAAAGTTGCCTGCATCTAATTTATCATAATCAATAAACATAGTCAATAACCCGGGTTAAGCTATTCACCTTAAATCAAATATTATTTTGAATAGTAGAAGGCATTTGTATATTTTCCGAGTAATTATTAATAACCAGGCTCCTTTATGCTGGAGCTTTTTGGTAATAAATAGTATTGGGAGGTTTGTTATGCTACGATCGATCCTTTTTGCCCCGGCCAATGACGCCAAAAAAATTAGTAAAGCCATGACCTGCGGGGCGGACGCCATAACACTGGATCTGGAAGATGCAGTGGCATACAGCCAGAAGGAGGCTGCCAGGGAAACACTAAAATCGGTACTTTCCCACCCCCCCACCACCAAACTGTTTGTGAGGATAAATTCAGCCGGTTCAAAATACATCCTGGATGATCTTGAGGCTGTTATAGGGCTTCCGGTGGACGGACTGATGCTGGCAAAGGCCGAATCAGCCGGTGAAGTAATGAAGGTCGACTGGCTGCTGGATTTACTGGAGGACAGGAAGGGTATTACTCCTGGAAAAACAGGTATTATACCGTTCATAGAAAGTGCCGGGGGAATATTGCGGTCCACAGAAATTGCAGCCTGTACACCCCGTATAAAGGCCCTGGCCTTTGGGGGTGTTGATTTTTCCCAGGAACTGGGGCTGCGTTACCCTTCTGAAAGCGACGGCATGTTGTTTGCCCGGGGCCAACTGGTCCTTGCATCCAGGAGTGCGGGTATAGCCCCTCCCCTGGATACAGTTTTTCCGGATATCAAAAATATCTCTAAACTGGAATATGAAACGGAAATCGCGAGAAAAATTGGATTTCAGGGCAAACTGGTTATTCACCCCGCCCAGGTGGAACCGGTTAACCGCATTTTTTCACCCACTCCGGAAGAAATAGAGTACGCCCGTAAGGTAGTGGACGCCTTTGATGAAGCCGAAGGCTCAGGGACTGCGGTTATCCAGCTGGAGGGTAAAATGGTGGAGTACCCCATTTACCGACGGGCCAAAGACTTGCTTTTGAAATACAACTAATGGAGGTAAAATTAAACCCGCCTGAGGCGGGTTATTATTTTTTAGTAACTTCTGTTTTTACTGAAACAATCGCGGCAATATACAGGTCTGTCGCCGCTGGGCTTAAACGGAACCATTGTCTCTATCCCACAATTAGCGCATACCGCCGGAAACATTTCTCTGCGTCCTCCACCGCCTCCCTGTCCGCCTTCACGGTTATTTCTCCTGCGGGCCGCCCGACAGTCCAAACAGCGTGAGGGCTCATTGGAGAATCCCTTCTCGGCAAAGAATTCCTGCTCAGAAACAGTAAACATAAACTCCTGCCCACATTCCCTGCATGTCAGTGTCTTGTCTTGCATAAAAAAACCTCCCTCAGATCAATTAGCCCAAAAGGTGAGGAGATCCCGGTTCCTGCCTATCCACCACCACTGGGCTAAGAGCTGGGGAAACAAGAGTCCTCTTCATGAGCTACCTAAAATTATTATACTCCTTGAAAAAAAAATGGGAAGCATATAAGTAAAATTAATATTACCCGAGAGTGCCAATTGGCATTTTTTTTAAACTGGCAGAGAACACTAAAACAGGTTAATGACAATTAGCTGAAGGGAAGCTTAAAGATGAAAAAAATAAGAATCAGAATCAAGGGTCGAAAGCTCTTTGCAGCCGGAAATTACGACCTGCTTGAAGAAAACGCAAACAGGGAGGAAAAGAAAAAGGGCTGGTTTACCAGAGTAACCAGCCTGTCCCTGGATGAAACCGACCCCAGTTAAAAATTATTCCCCGCATTTCCATGACATATCCTTTCAGGCCCCTATATTCACCCATCAATTAAATGATAAGTCATTTTTTCGGCAGGCCTCCAACAGGTCCGCCCCCATATACCTCCGTTTAACCAATAATTCATAACTCCGACAGCAATAATAACTTGTACTTATGAAGAACATAAAAAACAACGATTTCACTAACAGAAAAATAAATGATAAACTTACCCTATAATAAGCAAGGTCAGTAGCGTTGCATAAACCAATCATCAAAACTGCAAGTCTTAAATTTAGTTAAATTTAGCCAAATTCGGCCAATTTCCATAAATATCATGGTATTTCATTAAAAAACTCCTTATAATAGAGTTATAGCAGGTAATCCTGTCCATAGTCTCTA
>LADL02003278.1_pt1 | contig 11705 bp, 14 predicted proteins | sample 619721 | NCBI WGS metagenome assembly LADL02 (sample SAMN03397408, study PRJNA257561) | rock porewater metagenome | biome: terrestrial; feature: Opalinus Clay rock; material: porewater; isolation source: Opalinus Clay rock porewater BRC-3 borehole | place: Switzerland: Mt Terri URL, St-Ursanne ...
ATATGATAAGGAAAAATTTCAAAGGTTTTTGCTCGATACGCAAGCGGCTTCACCGAGGTTCGCCCCCCGCCTGTCAGGAAATGGCCGTCAACTCCATGTCCGGATCATTCCATGTCGATAGAGGTTTCAAATCCTCTGCCGGTTAAGCAGTATAACCTGGCGCGTATGGTGGTGGCGGTAAGCCTTGGCCGAAAATTAAACAATGATCATTATGAAAAGAGCGATGTTCCGTCTCTGTATAACCTGTAAGTAATTGATTTTTTCTGGTGGACCGCGTTGGGATCGAACCAACGACCTGACGATTAAGAGTCGGATTTATAGTGTTTCACATACCCTCACATAAAACCACAAAGTATTGACAATCAAGCACTTACCGTGTACCATTCTCCACATAGAACCACATTGTTTCAGTGAAAAGGTTGACCAAGGGTTGACCAAATTCAACAAGAGAGGGTGGGCGACTATGACTAAGTGGATATATGGTGAGCATGGGATTCGTTATCGGGAGCATCCAACAAAGACAATTGGAGTAGGTAAATACAAGCGCCCCTTAAGATATTTTGCCTGTACCTATAAATGGAAAGGAAAAGTTGTCGCGGATATATTCGGATGGGAGGGTATAGATTTCAAAAATGAAGCCGAAGTAATGGCTGTTGTCTTGAAATTACGACAGAATCGACGTGACCGCATTCCACCGTTTACTCGCAAAGAGCTTCTTGCACAGCGGGCAGCGGCGGAAAAGGAGGAAAAAGCCGTTGAAGAACAGAAGGAAAAAGAGACCTTGACCTTCTTGATCACGGAGAGACTTGCAATAATGAAAGGTCATTGTACTCCCGCCTATTACAAGGATAATGACGAGGTTTTTGTGAAGTTTAACGCATATCTCAAAAATCCTGCTGTGCGAGTTAGCGAAATTAACAGAGAGTGCATTGAAAAATTCCTGGAACGACAGTATCGGACTCCGGGGGCCTACAATTATGCTTTTACGATACTTCGGGCATTATTTAATCACGGGGTTAACAGATCCTGGTTTGACAAGAACCCTGCTCGGGGAATCAAGAAACTTGGAACCGACAAATTTAAGAAATATATCCCGCCCAAAAAGGACCTAGACGCTGTTATTAACCTGGCGAAAGGCGTGGATAAGATTTTCTTCATTACCCTCAAAAATACACTAGCGAGAGTCGGTGAAATTTACGCGCTTACATGGGACGATATCAGTTTCGAGAATAGTACGATCACCCTTTGGACCAGGAAAAAAAGGGGCGGGGCAAGGACGCCTCGCACATTTGAGATGACAGAGGAATTACGACAGGCACTGTCAACGCTTGAAAAAAAAGGGAAATACGTCTTTGTCAATGAAGAGACAGGGGAGCGGTTTGAGGACAAGAAGAAGGTCTTGATGGGCCTTTGTAAAAGAGCAGGTGTTGAGCGGTTTACATTCCATTCTTTTCGGCATTATGGCGCTTCTTTGTTGGCGAAGAACAACGTCGCGCTCTCCGACATCCAAGAAATTTTGGGGCATGAAAGCGTCACCACAACGGCCATTTATATTCAATCTCTCATCGGGTCGAAGAACAAAGCCATCCACCTCTTAAACATCACTTAACCTTCACCCAAAAAAACAGAGCGGATTAGCCAAGAATAGGAAGACGACAGGCGCAGTATTGAAGTAAATTTCAAAGAGCATGGCAACAGTCAAAAGGGTCCGCTTCCAGTAATGGAGTCGGACCTTTTTTAATGGGGAGATCGAAAGGGGCATCCACTATGCTCTTCTCCGACCACGCAACCTATCATTTTGTTGCCCTAATCAGGTTGTTCAATTTCATTTTTTTTCAGATGGAAATACCGAAAACATAACATTAACTTAGCGCGTGCTATGCGAACTATTAGTTCGCGTATTATGAACAATTACAAAGTGTTGGACGTTATTTTCGCTTGCTATCTTTCATATATCGTCTACAATGAGACTTAATTAACGAAAAAAGGGCTTTCTTACCAAATGTTACCAGCACTTGGCAGAAAACCCAATTTTCGACAGGCGCGCTCAAATAGAAAGATTGCACCAGATATTTATATCCTGGCTGGATATATCTCGATCTTAAAGGGTTTGGGCGTATATTGTCAAGTTCAAAAAAAATGAGCCCAGCTATGCCCAAAAAAAACCGATTATCCGAAAAAGACACGACTCATCCTAATTCATCCCAAAAAAAACACAATTCAACCTCCTCGAAAGAAGCTGCTGCAATTGCCGTAATTCTCTTGCTCGCTGAAAAGTGGCCGAGCGAAATTGTCCCACGAAAATCGGTTCGAGAATTTACCGGCGGTCTGTACTCGCCGGGTTACATGGGAAATATGGATTCTCTGGGGATCGGGCCGGAAGGTGCTTTCTGCATTGGCCGACAAAAAGTTTACCCAAAATACCCATTTGTAGATTGGTTAATCGCCCGCATTGAGGCGTGACCATGATTGCCGCATACAAAGCGGCATCCCTGCAATTAGGCCTTCCGCCGGGAACTGCCGCCACACAGAACAGTCTTGCAATACCGTTTTCCGCCGATCTCAGCAAGCAGACCAATTACCCAGCACTCGCAGCCGCCCTGTACAAGGCAGGTTTTGAGCCGATACCGATCTTACCTGGCACGAAAGCCTGCAAGATACACGGTTGGAGCAAGATGCCGTTGCCGGTACGACCCTGGCCTTCTGGCTACGGGATTGGGCTTCGCTGCGGCAAGGTCGTTCCCATCGATATCGACGTTTATGATGCCGGTATCGTTGAATCGCTACTCTCGTCCTTACGGGCTGATTTCGATATTATCACACGGGTAGGACAACCGCCTAAGGTGCTGGTCCCGGTTAGCTGCGCCGAGGTGCAAGCCAAGTTGATGAGCGATACATACATCGACCAAAGCGGCAACGTCAACAAGATCGAAGTCCTAAGCCACGGCCAACAGTTTGTGGGCTATGCTATCCATCCAGATACGCACCAGCCGTACACGTGGTCGGGCGACCTCCTTACGCACCACTTGCCGGAAGTCTCGCTCGATCACATCAATGGGTTGTTCGACGCCTTTTATGACTTGGCCTGCTCGGCAGGCTGGAAGCGACTCGAAAAAAAAGCAAAAAAGAAATCCAGCACGCACCCCACTGACCGCGTCAAAAACACGGACTCATCACCCTATGGAGAGGCAGCCCTGCAGGAAGAGGCGGAGAAGGTACGGACTGCACCTCAGGGCAATAGGAACCACACGTTGAACGAGGCAGCCTTCAGCCTGGGAACGTTGGTTGCCGGTGGCGAATTGCCGGAAGAGGTGGTCATAACCGAGCTGACCGCAGCCGCCGAGGCCGCCCGGCTCCCCTGGCGAGAGATCAAAAGAACTCTCCGGTCAGGTCTCGATTCCGGCAAGCAGCATCCGCGTCAGGCAGCAGCAGATGCTACTGAAGATTTCGCCGCCTTTGTGGAAACTGCGGGAAAGGCACCAGCAGCAGCCGAGGAGGAAGAGTGGGAGCCAGCCATTCAGGAATGGCCGATCTTAATCCCGCTCGCACTTCGCGGAATAGCAGGTGACTTTGTAGCATTGGCAGCAGAAAAGAGCGAGGCGGACCCGGCAGCGATCCTGATAACCTTCCTGGTGCGATTCGGTGTTGAGGTAGGTAGTAGCCCAACTCTTTTCATTGGCGACACCAGGCACAAGCCGAGGCTCGCCGCTGTTATCGTCGGTGCCTCATCAAAAGCCAGGAAAGGCACATCAGCGAAGCCAATAGAGCGGCTTTTCGGCCCCATCGAAGGAAAGGCCAGGTACTCACCCGGCCCGTTCTCCAGTGGCGAGGGGATCATTTATGCCGTCCGGGATTCAGTTGCAAAGTGGGACGAAAAAAATCAGTGCGAAGTGGTAACGGACCCCGGCGTTACAGATAAACGACTCTTTATTCTCGATGAGGAATTCGCCGGGGCGATGGCCCAGACGAAACGCGAAGGCAATACCTTGTCAATGGTTATCCGCGCCGCGTGGGACAATGGCACCCTTGATCCACTCACTAAGACCAGCAAGACGACCGCCACAAATGCACATGTCGGGTGGCTCTCTCACATAACCCTTACCGAGCTGCAGGCCAGGCTTTCTGAGAGCGAGGTATTCAACGGCTTTGCCAATCGGATTTTATGGGTATGCGCTCGCCGGTCGAAGATTGTGCCACTGCCGGAACCGATGGACGACAACAAGCTCGATGGCATCCGCAGGCGGCTGGTCGAAACAATCGGTTATTACCGCCGCCAAGATTTTGTCAAAATCGAAATGGGACCAGATGCCAGGCAGGCATGGGTCGATAGTTACTATGCCGATCTGACGAAGGACAATCCCGGCCTTGTCGGTTGTGTAATTAACCGCGCTGAAGCACAGGTCGCAAGGCTAGCCATGTTGTTCTGTCTGCTCGACGCAAAGACCATTATAACCCTTGCCCACCTGGACGCAGCCATCGCCTTGTGGCGATACTGTGAGGCATCGGCACGATACATTTTCCACGGGCGGCAGACTGACGGGGTAGCCGAGAAGATTCTCGAAGCATTGGCAATAAAACCCCTGACAGGAACAGAGCTCTTTTCACTGTTCAGCAACAATGTCAGCAAAACCCGACTGCAGACCGCCTTATCTGGATTGAAGGCAAGCGGGCAAATTGTGGATGAGAAAGTACCATCGTCGGGGCGAAAGCCAGTCACGACTTGGAAATTAGGAAATTAGTAAATTCGTTAAATTCGTTGAGTGTTGGTGGAACGCGAACCTTGGTGGCCCGCCATGTGGATGGTGGAAAGATAAATAACACTATGTATATATGATAGGCATATATAACGTATTTCCAGACTCATAAGCACACACGCTTAACGAATTTCTACGAATTTACTAATTTCTAAACTGACACCAACGAGGTGGATAATGAAAAAAATGGAAGAAGAAACGTTCACATCAAAAAACGGTCGTCTGACCTGGAAAGTCATCTCCAAGGAATTGAGAAGAAACAAAAATGGCATTCGAGCGTACTTCACAGTGGTCTGCGCAAAATGCGGCTTCAAGATTAAAGGCACAAAAGGGAACATTCAATCACGGGCGACATGTGCAGGTTGCTCGAAAAAACCGTCTGCATTGAAAACCGATGAAGGTGGTAATTGTATCGCTGTCTGCGACATCGGCATTACTGAATTCGTCCGGCAATATCAGGCCGAACATAATGCGTCAGAAAGAGAGGCTGTCCGTCAATTCATCGAGACTGCAAAAGTACATCTTTTACCCGGCGATCCCATAGCGGAAAAACTCACCGAAGAATCTGTCGGTGCAAAGGTCCGTCGGATGACCGGAAAGAAAAAAGATATATCAAAAGATTGTGGCGGTCCGCCACACAAAAAGCGGAAGGAATTAGACCTGGCAGATATGGATAGCAAGGCAAGGGCAATAGCGGTAGTCAATAAATATACCCCCAAGGAATATTTCAAGGCAGAGGACTATATAAGAAAAGCAATCATCCTCCTCGAAGGCATCGCAGCCGATGACCCAAATAAGGATATCTGGGCTCTTAAGTATATAATCGACTGGTGCATAACCCAGATCGATGATCCGCGTCGCATGAATTATTTAATTATGTCAGGCGACGGTAAGCTTCACCAGGTAGAGGATTTATGGAACGACTTGAAGCGATCCGAATCGAGATGAAAGCACAGCGTCGGCAGCGTGGAAGCGTGGGGGGGGGTCAAGAGATCTTGTCAACCTGATAGCGGTGACCACCTGCGCCCACATAGAGGGACCGCGAGGGCATTTTTCCAGAAAATATTTTGAGGATCAAGATAATGAAACCACCGGGACACCTTAGCAAACCAGCAAAACAACTCTGGGTCAAGATCCTGACCGATTACGAAATCGATGATGGCGCTGGTCTGGCGCTGCTGCAAACCGCATGTGAAGCATTCCAGAGGTGCGACGAGGCGCGGCGATTAATCAGGCGCGAATCCGCCGTGATCAGGGATCGTTTCGGCCAGCAGAAACCGCACCCGGCAGTAGCAATTGAACGTGATGCCCGCGGGCAGCTGATAGCGGCATTGCGATCATTGAAACTTAGTCCAGGAGATATCTGAAATGACCTTAGCGAAATCATCATACCGGAAAAGGCGGAAGTCATCCTTGAACGGAATTCCACGAAATATTCGAGAATGGTTTGCAGGGGAAAGACGGTTCACCTTTTTCGCCTATTCCCATCCTTACCGGGCTCATATGCGCGAATACTGGCAATCTTGGCTGGCAGAGAACCCGAATGCCGTAATGCCTGCGGGACTCGAATACATGTTGAAATCTCCTGCATGTCCACCTCAATTCGATGAGGAGTGTGATGAAGATTGATCATTGTCCACATTACGGCCAGGGCCGTTGTCCATATTATGGCCAGTCCCTGAGCGAGTCGAGACCGATATCGGTTGATGCACTCAAGGTCTGGTGCCGTGAAAATAGCATCCCCATTTATGCCGGGGATCGAATTCCAGCCGAAGGCGCGGCGATAGTGTTAGGCATTACTGCTGCGACTTTAAAGAATCGGCGCAGTTTAGGACTTGGCCCACCCCATGTGAGAACCTCACGCGGTGCGCGTGTGACTTATCGCTTGAGCGACCTAGCCGAAAGTTTCAGAACGAAAGGTAACGATGGGTAATTACACGATTATCTTATTGTCCTCATGTGATGTATAAGGATAGGAAACCATTTACTTTCGAGAAACCATATATGGAGGACATGAAATGAGAACGAACGTTGCAAAGAGTAATTTCTACGCGCATATCAAAGCACTCATACATAAGGCCGCTGTTGGCGCAACGGGTAGCAGCAGTCTATCAGGAGATCTTGACTCACGGGTGAGTGCCGATTACCACCTGGCACAGGAACACAACCCTGACAACCTGCTGCGATGGCTCCTGCGTTGGGGCAACCCCGGCAGAATCGATGTGTTACCGTTTGTTGGAACGGGAGTATTAGCATCCTATATCGCCGAAGGGCTCGGGATTCCAGTTTCCCCATACACCGCTGGAGGCGACCCACTGGAGCGACAGACGGTCGGCGGAATCGTGGTGGTTCAAAAAGAGGCTTGGCAGTATGCCGAACTCATCGCGGCCATCGAGCGGGCGCTTGTGCAGGCCGTCCTGCTGGCTGAAGATCAGCGTATTCTTACTTTGTCTGCTGCCGGTGCGAGTGCTGTTTACGGATCTTCCGGCAATTTGTTGTATGACGCGGGGGTTGCCCTTACTGCCGTTAACCAAACGGCTTTTGGAAATCTGGCCTTTGTGATGCATCCGCGCGAATTGAACGCAGCGGTAACGGCTGTCGCATTCGAATCAGGACTCCCCTTATTTCCGGACCTTGATCCAACCCGTGGTGGTAGCATGTTAGGTGTCACCGTGATTCCGTCAGAGGCTGCAGAAGATAATCTTTATCTAATCAATGCGAATGATGTTGTCGTGTGCGATGAAGGTTTGACCTTGCGGCTTTCCGAATCCGCACCCGTTGAAATGGTCGATGCCTCCTCTCAGGATTCGGCCACGCCCACAGGTGCGACCGGCAGTATCGTGAGCGCCTTTCAGGTTGATGCAGTTGCCCTGCTTGGAATTCGGTCCTTCGGTTTTCGGCTTATCCGCCCAACAGGGTGCGCGGTTATTACCAATATTGGATGGGCCGAGACCACGACCACGACAGGAGGTGCATGATGAATCGTTTCGAACGACTTGATACCGTGAATCGGACACAACCTGTATCTGATGATGATAACATCTTTCTTCAGATAACCGCCGATGCCGGTCGGCGCTATGGCAATAGTCCTGGTGCTGATCCTGCCCTTCTGGGTGCCCGCGATGTGATCATGGGCTTCGTCGAGAACCGTATGAAAGATCTGGAGGCACGTATCGAACGGCGATTGGATGAAATCACCAGTCGAACGGCTGCAACACCGACGAGGAGAAGCCTCGGCATAACTTGGGAGCGGTTCAAAGTGATGGACGCAGCCGAACAGAAGGCAGCGGTAGACGCACTATCGCCGCACCAATTTGTCATGCTGTTTCATGGCAAGGTCGCTGAAAACCTACAGGTGCTAGAAGCTCGACTGTTGAAACTTGAGGATGCTCTCAACGCGGAAAGACTCGAAGCATCTTTGTCGGAGGATGGCGAATGAGCGAGACGGGCCTGTTGGGGGTAATTGCCAAAGCATTCCGAGGCCGGGACACCCGCCTGGCTGACCTGGAAGCCCGGCTCTTGGCACTGGAGCGGGCGAGGCCGCCCAATCTGGCTGATAGCTGGCGGGGTGTTTTCACTGTTGTGAAAACATATTGCCGTGGCGATCTTGTTACACGCCAAGGAGCTTTGTGGCTCAGTTTGACAGATGATAACGCCGAAATTCCGGGTCAATCCCAACAATGGAAAATGATTTCAAAATCTCATTAGGTGACAAAATGAAACTGATACCGGCTTTTAATTTTTTCAAAAAGGAAATCCAAGAAGTTGTCGAACAGGGGCACAGCATTGAGTCTGTTCATACCGAATTTGCAGAGGATGGCGATGTTCTGGTCACCGCAGAATCCCCTGATGGTAGCGTTCTGGTAGCCGTTTGCGTTAACCACAAACTCGTGTTCCAGCAAATGCTGGAACTTATTTTTGCCCAGACCGCCGTCGAAATCGAAGCCCTTCACCGGCTCAAGACGATGCCCTCAGCGTACCGGCACAAAAAAGCGTGAGTGTCGATAACGAAACCCGGCTAGGCATAACACCCTGGCCGGTTTTTTATATCGAATACATCCTTCAACCACAAAGGGACATAATGAGCGATTTTCTCACCCTTCAAAACCATCATTTCGACCCCCGGCGGAAACCTACCCGGCAACTTCGCAAAAGCCGAACCTATAATATCACCCTTGACGATCTCATTTCCGATAGCGGCATGCTTGATACTGCAATGGCGAGTTGGTGCCGACATCGCCGGGAGGACGGCTCAGAACTTCGCCTGTGGTCTCCGCTGGGAAGATGCCATGCACGGGCAGAAGCGGAACGTATGGGCATCCTGAGCCTTTTTTCGTGGTGATTATATCCGCATATCCGGATATATGGGAGGAATTAATCCGTACGTCAATCACCGTACATTCAGCTATGGATGTAAGGTTTTGAATTTAAATATATTATGCATCCCACGTAGGGCAACCAATGTACGGCAATCACCTTACGGATTAAAAGAAGAAAACAGCGCCCCTATACTGGGTGCCAAATTAATATCTTGACAATATCCCGATAATATCTGTTATCTACCCGTATATATCAGTTCAATTGGAACAGTTTATGAGGTTTCTTTGCCAAAAAGCTGGTGTGACATACTTTCGAATCCACTCTCTCAGACATGCAGGCGCAAGTTTTATGGAAAGTATTGGTGTCCCTATTGCAAATATTCAAGAAATTCTAAGACATGAGAACCGCAAATAACAAGTTGATAGAAAGGTTTGAAAAAGCTAGATCAGAGTCTGTAAATATTCTTTATCAAATATCATGAATATTTTATTTTGGAATCTTTGCAAAAAAGAATTACAACAAGAGCTTCTATTACTATGTCAGGATCATGATATTGACGTAATTCTCCTTGCTGAATGTTCCATATCAGATACGGCACTAATTACAGCTCTAAACACAGGTAGTGGGAGAAAATATTTGATGCCTTTTTATACATCAGATAGGATTAAAATAATTACTCGATACAAGAGAGATTCTGTTTTACCAGTTTCAGACCCAGACGGCGTATCTATAAAACATATTATTCCGCCTATAGGGTCAGATATTATATTAGTCGGCGTTCATCTGCCAAGCAAACTATTTGCGATAGATATTGACCATACAGCGTTATCTATTCGATTATCACAAGCAATTATTGAGGCTGAAAAAAAGGTTGGTCATGATAGAACCATTGTAATAGGTGATTTCAATATGAACCCATTTGAAGACGGAATGATAGCCTCTGATGGGCTTCATACTGTAATGGACAGAAATATTGCTAACAGGATTTGCAGGACAGTATATGGAAAAGAATGTAAGTTCTTCTATAATCCTATGTGGAGTTTGATGGGAGATTTCTCCACTGGGCCGCCAGGAACATTCTATTACCAAAGTTCAGGACAAAAAAGTTTTTTTTGGAATGCTTTTGACCAAGTGCTACTACGGCCTTCGTTAATTGAATACTTCAATCAGGATGACATAAAAGTTATAACAAAAATCGGGAACTCTTCCATTCTGACCAAGAAAGGAAAACCAGACAAGAGAAATTTTAGTGATCATTTGCCGATTACTATCAAACTGTCGATTGAAAAAGGAGACTAGTATGAATAGTGAAGATTTATGGGGTGAGCTTCCTCAAGTTGAAGCAATAAAAGCTCCTAAAATTATACTCGAAGAACAAGCGAGTTTACTCGCTGAAAAGACAAGAGGATTACTGACAGGAGAAGTCAAAATTAATAGTAACGGTGAAAGATTTGTCATCAATTTTGAAATTCTTGCACCAACATTAAATGACTATACCTTCGGCTTGTTCATTGTAATACACGAGATAGGTCTTTATCCCGCGAAGGTATATTATGACGGCAAAGAAAAATATCTATGTGAATCTGAGGAAGAGTTTAAAACCGCATTAAGAGAACTTTTTTCTTCAGATCGAACGAGGACTGTGATAACCAAATTGCTCACCCATCTAAAGGGTAGCGACTGATTTGCAAAAGTCACACATGCATTCACACATACGCTTAACACAATTAGAGTAAGATGAACAACGCAAGGAAAGAAAAATGGACTAACTAGCTGAAATCATTCATTAATCCATTTTATATAGATGGTAGTACCGCCGGCAGGAATCGAACCTGCGACACCAGGATTAGGGATATTTGTTCCTAGTCTGGAGGTTTTTTTTGAGTCAAGAATATCTCCTCTCAGTGTTGAACCTTCATGTTCGGTTCACCTCGTAAGTAACTGACCTACCCGCTGCTCCTGATCCAGGGGTTGCGTGCCTCTGTAAAGTTGGAAACTGCGGGTTTTGCAAGCATGGTAAATTCTCGCTGATAGGTCCAGGGATCACCCATCTGCAGCGATCACCCATCTGCAGTGATCACCCCACGGTGTGCCCGGTCGATGAGATATTCTATCTTGTCCATAGGCATCGAGGTTTTCATTTCCGGAAACGTAATGAAGATTACACAGGGGGCGATCTGGTCCCGGTTCTCTTTTGAGGGGGCTTTTTTTTGATGGAAAAAAAGGTTGACCATGGGTTGACCAAATTGCGTTGATCTTGAATGTTCTTAGTTGTTCAACCTTAGTAAGTACTTGATTTTCATGGTGGACCGCGTTGGGATCGAACCAACGACCTGACGATTAAGAGTCGCCTGCTCTACCAGCTGAGCTAGCGGTCCAGCACGAAAGCCTAACTAAATATTATAGTAATATATCAGAAAAAATCCACTTGAAAATAAATTTTCAGCTTTCAAGCCGCCGGAGCTTTCATCCTCCCGGCGGCTGCGAGTGTTACTGGTAACCGTTCACCAGCACCCCATTTTCGTCCGATCAGGCCACCTCACATAGCCAACTATCGGAGTCTCCGATGGTCGCTTACCTGCTCGGCGGCTGCTTGAACGAACCTGGAGCACTGGAGAACGGTTACAGATC